>Ga0316198_10000086_pt1 | contig 39004 bp, 35 predicted proteins | sample OudBieAanoxic_MG_FD_204935 | JGI IMG/M metagenome (GOLD analysis project Ga0316198, IMG submission 204935) | Coastal sediment microbial communities from Oude Bieten Haven, Netherlands - site A anoxic | ecosystem: Environmental > Aquatic > Marine > Coastal > Sediment | place: Netherlands... | reverse complement strand
CTGGGGGTCGATGCGCACCGAGCCGGCGGCCACGACCTCGAAGCAGGCCAGGTCGAGCTCGACCGTGCGGCCGGCGGCGGCGGCCGCAGCGAACAGCTGGCCGGGGTTGCTGAAGGGTGAGGAGGCGCCGGGACGGATGAGCCCCTCGAAGCCCAGCACCGTGCCATCACGCAGGTCGACGATGGGCTGGTACACCGGCGTCAGGTTGCGCGCGCGTACGATGTCACGCACGGCCGTGGCCGAGCCGACGGCGTTGGGCTCCTCCGGAACGAGGTCGCGGTCGGGGTCGAAGACGGCGACCGTGCCGCGACCGCCGCGCTTGCAGCGGTAGAGCGCGGCATCGGCCTGGCGGAAGAGCTCGGTGCGATCGGCCGCCAGCTGCGGCACCGACGAGATGCCGCCCGAGAACGGGATCACCCGCTCGCCGGCCGCCGGCCGCAGGCAGAAGTGGCGCAGCCGGTTGGCGGCGACGAGCGCGTCGTCGGCGTCGGTGTGAGGCAGGATGACGGCGAACTCGTCGCCGCCGATGCGGAAGGCGCGGTCGCCGTAGCGCAGCGTGTCGCGGATGGCGTTGGCGATGCCCACGATGAGCCTGTCGCCGGCGGGGTGGCCCTCGCCGTCGTTGACCACCTTGAGATCGTCGAGGTCGAGCAGCATCAACGCCACGGGCACCTGGTGGCGGCGATAGAGCTCGATCTGCCGGTCCAGCTCCTCCTGGAAGGAGCGGTGGTTGCCCAGGCCGGTGAGCCCATCGTGCAGCGAGTCCTCGCGCGCCTCGCGGTAGAGCACCTCCAGCTGCGCCTGCGAGCGAGCCAGGTCGTTGAAGGGCTGGAGGAACGTGGTCGCCAGGAAGACGGTGATGATGAGCACAACGATGGCGAAGAGCATGAGCGCGAAGGGCACCGGGTCGCGCGGCGTCTCGGTCGCGGCCGGCCACAGGTGGATGAGCCCGAAGCTGGCGCCGTCGCCCGCCTCCCACAGGGGCGCGGCGGTGGCAGCCCAGCCGGCCGATTCGAGCGCACGGGCGGTGCCGGCGTGGTCGCTCAGGATGCCGCTGATGAGCACGCGCAGGTTGCCCAGTGGGTGGGTGCCCTCGATGTCGGTACCTGAGATGACGGCGTCGGTGCGCGCCCCCGCCACGATCGTGTTGGTGTCCGTGTCCACGAGTACGGCGCTCGTGCCCACGCCGGCGGCGGTGGGCGCGGCGGCGAAGAGGTCACGCAGGCTGACCTCGGCGCTGAGCACGCCGGCGGTGCGCTTGCCCGTGCCCAGCATCTCAGTGGCGATGAGCAGTCGCCGCGTGCGGTCGCTGCCGTAGGTGGTGGCACTCACGACCCCGCCGGGAGGGGTCGCCAGGGCCTTGGCCACCAGCTCCGAGCTGCCACAGGCGGCCGTGCCCGAGGACGTGCCGGCGGGCACGTCGATGACCACCTGCGAGCCGTCGAGCGAGCGGGTCATGCACATGCCTTCGATGAGGCCCCGGTCGCCCATCTCCATCATCGAGATGGCCTTGGTGGCGGTGGCGCGCTCCGCTGCGCCGTCGACGCCGTCGACGAGCTTGCGCGCGTCGTTGTCAGCGGCGACCGCCAGCAGACGCGCCTCGACATCGCGCTTGGCCGCGGCCAGGTCGGCCGCGCCGGCGGCCGTCTCCCAGCCGTAGCGCTGCTCGGCCGTGGGCGGCTCTTCGGGAGCGAGCGTGTTGGTGATGAGGATGGCGCCGATCATGGGCACCACGGCCAAGCCGAGCATGGCCAGCCAGAGACGGATCCTGACCACGCGGGCGTTGGCCGGGAAGCGGGTGCTGGAGCGGCGTTGCTTGGACAGATCGGGCAATCGCATAGGTCCAGCCGGGGCTGGTCTGGCTATTCCACACCCCTGGCGACCGCGCCGGAATGACCCGAAACGCACATGGCGACACAGGACCGCGGTTCTGCCCGCGGGCTAGCCCGGAGTGGTCATCACCATCAGCCGCAGCTCGGTCATGTCCTCGATGGCCCAACGCAAGCCCTCCCGGCCGAGGCCGCTCTCCTTGATCCCTCCGTAGGGCATGTGGTCGACGCGGTAGGTGGGCACATCGTTGATGACCACGCCGCCGACCTCGAGGGTCTCGAAGGCCCGCCAGGCATGATCGAGATCGTTGGTGAAGACGCCCGCCTGGAGCCCGAAGCGGCTGGCGTTGACCTCGTCGAAGGCGGTCTCGATATCGTCGAAGGGGAAGGCCACGACCAGGGGCGCGAAGGCCTCCTCGGTACACACCTTGGCGGAACGGTCGGCCTTGACGATGACGGTGGGTCGGAAGAAGCGCCCCTCCCCCGCGCCGCCGGCCAGGATCTCGGCGCCGTCGGCCACGGCTGCCTCGACCCAGCGCTCGGTGCGTTCCACGGCGGCGGCGTCGACCATGGGCCCGACATCGGTGTGAGGATCCATGGGGTCGCCCAGCCGCAACCGCGAGGCGGCCGCGGCGAAGCGGTCCATGAAGTCGTCCCACACCGAGGCGTGGACCAGCATCCGCTGGACGCTGATGCAGACCTGGCCGCTGTAGGCGAAGGCGCCCACGATCGAGCGCTGCACCGCCCAGTCGAGGTCGGCGCTCGCGTCCACGATGGCGCCGGCGTTGCCGCCCAGCTCGAGCACGACCGCCTTGCGGCCGGCGCGCTCCTTCATGCGCCAGCCGATCGCGGGCGAGCCGGTGAAGGAGAGCAGCCTGAAGCGGTCGTCGGTCACCAGCCGGTCGCCGGTAGCGCGGTCCATGGGCAGGACCGACACGGCACCGGCGGGCAACTCCGCCTCGTCGATGATCTCAGCCACGGTCAGCATCGTGAGCGGGTCGCGCGAGGGCGGCTTGAGCACGATGGAGCAGCCGGCTGCGAGAGCCGGAGCGACCTTGTGGGCGGCCAGGTTGAGGGGGAAGTTGAAGGGGCTGATGCCGGCGACCGGACCGACCGGGAAGCGTCGCGTCAGGGCGTGCCGGCCCTTGTGCGGTGGCGCGATGTCGAGGGGCATCGTCTCGCCGCCAAGCCGCTCGGCCTCCTCCGCCGCCAGGCGGAAGACGAGCACGCCCCGCTCGGCTTCGACGCGGGCATCGCGGATGGGCTTGCCCGATTCGCGCGTGATGAGCTCGGCCAGCTCATCGCGGCGGGCAGCGATGCCTGCGCTGATGCGGCGCAGGGCGCCTGCGCGCTCGTAGGTCGGCAGCCGGCGCAGGCGGTCGAAACCGCCCACCGCGGCCTCGGCCGCCTGCTCGTACTGCTCCTCCGTGGCGAGGTAGGTGCGTCCGGCCAGGGTGCCGGGGTGCGCGGGGTCCTCGACCTCCAGGGTCCGAGGCGAATCGACCCACTCGCCGGCCAGGTAGACGGGGTGCGGGTCGGCGATCATCAGGACCCCATCCTAGTCATCTTGGGAGCAGCGCGGGTCGCCCGTCGGGGTCGAGCGAGCATGTCGGGTAGGCTGTGCGCAAGCCCACAAGAGGAGAGTGATCAGTGCCCCAGTACGCTAGCCCACCGGAGATGGTCATCGACCCGGCCAAGACCTACACCGCCACCATCGAGACCACGGCCGGCACCATGACCGCCCAACTCTTCGCTTCCGAGGCGCCGCGCACGGTCAACAACTTCGTCTTTCTGGCGCGAGAGGGCTTCTACGCCGACGTCATCTTCCACCGCGTCATCAGCGGCTTCATGATCCAGGGCGGCGACCCCACCGGCACCGGCACGGGCGGTCCCGGCTATCGCTTCGAGGACGAGACGGTCAGCCGCCAGTACCTGCGCGGCACCCTGGCCATGGCCAACGCCGGGCCCAACACCAACGGCAGCCAGTTCTTCGTCATGCACGCCGACTACCCGTTGCCGCCGAACTACACCATCTTCGGCAAGCTCAGCGCCGGCGGAGAGGTGGTGGACGCGATCGCGGGTGCCCCTACCGGCGCCCAGGACCGGCCGGTGAACCCCGTGGCCATCAAGTCGGTGGTCATCGCCGAGGCCTGAGCGTGGCATCGAAGGGCGCTCGCCAGAAGACCGCCGGCATCGAGGCCGCGGCACGGCTGGAGCAGGAGCTCGCGCCGCTGGGCATCATGGCCCGGGCCATGTTCGGCGGCCACGGACTGTTCAAGGACGACGTCATGTTCGCCATCGTCGACTCGGAGGGCCGGCTCTACCTTCGCGCCGACGGCAGCACAGCCATGGCCTTCGAGGAAGCGGGTTCGACCCAGCACGCGCGCATGCCCTACTGGGAAGTGCCGCAGCCGGTCCGCGAGGATCCAGAGCAGCTGCGGGAGTGGGCCGCTACTGCCGCCGAGGTGGCGGTCCGCAGTCGCGCCTAGCGCACCCCTACTCCGACGGCGCAGCCGACTGCAGGACCTGCAGCGCGTCGTCCAGGGTCGGGGCCGGCGGCGCCTCCGAGCCGAAGAAGAAGAGCCACGCCGCAGCCAGGCCGACGACGACGGCGATGACCACGATGGCGATGGCGATGATGATCATCCAACGGCGACGCCGTGGGTCGTCGCTTCCCTGCGTCTCGGGCGGTGCGCTCATGCCTGTCCTCACTGCCGGCATCGGGTCCCGGATGCCGCGACGGGTGGTGGCGCCTAGTCTGCGCCGGGCGCGCAACGGTTCGGTGACGGGCTCGCCCAGCGCTCCACCGCGGGGTTGCGGTCGGCTACGTGACTCCCACGTGCAACGCCGCGACCGGCACGGCGCTGCCCGCGCTAGATGTCTGGCTCTATGCAGCGGGGGTAGCAGCCCATCACCCGCACCCATACGCAGACCGAACGCAGGTCGGCCAGGAAGGGCGCCCCTGGGCCACCGCTGTCGCAGACGTCGGAGTCCACGTCCACCCAGAAGACGTATTCCCACGTGCCGGCGCGGCTGGGCCGCGACTCGAGCTTGGTCATGTTGATGCCGTGATCGGCGATGACGCCGAGGGCACGCACCAGCGTGCCCGGCTCGTTGCGCACGGAGAAGGCCATGGCGCTGCGGCGGCTGCCGTCGCGCTCGGCCGTAACCGGGACAGGCAGGTCGTCACGGTCGGGCAGGGCCAGGATGAGGAAGCGCGTGCGATTCCGGCGCTCGGCCTGGATGTCGTCCGCCAGCACCTCCAGGCCGTGGATGCCGGCCGCCCGGGGCGAGAGCACCGCCGCCGCGCCGCGCTCCTCCCGCTGGCGGATCTGACGTCCGGCGCCGGCGGTGTTGGTCGCGGCCAGCAGCGTCCATTCCCGCGAGCGCAGGAACGGCTCGGCCTGGGTCAGCGCCTGGATGTGCGAGTAGACGCGCTCGATGGCGTCGAGCCGCTGGCCCGGCAGCGCGGCCAGGCACAGCCGCACCGGCACGATGACCTCGCCCACCACGACCGCGTCCGTGTCGAGCAGCAGGTCGTAGACCTCGCGAACCCCTCCCCCCACCACGTTCTCGATGGGCACCACCCCGGCCCCGACACGGCCTTCGGTAACGGCCGCGACCACGTCACCGAACATGGGCACCGGCTGGGCCTCGGCTGCAGGGTAGGCAGCCAGGACGGCATCCTCGGCGAAGGAGCCGGGGGCGCCGGCATAGGCCACTCGCAGACGTGGTCCAGGGCTCATGCGGGCTAGCGTAGCGGCAAGGCGTGGGGCGCGATGCCGCCTACTCGCTGAGCATGCCCTCGTTGGCGGCACTGCCGCGATCGCCGATGGCATCCCAGATGAAGACCATCGCCTTCTGGGCCACGATGAGCAGCAGCACCAGCACCAGCACGTCGACGAAGCTGCCCAGCTCCACGTGCTCGCCGAAGATGATGTCGACGACCTCGAGGATGACGAACTTGCTGAGGAACAGGATGAGCAGCGTGGAGAGCGTCCCCACCACTCGGTAGACCGTGCCCTCGCGCTGGGCGAACCAGTGCTTCACGCGGTGCTCCAGGCCGAGGATGATGACCAGCAGCACCAGCAGCACGACGGCCGTGGCGATGGAGATGACGAAGGAGTCGATGACCACGGCCGGGTTGAACTCGACCCACAGGTTGAGCACCGCGATGTAGGCCAGCAGGGTCAGGGTCCAGCCGGCGTAGACCAGCTGCCAGTTGGTGATGGTCAGGCGCTCGGGCAGGTTGACGATGTTGCCCGGCTGGATGTTCTGTTCGCCCATCGTCGGGACCCCGGCCTAGCGGGAGTCTCTCCTGGCGACCTTCTTCCGGATGGCGTATTCGAAGGAGTCGGCCAGCGCCGCCGCCGAGGCCGAGATGATGTTCGTGTCCGAGCCCATCGTCGACCACTCGAGGTCGCCGTCCTGCGAGTCGATGATCACGCGCGTGCGAGCCGCGGTGGCCGCATCGCCATCGAGGATGCGCACCTTGTAGTCGACGAGGTGCATCGTCTCGAGCTCCGGGTAGAAGCCCAGCAGCGCCTTGCGCAGGGCGGCATCGAGGGCGTTGACCGGCCCGTTGCCCTCGGCGGCGGTGTGCAGCACCTCGCCGTCGACGCGCACCTTGACCGTGGCCTCGGCGAGGAAGTCCTGGTCGGCCCGCTTCTCCGAGAGCGTGGTGTAGTCGAGGATCTCGAACGGTGCCTCGTAGCCCTTCGTGCGACGCATGATGAGCAGCTCGAACGAGGCCTCCGCGCCCTCGAAGGCGAGACCCTGGTTCTCCAGCTCCTTGATCGTCTCGCTCAGCACCCTGGGATCGACCACGCCCTCGAGGTCGTGGCCCAGCTGCTCGGCGCGGATGCGCGTGTTGGCGCGCCCGCCCAGCTCGCTCACCACCAGCCGGCTCTCGTTGCCGATGACCACGGGATCGACGTGCTGGTAGCTGTGCTCGACCTTGGCGACCGCGGCCCCGTGCACGCCACCCTTGTGGGCGAAGGCGGAGCGGCCCACGAAGGGCTGGTAGTCGAGCGGGGTGACGTTGGCGATCTCCGCCACCGAGCGCGAGAGCGAGGTCAGGTGGCTGATGTCGCCGCCACCGACCGGCGCCAGCTGCAGGTCGGTCTTGAGCGCCAGGTTGGCCATGACGCTGACCATGTTGGCGTTGCCGCAGCGCTCGCCGTAGCCGTTGATGGTGGCCTGCACGTGGCGCACGCCGGCGGCCACGGCCGCGAGCGTGTTGGCCACGGCCAGCTCGGCGTCGTTGTGGGTGTGGATGCCCCAGGTGATCTCAGGCGCGTCGGGATCGGCCTCGAGCGAGGCACGAGTGTCGTTGAGGATGTCCAGCAGATCGGTCGTGAGGGTGCCGCCGTTGGTGTCGCAGAGCACGATGTCGCGGGCTCCCGCCTGGCGCGCCGCACGCAGCGTGTCGAGGGCGTACTGGCGGTCGGCCTTGTAGCCGTCGAAGTAGTGCTCCGCGTCGTAGACCACGGTGCGCCCCTGCTCGCGGACCCACTGGACCGACTCCGCGATCATGTCCAGGTTCTGCGCCAGCGAGGCGCCCAGCACCTCGGTCGCGTGCAGCGTCCAGGACTTGCCGAAGATGGTCACCACGGGCGTCTCCGCGCGCACCAGCTCGTTGAGGAAGGGGTCCTCCGCGGCGGCGTTGTTGCGGTGGCGGGTGGAGCCGAAGGCGGCCAGCTGGGCGTTGCTCCAGGTCATCTTCTTCGCCTCCGCGAAGAACTCGATGTCCTTGGGGTTGGAGCCGGGCCAGCCGCCCTCGATGAAGGGCATGCCGTACTCGTCGAGCATCCTCGCGACACGGATCTTGTCCGCCAGCGAGAGGGTGATGTTCTCGCCCTGGGTGCCGTCACGCAGGGTCGTGTCGTAGAGGACGACCGGCTGATCGCTGGCCGGTACCTGGTCGGTGCTCACGTTGACCTCCCGCTGGTCGTGTGCTGCTAGGCGGACGTGACCGCGCTGGCCACGGCTTCGCCGAAGGCAGCGGTGCCGACCGCGACCCAGCCCTTGGCCTCGCCGTCGGCACCCATGAGGTCCTTCGTGCGAGTGCCGCTGTCGAGGGTCGTGCGGACGGCGGTCTCGATGGCGTCGGCTGCCGCTGCCTGGCCCAGGGACCAGCGCAGCATCATGGCCGCCGACAGGATGGTGGCGGTGGGGTTGGCGATGTCGAGGCCGGTCTTGGCCGGCGACGAGCCGTGAATGGGCTCGTACATGCCGGTCGTGCCGTGCTCGGTCTGACGCTCCCCGAGGGAAGCGCTGGGCAGCATGCCCAGGGAGCCGGCCAGCACCGAGGCCTCGTCGGAAAGGATGTCGCCGAACATGTTGCCGGTGACGATGACGTCGAACGAGGCCGGCTTGGTGATGAGCGACATGGCCGTGGAGTCGACCAGGCGGTGCTCCAGCTCCACGTCGGGGTAGGACGGCGCGATCTCGTCGACCACGGCATGCCACAGCCGGCTGTTGGCCAGCACGTTGGCCTTGTCCACGCTGGTCAACTTCCGGCGGCGCTGCTGGGCCAGCCCGAAGGCGAGCTCGACGATGCGCCGGATCTCGGGCTCGGTGTAGGACATGGTGTCGTAGGCCTCGCGGCCGTCGGGCCCCTCGAAGGTCTCCTCGCGCTTGCCGAAGTAGATGCCGCCGGTGAGCTCGCGCACGATCATCAGGTCCACGCCCTCGATGAGATCCGCGCGCAGGGGCGAGGACTCCTTGAGCGAGGGCTCGACCGAGACCGGGCGCAGGTTGGCGTAGAGCCCCAGTACCTTGCGCATCTTGAGCAGGCCCTGCTCGGGCCGCACCTTGGCCGCGGGGTCGTCCCACTTGGGCCCGCCGACCGCGCCGAGGAAGACGGCATCGCTCGCGAGCATGACCTCGAGGTCCTCGTCGCGCACGGCCTCGCCGTAGGCATCGATGGCCACGCCGCCGGCCTTGACCTCGGTCCATTCGATGTCGAAGCCGAAGCGCTGCTGTACCGCCGCGAGCACGGTCAGCGTGGCCTCGACGATCTCCGGGCCGATGCCGTCGCCGGGGATCTTGACGACCTTGTAGGTCGGGCTGGCGTCGGGGCTCAAACGAGGGTCTCCTTCCGTGCTTCCGAGCTGGCGTCCTGGTGGCCGAGCAGCTTCTCCAGTCCGGCCAGGTAGGCCTCCAGCGAGGCCTCGATGATGTTGGTCGAGAGGCCGTGGCCGTTGACCGTGTCGGCCGTGTCCTCGGGGTCGGTCGAGCGGCGCGCCCGGACCATCACCTGCCCCTGCGCGTCCTCGCCCTCCGAGACCGCGCGGATCTCGTACTCGGCCAGCACCGGGTACCAGCCCACGACCGGCTCGACGGCCTTGTCCACGGCCACGAAGAGCGCGTTCACCGGGCCGTTGCCCTCAGCCATGGCTTCGACGGCCTGGCCGTTGACGAGCAGGGAGACCGCGCCCTTGGCGATGCCGCCCTTGCCCGAGCTGACCGACCAGTCCACCAGCCGCACCGGGGACTCCGTCTCGGTCTCCTCGGTCGCGCCAGAGGCGTGGGCCTCGACCAGCGCCACGAGGTCGGCGTCGGTGACCTCCTTCTTGGTGTCGGCCAGGGCGATGGCCTGGCGGTAGATGCCGTCGAGCGCCTCGCCCTCGAGCTCGTAGCCCAGCTCGGCCAGCTTGCCCTGCAGGCCGCGTCGGCCGGAGAGCTTGCCCACCGACAGGCGCGAACCGCTGAGGCCCACCGACTGCGGGGTCATGATCTCGTAGGTCAGGGCGTTCTTGAGCACGCCGTCCTGGTGGATGCCCGATTCGTGGGCGAAGGCGTTGCGGCCGACGATGGCCTTGTTGGGCTGCACCGTGAAGCCGGTGAGGTAGCTGACCAGGCGGCTGGCGTTGCTGATCTGCTCGGTGTTGATGCCGTGGCCGGCGACCCGGAACTCCGTCGGCCGGGTGCGCAGGGCCATGACCACCTCTTCGAGCGAGGCGTTGCCAGCACGCTCGCCCAGGCCGTTGATGGTGACCTCGACCTGGCGGGCACCGGCCTGCACCGCGGCCAGGGTGTTGGCCGTGGCCAGGCCCAGGTCGTTGTGGCAGTGGACGCTGATGACGGCGCCGGAGCCGACCCGGTCGACCACCTTCTGGGTCAGGTCACCGAACTCGGCCGGGATGGCGTAGCCCACCGTGTCGGGGATGTTGACCGTGGTGGCGCCGGCGTCGACGACGGCCTCGTAGACCTTGAGCAGGAAGTCGTGCTCGGTTCGGCTGGCGTCCTCGGCACTGAACTCGAGCTCGGCGTCGGGGCCCAGGCGCTTGCGCGCGTAGCTGACCCACTCGACGGCCGCCTTGAGGGCCTCCTCGCGGGTCATCTTCAGCTTGTGCTTGAGGTGGATGTCGCTGGTCGCGATGAAGAGGTGGAGATGCGGCTTCTCCGCCGGCAGCAGGGCTTCCACGCCGCGCTGCGGATCGCCGTCCTTGCAGCGGGCGAGGCCGGCCACGGCGATGCCCCTGGTCTCCCTGGCGATGGTGTTGACAGCCTCGAAGTCGCCCGGAGAGGCGGCCGGGAAGCCGGCCTCGATGACGTCCACGTTGAGGCGTGCCAGCTGGCGCGCGACCTCGATCTTCTCGGCCACGGTGAGGCCGGCGCCGGGCGCCTGCTCACCATCGCGGAGGGTGGTGTCGAAGATGCGTACCGGTACGTCGACGGTCATCAGGTGTCCCCCTTGCCGCTTCTGGGCGCGGCAGCCCCTGTCGTCGTGGCCTGGGCCTGGCCGGCGCTGACCTCGACCGGGTCGAGCCAGGCCATCTGGCCGCGCAGGCGCGCGCCGACCTGCTCGATCTGGTGCTCACGGTCGGCCTGGCGCATGCGCTCGAACTCGGCCCCGCCGGTCTCGTACTCGTCGACCCAGCGCTCGGCGAAGCGGCCGGACTGGATCTCGGCGAGCACGTCCTGCATGGCCTGCTTGGCGCCCTCGGTCACACGCGGCCCGGACACGTAGTCGCCGTACTCGGCCGTGTCACTCACGCTGAAGCGCATGTAGTTGAGACCGCCGCGGTACATGAGGTCGACGATGAGCTTGAGCTCGTGCATCGTCTCGAAGTAGGCCAGCTCGGGCTGGTAGCCGGCCTCGACCAGCGTCTCGAACGCGGCCTTGACCATGGCGCTCACGCCGCCGCAGAGGAGCGCCTGCTCGCCGAAGAGGTCGGTCTCGGTCTCCTCGGCGAAGGTCGTCTCGAGGATGCCGGCACGGGTGCTGCCCAGCCCGCGAGCGTAGGCCATGACCCGGGCACGGGCGGTGCCGGACGGGTCCTGCTCGACGGCGAAGAGCGCGGGCACGCCGCCACCGGCCTGGTAGACCGAACGCAGCAGGTGGCCGGGTCCCTTGGGCGCGACCATGCCCACGTCGATGGTGGCCGGGGGCACGATGCGGCCGAAGCGGATGTTGAAGCCGTGGGCGAACATCAGCAGCTGGCCCTCGCGCAGGTGCGCTGAGATCTCCGCGTCGTAGACGGCCTTCTGGACCGTGTCGGGCACGGCCATCATGATCACGTCCGCGGCCTTGACCGCCTCGGCCACGTCCATGACCTCGAGGCCGGCCTCGGCGGCGATGGCCCGCGACTTGGACCCGGGCGCGAGGCCGACCACGACCTTGACCCCACTCTCATGCAGGTTGAGCGCATGGGCGTGCCCCTGGCTGCCGTAGCCGATGATGGCCACGGTCTGGCCCTCGAGCGCTGACGGATCGGCGTCGTTGTCGTAGTACATCCGTGCGGGCATGTCGGTCTGGTTCCCTCCTACTCGGTCGATGTCTGGCGTGCAGGGACGACGGCCGGCTCGGGGCCGGCACGAAGGATGGCGTCGAGGTCGATGGCGCCCGAGCCGCGGCCGAGAGCGATGGTGCCGGTGCGGACCATCTCCTTGATGCCGAAGCCGCCGAGCAGCGCCACGAGCGAGTCGATCTCCTGCTCGGTTCCGCTGTGCTCGATGATGACGGTCTCAGGCCCGACGTCGAGGACGCGGCCCTTGTAGAGCTCGATGATGCGCAGGATCTCGCTGCGCTTGGACTCGGTCGCGCGCACCTTGATGAGCGCCAGCTCGTGCTCGACCACGCCCGACTCGGGCAGGTCCTGCACCTTGAGCACATCGACCAGGCGGTAGAGCTGCTTGCCCATCTGCTCGACCGCGAAGTCGTCCCCGCGAAGAGTGACGGTCATGCGGCTGATGTCGGGACGTTCGGTGTGGCCGACGGCGAGCGACTCGATGTTGAAGTTGCGGCTGCGGACCATGCTCGAGACGCGGTTGAGGACGCCGGGCTGGTTGTTCACCAGCACCACCAGCACGTGGCGGTGGGTCTGGCCCGAACCCGGGACGTAGCGCGCCTTGGCCGCGTGCTTGGCCGGGGCGCTGATGGGATCGTTCATGGCCATGGCTAGCGGTCCTCCCCCGTGTCTGCGGCGTCGCCGGCTGCGGTCCGCTCAGGCTCCGCCTCGGCCGGTGGCTTGTCCTGGCCCATGTCGTCGATGAGGTCGCTGAGGCCCTTGCCCGCGGGCATCATGGGCAGCACATTCTGGGTCTGCTGAGTCTCGCACCAGACCAGCGCCGGGCCATCGTGCGCCTGCGCCGCCCGGATGGCATCGTCGACCTGCTCGGGCGAGCTGGCCTTGAAGGTGGGCATGCCGTACGCCTCGGCCAGCTTGTCCCACTGCGGGGCGGGCAGGTCGCTGGAATGGTAGTTGCCGCCGTAGACGATCTCCTGCCACTGTCGGATCATGCCCAGCTTCTTGTTGTCCATGAGGCAGATCTTCACGGGGATCCTGTCGACCACCGTGGTCAGCATCTCCTGGATCGTCATCTGCAGGCCGCCGTCGCCGACGACCGCCCAAGTCTCCTTGTCGGGCCGTCCCAGCGCGGCACCCATGGCCGCGGGCAGCCCGTAGCCCATGGTGCCCAGGCCGCCCGAGGAGAGGTGGCTGTCCGGGCGCCTGAAGCCGTAATAGCGCGCCAGCCACATCTGGTGCTGGCCGACGTCGGCCACCACGGTGGCATCGTGGTCGGTCATCTCGCCCAGCCGCTGCATCACGTAGTCGGCCGTGAGCAGGCCCTCCTTCCATCCGCCCGAGCCGTGCCAGCTGATGGCCTCGGAGTCCTTGCGCCACTCGGCCAGCTCGTCGAAGTAGGCCGTGCGCCGGTCCGGAGCGACCTCGGGCACAGCCTTGATCAGCGCGCGCAGGACGTTGCCCACATCGCCCACGATGGGGATGTCGACGGCCACGTTCTTGCCGATCTCGGAGGGATCGATGTCGACGTGGATGATCTGGGCGTCGGGCGCGTAGGTGCTGACGGAGCCGGTGACGCGGTCGTCGAAGCGCATGCCCAGGGCGATGAGCAGGTCGGCCGACTGGATGGCCTTGTTGACGTGCTTCCAGCCGTGCATGCCCATGTAGCCGTAGGCCAGCGGATCACTCTCGTCGATGTCGCCCACGCCGAGCAGCGTCCACGTGACCGGGATCTGGGCCTTGTGCGCCAACTCCGTGAGCTCATCGCTGGCGTCCGCGATGAGGACGCCGTGGCCCGCCAGGATGACCGGCCGCTCGGCTTCGGCGATGGCCTTGGCCGCCAGCTTGACCTGGCGCGGGTGGCCGTCGAACCGGGGTTTGAAGCCGGGCAGGTTGAGCGTGGTCGGGTTCTGCGCCTGCGTCTCCGCGGTCAGCGCGTCCTTGGTGAAGTCGATGTGGACGGGACCGGGGCGACCGGTGCGGGCGATGTGGAAGGCCTCGGCCACGATGCGCGGGATGTCGTCGGCGTCGCGCACGAGGTAGTTGTGCTTGGTCATGGGCAGCGTGATGCCGCTGATGTCGATCTCCTGGAAGGCATCCTTGCCCAGCAGCGCACCGGGCACGTTGCCGGTGAGCGCGACCATGGGCACCGAGTCGAGCTGAGCGGTGGCGATGCCGGTGACCAGGTTGGTCGCGCCGGGGCCGCTGGTGCCGAGGCAGACGCCGACCCTGCCGCTGGCGCGAGCGTAGCCGTCGGCAGCATGTGCGGCTCCCTGCTCGTGGCGGACCAGGATGGTGCGCAGCTCGGGGTAGTCGGCCCAGACGTCGTAGAGGGGCAGGATCACGCCACCGGGGTAGCCGAAGATGACGTCCACGCCCTGGTGGATAAGAGCCTCGCACAGGGCGTCAGCGCCGATGCGGTCGCGAGTGGACACCCGGGCCTCGCGCAGCATGTCGGCGCGGGCACGCTCGACCGCGTCGGTCTCGGTCGACCGGGGCAGGTGCCGTCCGCGCCGGGGTGGCGCGCCGGCTTGCGGCATCGCCGCGGTGTCCTTGATCTTCTCCGTGGTCATTGGTGCTGCCCTTCCCTTGCTCGCTGCTTGCTCTTGTGGGCCGGTGCCGTGGTCGCTCTTGCTCTCAGCTCACTCGCTGCTGGACGCTTCGGGCGCTGACACAACAAAGACCCTCGCCGTTCCCGGCGAGGGTCCTGGGTGCTTCGACGTCCGTCGCGCCTCGCGGCGCTATCTCCGCCTATCCCCAGGCTCCCACCGGGAGCCGGTAATCAGGCCGATAAGCTCGAGTACGATGACCTCGAGCTTGCCGAGAAGGGATACCTCTACAGGCTGGGGCAGGTTGACGGGCACGCGCTTACCGTCTTCGCGAACCGCGAGGGCGGAGAATTGGCGCTGCCGGTCGGACTGGCCCATCTGTCGAGGACACTCCTTCGCTGGAGATATGTGAGCGCGACTGTACACGCTCGGGCGCGAACGTGTCCACCGCTGTCGTTGGTCCTGCCCCCTTACGGTGCGATGGTCCGGGGTAGTACGGGGCAGTGCGGTGGGGTCCGGCCAGCAGGAGACCTCACCGCCACCCCGCTGCAGCTTCAGCGCCACCACCCAGGATCAGCTTCAAGGCCGTCCTCTTGGGGCGAACGTTTCGGGCAGTTGGGTTCGACTCGGTCGGGGCCGGTGCATGTACCTGTCGGGATGTCCGCTCGGAGGAGACAACGGGAGCTCAGGACGCTGCCGGGCAAGATCGCGGCTGGCTTGGGGTCGGAATCGTTCTCTCGAAGCGGACGTGGAGTCGGAGCCAAGTCGCTGTGCAGACAGCCCGTGCAGCATGCCGTCATGCGACCCCTCAAGCAGCGCCGACCGAGAACGGCACGCCAACGGAACGCGGCCCGGCACGTGCAGCTGCTGCGCAGTCGCCTGGCGACGGATCTGCGCCGCAACCGTGAAGACGCGGGCCTGAGCCTGAGCGCCGTGGCCGACGCGGCCGGCGTCTCCAAGAGCCACCTCCATGCCATCGAAGGCGGTTCGAGGGAGCCCCGTCTCGAACCCCTCGCGAGGGTGGCGGCAGTGCTGGGGCTGGACCTGAGCGTGCGGCTGTACCCGGGGACCGGGCCGCTCATCCGCGACCACCTCCAGGCGGCCATGCTGGAGGCGCTGCTGGACATCCTCCACGAGCGGTGGCGCCCGGCGCTCGAAGTGTGGGTCACACGCCCGGTCAAGGGCGTCATCGACCTCGTGCTCGATGCGGGGGCGCGTCTCGATGCGCTCATCGCCACCGAAGCCCAGTCAGAGCTGCGCCGCCTGGAGCAGCAGATCCGCTGGTCGGGCGCCAAGGCGGAAGCGCTCGCGGCAGCCCGGGGACGCCCGGCCTCGAGCCTGCTCCTGCTGCGCAACACGCGCCACGTCCGAGCCACCTTGGCCGAGCACGCAGAGACCGTTCGGGCGGCCTATCCCGCTCGCGCCACGGACGCCTACCCCTCGCTGACCGGGGAGCGACCCTGGCCCGGCGCCGCGGTCCTCTGGGCCGACATCGACGACGGCCGCGCCCGGGTCCGCCCGACCCCACCGCGAGGCATCACCAGCGGGCGCTGACGTGTCAGGATGGCGACTGCAGACGACACCAGCAAACGACGAAAGCAGGAGGATGACGACGTGGTCGGCATCGGCATCATCGGCACCGGCAAGCAGGGCAGCGACCATGCCCGCCGCATCGCCTCGCTCGGCGAGCGCGCGCGCCTCGTGGCCGTCCACGACCGCGACCGAGGCCTGGCGATATCGGTGGCAGAGGACTGCGGCGCGCGCGTGGCCAGCAGCGACCAAGCCCTCATCGAAGATCCCGAGATCGATGCCGTGCTCGTCGCCTCCAGCACCGAGACGCACGTCCAATTCGTGCTCGCCTGCATCGCCGCCGGCAAGCCGGTGCTGACCGAGAAGCCGCTGGGCATCACGGTCCCCAGCTGCGAGCTGGTGCTCGATGCCGAGATCGACGCCGGGCGCCGCTTCACCACGGTCGGCTTCATGCGCCGCTACGACCCCGAGTACGGCCGGCTGAAGGCGACGGTCGACGCCGGCACGGTGGGCGAGCCGCTGGTGGTGCACTGCATCCATCGCAACGCTTCGGTGCCCCAGACCTTCGCCACGCGCCAGACGCTGACCGACACGGTCATCCACGAGATCGACATCGCCCGCTGGCTGCTGGACGACGAGATCGTCAGCGTGGCCCTCGAGAAGCCGCGCCACCGGCCCAGCGTCACGCGCCAGCTGGCCGATCCGCTGCTGGTGCGCCTCGAGGCCAAGAGCGGTTCGCGCGTGGACATCGAGGTCTTCGCCAACGCCGGCTACGGCTACGACGTCCGCTGTGAAGTGCTCGGCACCAAGGGCTACGTGGCCATGGGTGCCGGCGGACACGAGCTGGTCACGGCCGAGACCGCACCCGAACAGGGCTTCCCCCGGGACTGGCTGGAGCGCTTCCGCCCGGCCTACGACGCCGAGATCAGCAACTGGGTCGACAGCCTCGGCGACCAGCGCCCGACCGCCAGCGCGTGGGACGGCTACGCCGCGACCGTCGTGGCCGAAGCACTCGTGCGCGCGCTCCAGACCGGACACCGGGAGGCCGTCTCGGTGGGAGCCCGCCCCGACCTCTATCGCTAGGGTCGCGCAGAGGCGCGGGGATGCGACCCGCGCCTCTGCTACGCTCGAAAGCATGTCTAGCACCGCCGGCGCGCCGCGCACACTCGTCCAGAAGATCTGGGACGACCACGTCGTCCACCAGGAGCCCGGGGCTCCCACGGTCCTCGGCATCGACCTCCAGCTCATCCACGAGGTCACCAGCCCGCAGGCCTTCGAGGGACTCCGGCGACGCGGACTGCGTGTGCGCCATCCCGAGCGCACCATCGCCACCGCGGATCACTCGACGCCCACCCATGACCGCTCCCTGCCCATCCTCGACCAGCAGGCCAGCTTCCAGCTGGCGAAGCTGCAGGCCAACTGCGAGGAGTTCGGCGTCCCGCTGTACGCGCTGGGCTCGGACAAGCAGGGCATCGTCCACGTCATCGGCCCCGAGCTGGGCCTGACGCAGCCGGGCATGACCATCGTGTGCGGCGACTCGCACACCGCTACCCATGGTGCCTTCGGCGCCCTCGCCTTCGGCATCGGCACCAGCGAGGTGGAGATGGTGCTGGCCACGCAGACGCTGCTGCAGCGACCGCTGCGCACCTACGAGGTCAACGTCACCGGTTCGCTCGAGCCGGGCGTGACGTCCAAGGACATCATCCTCAACCTCATCTCGCGCATCGGCGTAGGTGGCGGCACCGGCCACGTCTTCGAGTACCGGGGTGAGACCATCCGGGCGCTGACCATGGAACAGCGCATGACCATCTGCAACATGTCCATCGAGGGCGGCGCACGTGCCGGCCTCATCGCGCCCGACGACACGACCTTCGAGTACGTCGCCGGCCGGCCGCACGCGCCGCAGGGCCAGGCCTTCGACCGCGCCGTCGACCACTGGCGCACGCTGCCAACCGACGATGGCGCCAGCTACGACAAGTCGATCACCATCGAGGCCGACCTGCTGGAGCCGATGATCACCTACGGCACCAACCCGGGCATGGGCATGAGCATCAACGATCGCGTGCCCAGCCCCGACGCCGCGGCCAGCGACGCCGAGAAGCGCAACCTCGAGAAGGCGCTGACCTACATGGACCTCGAGCCGGGCGTGCCCCTCACGGGCCACAGGGTCGATACCGTCTTCATCGGCTCCTGCACCAACAGCCGCATCAGCGACCTGCGCCAGGCGGCCACGCTGGTCAAGGGCCAGGCGTTCGCGCCGGGTGTACGCGTCATGGTCGTGCCCGGCAGCCAGCAGGTGAAGGCCCAGGCCGAGGCCGAGGGCATCGCCGACGTCTTCCGCCAGGCCGGTGCCGACTGGCGCGAGGCCGGCTGCTCCATGTGCATCGCCATGAACGGCGACCAGGGCGATCCGGGCGAGTACATCATCAGCACCAGCAACCGCAACTTCGAGGGTCGGCAGGGTAAGGGCGCACGCACCTTCCTGGCCTCGCCGCTGACGGCCGCGGCGACGGCGCTGACGGGCGTGGTCACCGACCCGCGGCCGCTCGTCGAGCGCGATCCGGCCGCCGCGGGGGAGAAGTAGTCATGCCCGAGCCCTTCACCACCTTCAGCAGCGCGCTCATCCCGCTGCCTGCCGAGAACGTCGACACCGACCAGATCATCCCGGCCCGCTTCCTCAAGACGACCGAGAAGTCCGGCCTCGCGGACGCGCTCTTCTACGACTGGCGCTACGACGCAGATGGCGGGCCCAAGCCCGACTTCGTCATCAACCGGCCGGAGATGCAGGGCCGCCAGGTCCTGCTCGCGGGCGACAACTTCGGGGCCGGCTCGTCGCGTGAGCACGCCCCCTGGGCGCTGACCTCGTGGGGCATCCGCGCCATCCTCTCCACCAGCTTCGCCGACATCTTCCGCAACAACGCGCTCAAGAACGGGCTCCTGCCCATCGTCGTCGACGAGGACACGCATCGCCAGCTCTTCGACCAGTTCGCGGCCCAGCCGGAGGCCGAGGTGACCGTCGACCTCGAGGCCCAGGTGGTGCACCTGCCGGGCGACCAGGATCTCGCCTTCGAGGTCGACCCCTTCGCGCGCCAGATGCTGCTCGAGGGCAAGGACGACATCGGCTGGCTGCTCGACCGGCACGAGGCCATCGACGCCTGGGAAGCAGCCCACCCCGCGCGCGTCGACACCCGCCCCGCCGGCGCCTGAGGCGCGAGCGACGACACAGCGCCTGAGGCGCGAGCGACCTGACACCCCGCGTCGTCGTCTCAGTCGAAGATGGGCGTCGGCTGCCACTCCACGCCGTCGGCCTGCTTGACCGACTTGTGGAACCGCTTGAGGTCGCGCGTGACCGCCCCGTAGCCGGGCCGGCCGTAGAGGTTCTCCAACCGGTGCGGGTCCTCGCTCAGGTCGTACAGCTCGGCCTCGCCGTTGCTGTAGCGCGTGAAGGCCCAGCGCGTGTCGGAGTAGCCCAGCGTGGTCTCGACGCCGGTGTAGGCCGGGCGTGCGCGTGGGTCGTCGGGGTAGCGCGCGTTGTCGTAGAGCAACTCCACGAAGAGGAACTGGCGGTCGAGCCGATCGCTCTCACCGCGCAGCAGCGGCAGCAGGCTGAGCCCGTCGGCGCGACGAAGACCACAGCCGGCCAGCTGGCAGAAGGTCGGTAGCCAATCGAGGTTGGTCACCGGCTCGTCGATGACCCGCTTGCGTGTGCCCAGCTCAGCCGGCCAGCGCACGTAGGCCGGCACCGGCGTGGCGTAGGGATAGGTCTTGCCCTCCAGGCGATGGTCGCCCATGAGCCAGCCGTTGTCGGCGGTCAGTACCTGCAGCGTGTCATCGAGGCGGCCCGCGTCGCGCAGCGCCCGGTTGACCCGGCCGATGACCCAGTCGATGGTGAGCGACTGCTCGCAGCGGGGCACCAGGTCATAGCCCTCATCGGGCAGCGAGGCCAGGGCCTGCATGTGGGCCGGCTTGTCGGAGACGTCGGCCTCGTTGAAGGCGGGACCGCGCCAGGGCTCGATGTCGGCACAGGCCGCGGCGTTCTCGAAACGGGCCATGGGGGTCATGGGGATGTGCCCGTCCACGAGGGAGATGAGCAGGAACAGCGGTTGCTCCTCGGGCGTCTCCTTGATGTGCACGGCCGCGCGTTCGGCGGCGATGCGGGAGGAGTGGTCACCGGGCTCGCTACCGTACTGGACCGTCTGGTCCTTGCGGTACTGGAGCCAGTCGTAGAACTTGCCCTGGTCCTCCCACATCACGTCGAAGGCGTCCCAGTCGGCGGCCAGGCGGTCCATCTGGGTGCGCGTGGGCCGTCGCTCGGCCAGGCGGTTGATGTGCTTGCCCACGTAGAGCGTGCGGTAGCCGGCACCGCTCAGCTTCTCGGCCAGGTCGTTGTCGGCCCGGTAGGGACCGACGTCGTTCGCGATGACGCCGGTGCTGTGCCCGTAGCGGCCGGTCAGCAGCCCGGCGCGAGAAGGCCCGCACAGGGGCGACGAGACGATGGCGTTGTCGAGACGGAGCCCGCGTTCGACGAAGCGGGAGAGGTGGCGAGTGCGCTCCTTGTCACTCCACAGCGAGCGCGGCTGCGGCGCGAAGTCGTCGAGGTAGAACATGACGATGTCCGGGCGCCGGTCCGCGGCTACGCGCCTGTTCTCCCCGGCCTCGGCTGCCGACGGCCCGGTGGTCGCCGGTCTCGGGGCCGGCGCGGGCGGCAGCTCCGCCGCGGTGGGGGCGGCGAGGAACGAGCCCGTGAGGGCCAGGCTCGCGATGGCCGCGAGCGTGCGGGTGAGCTGCACTGCGCCTCTCTGCTGAACAACGACCGCCGGCAGCCTGACCCCGCCGGCCCGGCCACGATGCTAGACGCTCGCGGGGGAACACGCTCGCGTGCGTCGGGCCAGCCGATACACTCAGCGGCATCGACCACGTCACTCCGGAGACCATCGCCCATGCCTTCGCCCTACGACCAGGCAAGCGACGCCGCCAAGCGTCACTCGGCCGCCCTGACCGACGGTCCCGATCGCGCCGGTGCGCGCGCGATGCTCAAGGCGGTGGGCTTCACCGACGACGACCTGGCCAAGCCCATCATCGGGGTGGCCACGACCTGGATCGAGACCATGCCCTGCAACCTCAACCAGCGCCGCCTGGCGGAGTACGTGAAGGCGGGCGTCAGGGCCGCCGGCGGCACGCCCATGGAGTTCAACACTATCGCCGTCAGCGATGGCGTGGCCATGGGCACGGAGGGCATGAAGGCCAGCCTCATCAGCCGCGAGGTCGTGGCCGACTCGGTCGAGCTGGTCGCGCGCGGCCACCTCTTCGACGGTCTCGTCGCCCTGACCGGCTGCGACAAGACCAACCCGGGTGCGGCCATGGCCGTGGCGCGGCTCGACATCCCCAGCGTTGTCCTCTACAACGGCACCATCTACCCGGGCACCTACAAGGGCGAGCCGCAGGACGTGGTCAGCGTCTATGAAGCCATCGGCGCCTACAACGCGGGCAAGATCACGGCCGAGGAGCTCTACGCCATCGAGGAGGCAGCCTGTCCCGGCGCCGGCGCCTGCGGCGGTCAGTTCACGGCCAACACCATGAGCATGTGCCTCGAGTTCATGGGCCTCTCCCCTGCCGGGCTCAACGGCATCCCTGCCGAGGATGAGCGCAAGGATGAGGCCGCGCAGCGCTGTGGCGAGCTGGTCATGGACCTGGTCAGGCACGACGTGCGTCCCCGGACGCTGGTGACGCGAGCCGCCATCGACAACGCCGTCGCGGGCGTGGCCGCCACCGGCGGCTCGACCAACGCGGTGCTGCACCTGTTGGCCATCGCCAGCGAGTTCGGGCTCGACTTCGATATCGACGACTTCCACGAGATCGCCGAGCGGACGCCCATGATCGGCGACCTGCGCCCCGGCGGACGCTACGCGGCGGCCGATATCTACGAGGCCGGCGGCATCGGCATCGTCATCCGCGAGCTACTCAAGGCCGGGCTCATGGACGGCCGGGCCGGGACCGTCACCGGCCAGTCGCTGGCCCAGATCGCCGCCGAGGTGCAGGAGACGCCGGGCCAGGATGTCTTCCGCTCCATCGAGGACCCCATCAAGGCCACCGGCGGCCTGGCCATCCTCCACGGCACGCTGGCGCCGGAGGGCTGCGTCATCAAGCTGGCCGGGCACGAGACCCGGCGCTTCAGCGGCCCGGCCCGCGTCTTCGGCTCGGAGGCCGAGTGCTTCGCCGCGGTCAAGGACCAGCGCATCAAGGCGGGCGACGTGGTCGTGCTGCGCTACGAGGGCCCGGTCGGCGGACCCGGCATGCAGGAGATGCTGGGCATCACGGCGGCCATCGTGGGCGAGGGCCTGGGCGCCTCCACGGCGCTCCTGACCGACGGCCGCTTCAGCGGTGGTACTCGCGGCCTGATGATCGGCCACGTGGCGCCGGAGGCGGCACTGGGTGGCCCCATCGCGCTGGTCGAGGAGGGCGACACCGTGACCATCGATGTCGACCGCCGGGCCCTCGACCTCGAGGTCGACGAAGCCACGCTGGCCGAGCGGCGCGCCAGCTGGAGCCCGCCCCGGCCCCGCTACGCGAGTGGCGTCATGGCCAAGTACGCGGCGCTCGTCAGCTCCGCCAGCGAAGGCGCCGTGACGCGGCCTCGCTAAGGGCGGCAGCAGGCGGTCTACTTCAGCTCGTAGCGCGCGCGGAGCGTGTCGCTGATGCCCTTGGGGGCGTTGTTGTGCCAGGCCTCCATGAGCAGCGACGGCTGGCCCTTGATCTTGAGCAGCGAGGCCATGCGCGCACCTCGGTTGCCGAACGTGCTGGTCCGCCAGTTCTGCCCGAAGTCGGACGAGCTGAAGCGCTGGGGCGTGGTCTTGCCGTCCGTATTCACGCTGGCGGTGCTCACGATGCGCTTGCCGATGACGTCGACCGAGAAGGGCCTGGAGGGGTTCCTGAGGCTGCCGCTCCTGGCCAGCACGTTGGGCTTGCTCAGGCTGTCGCCGCCATCCTGGCTCAGCTTGGCCTTGACCTTGCCCGCGTCCGAGTAGACCACGGCCAGCCGGTTGCGATGCGCGGCCAGCTGAGGGTCCTTGACGTCGTTCCAGACGATGCGCTTCTGACTGGCCGATCCGGCCCTGCCGTCCTCGATGCCAAGGCGGTGCAGATAGAGGTCGCCGTTGCGCACGAAGGCCACCGACACCTGGTCGGGCGTGGCCGTGAGGGCCAGGCCGCTAGGGTACTCGGCCGTGCCCAGGTCGAAGGTCTGCCGGTAGGCGGGGGTGGCGCCCAGGTCCTCCACGCTGCGCAGGACCAGCTTGGCGCGGGACTTGGTGCCGGACTTCTGCAGCCACGCGACCGCGATGAGCCGGCCGGTGACGCAGGTCACCTCGACGTCGCGCACCTTGTGGTCCTTGGACGTCTTGGTCATCAGCTTCTGGGCGGCGCCGCCGTCGATGGTGCGCGTGGTGAGCACCACGTCCGAATCGCCGGGCCGGTCGTTGGGGTTGCCCCAGGCCGAGCCGATCCAGATGCGCTTGGCGCAGGCGTCGATAGACATGCCCAGCGACGGGTCGCCGACCACGCGGTAGCGGCGCAGCTTGCCGCTGCTGCGCCGGTAGTCCTGGCCCCCGTCGACGCTCCAGGCCACGTACAGCTGGCCGGGCTTGCTGGCCTCCTGGTAGCCCACGGTCACGATGCCGTTCTTGATGACGCCGTTGGTGGCGATGTCCTTGACGCGCAGCAGGTTGGCTGCGCGCAGCGGACTGGGTTGCGCTTGCCTGGTGGCCCCCGTTATAGGTGCCACCGACGTCAGCACCAGGGACGCGGCGGTCACGACGGCGAACAGGAGTCCTCGCTTGACGACCATGGCGGTACCCTCCTACGCGGTCTCGATCCTCGTCTCCCGTCCCTCTCGCGCCCGAGCCTACATCGAGACCATCCATCGCGCAGCCGGGGCTCCGATATGCGGTGCGCTGCGTCAGCGCCGGGTCTGGCCTCGACGCAAGCCGCCGCGCTGGGTCACCGCGTGGTTGGCCAGTGCGGCCACGCCCATCGCCACCAGCGCCCGCTCGGCCATGGGCATGGGGCGCACGACGGCGAGGAACTGGTCGGCCCGGTCGCGATCGACTGCCGCCAGCAGGGCCGCGCCCTCGGCCGTCAGCGTCAGCACGCGCTGGCGGCGGTCGGCCACCTCCTCGCTGCGCTCGAGGTAGCCGCCCTCGACCAGGCCGCTCACCAACCGGCTGGTGGCCGAGGGCGAACGCTCCAGCATCTCCGCCAGGTCGCCCACCGTCAGCGTGGTCGGTCCGCCGATGGCGTACAGCGCCGCCAGCTGGGTGAAGCCCACGTCGAGTGAGCCGAGCTGGGCCGCGATACCGATGACCAGCTCCCGCCACAGGGCCCGCCCGACGGCGATGCGATCGGACAGGATGCGCGGGTTCTGCAGCTCGTCGCGCGCGGCCTGGACGACGGGGGAAAGCAGGGGGTCATCCATCATGTGCATAGTTGCATATGATGTGCGGGGTGTCACGTGAAGTCCTGCTACCGTGCTCGTGGCGCGCCCTGTCGCGCGCCTCGCCGTGCGTGGGAGCGTTCGCGGCGTTCCACCCATGACATGAGGGGAGCATCGACCGGTGCCTGCCTACATCTACCCCGGACAGGGATCGCAGTCGGTCGGGATGGGCCAGGCCCTCGCGGCCGTCTCGCCGGAGGCCGCCGCCGTGTGGCAGCAGGCCGACGAGGCTCTGGGGGAGTCCGTCTCCACGCTGGCCTGGGAGGGCCCGGGCGAGGAGCTGGACCTGACCGTCAACGCCCAGCCGGCGCTGCTGGCCGCCTCCATCGCGGCCCAGCGCGCGCTCGAGGTCGCACTCGGTGACGAGGCCGGACGCTTCGGGCCGCCAACCTACTTCGCCGGCCACTCCATGGGCCAGTACAGCGCGATGGTGGCCGCGGGCGTGCTCGAGCTGGGCGACGCCGTGCGCCTCGTGCGCGAGCGCGGGCGCCTGATGCAGGCCTCGTCGGGCGACGGCGCCATGGCCGCGGTCATCGGCCTGCCCGACGAGCAGAACGAGGAACTCCTCGCCGTCGGCGCCGCCGAGGGCATCATCACCATCGCCAACCGCAACTCGCCCGGCCAGATCGTCATCAGCGGCCAGCGCGCCGCGGTCGAAGCCGCCGCCGAAGCGGCCAGGGGCCTGGGCGCCAGGCGCAGCCTGGTCCTGCCGGTGAGCGTGGCGGCCCACTCGCCATTCATGGCCGAGGCCGCCGAAGGTATGCGCCAGGCGCTCGCCGACGTCCCCTTCAGGACGCCCACGGCGCCCTTGCTGGCGAACGCGGATGCCATCGTCCTGAGCGACGGTGAAGCCTGCCGCGACGAGCTCATCGACCACCTCACCCGCGGCGTCGACTGGGTCACGGCCGTGGAGACGATGGTCGCGGCCGGTACCGACACCTTCGTGGAGATCGGCCCGGGCAAGGTCCTCAGCGGTCTCGTCCGGCGTATCGACAAGGCGGCCACGGTCGTGGCCATCGACGACATCACCACCGAGCACGGGCTCGAACTGCCCGTCTAGCACCCGATAGGAGAAGAAACAGCACCCATGCGTCGACCCGACTACGACCGCCGTGTGGCCATCACCGGCCTCGGCATCATCAGCCCCGTGGGCACCAGCGTCGAGACAGCCTGGGCGAACATCGTCAACGGGGTCAGCGGCCTCGAGCGCATCACCCGCTGGGATCCCGAGGTCACCGACTGCCATGCAGCCGGCGAGGTCAACGACTTCGACCCCAAGGAGTGGATGAACTTCAAGGCCGTGCGCCGCACCGACAAGAACGTCGTCTTCGGCGTGGCCGCGGCCAAACAGGCCGTGGCCGATTCGGGGCTCGAGATCGGCGAGGAGAACGCCGAGGAGATCGGCGTCTACTTCGGCTCCGGCGTGGGTGGACCCGGCCTCATGCAGGACGCCATCGCGACGCTCGACAGCAAGGGCACCAAGGGCGTCAGCCCCTTCTTCATCGCCAACATGCTGCCCGACACCGCCTCGGGCCAGATCGCCATCGAGCTGGGAGCCAAGGGCCCCAACATGGCCATCGTGACGGCCTGCTCGACGGGCACGCACAACATCGGCGAGGCGGCCGAGGCCATCCGTCGCGGCGACTTCATCGCCGGCATCGCTGGCGCCACCGAGACGCCCCTCTACGAGGTCGGCTACGTCGGCTTCAGCAACATGCGCGGCATGGGCACTCCGCGCGACGGCCGGCCGCTGGGCGACATCTCGCGTCCGTTCGACCTCACGCGCAACGGCTTCGTCCTGGGCGAGGGCGCGGGCGCGCTGCTGGTCGAGGACCTCGAGCACGCCAAGGCCCGTGGCGCTCACATCTACGCCGAGGTCGTGGGCTACGGCAACGCCGCCGACGCCTGGGACCTCATCCAGCCGGTGGAGAAGGGCGACGGCGTGCGCCGGGCCATGGAGTGGGCCATCCAGCGCCACGAGGTGCCGCGCGACGAGATCGACATGATCAACCCCCACGGCACCTCCACGCCCCTGGGCGACCTGCGCGAGGCCGAGGCCATCAAGGCCGTCTTCCCCGACCGCTACGGGGAGGTCGGCATCAGCGGCACCAAGTCGATGACCGGCCACCTCATGGGCGCGGCCGGCGCCATCGAGGGCGTGTTCACGGCGCTGTCGGTGCACCATCAGGTCATCCCCGCCACGCAGAACTACCTCGAGCCCGATCCCGAGATCGACCTCGATGTCGTGGCCGGCGACTCGCGCGAGCAGGTGATCCGTTACGCCATGAGCGACAACATCGGGCTCGGCGGGCACAACGGCGCGATCATCTTCAAGCGCTACGCCGGCGACTGATCGCGCAGGGCAACGGTGAAGGACGCGCCCGACCCGGATGCCCGGCTCGGCTTCTACGGGCCGCACAGCCAGATGTGGCGCGTGAACCGCGAGGCCGTGCTGCTCGGGTCAGGGCCGGCGGCGCTGCTGCTGCAGCTGGCCCATCCCCTGGTGGCCGAGGGCGTGGCGGCCCACAGCGACTTCGCCGCCGACCCCTTCGCCCGGCTCCGGCGCACGCTGCGCACGACGCTGGCCATGGTCTTCGGCGATGGGCCCACCGCCGGGCGCGCCGTCCGAGAGCTCAACCGTGTTCACGCCCGCGTGCGGGGACCGGTCCTCGACCCGCTCGCCCGCGATGCCACCCGCGCCCGGCACTACCGTGCCCTCGACCCGCAGCTGCTGCTGTGGGTGCAGGCAACGCTGGTGATCATGAGCGTGCGCGCCTACGACCGCTGGGTGGCACCCCTGGCGCCGGCCGAGCGCGATGGCCTGTGGCTGGAGTCGCGCGCGACGGGGCAACGGCTGGGCATCCCCCTCACCTCCAGCCCGGGGTCCTGGCGCGAGCTGCTCGAGTGGTTCGAGCGGCAGATGGCACCCGGGGGTCCGGTGACCGTGACCGATACCGCCCGCCGCCTGGCGGCGACCGTGGTGCGACCGCCGCTACCGCTCGCGCCGACGGCGCTCGTCGACCTGGCGGTGCTGCCCGGACTGGCCTTGCTGCCCCCCCGCATCCGCGACGGCTACGGCATCCTCTGGTCAGCGCGCCGCGCGGCCCTCGCCGGCGCGCTCAGCACAGGCCTGCGCACGTGGGTGTGGCTGATGCCGCGCAGCTGGCGGGCCATGCCGCCGGCCCGAGCCGCCGAACGGCGCGTCGCCGCCGGGGTCGGCTAGCCCGGCCCCAGCGTGGGCCGTCGATGGTCGATCCTCCTGGCCGAAGCCCGGGGATGCGGCTCGCGATCGCACCACCGCTGGGCTACGATCCACTCCACTCGTACGACAGGAGCCATCCAGAACCGTGCCATCTCCCGATCCCGCCCGTCGCGCCGTCATCACCGGCCTGGGGGCGGTCACGCCCATCGGCAACGACTACCCCGCCTTCTGGGCGGCCGCCAAGGCCGGGGCCAGCGGCGGCGGACCGATCACCCACTTCGACGCCTCCGACCTGGACGTGCGCATCGCGGCGGAGGTCAAGGACTTCGACGCGGCTACGGGCATGGATCGCAAGATGGCCCGCCGCATGAGCCGCTTCATCCACTTCGCCATGGCCGCGGGCAAGGAGGCCGTGGCTGACGCCGGCCTCGACTTCAGCGACTGGACGCCAGAGCAGCGCGATCGCGGGGCGGTCGTGGTCAACACCGGCGGCGGTGGCCTGGAGCAGGTCATCGAGGGCAGCCGCATCACCGAGACGCGTGGCCCGCGCTTCGTCAGCCCCTTCGCCATCCCGGCCCTCTCGGGCTCGATGGCGGCCTGCCTGCTGTCGATGGAGTACGGGCTCACCGGCCCGGTGCAGACGCAGGTCGCCGCCTGTGCCAGCAGCGTCATCACCTTCCTCGACGCGCTGCGCATGATCGAGCGAGGCGAGGTCGACGTCATCATCGCCGGCGGCACCGAAGCACCCCTGCTCAAGATGGGCTTCGCGGCCCTGTCCAACATGGGTGCGCTGTCCAAGCGCAATGACTCTCCCGAGACGGCCTCGCGGCCCTTCGACGCCACGCGCGACGGTTTCCTCTTCGGCGAAGGCGGGGCCATCCTCATCATCGAGACGGCCGAGCACGCCCTGGAGCGCGGCGCCACCATCCACGCCGAGCTGGTCGGGGCCGCCCTGACCGCCGATGCCTTCCACATCTCCGCGCCCGAGCCCAGCGGCCGGGGCGCGGCCATGGCCATGAAGCGGGCCTACATGGACGCCGACCTCGCGCCCGACGAGATCGACTTCGTGGTGGCCCACGGGACGAGCACGCCGCTCAACGACGCGACCGAAACGAAAGCCATCAAGACCGCCTTCGGCGATCACGCCTACGAGCTGTCGGTATCCTCGCCCAAGTCGATGGTCGGCCACCTCCTCGGCGGCGCCGGCGCGGTGGCAGCGCTGGTCGGCCTGGGCGCCATCCGCGATGGCGTCATCGCGCCCACCATCAACTACACCACGCCCGACCCCGAGTGCGACCTGGACTACGTGCCCAACGAGGCCCGCGAGGCGCAGGTCGACACGGCCATGGTCAACGGCTTCGGCTTCGGCGGGCAGAACGCGGTCGCGGTCTTCAAGCGCTTCGAGGCCTAGCCGCAGCCGAAACGCCGTCCGGGCCGGAACGCGTCAGACGTGCACGCCACGTTCACGACTTGCTCATGACTCCCTTCGATGCTGTCTCCATCGCACCGACAGACAGCGAAAGGAGTCCTCTCACGATGCGCAGCTTCCGTCTCGGGGCCTTCCTGGTCCTGACCCTCCTGGTGGGGGTCGTGGCCGTGGTGGCCTACAACTACGGCGTCTCGGCTGGAACCGCCGAGGCCGCCGTGGCCGCCGGCGCCTCGGTCATCTACGCCCCGGCCACGATCTCGCCCTTCGGCCTCATCATCGGCGGCTTCTTCCTGCTCCTCTTCCTCGGCTTCCTGGCCAGGGTCATCGCCGGACCGCGCCGGGGCTGGGGACCAGGGGGCTGGCATCACGCCCGCTCCGCTCGGGCGTGGGACCGCGATGAGGTCCCCGAGCCCTTCAAGCCCGTGCTCGAACGCTGGCACCGCGAGGCCCACGACAGCGCGCGACAGGGGCCGCAGGGCCAGCCGGGTGGCTACGGACCGACCCCTCCCCCGCCACCGCCGGCCGACCGGCCCCCGGCCCGGAGCTGAAGCCTCCCTTCCGCGGCGGACGGGCACCCGCCCGTCTGCTGCGCTCACCTCTAGGATGACCCTGACATGCCCCGCATCCTGGTGGCCGAGGACGACGCCGACATCCGCCAGCTCGTAGCCGACGTGCTCGAGCACGTCGGCTACGAGGTGCTGGTCGCGAGCGACGGACCGAGCGCGCTGCAGGTGGTACGGACGCGTCGGCCCGATCTGCTCGTGCTCGACCTGGGGTTGCCGGGCATGGATGGGCTCGACGTGGCCCGGACCATCCGCCGCCAGTCCGACCTGCCCATCATCATGCTCACCGCGCGGGCGGAGGAATCGGACACGCTGGTGGGCCTTGAGCTGGGCGCCGACGACTACGTGGCCAAGCCCTTCAGCACCAAGGAGCTGGTGGCGCGAGTGCGCGCCGTGCTGCGCCGCGTGCACGCCAGGGCCCCGGCCGGGCGGGTCATGCGCGTGGGCGACCTGGAGATCGACGAGGAACGCATGTTCGTCGGTCGTGGCGGCCAGCGGGTGGAGCTCACGGCCAGCGAGTTCGCCCTGCTCTCGACCATGGCTCACAGCCCGGGGCGCGTGTTCACCCGCGCGCAACTGCTGGATGCGATCCACGGCGAGGCCTTCGAGGCCTACGAGCGGGCGATCGACGCCCACATCAAGAACATCCGGCGCAAGCTCGAGCCGGTGCCGCAGCAGCCGCGCTACCTGCTGACGGTCTTCGGCGTGGGCTACCGCCTGGCCGAGGACCACGAGCTGCAGGGCGCGGGCACCGCCTCGTGAGCGGGCGCGGCCGGCCGCCCCGGTGGTGGCCCGAGGGCGAGGCCTGGCCAGCCCACGACCGGGACGCGCGGCGCGGGCCGTGGCGGCACGGGCGACCCGGCCGCTGGCGCCCGTTCGGCTGCCTGGTGCTGCTCTTCGGCCTCTTCGCCGTGGGCTCGGTGGTCATGGCCCTCTGGGCCCTGGCCGCCATCGTCGGCCTCGTCGAGGCACCGCCCATCGTCACCGCCGGCGGGGTCGTGGCCTTCGTGGTGGTGGTGGCGGGTGTGCTCCTCGCCGGCCGCGCGCTGCGGCGCATGACCGAGCCACTCGACGAACTCATCGACGCCTCGAGCCGCATCGAGGCGGGCGACTATACCGCGCGCGTGCCGGTGGCGGGGAGCGGCGGCATGCGCTCGCTGACGCGGGCCTTCAACCGCATGAGCGAGGAGCTGCAGGCCACCGACGAGCGGCGGCGAGCCTTCCTCGCCGACGTCACGCACGAGCTGCGCACGCCGCTGACGGTGATCCAGGGCCAGCTCGAGGCCATCGAGGACGGCGTCTACGAGGCGGATGCCGAGCGAGTGGCGGCGCTGCTGGCACAGGCGCGTCAGATGTCGGGGCTGGTCGAGGACCTGCGCACGATCTCGCTGGCCGAGGTCGGTGCCCTCGAACTGCAGCCGGCCCCGAGCGACCTCGGCGCGCTGGCCGAGGAGGCGGTAGCCGGCTTCGGGCCGGCCGCCCACCTGGCCGGCGTGGAGCTCGCGGCGGAGGTGCCGCCGGAGCCGATCGTGGCCAACCTCGACCTGGCCGCGAGCCAGCGCATCGTGGGCAACCTCGTGGGCAACGCCCTGCGGCACACACCGGCCGGCGGCCACGTGCAGCTGCGGGTCGGCGGCGCTGCCGACCAGGGCTGGTTGGAGGTGGCCGACGATGGTCCGGGCATCGAGCCGGAGCTGGTGGAGCGCGTCTTCGAGCGCTTCCAGAAGGGCCCGGCATCGACCGGCTCGGGCCTGGGCCTGGCCATCGCGCGCGACCTGGTCGAAGCCCAGGGCGGCACCATCGAGCTGTCCTCGACCGTAGGCCAGGGCACGCGCCTGCGGGTAGCCTTCCCGCGGCTGCGCCGCGCCTAGGTACCCGGGCGGGGCGGCAGCTCGCGACCCTCGTAGGCGCTCAGGCCGGCCACCAGGTCGGCGGGCGTGCGCATCGGTCGGCCGCGGGCGAGGTCGTAGAAGACCTGCACGCTGGAACCGTCGGCGACGACGCGGGCCTCGCCGATGGCCGAGTCCCCCACCTCTACCAGGTAGTCCAGGCTGAAGGCCGAGCGGCTGAGCCAGCCCACGCGCACGCCCACGAACAGCGGCTCGCCGTAGAAGGCCGGGGCGCGGTAGGTGATCCGGGCCTCGGCGATGACGAAGGTTCGCTTCTCGGCGTCGGGCCCGGTGCCGAAGGGGTGGCCGACCACCTCGGTGTAGTAGCCGCCGCGCGCGGCTTCGAAGTAGGAGAAGTAGATGGCGTTGTTGACGTGGCCCAGGGCGTCGGTGTCGTTGTAGCGGATCTCGATGGGGTGGCGGTAGCGGAATGTGCCGCCGGGCGGACGAGAGCGGGCCATGGCCTCGATGCTAGCGCCGTCGCGTGGGCCGCGCCGGCAGGCGATGCGCAGGTGCCGTACCGTTGGCCAAGATGCCCACGACCACCTCCTCCTCCGCGCCCGCCGACGGCGCCGCGACCCAGCCAGAAGAGGCCTCCGCCAGCGCCATCGAGCGCGGCCGGCCCAGCTACTCCTGGCGCTACGGCCAGGATCGGCGCCTGGAGATGGTGCGGCGCTTCGTCGATCTCGACGACGCGGCCATCCTCGACGTGGGCTGCGGCATCGGCACGTACGTACGCCGCTTCCGCCGCTTCTCCGACGACGTCCACGGCATCGAGGTCGAGGAGGAGCGCGTGGCCGAGGCCAGCGAGGAGCTGCCCAACATCGTGCAGGCCTACGGCGAGGACCTGCCCTACCCCGACGACCGCTTCGACCTGGTCTTCTCCAACGAGGTCATCGAGCACGTCGACGACGACCGCAAGACGGCGGCGGAGATGGTGCGCGTGACCCGTCCGGGGGGCACCATCGTGGCCTTCGCGCCCAACCGGCTCTACCCCTTCGAGACCCACGGCGCCTACTTCGGCCGGCGCTACGTCTTCGGCAACATCCCCCTGGTCAACTGGCTGCCGGACCCGCTGCGCGACCGCTTCGCCCCCCACGTGCGCGCCTACACCATGCGCGGCATCGAGCGGCTCTTCGCCGGACAGCCCGTGCGCCTGGTGCACCATCGCGTGATCTATCCCGGCTTCGACAACATCAGCGCGCGGCACGTCCGGGCCGGCGCGACCCTGCGCCGGGCGCTCTACCTCGCGGAGCAGACGCCGCTGCACCGCTTCGGGCTGTCCCACTTCCTGGTCCTGCGAGTGGCCGGCGCCTGAGCCGGGTGGACCCGCGGCCGACGCTGACGACCGGAGTCTGAGCTAGAGATCGGCCGGGGCGGTGGTCGTGTCGGGCTCGAGGACCTGGGCTTCGATGACCACGGGCATCGACCAGTTGCCCGCGAGGTCGCGCCACTGCACGTGGATGGAACGGGGCCCGTCGGCCGCGGAGCCACCGGTCGATTCGTCGCCCAGCGGGAAGACGACCCGGTCGACCGCCGGGTAGGTCCGACCGGTCACCAGCCGGCCACTGCCGTCCACCGCTCCGTCGAGGCCGATGCGCACGTAGCCCAGGCCGCTACCGCCCTCCTCGTCGTCGCCGAAGAGTCGCAGGACGGCGCTGCCGTTGACGACCGCGCGGCCGTCGATGTCGCCTCGGACCGTGTCGGGGTCCAGCGCCGGCGTGCCGCCCGGTGGCTGCTCGTCGACCCGCGGCCGGAGCCGGTTGCGCAAGGCCGCCGCGAGCTCCTCGCGGCCATCGTCCATGCCCAGGGCCCAGATGCCCACCCCCGCCAGATCCTGCTCGAGGGCCAGGTCGAGCTTGGCCCCGAAGCTGTCGGCATCCTCGTACCACAGCTGCCGCCAGGTGGACGGGCAGTCGGCGCACTGCCGGCTGCCATAGGCGGACCAGGCCGAAGCCTGGTCGGGCTGGTAGCGCCGGCCGCTGCGAGCTGCTTGCTCCACCGCCGCCGAGTAGACCACGGTGGCCGCCGGCTCGAGGTCCTTGCCGCCGCGGGTCTTGGCCCGCGCCTGGTTCGACTCGGTGGGCCAGGCGATGCCGTACCACGGCAGCGCCAGCAGCAGCCGCTCCGGCTCGGCCTGGGCCAGGGCGGCCTCGACGGTGGTCGAGAGGTCGCTCGTAGCCGGATCGGTCAGCGGGGCCACCGAGCCGGCCGCGCCCGAGGACGCCGTGCGATAGCCGTAGCCCATGATCACCGCCAGGTCGGCCGCGTCCTCGGCGGTCAGCGCGGCCAGATCGTAGTTCTCGAGGCCCGGCACCACGTCCACGCTCAGGTGCAGGGCAGGGTCGACCCGGTCGAGCGCGGCCCGCACCTCGCGCACCAGCGCCACGTACTCATCGGCCACCCTCGCCGGCAGCGGCTCGAAGTCGAGGTTGACGCCGTCGAACCCGCGCCTGGTCACGAACGACGCGATGGCCTGGGCCAGCGCCCGTCGGTTCTTGCGCTTGCTCAGGAGCGTGATCATGCGCTGCCGCGTCCCGTCGGTCCAGGCCGTGCGCTGGACCACCGGCACGACCTTCACCCCGGCGGCCTGGAGCTCCTCCTTGAACTCGAGGAAGCGCTCGCTGCGCAGCATGGCCCAGCCGGGCGGGACCTCGCCGTTGGGCTTCTTGCCCACCAGCTTCCCGTCCTGGGAGGCCTCCACGCTGTGGAACGCCGCGATGGTCAGCAGGCTGGGGTCGACCGAGCGCGTGGCCAGGCCCAGCAGCCAGTGCGGTACGAAGCCCAGGACCTCGGCCTCCACCGGCTGGAGCGTGGGCGCGGGCGTGGGCGTGGACGTGGGCGACGCGAGCGGCGCCGGCGTAGGTGAGGCCGCGGCCGTAGCCGGCGCGATGGTTGGCGTGGGCGTTGCGAGCAGGTCGCTCTCGACGGTGATGCAGGCGCTCGCCACGAAGGGCACGAGCAGGACGAAGAGCAGCACGGCAGACATCGTGCGGCGCGGCCCCCGCCGGCGGTGGATCAGCACGCTAGGCACCCTACCAAGGATCGGCGCTATGCGGTCGCACCGCGGTCCGTCGCAGGCGCAGCGAATTGAGCACCACGCTGACCGAGCTGAAGGCCATGGCCGCCGCGGCCAGGATGGGGTCCAGGCGCAGGCCGAAGAAGGGGTAGAGCAGGCCCATGGCCACGGGGATGAGGAGCACGTTGTAGCCGAAGGCCCAGACCAGGTTCTGGCGGATGACCCGCAGTGTCGCGCGTGAAACGCGCACGGCCGAGACCGCCAGCCGCGGGTCGCCCCCGACGAGCGTGATGTCGCTGGCCTCGAGGGCCACGTCGGTGCCGCTGCCGATGGCGATGCCCACGTCGGCGGCGGCGAGGGCGGGCGCGTCGTTGATGCCGTCGCCCACCATGGCCACTCGGCGACCGTCGCGGCGGAGCGCCTCCACGTGCGCGGCCTTGCCGGCCGGAGAGACCCCGGCCGTGACGTGGTCGATGCCGACCTGCGCGGCGACCGCCTGCGCGGCGGCGGCACGATCGCCGCTGAGCAGGTGGACTTCAAGGTCGTGCGCCCGCAACTCGCGCACGGCGTCGGCCGCGCCGGGCTTGAGGGCGTCGCTGATGTCGATCGCCCCCAGCGCGGCGCCGTCGGAGGCCACGAACACGGTGGTGTCGGTGTCCGAGGCGCCCACCTCGAGCGCGTCGAGACCGGCGGCTTCGACGCCGGCGTCGGCGAGGAAGGCGCGGTTGCCCGCCACCACCGCTCGTCCCTCCACCTCAGCGGCCACGCCGCGCCCGGCTGTGGCCTCGAAGCCCCAGGCCTCGGCCGGGGCCAGGCCGCGTTCGTCGGCCGCTTCCACCACGGCCGCGCCAAGGGGATGCTCGGAGCCCCGTTCGACGGCTGCGGCCAGGGTCAGGACCTCGTCCTCGGCGGCCTCACCGATGGTGCGCACGGCCCGGACCGAGGGCTGGCCCTGGGTGAGCGTGCCGGTCTTGTCGAAGATGACCGTGTCCACGTGCCCGGCGGCCTCGAGGGCCGGGCCGCCGCGGATGAGCACGCCCGACTCGGCGGCCCGGCCGGTGCCCACCATCACCGCCGTCGGCGTGGCCAGACCCATGGCACAGGGGCAGGCGATGATGAGCACGCTGATGGCCGCCACGAGGGCGTTGGTCAGGGCCGGCTCGGGCCCCAGCAGCCACCAGCCACCGAAGCTGACCAGCGCGAGCGCGATGACGAGCGGCACGAACCACTCGGTGACGCGGTCGGCGGTGCGCTGGATAGGCGCCTTGGAGCCCTGCGCCTCACGCACCATGCGCACGATCTGGCCCAGCACCGCGTCGCGACCCACGTGCGTGGTGCGCACGACGAGGCTGCCGTTGCCGTTGATGGTGGCGCCGATGACCGGGTCACCGGCGCCACGCTGCACGGGCATGGGCTCGCCGGTAAGCATCGACTCGTCGACGCTGGAGCTGCCCGACACGACGACGCCGTCGACCGGGACCTTCTCGCCCGGGCGCACGCGCACGAGGTCACCAGCACGGATGTCCTCGATGGGCACGTCCGTCTCGCGCTCGCCGTCGAGGCGGCGGGCGGTGCGCGCGCCGAGGCCGACGAGGGCCGCCACCGCGCCGCTGGCGCGGGCCTTGGCGCGGGCCTCCATCCAGCGGCCGGTGAGGATGAGGCCGATGATCATGGCCGATGAGTCGAAGTAGGTGACCGGCTCGATGCCGGCCTCGACGAAGACCTCGGGCGCCAGCGCCACGACGGTGCTATAGCCCCACGCCGCGAGGGTGCCCAGCGCCACCAGCGTGTCCATCGAGACGGTCCTGTGGCGAGCCTGGCGCAAGGCCGCACGCAGGAACACGCCACCGGCCCAGAACTGCACGAGGGTGGCCGGCACGAAGAGCAGCCAGTTGAGCTCGGTCATGGCCATGCCCAGCGCGTCCGGCCAGAGCATGAGCAGCATGATCCCCGCGGCCACGACGAGCGAGACGATGGCCTTGACCGCGAGGTCACGTTGCTCGCGCGCGCGGAGGTCGGCGTCGGGGTCGGCGTCGTCGAGGGTCAGCGCGCCGGGGGCGCCGCTCTCCCGCTCGGGCCGAACGTCATAGCCGGCGTTCTCGATGGCCGCCTCGACCTCGGCCCGGCCGGCCACACTGGGGTCGACCAGCACGGTGGCTCGTTCGGTGGCGAGGTTGACGTTGGCCTCGGTCACACCTTCGGCCTTGCGCAGGAAGCGCTCGATGCGGTTGACGCAGGAAGCGCAGGTCATGCCCTCGACGCCGATCGAGAGCTCGATGGGTTCTGAGGCCGTCATGGGGGAACGGCGGCAGCCTAGCGGCCGACCGGTCTGATGGCGTAGACCCCGATGATCATGTCGACGCAGGGGTCGTGACAGAGCTCCAGGCCCACCTCGCCCTTGTCCACGAGGTCGGCGAGGTACCCGCACTCGCGCTCGGGGAGCCCGGCCCAGTAGCGACCCTCGCGCGTCTCGACCGCGCGCACGTCGTCTGCCTCGCCGTTGATGGTGAAGCGGCGGCGCAGCTCATGCATGGGCACGTAGGCTCGCGACTTGATGAAGCGTCGCAGCTGTGCCTGGGTGCAGCCCTGGCTCCCAGAGGAGCCGTTCTTGCGGCTGCCGTTGTTGTCAGCCATGGTTGGTACTTCCTCGCCGGCGGCCCGGCGGCCCGGCGTTCGGCGCCCGAGGCGCCGTGTCGATCGATCGTTCGAGGCGGTCGTCATGTCCCACGACGGCCGGTCGGCGGATGATACACCCGGTGGCGGGTGCACTCCTCCCGCCGCCCGGCGCGAGGTCGGGGTCAGCGGCCGGAGACCACGCGCAGCTCGCGCGGCGCCTCGTTGAGCGACTCGCCGCCATCCTCGGTACAGAGCACGATGTCCTCGATGCGCACGCCGTAGCGGCCCTCGAGGTAGATACCGGGCTCGCAGCTGAAGGTGTTGCCGGCCACGGCCGGCTCGCTGTTGCCGGCCACCGCGTACGGCTCCTCGTGGACTTCGAGGCCGATACCGTGCCCCAGGCGGTGGATGAAGCGCTCGCCGAAACCGCCGGCCGCGATGACCTCGCGCGCGGCGGCATCGAGCGCCTCGAAGGCCACGCCCGGTCGAACCGCCGCGCGGGCAGCGGCCTGGCCGGCCGCGGTCAGCTCGTAGATGGTGCGAAAGGCGGCCTCCGGTCCGCGGCCGGCCTCGGCTTCGATCCAGACCGTGCGTGTGATATCGGAGCTGTAGCCGGCTCGGCGCCCGCCGATGTCGAGCAGCAGCGGCTCGCCGGGCCCGATGACACGGTCGCTGGGCTCGTGGTGCGGGGAAGCGCTGTTGGGCCCGGAGGCGACGATGGCGAACTCGGCCGTGTCGTGGCCCTCATCGACCAGCGTATCTCGCACGTCGCGAGCGACCGCGACCTCGGTGCGCCCCACCAACGGCCCGCGCACGATGCGCTCCATGGCTCGGTCCGCGGCGTGGGCTGCCGCTCGCAGCAGCGCGATCTCGTCGCCGTCCTTGACCCGGCGCAGCGGACCCAGCACGCTCGAGGCAAGACCCCACGAGGCTCCCGGCAGGACCGCCTGCAATCCCAGCACGAAGGCGGCCCGGAGCCCGTCCGAGACGAGCAGGCGCAGCGGCGCCTGAGGGGGCAGGTGCGAGGGCACATGCAGGAAGGGGTCGTCCGTCTCCTCCCAGGCCTCGATCCGTACGCGGCCGTCGGCCAGGCCCGCTGCCGCCAGCGCGGCCGGCGCCTCCAGGCGCGGGCTGATGTAGACCGGCTCGGCCGCCGCGGGGATGACCAGGAGGTTGAGCCGCTCGTTGCCGTGCGCGGCGTAGCCGGTCAGCCATTCCAGTTCGGGGCCCACGCCCACCAGCAGAGCCGTGGCGCCAGCCTCGCCCACCGCTCGCCGCGACCGTTCGAGGCGCTGCGCGTAGCGCGCCGCGCTGATACCTTCAGCCACCGGCCGAGCCCGGCCCTGCGTCGGCGGTGAGCCAGCCCTCCACCAGCCGCGTGCCCTCCTCGAAGAACTTGCGGTAGGAGAAGACGCGTGTGGCCCCGGCTCGCAGCGCCCGCTTGCGCGTGAGCTGATCATCGTGCTCGGCCACGGCGATGACCGGCAGACGGGCACCGGCGATGCGCTCGATAGCGGCCACGCCGTCGAGGCGGCGCACGGCCAGGTCGACCACGGCGCCGCTGATGGTGTGCACGTCGCCCAGTTCGTACGCCTCCAGCGCGACGCCGAGTTCAGCGGCGGTCGAGAGGGGCACGGCCGAGCCGCCGGCGCGACGCACGGCCTCGGTGATGCGCGTGGACCACATCAGGTCGTCGGCCACGACGACCACCGGTGCGGTCAGGAGGCCTCCCACGTATCGGAGGTGAAGAGCAGGTCGCGCAGGACACCCTCGCCCTTGTCGGCCCGCACGAGCTCGATCTGGCCGGCCACGAGCTGATGGTGGGTCGGCCTCTTGACCCGGCGGATGACGCCGACGGGCACGGGGTACTCGGGCCAGAACATGCGCGAGAGGATGTAGGCCAGCATGCCGTCGGTCTCGTCGTGCACCAGCAGGTCCTCTTCGCTCACGCCGTCGCCGAGCTCGACCACCTCCGGCGTGGTGCCCTTGAGGCGGATGCCCCGGTCGCGCTCCTTGCCGAAGACCATGGGCTCGCCGTGCTTGAGCTCCAGCACGCGGTCGTCGCGCACGTCGCGGTCGGTGAACTCGCGCCACGCACCGTCGTTGAAGATGTTGCAGTTCTGGAGCACCTCCAC
>Ga0316198_10000085_pt1 | contig 39073 bp, 35 predicted proteins | sample OudBieAanoxic_MG_FD_204935 | JGI IMG/M metagenome (GOLD analysis project Ga0316198, IMG submission 204935) | Coastal sediment microbial communities from Oude Bieten Haven, Netherlands - site A anoxic | ecosystem: Environmental > Aquatic > Marine > Coastal > Sediment | place: Netherlands... | reverse complement strand
GATTAACTATCGCATTCATTTAAGCATTATCGAAATTTAACTGAATTGAAGATTTATACCACAATTCTAAATGCTTAAATTGAGCTTCTCATTTTGTTTACGCTCATTTGGGGTTCCACTTTTATGAGAGGGAATCGTTGTGGATGCTGGTATCCTGAATCTGGTCATTTACCGCCAGCGCGTGAGGTTACCCAAAACCGTATATTGACAATCAACGCTCACGTTTTTTCCATATTGATGAATATGCAATATGTTAAAACCTGATCCGTAAAAGATAATTTTCTCTATCCTAAGGAGAGATCAGTATGTCCGGCAAAAAAGGTATTATTTCAAGGAGAGATTTTATTAAAACCGCTGGCCTATCCAGTCTTGGATCGACGCTCATACCCTTGGGTTCGTTTGCCCAAGCAGATGGCAGCGCTTCAACGAAGAAGCCTGAGCATAGGATTGTGCCAGTACGCCCGTTTGGGAAAACAGGTGTCAATGTCTCAATTCTATCTTTGGGTGGGGTATTGAAAAGTTCTGACCAGTTATTGTTCCGGCAGGCGTATAAAATGGGTGTCACTTACTGGGACACGGCTGATTCATATGGATGGGGGAAAAACGAAAAGGCCATCGGTGAATACCTTGCTAAGTTCCCAAACGATCGAAAGAACATTTTTCTGGTTACAAAAGCGGCAACTTCCAATCCGCAGAAATTAACCGAGAAATTAAATAGATCTCTTCAAAGAATGAATACATCGTATGTTGATCTGTATTTTGTTCATTATGTAAAAGATGTCAAAGAAGCATTGACAAAAGAAGTCAAGGCCTGGGCAGAAAAAGCCAAAGCACAAGAAAAGATTCGTTTTTTTGGGTTTAGCGCCCACAAAAACATGGAAAACAGCATGCTTGCCGCGGCTAAACTTGGATGGGTCGACGGTATCATGATGAGTTATAACTACCGGCTGATGTCGCAAGATAAAATGAAAAGAGCGGTCGACGCTTGTGTTAAGGCGGGAATAGGCTTGACTGCTATGAAAACACAAGCCGCTTTTACGGCGAACTTTTATGCATCAATCGGCTCCGAGACAGATGACGCTTTGAAAATGACGGAGAACTTTCTAAAAAAGGGATACACCGCCGAGCAGGCTAAACTCAAAGTGGTATGGGACAATCCGCATATTGCCAGCATATGCTCAGCGATGCCGAATATGACCATTTTGCAGGCCAATATTGCTGCAGCTACCAATAAGAATCAATTATCTAAAGGCGATAGACAACGCTTGGAACAATATGCCCATCAAACGGCTTCCGGCTACTGTTCCGGATGTGCACATATTTGTGAATCAGTGGTTAATCCTAAAATTCCGATCAGCGATATATTGCGCTATTCCATGTATTGCCAAAGCTATGGAGATCGAGAGACGGCATTGCACTTTTTTAAAGCGCTACCAACAGATGTTAAGGCAAATATTCTTAAGGCCGACTATTCTATCGCTGAGAAACATTGCCCCCAAAAAATTTTAATTGGCAGGGTTTTGAAAGACACACACGAAGATTTAACTTAAACTTGTGCCCAACCATTAATTGTTTTTTATAGATGGACACCTTGAGACGTTTCCAGTTCAGAAATGAGGATTTTTGTTCAAGGTCAAGAAAATCAAGTGATTGCGCGGAGGCATACGGTGGCAGGCTGCACAAGCGATTCCGCCGATTGATGCCGAGATTGGGCAAAAAGACCATTTATGGATGGAAAACTGAACAAGAGCGTTTTGGGTAACCCTATGAGCTGATATCATAATATCCGTTCTGTACCCGTAAAATTGCCGAAGCTGTGATTATCTCAACAAGGGTTTTCAAAATATACCCTGAAGAAAAGGAGGCCCAATGAACGGGAGCACCCTTAAAATTAGACTCATGAAGGCTGACGATTTTGACGCTGTAATCCGGATTGACGAGAAAGTGCTCCAGGCCTCCCGGCGGGAGTACTATGAACTAAAGTTTGACAAGCTTTTTAAATCCAAAGATTATTTGCCCACATCGCTGGTGGCGGAAGATGAAGATGGAACGGTGCTGGGATTTGTAATGGGGGAGCTCTTTATGGGAGAATATGGAATATTCCAGGAAGAAGCCACCCTGGATACCATCGGCGTTGATCCCGATTGCCAGCATAAGGGTATCGGCGGGCAGCTGATCAATGAATTTATGGAACATTTGAAAAGTCTCGGCGTTAAAAAAATCAACACCTTGGTCGACTGGAATGATTCCAAACTTATCCATTTCTTTAGCACGAACCAATTCGGTCCTTCCCAAACCATTAACCTTGAAAGAAGCATTTGATTTCGGTGAAAGCGACGTGGACGTGTTCAACCGCGCACATCAGTGTAACCTCGAAGTAGAAAGTAGAACCCCAAATGAGCGTAAACAAAATGAGAAGCTCAATTTAAGCATTTAGAATTGTGGTATAAATCTTCAATTCAGTTAAATTTCGATAATGCTTAAATGAATGCGATAGTTAATCATAAAACAATCTCATTTTGTTGGCCTTTCGGCCCCCGCGATAGCGGTCCGGTAGGAAAGCCGATCATACCCCACCTACGGCGTTATCAAGGGTTTGCGATAGGTACACTACAGCGTCACCCTTTTTGCCATGTATCTTGGGCATCCTCGACTTTCGCTCAATTGGGGTAGAATAAAAGCGGTTGATCTTAAAACGTTCCTTGATTCTTTCAAAGATTGACAAAAGTGTTTGACATCGACCCCTTTTTCAAGTCACATCTCGCAAAAGGTGGACTTGCCCGATCGTAAATGATCGTTCCGACCATCAATTAGTGCAGGTGGTAATGATAATCCGGTTGTTCGATTATAAATCAAAAAAATTAATGGGGGATCCTGCCTTATCTGACCTTTTGGATTGACTTCCGGAAACTGGGTTATTATAAATCGTATTTCCAGTTGGCATCTTTTGTGCTGTCACTTTGGTATTAATTTATCGGTTGCAACCCATGCTTAAACAGGTGATTCGCCAGATCTCTTTTCACGAGCTTTTCAAAAGGGTCATCGGCCATCCCTGGGTGGTTATCCTGATGGTTGGGACCGTAACCCTTCTTTTTGCCCTACAAATTCCACGGCTCTCCTTTCAGACATCCATTTACGATCTAATTATTGAAGATCTTCCTGAAACCGCTGTTCATCATCAGTTCAAACAAATCTTCGGTTCGGATGAAATCATCCGGGTGGTGATTAAGGCGGAGAATATTTTCGAACCGATCACCTTTCGCAAAATAGAGTCTCTTTCACAACACGCTACAAAGATAAGGGGGGTCCGGAGGGTAATCAGCCTGCCAGAGATAAAAAAAGCCGTCGACATCTCCGGAAAATGGCCCATTGAAAAGTTCGCGGGAATTGTTGCGCCTATTGATCTTTTCAGGAAAAATATTGTTTCCAGTGATTATAAAACGACGGTTCTAACCCTGCTACTCTCCAATGATGCCGACACGGAGTCAGTGATACGGGCAGTCAACGGCTTGATCGCACAGACTCAGGATCTGTCGCTTTACCAAATAGGAATGCCATTGGTATCCCAGGCGCTTGTTCAGCTTACTGAAAGAGATTTTTTTCGATTGCCGCCTATTACTATTCTGATTATCGCCATTATTCTTTTACTTTTGTTTAGAAATTTCCATGGTCTTTTCATGCCGCTGATATGCGTTATCTGCACATTGGTATGGACATTCGGCCTGATGACCTGGTCAAGGATACCATTGTCCATGCTGACCCTGATTGTTCCGGTCTTCCTTGTCGCCGTGGGGACTGCCTACTGCCTGTACATCATGTCCGAATACATCCAATGCAGTCAGCACGGCACCTCACCGGCAGAGGTCGTGGTCCGGACTTATAGCGGGATCAGCTTTCCAACTGTCCTGGCGGTGATTACGACCGTGATTGGCCTGGGATCGTTACTTATCAATCGGATTCCCACGATTCGTGAATTTGCCATTTTTTCCTGTTTCGGTATGTTCAGTCTGCTGGTCATCGTATTGACGCTTCTGCCAGCGATGATGTGCGTTGCCCCGTTACCTCGTAAGCAGCATTATGACAAATCAAAAAATCACGACTGGTTGGGCCGGATGATTAACGGGATCATTCACCTTGATTTGAATCGACAGATGGTCATTCTGCCAGTACTCGGGGGTTTAGTCGTTTTTTGTATCCTGGGAATTTTCCGTATTAAGGTTGAGACCAATCCTTTGGGCTATTTTAAGAAGGATGCTCCGGTGTACCGAAACTTTCATGATATCTATCATGACCTTTCAGGGAGCTTTCCCATTAACCTGGTTATGGCTGGGAACGAAAAAGGTTACTTTGAAGATCCCGGCCATATTAAAGATATTTCGCGGATTCAGGGGTTTCTTGAAAAAGTGTCCGGTGTCGATAAAACCGTATCTTTCGCCGATTACCTGAAACTGGTTAATTATACTACGAACCGATTCGATCCCAAATACTATGCGTTGCCCGAAGAGGGGTGGGAACTTCGGATGGTGATGAACAACTACAAAACCGTCCTGGGCGAAGACATGTTTACCCGATTCATGACGCCCGATCTTTCCAGTACCAACATCTTGCTCCTGACCCATTTGTCAAGTTCACGGCAATTTTTAGAAACCCGTGAAAAAATCATTGATCATGTCCAGAAAGTATTTCCAAGGTCCCTTAGCTGGGATGTAACCGGGTTCGGGATGGTCATATCCGCCAGCAGCCATTTGCTTACTAGCGGACAAATGAAGAGCCTGTCCATCACCATTGTGCTTATTTTTGGCATTATGTTTGCCCTTTTCCTGTCAAGCAAAGTCGGTTTTATTGCGGCGGCTACCAATCTGTTCCCTATTATTACCATTTTCGGGATTATGGGATGGTTTAATATCGAACTTTCCATGGTTACCGGACTGATTGCCAGTATCGCCATCGGTCTGGCCGTCGACGATACGATTCATTACCTGGTGCACTTTAATGAAGAATTTCGCAAAGACCTGGATAAAGAGCAGGCCCTTAGTAAGGCACTCCACCAGGTCGGCAGGCCCATTATCTTCACCACTTTGACCATCAGCGCGGGATTTTCCATCCTAGCATTCTCCAGTTTTAACCCCACAGCTATTTTCGGAGTAATGATCGTAATCACCATGTTCTCAGCACTCGTTGGAGATATGATTCTGCTTCCCTCACTGATGATGCACGTGGAGCTGGTGACTCTTTGGGACCTGGTACGCTTGAAAATGGGCGTGGAGCCCCGTCACGGCATTTTTCTTTTCCAGGGGATGACTCGAACACAGGCTCACTATATCTGCATGGCAGGGGCGTTGAAAGAAATCGAGGCCGGTGAAATACTTTTTCAGAAAGGGGAGCAGAGTAACTCCATGTACGCCGTCATATCTGGAGAAATGGATGTGTATGACCATGCGGTTAGCCAGGACGGGCAAAAGCAACCGGGATTTCAAACGCTCCTATCGACCCTGAAAGCCGGTGATGTGGTCGGTGAGATGGGTCTTTTACGCGCGGTACCACGTTCAGCAACGGTACAGGCCAGGAAAACATCAGAGCTTTTACAGATCAACCTTAAAATGATTCAACGGATGCAATGGCTATATCCGACCATTGCCCACAAGTTTTTTTTCAACCTGATGACTATCCTTTGCGACAGGTTGGAGAATGCTTCCCATTGCCTTTTTGAATCCAGTTCGATTGATGACTTGACGGGTCTTTGTAATGAAAAAGGATGTATGGAATGCCTGGAGAAAGAGATCCAGCGGGCTCGGCGTTATCATATGGATCTTAGCTTATATCTCATCACCTTAGAGGAAGAAGGCGATTCGTCTGTCGATTGCTTCGACGTGAATGATCCCATGCTGTGTGGGTTGTCCGATGCTATTTCCGGCCAGATCCGAAAAAGCGATACTCTGGGAAGGCTGGATGCCAGGACATTTGCCCTGATATTGCCTCAAACTTCTGCTGCTAAAGCACTTGTTGTCCGAAACCGGCTGGAAGACCTGATTCAGACAAACCCATGCTTTGCGAACGGAAACGGGCTGATAATTAAATTCGGACTGGCCGGTTTCGTGGAAAGCGGCGTTAAGACAACTGAGCAGCTTTTTTCATTAGCCCATGAGGCAATGCAAAGGATGTCAAATTCCCAAATTGAAGTTTAACCATCAAATGGGATTATTGTCCCACTCGGGGAATGGGAGCAAAACCATCGCCTTTAGGCCAAGACTTTAATTTAATTGTTGATTCTGCCGCAAGGGTTCAAGGGGTCAAGGGTTCACGGATTAAAGCAAAGGCTTGGATGGTCTTTTCACTTGACCCCTCGAACCCTTGGATCCTTGGACACCAAGCCTTCGGCTTTAGCCGCTGGTAGTTGACTCTGCAAATTATTTATTGGTCGCCTGGGTAACCGTTTGGCGCAATTTGTCAGCGTCTGCATTCTTAGCAGTTTTACGAATGAGGATATCTACACTTCTAACCGGCTTGCCATAGTAGGATTCATTCCAACCGTCCCGGGGTTTAATCACCGAACCCTCAAGGGAGACACCGGCATAAGCGCCTTTTGTTCGTGCAAAAGCCAGAATATCGGCCGTTGCTGCTGATGTGCCGACACCAACCGGTCCGGCAGCCACGCTGAGATCACCACCGAGCTTGGCGGAAGTTGCAAGGAGAGAATCGAGACCTTTCTCCGTCATAACCATCAAGATAACTTCGGATGACTGGGCACCGACCAGAAAACCAATGGAGGCTGCCCCCATGGTATAAAAGGCGGGATAGCTCCATGCCCCGGTTTTCGAATCACGGGCTAGCAAAAGCCCACTTCCACCGGACCCACCCAAGATAAATCCACCTTTTAAGAGCTGTGGGATAATCAAAAGGCCTTTGGCGTCTTTGACATGATCATGAAACCAGGTCATATTAGAATCAGAGACAAAGTGACTAAATGTCATGTCTGATTTTATTACCAGCTCTTCCGGTCTGGAGATATCTTCGGCGCCGACCGGAACAGTGCCCAAGATAAAAAAACATACAAGCACACTAACAAGAATGATTCTATCCAAACGGCTCAATTTTCCAATATTTAATGGTCGCAAACAGTGTAGCATCGTCTCCTCCTTTCAGGAAATATCTATTGAGATGAATGTTTGAAAATCGAACAAGGCTTACCCTATCTTGGTAGTCTGTAAAGGGATTGAGGACCTAAATCAAATACATTAAATATAATAATACGCCAATATCGCAATGCAAGGTGAGAAAGGGAAAAAATAAGGAAGTTGAAATGGAAAGTCGCAAATGAGCTATAACCCCGATTGAGCGAAAGTCGAGGATGCCCCAGATACAAGGCATCAAGGGTGACGCTGTAGTGTACTACCGCAAACCCTTGATAACGCCGTAGGTGGGGTATGATCGGCTTTCCCACCAGGTAAACAAAATGAGATTGTTTTATGATTAACTATCTCATTCATTGAAGCATTATCGAAATTTAACTGAATTGAAAATTTATACCACAAATCTAAATGCTTAAATTGAGCTTCTCATTTTGTTTACGCTCATTTGGGGTATGATTTTTTGGATACCGTCGCATTTGCGGCCGGTCACTCGGATTTGTCACCGCCGGAGATGGAAAAACTCGCTCGTTTGGCGGAGGCGCTGGGGAAGCGACCCAAACTCACCCTTGAGATACAAGGACGCCATGACCCTGAAGCCGATGGCGCCGCTCTAAAGGAATGGGCGCTTAAAAATGAGCTGGGACGGCGCACCGGATTGACCATTGAACTTGAACAGGACCCTGGCCCCATAAACTTCACCGATCCCGCAACACAGCTGGCGCTGGAGGCTCTGGCCGACGAACGGTTGGCACCTGAAAGATTATCCGAAATAAAGGCCGTATCCGGTATGCCGGCGGCCTCTCAAAAAGCGGATGTCAAGTCGGTTGAAAAAAAATCCGCTCCGACACAAACCTCGCCGGACCCCACCGCATTTTATACCAGGGTGTACCAGGAACTGATAAGCAGAGAACCTTTGGATGAAAACGTTTTTTCCGATCTGTCCCATCAGCGAGCGGAAGCCATTGCCAATGAACTAATGCAGACAAACGAGATCCAGGAAGATCGGATTTCGATCCTTGATCCGATGAAAGCAGATGATTTTCGAAATGAGAGTGTCACATCTAAATTGAAACTCGCCGTGAGCGAATAGTTACATGGTTAGCTTTTAAAGGAGATATCATGCCCTTGGTTGATCCGCTTCCCGCAGGCACAAATGAAGATATTCGAAAACTGTCGCTTTTATTTCAGGAAACCTTGGGGTTTACCCCAAACAGCGTGCTGACGATGCAGCGGCGTTCAGCGAGGCTGAAAGGGCTGCGCTGGATTTTGGGTTGGCTGCTGCAACTCTACCGAATAGTGTTGATGAGGAAATCGGCAAAAGACTTCACAAATATTGGGACGATGGAGAGATCGTCGAAATTCTTGGTGTCGTATCAATTTTTGGTTTTTTAAATCGATGGAATGACAGCATGGCGACAACGCTGGAAGAATCCGCCGAAAAATCCGCGTTCAAATGGCTGGCAGATGCCAGCTGGGAGCCGGGAAAACATCGATAAAACGGTATCCGGAAACAGGACCAGGTAAAATTGTTCAGTTAATAATTTATTGCTGATTGCTAAAAACCGACCGGTTATTCAAGCGCTTTTCGAAGATTGATAAAATTGCTTCGGTCGAAGCCGAGGGTCTTGAAAAATGATAATAAATCCGTTGAGTTCCATCTTACAGAGGTATAAACGCTTTGGATACCCAGCGATTTGTATCGGGAAAATATTTCCTTGGCCATCAATTCACCGATTCCCTGCCCCATATATTTTGGATCGACACCCAGGGTGGCAATCCAAGCACTCTTGGAAATACCGAACCCCATGGTTAGAATGTAGCTGATCATGAACCCCACCACGTTGTCTTCCAGTTCGGCCACAACGCAAATGTCTTCTTCCCGTCTGGCATGATTTTCGATAATTCGGTTAAAGTCTTCGCTGGCAGGTTTTTGAATGATATCAGCATAGATCCTGCGGATGGGAAGCGCATCTGCGGCCAACAATTCCCTGATTTGAATGTTATTCACGATTTTTCCTTTTGTTTATGCATGTCGGCGGTGAAATTTCTAAAATTACATATCGGACTCATAGTGGATTAATCGATCCGAATAATTTTTACATCATGACCCACCCAATTCGGCGGCAAATAGACTCTACCACTGTTCCCGCTTAATTTAACCTTTTTCTCAATCATCTCTTCACCCCAGATTTCGAATTTCACCTTGTTTTGACTGGGAACAGAAGCGCTATTTTCTACCTTCGGTTTTTTTTCTTCCGGCATAGGAAAACCTCTTTATCGATTATTTCCAACCAATTCAAGGGTTGACCGGTTGGGCTGAAGTCCAATTGAAACGGATCCCGGAAATTCGATTCCTAGTATAGACGAGTTTGGCCAGGATTTCCACGCGCTGGTTAGGATAGATTTCTGCAGGGAATCACCACGGCTCAGATAACGATCTCTTTTCAGATTAACGCGGATAATCCGGCTATTTTTCCTGTCTATATGCAAAATGGCATTAGCGGATCCAGTCAGCAGCTCATTGCCCGCCTGTAAATGGGTTGCCAGGTTGTAGGGGATAATCGAGCCCAGTTGTTTCACCAAACTTGAGGGCTGTTTCAGCTTTTTAAAAGCCGTCATGCTGATGGTGAAAAATATTGCTAAAACATTATCATACCCTAAACGAGCGTAAACAACATGAGAAAGTCAACTTAAGTGTTTTAATTTGTGGTGTAAATCTTCAATTCGGTTAAATTTTCATCATGCTTCAATGAATGGGATCTATAATCACAAAACAATCTCATTTTACTGGCCTTTCGGCCCCCGCGATAGCGGTCCAGTAGGAAAGCCGATCATCCCCCCCTACGGCGTTATCAAGGGTTTGCTGGTCCGCCAGAGTTCTTTGGCGGACAGCATCACCCTTGATGCCATATATCTGGAGCATCCCTCCAAAGGCGGATCTCCGATGCTCGACTTTCGCTCAAGCGGGGTAATATAAATCGAGTAACATTGTAGCCTGATAGGGTCAAGCTATTTTTTAGCTGCATTGTAGCGTTGAATGACACCCTTATCAATTGTCAATGGCGACTATAATCGATGGGGAAGAAATCCCTATCTAAAATTTGAAAATGTGATCGGCGACATACCACCCGGTAGGTGTTTGCTTTCTGGCGTATCAATTTTGGGAATTGGATGCCATTGGGGATGGTATCTTTATAATCGACGGCCTTGAAATCCGCAATGGACGAGCCTCGGAATGGGCTAGTGATAGGGCCATACCCGCCAGCGAAAACTAAATCATGCGGCTCTTCTCCAATTTTAGTTGGAAAAAAGGGTCCAGGGGATCAAGGGGTCAGATTAAAAGTACTTTCCAACCCAATGGTGATAAGATTGCCATATCGATTAAAGTAAACGAGCCGCTTCCTTAAACGTTTGGGTGATCCGATCAGTTAGGCGCGCCGCTTCTTCGAGCCTTTGGGCGATAGCGGTGAGCTTTTCTTCGGCGGCTCGATCCGCCCACTCACGGTAGTTGGAGGCATGATCGTCATTGTGTTGAATCCAATGTGATAGCAATTTATCCATTTTGTTCTTAAGGGATAGGGAATGTTCGTTTTGATGCGAATGATTATGAGGGTCATGTTCGTTTTCGTGATGGTGGGTCATCCATTGCCTCCATTTTTATACGGTAATAAACAATTTCCATATTATACGATCGAAAAGCCGAGAACACAAGATAAAGCTCTCCGGGTAAATTTATTGACGTAATAATACGATCTGTGCTATTTATTTCAGGTTTCATATGTCAATTAATACGTTTAATCGATAAATTTGGAATGTTAGACTTTATGGGGCAGGAGGAAAATGCCATGCGGGAAGTGGTAATCGTTAGTGGTGTCCGGACAGCCATCGGAAATTTTGGCGGGGGGTTGAAAACAGTACCAGTAGTTGAACTAGGTGCGGCTGTCATGCGGGATGTTATCGCAAAGATCGGATTGCGGCCGGTCCCCGGTGATGTTGAGCGGACATTTATACCCAATAAATTACCGGATCAAGGTATCATCGAACTGGAAGAAAAAAATGCGGATTGGGATCCCGATGCTGTTCCGGTAACGGTGGACGAAGTGATTATGGGCAACGTTCTCCAGGCAGGCCAGGGCCAGAATCCTGCCCGTCAAGCCATGATTCGGGCCGGTCTTTGTAAGGAGACGCCGGCAGTTACCATCAATAAGGTATGCGGGTCCGGTCTGAAATCCATCGCCCTGGGTGCAATGGCTATTATGACGGGACAGGCGGATGTGGTCCTGGCCGGGGGCCAGGAAAATATGAGCCAGGTTCCCATGGCCCTGCCCAAAGCACGCTGGGGGCACCGGATGGAACTGACCGGTGTGGGGGATATTTATGACCTGATGGTATTCGATGGGTTGTACGAAATTTTTTATGGTTATCATATGGGTCTCACCGCTGAAAATATAGCTTCCCTTTACGATATCAGCCGTTCGGAACAAGACGCACTGGGCGTGCTTAGTCACCAGCGGGCTCGCAAAGCGATATTGGACGGGACCTTTGCTTCTGAAATCACGCCGATTACCGTCAAAGTGCGCAAAAAGGAGACGGTGTTTGATACCGACGAGCGGCCTATGGACACTGATATGGATAAGATGGGTCGGCTGAGGCCCGCTTTTAAAAAGGACGGCTCCGTCACGGCGGGCAACGCCTCAGGCATTAATGATGCCGCTGCCGCAGTGCTGCTCATGTCGGCTGATATGGCCCAACAGTTGGCGCTTGACCCCATCGTGAAAGTCAAGGCATTTGCTGCCGGGGGTGTGGATCCGGCTTATATGGGCCTTGGTCCAGTCCCGGCCGTGCGTAAGGTGTTAAAAGCCGTCGGTATGACGATCGATGGCGTGGATATGATTGAACTAAACGAAGCGTTCGCCGCCCAGGCCATCGGTTGCATGCGGGAGCTGGGAATTCCAACGGAACGACCCAATGAGCTGGGAAGCGGCATTTCGCTGGGTCACCCCATCGGATGCACCGGCGCCCGGCAAGTGGTCACCGGAATGTATCAGATGCAACGTCAGGGTTATGCGACCGGATTGGTGACCATGTGTATCGGCGGCGGAATGGGAATGGCAATGCTCCTGGAGCGATAAACCCTTTTTAGGTAAGGAGAATACCGGATGGATGTTTCAAGAAAATTGGGAATCCTGGTCTTTTTTGGCGTGCCGGTCATTATCGGCGGCGGTATCATATATGCCCTCTTTGACAGCAAAACAGTCATGTTCATCTATCAAATCGTATTGCTGTTGGTGGCGGGCGCCGTTATTGCCAGATGAGGGTCTGAAGAATTTGTTGGCTTAGGGTTCGTTGCATCCCTGGATTTCACCGAATGTTTGATGTTGCGGCGTAACTTCCCAAGGAAAGAGACATGGAAAGACCCGTTCATCACGATGCCATTTTCTGGTTTTTCTTAATTCTTTTTCTAGGATCCGTGTATCTGCTCGGTTGGCTGCTTTGGCCGTTTATTTCAGTGATCATTATGGCCGTTGTAGTGACCGGCATAGTTAGCCCGTTATACCGATTTATCTGCCGCAAGGTCAGCCGGTCAGTTGCCTCACTGATTACCTGTGGGGTGATTTTTCTGGTTCTGTTTTTCCCCATTGTTCTTTTTGTGGGGATATTATCGGGAGAAGCGCACGGCCTGTATCAGATGGGCCGCGATGCGGTGATCAGTGACCAGGTGAAATCGCTATTGCAGGCCAGTCATCTGCTGGATAAAATCAATCCACTTCTCGCGCACGTGAATATCGAGTTGTCCGGGACGGAATTGAATCATGCTCTGTCAGAACTGGGCAAACAGGTCGGGTTGTTTGTTTATCAGCAGGCCAGCACGATCGCTTCGAATGTGCTCAGTTTTGTCGTTTACTTCTTTTTTATGCTGATGATTATTTATTTTCTCTTGATGGACGGCAACAAGCTGATATCTTTCTTGATTGATCTGTCGCCTCTGCCGACCGATCAAGAGGAAATTCTGATTAGCAAATTTAAGGATATGTCCGGTGCGATTCTGGTGGGTAACGGCCTGGCCGGACTGATCCAAGGGTTTCTCGGCGGACTCTTGTTTTATTTATTTGGTCTGAAATCACCGTTTATGTGGGGCGTAATCATGGCCCTCTTGGCCTTTTTGCCCATCGTAGGAATTGGCGCAGTCTTCTTACCGACGGTGGCTTATCTGGTCCTGAAAGGACGGATCGCGGCCGGAATCGTTTTTATTGTTTTTTACATAGTGGTCTCAGGCGGAATTGAATACTTGGTTAAGCCGAAACTGGTAGGGCGGCAGGTTCAGATGCATACCCTATTGGTGTTTCTGTCCATTATGGGTGGATTAAAATTGTTCGGCATCCTGGGGATTATATACGGCCCTCTGATTGTGACCGCCTTTTTAACCCTGGCCGATATTTATAGGATCAGTTATCAGGATAAAATTTAAGGGAAGGTTTCATAAGATGGAAAAGGAGTATACGCCGGAAGTCAGTATTGAAAGCGAAATGAAGCGCTCGTATCTCGATTACGCCATGAGCGTCATCATCGGACGGGCGTTGCCCGATGTGCGTGACGGTCTCAAGCCCGTACATCGTCGTATCCTTTTCGCCATGCGGGAGCTTAAAAACGACTGGAACAAACCATATAAAAAATCCGCTCGGGTTGTGGGTGATGTAATCGGTAAATATCATCCCCATGGGGATACCGCTGTCTACGATACCATTGTAAGGATGGCTCAAGATTTTTCTTTGCGCTACCCGTTTATTAACGGCCAGGGGAACTTTGGCTCCATCGACGGGGATCCGGCCGCGGCCATGCGGTACACCGAAGTCCGCATGATGCGGCTGTCCCATGAAATGCTTGAGGATCTTGACAAGGAGACCGTCGATTTTGCTCCTAACTATGATGACTCCCTGACCGAACCGACTGTATTGCCGGCCAAGGTCCCCGCGCTGTTGATTAACGGTGCCTCGGGAATCGCCGTGGGCATGGCTACCAATATCCCGCCCCATAACCTGGGTGAAGTCATCAATGCCATTAAAGCCCTCATCGACCAGCCCGAAATTGGTATTCAGGAACTGATTGATCTCGTCCCCGGTCCGGATTTCCCAACCGCTGGCATTATTTACGGCTCCGAAGGAATTCAAGATGCCTACAGGACCGGTAAAGGGGTGATTCGTTTACGGGCCAGGGTCATGGTGGAAAAGGACAAGCGCACCGGTCGGGAAACGATCGTGGTAACCGAACTGCCCTATATGGTGAACAAGGCCACACTGGTGGCAAAGATTGCAGAACTGGTCAGGCAAAAACAGATCGAAGGGGTTCGATACGTCCGGGACGAGTCGGATCGCGATGGGATGCGTATCGCCATCGGACTCAAGAAAGATCAATTCGCCCAGGTGATTGTCAACCAATTGTACAAGCACACGCGAATGGAAACCAGTTTTGGTATTATTCTCCTGGCGGTGGCCAAAAATCGTCCTGAACTGATGTCCTTAAAGGAAATTCTTTCCCATTTCATCGCCCATCGCAAAGAGATTATTCTCCGCCGGACCCGGTATGACTTGCGCAGGGCCGAGGAGCGTGCCCATATCCTGGAGGGTTTGAAGACTGCGCTGGATCATCTTGATGAAGTGGTGGCCCTTATCCGTGGATCGAAAACACCGAGAGAAGCCAAGGAGGGTTTGATTGCGGCGTTTTCACTGAGCGATGTTCAGGCTCAGGCCATTCTGGATATGCGTTTGCAGCGGCTCACCGGATTGGAACGCGAAAAGATTGTTGAAGAGTATGTCAAGATTTTAAAGGATATTGCCCATTATAAGGAGATTCTTGCCAGCGAGCGATTGGTGCTGAATATCATCAAGGATGAGCTGAATCAGATTCAAGAAACCTATGGTGATGGTCGACGAACAGAGATCGTCGAACAAGCCAAGGAAATCACGCTGGAAGATATGATCGTGGAAGAAGACATGGTGGTGACGATCTCCAACAGCGGCTATATCAAGCGAGCACCCATCACCTTGTACCGGAGTCAACAGCGCGGTGGCAAGGGTAAAACCGGTATGGGAACCAAGGAGGCGGACTTCGTTGATCGATTGTTTATTGCTTCAACGCACCATACATTTCTTTTTTTCACCAATCAGGGCAATGTTTACTGGTGCAAGGTCTACGAAATCCCCCAGGCCGGACGAATGAGCCGCGGCAAGGCGGTTGTAAATCTACTTAATTTCGATAAGGATGAAAGGCTAACGGCAGTGTTGGCTGTCAAGGAGTTCACCCCGGGATACCAGATTCTAATGGCCACCAAAAAAGGGTTGGTGAAGAAGACTGATTTGGTGGAGTACAGCCGACCTCGGGCGGGCGGCATTATCGCTTTGAAACTGACTACCGGTGATGAGCTGATCGCTGCCAGGATTACCGACGGCACGCTAAACGTTTTCTTAGGCGCCGCCAATGGGAAGTCGATCCGGTTTCATGAATCGGATGTGAGGCCCCAGGGGCGCGTTTCCCAAGGCGTGCGGGGTATGCGCTTGGGCAAGGATGACCAGCTCGTGGCCATGGAGGTGCTTAGTTATGGGCAGACATTGTTCACGGTCACTGAGCACGGATATGGCAAGCGGACTTCCATTGATGAGTATCCGGTGCAAAAACGGGGCGGTAAAGGTGTCATTACTATCAAGACCAGTGATCGGAATGGCAAGGTGATCGCCATTGTCCTGGTGGGCGAAGATGACGACCTGATGCTGATGACTGACAGTGGTAAGATTATTCGCATGCCTATTAAGGGGATCAACGTGATTAGCCGGAACACCCAGGGTGTTAAGCTCATGGGGATGGCGGAGAATGAGCGGGTCGTCAGCGCGGTTCGCTTAGCGGAAAAAGAGAAGTAAGGGATAACGGAGAAGTCGTTAATGGGTTCCAAGGATGACCAATTGAAGCTTGGCGTTATTGGTGGCGGCAGCTGGGGAACTTCGCTTGCTAACCTTGCCGGGCGCAAAGGTCATGCTGTCGATCTCTGGGTATATGAGCTGGAAGTAAAAAAGCAGATTCGATCCCACCATGAAAACCGAACTTTTCTCCCCGGGGTTACCTTGTCCGCCAACATGAATGTCACCAATAATATAGCCAAGGCCGTTTACCAGAAGGACCTGGTTCTGGTCGTCGTTCCTTCTCATGTCATGCGGATGACGACGGCGCAATTTGGTGATCATCTTTCTCCGGATACGATCCTGGTTTCAGCCTCCAAGGGGATCGAAAACGATACCCATTTGACCATGACCGGTGTGATGGGTGAAACGTTGCCGTTTCTGTCTCCGGATCGGACAGGTGTTCTTTCCGGGCCGAGTTTCGCCCGGGAGGTAAGCAGGGAAGTACCGACAGCCGTAACCGTTGCATCCAAAAATCAAGACACGGCCGAGCTTATTCAACGTGCTTTAGCGACGCCATTTTTCCGTATTTATACCATCGACGATGTGATGGGTGTGGAACTGGGTGGCGCCGTAAAAAACGTCATTGCCATTGCTGCCGGTGCCATCGATGGGCTTGGGTTAGGCCAAAACACCCGTGCCGCTTTGATTACCCGTGGGCAAACTGAGATCCGGCGGTTGGGGCTCCGCATGGGCGCCCAGCCGAGGACATTTACCGGTCTGGCCGGAATCGGCGATCTGGTGCTGACCTGCACCGGTGATCAAAGTCGGAACCATACCGTGGGGAAACGGATCGGGAAAGGCGAAAATTTAGCGGACATTCTGGAGGACATGCAGATGGTTGCCGAGGGAGTGAAAACTGCGCGATCTGTTTACAACCTCTCACGAAAGTTGGGTGTGGAGATGCCTATTTGTCACACTGTTTATCATGTTTTATACGATAACATGCCTCCCAGGGAAGGACTCTTTACCTTGATGACCCGGGATTTGAAGTACGAACTTGATGCCGTCTGATCAACCCGTCCCCAAATACACCAGGGGTGAAGGACATCGCCGACGGTTAAGGGAGCGATTTTTAAAAGCCGGTCTCGATGGTTTCCACGATTATGAGGTAATCGAACTACTGCTTACCTTAGGCACGCCCCGCAAAGATTGCAAGGATGCCGCCAAAGCCGCCCTGGCGCAATTCAAAACGTTTCGGGGTGTCGTAGAGGCTACTTCAAGAGAACTGATCGCGATAAAGGGAATCGGCCCCAGGAATATATTCGGCCTTCGGTTAATGAAGGCCGTTTTGGATCGATACCTGGAAGAAAGGCTGATTCAGCGGATTCCCCTCAACAATTCCAAGGAGCTGTTTGACTATCTTGACGGAACACTGGGAGGGCGACCCATTGAATGTTTCACGGTCGTTTTTTTGGATGCAAAAAACCGGGTGATTACCAGTAAAGTTCTATTCGAGGGGACCTTGACGGCCAGCTCTGTCTATCCCCGGGAAGTGGTTCGGGAAGCGCTTGATCATAACGCGGCGGCACTGATTCTGGCGCACAATCATCCCTCGGGAGATCCCCGGCCATCGGCTCAGGACATGGCCATTACACGGCGTTTGATATCTGTCTGTCGTATCATGGATATCGTTTTGCATGAACACCTGATCGTGGGAGATAAGCGGTATTACAGTTTCGCCGACCAAGGGCATATCGCCCGCATGAAACGGGAACTGGATGAAATGTCACAATAATAATCCTGGTGGATTGCGTTGCCGGGATCAATACTTAATATGTATAATACGGAGCATGGAATGAGCAGGGCCATCGATGGATGAGAAGAAAAATGGAAACAACCATGGAGAGCTTCCGTACTGTTTCGGCAAACTGAAGCAGGTCTTTCCCGTGGGCGAAAACGGGTTCAGGGAAAGCCCCGAAAGCTGCTTTCCATGCATTTACAAAACCAGATGCCTTCGCGAAGCCATGGATAGCACCGATGGATTGAAAGTAAGAGTAGAGATGGTTGATCGGGCTTATGATGCCGGTTGGATGGGGAAATTTAAACGTTGGTCCAGCCGCAAGGCACTGAACCGGCGTTTAAAAAATTTCAAAAAAGAAGGAGAGGATCAATGAAAACCGTCAAGGATATCAAGTTGTCCGATGGACGGGTTCTTGTGCGGGTGGATTTCAATGTACCCTTAGATAAATCAGGACAAATAACCGATGATGCCAGGATTCGACGCTCCTTGCCCACACTTGAATACGCCTTGGCCAACAATGCTAAGATACTTATTGCATCTCACCTCGGGCGGCCAAAAGGAAAAGTGATGCGGGAGTTCAGCCTGGCGCCGGCAGCAAAATGTCTGGGTGACTTGATTGGGAAAGCGGTTATTCTTGCGCCCGACTGTATCGGCCCTGAAACTGATAGGCTCGCCAATTCCATGATGCCCGGTGATATCGTGATGCTGGAGAATTTGCGATTTCATGAGGGCGAGCAGCAAAATGATGATGAATTTGCCCGGGATCTGGCCTCTCTGTGTGATGTTTACGTCAATGATGCTTTTGCCGTATCTCATCGCGCCAACGCCTCGGTTGTCGCCATCACTCGCCACGTGCCGGATTGTGTGGCCGGATTTTTATTGAAAAAAGAACTCGATTATTTTGACCAGGCCATGACCCATCCCGAACGTCCTTTGGCCGCCGTGGTTGGTGGCGCCAAGGTTTCCAGCAAATTGGTCGCTTTAGAGAATATCTTGCGCCGCGTGGACTTGATCATGATCGGTGGGGCCATGGCCAATACCTTTTTAATGGGGTCGGGGATCGATATGGGGCGATCCCGAGTTGAACCGGAACTTTTTGAAACCGCGGCCAATGTCATCAAGATCGCAGCTGAAAAAAACATTCGCTTCTTCCTGCCGGTGGACGTCGTGGTGGCGCCTGCACTCGATGTCGATGCACCGATCCAGGTGGTGCCAGTGAACAAGATGCCCAAGGATCAAATGGCTTTGGATATCGGACCAGCCACGATCGTACGCTATACCGAGGCCCTTTCCGATGCGAAAACAGTTGTTTGGAATGGTCCCATGGGTGCCTTTGAGATAAAACCCTTTGCCAAAGGGACCGACGCCCTGGTCGATTGTATTGCCGACATCGATGCCCTGACGATTGTTGGCGGAGGAGATACGGGGTTGGCCGTCCATAACTCGGGTCGTGCTGATGATGTCTCTTATATCTCTACCGGTGGCGGCGCTTTTTTAACGCTTCTGGAGGGTAGACCTTTACCGGCCGTGGCTGCTCTTGTCGAAGCGGAAACACGACGTGGATCAATCGACTGAAACCCTAAGCCGGCCTATCGCAATGGCAGATCCTAATAAAATTCGTTTGTGGCAAATAGCACTATTGGGGGCGGGACTGTTGCTGGTTGTTCTGATCACCATCTTTCACGATCCTCTTTGGCAGGCGACGGTCCGGCTGGGTGAATCTTTATCCAACCGGGAAGAGATCCAGACCTTTATCAGTCGCTTTGGTGTTCTGTCTCCCTTTATTTTTATGATCGTCCAATTTTTTCAGGTTATTTTGGCCCCGATCCCCGGTGAGGCCACTGGGTTCATTGGTGGTTATCTCTTCGGCGCTTTAAAGGGATTTGTTTTGTCGAGTATCGCCCTGGCACTGGGGTCTTTGGTCAATTTTGGTATCGGTCGATTCCTGGGCCGACGATACGTGCGAAAATTGATGCCAAAGGATAAACTCAAGCGATTCGACACGTTCATTAAGAGACAGGGTGTGCTGGTTCTATCCATCCTTTTTATTTTTCCCGGTTTTCCCAAAGATTATCTTTGTCTTTTTCTGGGTCTGACGGCACTGCCACTCAAGGTTTTTTTTCTTATTTCCGCATTTGGCCGCATGCCTGGCACCTTCATGCTCAGTCTGCAGGGAGCTTCGCTGTATGAAGGCAATTATTTTACCTTTGCCGTTTTAACCGGGATCTGCTTGATTGTGGCATTGATTGTCTATCGCTTTCGAGAGAGGATATATGTCCGCGTAGAGAAAATGAATAACCGGGATACTGGTTGACCCAAATGATTGCTATTGATATGGTAACCACTAAAAATAATTGCGTATTATTTGATTTAGCCAGGATAGTTGAAAATAGATTGAAGATTGAAGGCTATCCAAAACTATCAATAAAATGGCATGGCAGAGAGATCATGCCACTCATCTATCATCAATCAACCATGTATGAGTGTGTCTAATGTCTTATTGGGGATATCGGGAACAGCTGAGTCTGGCAAATAAATTAAGGCGTTCTTATTACGAATTACTGCGCGATGAATTTGACCAGAATCTGCTTCGATACGCGCTGGTCGACTCCTATACCAATTTTAAGAGTAAGAAGCAGATGTATCCGTTCGTGGAAAAACGTGAATTAAAACCACGTGCCCGGGTTCCGGATGTAGAATATGACGCTCATCATACTTTTTTGGTTATTTTCCTGGAAGATTCTTTACCAGCGAATCATAAAAAATATATTCACTTTCTTGATGTCAACAAGACAACCAAGAAGAATTTACTTCAGTCAAAGACGCTGCCCCTCAAGGGAAGTTTTGACCGATATCAAAAATACTTGGATTCAGCCCATTTTTTTGATTTTCTGGACATATTGCTTCCCGTCGATTATGCCCTTTTGATTCAGCGGATACCAGCGACACGAACCGGTAACCGGTATGGCTTAACCCATTTTCATGTTCGGATTGACTGGTCTATCGCCGAGGCCGCTGAAGCCATGGCTTGCCGGCTGCGGTATATCTCCAAGGAACTTTACGAACGGGGTGATAAATACGCCGAGGATATCCAGAAGAAGTTTTTTGAATACTACGGTCTTCCCGTTATGGCCGGTGGAAGGCGCACCGCGGCGGTTGTCGCTGCAGAATACCTGCGTAACACCCCTTGCGTGTCCACCGTATACGTCGGCAGTAGCGAGTCGCGTGCCATGATGCGGATATCCGAACGTGGAATTGTTAAATCCGTGTTGATAAAAATTTCGAAGGCAAAACTCGATCGGATTGCAGCGGACAACTGTCTCAAACCCTCCACTTTCAGCAAAAAATATGTGATCGCCCGGGAAGGGCGCTCCGGGGTCTGTATTTTTCAGGCTGTCTATTCCTATGCGGAACCTGGCCAGCCCCCGGCGGATGGCAAATTGAGAGAGATCAAACCGGACCTGTATTGGTTAAAAGTCAGTGGACAGTATCTGCTTCCCAAACCCGGCACTTTGATGTACCCACCGCTTCCATTAAATGTTATTTATTCCTGATCATAGCATAGACGGGTTGTTTATCGGTTGTTCGGAGATTCTCTTCGGTATTTCCTGGAAACACCGCAATCACGAGATAGCGTAATTTTCGATCGATGGAATGTAGCCGGAAAGAAAATGAATCAATGAAGCCATGATTACACTACTTGATTACGGCGCGGGAAATGTCCGTAGCGTCATTAACGCCATTGAGCGATTGGGCGAACAGGTCAAGATCGTGACCCGGTCGGAAGACATTCTTTCCGCCGAGAAACTGGTTTTTCCCGGTGTTGGCGCGTTTGGGAGTATGATCCGTAGCCTGGAGAGGGGGGGGTATATTGGACCCCTTAAATCGTATCTAATCTCTGACCGGCCGTTTCTGGGAATTTGCCTGGGATTACAGGCCCTGGTTGATGGCAGTGAAGAAGCGCCGGACGTGAAAGGCCTGGGATTAATTCCAGGGACTGTTAAAAAATTCGATATTGATCGGTCGGTTCCCCACATTGGATGGAACGGTCTCAATCTCAAGCATTCATCCGGGATATTCAACGGGCTTAATGGGGATGAGAAGTTTTACTTTGTTCACGCTTATCATGTTGTTCCAAAAGATAAAGGGGTTGCGCTTACCACGACAAATTATGGGTGCGAATTTGTCAGCAGCATCGAGCAGGGTAAGATTCTCGCCATACAGTTTCACCCGGAAAAAAGCGGCCGGGCGGGACAGACGATTCTGGAGAACTTTTTGACGGTCGATCTGGCGAGGAACAGGCCACTCAATGTTTCGGGTAAGACCGTCCTGGCCAAACGGATCATCGCCTGCCTCGATGTTCGTGCCAATGACCGGGGTGACCTTGTCGTAACCAAGGGGGATCAGTACGACGTTCGGGAAAATGGCCAGGTTCGCAATATGGGCCAACCGGTAGAACTGGCCAGGCGATATTATGAAGAGGGTGCCGATGAAATTACCTTTTTGAATATCACCGGATTTCGGGATTTTCCCCTGAAAGACATGCCGATGCTTGAGGTTTTGCGTCAAACATCGCGTAACGTATTTGTCCCTTTGACCATCGGCGGTGGCATCCGGGATTTTACGGATAAAAACGGCCGGACCTACACGGCCCTGGAAGTGGCAACGGAATATTTTCGGGCCGGGGCTGATAAAATCTCCATCGGCAGTGACGCTGTTTTAATTGCCGAAGCGTATTTAAATTCCGGTCAAACGACGGGAGAAAGCGCCATTGAGCGGATCTCCGCGGTGTATGGAAGCCAGGCCGTGGTGATCTCCATCGACCCCAGACGGATATATGTGGCGTCACCCCAAGATGTCAGCCATCGGGTGATCGAGACGGCGATACCCGGCCCTGATGGTGAACGCTTTTGCTGGTATCAGTGTACCATTAAGGGTGGGCGCGAGGGGCGTGATATCGATGCGGTCTCCCTGGCGCAAACCTGTGAAATCCTCGGGGCTGGTGAAATTCTGCTCAATTGTATCGACCGGGATGGAACCAACATGGGGTTTGATCTTGAGTTGATCAATGCCGTCAAGGCGGCAGTGTCCATCCCTGTGATCGCCTCCAGCGGGGCCGGTTGTGTGGCGCATTTTTTGGAGGTATTTACAGAAACAGAGGCCGAGGCGGCCCTGGCGGCCGGAATTTTTCACCGCCGCGATGTAACCATCGGAAAGATCAAACGCTCTTTGGCAGGCAAGGTTGAGATACGCTTGTGAGACCTTTGAAAAAGGCTCGTTTTGGCTTCCGCCATCGTTTCGTATTAAATTCATTAGGATCATCTCCCAATTCGTTGTCGTTATACTTGAAAAAGGCCGATATACCCACTTGGATACGTCTGATCGCATAGGGTTCAAGGACTCGAGGGGTCAAGGATTCGAGTGAAATGCATAAATAACTTCAAAGCGTTTAAGGTCTGGCAGAAGCCAAAAAGTCTCTGGTTAACGATATCTAGAATATCAGCAACAATTCCAAAGGAAGAGCGCTACGGCATAACGTCACAGATCAGAAGGTCTGTCGTATCTATTCCCTCTGATACAGGCGAAGGGTATGAAAGGAATCCAAACGCTGATATAAGCATTAGAAATCAAACACTTGAATCCTTGACCCCTTGATCTCTTGGATCCTTTTTTCCAACTAAATCGGAGAAAAACCAATCATTATAACCCCGACAAAAGAAAAAAATGATTGAAGTAATAGTGTTTGATTGATATGGGTATCAAAATTCGGTGGGTAGGAATCAGATCTCTATATAAATGAAAACAAAAAGGAGGAAGTTATGCGAAAAAGTTTGATGTTGGTTGCCGTTTGCGTGGTGCTTGGATTGATGTTATCCCCCCTGGCCTTTGGGGATAGCCATATGTTAAAAATCGGGTTTAATATCCCATTAACCGGTGATAATCCTGATGTCGGCGCTTCGTCCAAGAATGCCGCTGAAATGTATCTCAAGAAAAACCCCAGTATTGAAGTGGGAGGTAAAAAGTATCAGCTCAAATTTATCTACGAAGACAATGAATATAAAGCCGAATCCGCAGTTAAAGCCAATACGAAACTGATAACCGATGAGGGCGTCCTGGCCATTGTGGGACCCCAATCCTCCAGTCAGGCCGTACCGGCCGGAGAGATCGCCAACAACCTCGCAACCCCAATGATCAGCCCCTGGTCCACCAACCCCAATACCACCCTGGATCGGCCCTACGTATTTCGCGGGTGCTTTTTAGACCCTTTCCAAGGGCCGGTTGCTGCTGATTTTGCCACCGAGGAGCTGGGTGCCAGGAAAGCTGCCGTACTCTACGACATCGCCGCCGATTATCCCAAAGGACTGGCCGAATTTTTCAAGATGGCTTTTGAGAAAATACATGGCGCCGGTTCCGTGGTAGCATTTGAATCTTTCACCACAGGTGACAAAGATTTTTCCGCCCAGATGACCAGCATCGTTGCTTCCGGAGCAGACGTTCTTTTTGTACCCCAGTATTATTCCGAAGTTCCGCTGATTATTCGCGCGGCTAAGGAGATGGGCTGGACAAAGGATATCCTCGGGTCCGATTCCTGGGGTGGTGGCGACCTGATGGGGTTGTGTGGTGATGAGTGTAAGGGCTATTATTTCTCGACGCATTATGCTGCTGCCGGTGCAAAAGGGGATACCAAAGCCTTTATCGATGAATACAGCAAGGCTTATGGTAAAACACCTGACGATGTGGCGGCCCTGACGTGGGACTCGTTGGGATTGATGTTGCAGGCCATGAAGGATACCGGTGGTTTGTCCGGAGATGTCAAGGCCGACCGCGCCAAGGTCAAAGATGCCCTGGCCGCCATCAAGAGTTATCCGGGAATAACCGGAGGGATGACTTTTACACCTGAAGGCGATCCGAAAAAATGCGCCGTGGTGGTTAAAATCAACCCCGAAGGTCAGTTTGCCTTCCACAAATCCGTTTGCCCCAAATAGAGCCCTATTAAAACAGAGATACCCACGGGGAGAAAGCAGCCTGCTTGATCCTCGGAGGGATGATATTAAAGGGGTCCGGGATCATCACCCGGGCCTCTTTCCCTTTATTCAAGACCTTAGTCTCTATGTGGGAGTGCCTGAATGTCCTTTACCTTCTTAATGCAGAATTTGGTGAACGCCCTTCAATGGGGGAGTTTCTATGCCCTCATCGCCCTGGGTTATTCCATGGTGTACAGCATCCTGATGCTGTTTAATTTCGCCCACGGGGATATTTTCATGGTGGGCGCTTACATTGGCCTGGGGGTAGCCACGTTACTCCTGGCACTAGTTGGAACCGGTGCCGCGGCTATGCTTCCCGGCTGGATGGTGCTGGTACTGACCATACTGATATCCATGTTTTTAACCGCATTTGTCGGGCTTATTGTTGAACGTGTGGGTTATCGGCCCCTGCGCGAAGCGCCCCGGGCTTCGGCCGCCATCACCGGGTTAATGATCGGTATCATCCTGGAGACATCCAATATTATCTTTATGGGCGGGCAGCGGGTCAAATTTCCCCAACTGATCGAATCTGTGACCTATAATATCGGTGGCGTGTTTGTCACCAATAAGAAGATCATGATCGTACTTGTCTCTCTTGCCCTCATGCTCGGTTTACACTTGTTTGTCACCCGGTCCAAATGGGGGATGGCCATGCGGGCCATGGCCTTCGACTACGTGGTCGTACCGCTGGTGGGGGTGCCGCTGAATACCATTGCCGCCATGACCTTTGCCATTGGATCGGCCCTGGCGGCGGCGGCAGGTATCCTGTTTGGGTTGGCTTACCCCGTGCTGGATCCGTTTATGGGCGTCAGCCTGGGGTGGAAAGCTTTCGTGGCCGCCATTCTCGGTGGGCGTGGCTCCATCATGGGTGCCTGTATTGCCGGTTTCATGCTCGGATTTATAGAAATCATGACGGTTCCGGCCATCCAGATCGTCAATCGTCTTTTTCAACTCAATCTTGGTTCCAATCTGCGGGATTTAATCGCCTATTCCATCGTGTTGATGATTTTAATCTTTCGCCCCCATGGGCTGTTTGGCGAACCGTACAGCGCAAAATTGAGGCTGTAATAACCACAGGACAATTTTAATATGGCGCAAACGAAAACAACTTCATCTCCACCACCACGAGGTGTGAAAAACGCAGTCGGTCGCCTGTTCGCTTCGGTACCGTTGCTGGGATTTCTATTCGGTTTCTTAGCATGTGTGCTGGTGGAAATGGCTGTCGGTGATCGATTGGCGAACCTGCTGGGTCTCTCCAAAATACCTGTTCTATTTGGTATCGTAACGATATTCAAAGCCATTGCCGGTCTGGTCAATACAATTTTTAAAGGCGCCGCCTTCGATCCCGGGACGCTTTTTCATATCCCCATGGCCCTGGTCTATTTCGGTATTGTCTATCTGGCACCCGTCGTCATTGTTGCCCGGCTCACATCCAGACTGACAAACAACCTGGCGGATGCCCTGCAACAGACTTCTATTTTATTTTCTGCCCTGGTCCATCTGGCACTTTTATATGCCATATTTCATTTCTGGGGTGGGATGAATGATTATCGACTGATCGTCTTGAAATTGACCCTTGTCGCCGTACTTCTCACGTTGAGTCTTAATATCATCAACGGCTACATGGGGGAATTTTCCTGTTCGCACCCTGGTTTCATGGCCATCGGGGCGTACATGTCATCTTTGTTTACCGTCGGTTTTTTTATTGACGATAAAGTCCTGGGGGCGGCAAAATTCAGTTTTTCCCTGGCCTACCTCAGCTTTCCTCTGGCACTTGTTTTCGGCGGACTCATGGCTTCGTTCGGCGCGTTGTTAATTGCGATTCCGTCCTTTAAGACCCGCGGGGATTATTTGGCCATCATCAGCCTGGCGTTTCTTTTCATCATCAAGAGTTTTTTTGAAAATGTACAGGCCCTGGGCGGTGCCAGGGGGATTTCCGGGCAGCCCGATTGGGCGACTCTACCGGTTATTTTCACCGTGGTTGTGATCGGTATTTGGGCGATCAACAACTTCGTTAATTCAACCATGGGGAAAGCGCTGAATGCGGTTCGGGATGAAGAATCCGCGGCCGAAGCGATGACCATCAACACCCGCAAGACCAAAATGGCAGCCTTTATGTTTGCCGCTTTCTGGGCCGGAATGGCCGGCGGTCTGTTGGCCCATGTCCTGCGCTACATCAATCCAGCCATGTTCGGTATACAGAAATTGGCTGAAGTGCTGGCGATGGTCTACTTTGGGGGACTCAATTCCGTAGTGGGGTCCATTGTGGGGGCCGTTTCCATTAGCCTGTTGAGCGAGGCGCTACGTCCCCTGGAAATCTTGAAATGGATTGTCATTCCATTGCTGCTCATATTGGTGATGATCTATCGACCTACCGGTTTGATCGCTTTCCGAGAATTTAATATCCGCAGGATATTGCAACCCCGGCGACCCGACGGTAAGGAGGTGTGATATGACGCTCTTGCAGGTAGATCATATGACCCATTTTTTCAGTGGCCTGCGTGCGGTGCATGACTTCAATCTGGCCATTGAACCTGGTGAGATTCGGGGTTTAATTGGTCCCAACGGTGCCGGCAAAACCACTATTTTCAACCTGATCACCGGTATTTACACGCCCACCGAAGGCAAAGTGTTTCTTAATGACGAAAATCTCCTGGGTCTTTATCCACATAAAATTGCATCCAAAGGGATTGGCCGTACCTTTCAGGATCTTAGGCTGTGGCGACACATGACTGTCCTGGAACATGTCAAGATGGCCCGCTATTCCCAATTGACCTACGGATTGTGGGGCGCTTTTTTGGGTACAGCTCGCCGGCGTAGAGAAGAAGCGGAGAGCGAGAACAGGGCCATGGAATTATTATCTCTATTAGGTGTGGACCATCTGGCCGATCAGTTGGTGGTCAATTTGCCCTATGGTGCGCAGCGCCGGGTGGAAATGGCCCGGGCGTTGGCAATAGAACCTAAAATACTCTTTTTGGATGAACCCACCGTGGGCATGACACCAGAGGAACTGGTTCAAATCATGGCGATTATTCGCAAAATCCACCAAAAATTTGGCTTGGCGATTTTCCTGATCGAGCACCGGTTAAAATTTGTCATGGATCTTTGTGAACAGATCCAATGCCTGGTTTTCGGTGAGGTTATCGCAGAAGGGTCTCCTGACGATATTCAGAACAATCCTCAGGTGATCGAAGCGTATCTGGGGAAGGATGCAATCGAGGCATGATGCTGACCATTAAAAACCTTTATGTGGACTACGGAAAGATTCGCGCCTTGCACGGGATCGACCTGGATATCGAAGAAGGTGAGATCATCACGATTATCGGCGCCAACGGTGCCGGTAAAAGTACGACCTTGCGCGCGATTTCCCGGATGGTTCCTGTGGGACCAGAAACCCGCATGACTTTCATGGATCAGGATTTGTTAAAATTTCCTCCCGACAAAGTTGTTAGCCGGCTCGGTATTTCCCATGTCCCCGAGGGGCGGCGCCTGTTCGGTAATCTGACCGTCATGGAAAACCTCAAGCTGGCCTGTTTTGCCCGTAAGGATACCCGGCAGATCCAAAAAGATATCACGCGTGTGTTTTCGATTTTCCCACGGCTTGAAGAACGGTCCACGCAAAAAGCAGGTACTCTGAGCGGCGGAGAGCAGCAGATGCTCGCCATCGGTCGGGCGTTCATGAGTGGTCGCAAGATCATGCTTTTGGACGAACCTTCAATGGGTCTGGCGCCATTGTTGATGGTGAGTGTGTTCGATGCATTGAAAGAAATTAACCGGGAAGGGACGACTATTTTGTTGGTTGAACAGAATGCCCGGCTGGCCCTGCAGTTTGCCCAACGTGGCTATGTGCTGGAAAATGGACACTTGGTCCTTTCCGGAAAATCCGAGGATTTGCTTGCTGACCCCGAGGTAAAAAAGGCTTATTTAGGCGGATAAAACGTCGTATTATCAGGTAGACGAGATTAAAATGTTCATCAACATTTAAGGATCATAGCCTCACTTAGTTTTTGTAAAGCCAATGTCGTTTCGGAAGGCGGAGCCTTCGTGGTAATCTACGAATTTTGTTCCGATGATGGCTGTTGATCGGACCTTTATTAGCATCAATCGAAAGGCCGAATGTGACGCACCTCGATGATCATGGCCTACACTAGATTGTATTATTAGGTAGGCGCCTGACAGCTATTTAGACAGTTTATTTCATTCCCTGCTTCATCAAAACAACTTCTTTAATCTGTATCTAACAATTAATCGGTTTTCATCATGGACATTTGAACCGAGCAAATTAGGCCTTTACATAATAGTTACGCATCATTCCCATGTCTTCATGTTCCAAATTATGGCAATGGTAAAGGAACATGCCGGGGTATTCATCAAAACCGGCTAAAATTCTAATCCGCTCGCCCGGCAGAAACAAGAAAGAGACCTGCCAGGCCCTTATAAACTTGAGGCCCAGTTCGTCCATGGGGGTGGGGGTGATACCAATAGGTGCCTGCTCTATTTTTGACTTCGAACTCGTAGAGGTAGGATTGTCCTTGAGAAACGACATAGCGCGGATGCCCATCCATGATTGCTGGAACATGAAGGCCATGCCAGTGAATAATCGATTCTTCCGAAATTGAGTTGGTAAAACGAACCCGTATTTTCTCTCCCTGATGCACTTTTATGATCGGTCCAAGATAGCTTCTGGGGAGATCGATCACCCGGTTTTTATCGCCCTTGTTGACAATCGCCCGGTATCGCCATATTTGTGTGGGCTCTCCCGGAAAGACCGCGAGTTCACCCGGTTGAGATACAATGGAAATATCAAGGTCTGGTAAGAATCCTGCCTCCGAAAGAGTGTTTTGATTTTGCGCTGCCGCAGAGTGATCCAGAAAAGGCAAGAATCCCCCTGTCATTAAGCCCAGCGTGCCATAGCCGGCCAGTTTCAGAAACTGCCTTCTATCATTCCCGCCTTCGATCCATAAATCCGTATTTCGGTTTTTCATGTAAAACTCCGTTATCGATATGGCTAAATCGCCGCTTGACGATGAACGGGGCGGCCATCGAATGACCACCCCATCGTAAGCACTGTCAAAACAATTTAGAACTTACTGCCAGCAGTAACCGCCTCGGTAGGGTCCATTGCCCATCATCGGACCACCGGACAAAGAACCAGGGCCGGTTTTTGGATTCAATTTCCTCATTTCGACCATGTGTTCGATGCGCTTCTGGTCGAATTTAGCCTGTAACTCAGAGATTTCTTTTTGCAGTCGGGAAGCGTTGGTGGCATCGGGCTCAGTTTTGGCCAATTCGACTTGCAGTTCACGTTCTTTTTCAAAGAGGCTGGCCCTTATATCCTGAGTTCCCTTGAAAAAAGCTTCTCGCTTTTGTTCGAACTGCTTGTATTCCTTTTTGCTTAGCTGATCGCCATACCTTGCATCGTATCCACCCTGATAATGCATGCCGCCGCCTTGGTGTCCTGAGCTGCCGCCCCAACCCATACCACCGTGGGCAAAAGCGTTTACCCCGAGTCCAATTGCGGCGACAGAGGCGATGGTGATGATAACATTTCTTAAAGTACGCATTTTGAAGTTCCTCCTTTAAATAATTGATATGGATAAATGTTTCTCATTAATCGATCTGTAAGGATATAAGAGCAAGCTGCATGCCATTTCCAGAAAAAGTGGGAAGAAATATATTTATCTTATTGTTATTGTTAATAAATAAAATTATGTATTAGTTTGATTTAAAGAGATGTGCAGATGAAGAATGTATGCAAACGCATAAAATTTACTCGATCAAACGAATTAAACTTTGAAGAAGTATAATTATTACCCGCTATCTGCGTTTTGGGTCGGCTCTTTTTCACACTCCGGCTACTATTGTTGAATTGTATGCCGGAATTTCAGTTTAACACTTTGACTGGTTTTTCATCTTAATTTGATGGACTCACATTGGAATAAAAAAGCCGCTATTTTACCATCAGCACGTATTAAATATATAAATCAATCAGTTGTCGCGTATCAGTGCCCGATTCACTTCCTTCGGGCACTTTAAAAACGAACCTGCAGACCGCCGCCCCATCCAAACTCAGAATGCCACTGGCCCAGCAAAGAGACATTGTTGGTGAGCGTATAGGATAACCCTGCCTTACCCTCCCACAGCTCGTGGGTATCGTACTCGACTTCACTCATTAGGGAGAGGCGGGGCGTCAAAGCAAATTCTTTTTCAAGGCTAATTCTCGCCCCGCCATCGGTATCCACCCAAACCATGGTATCAAAGTTGAGTGGTAGCAAGTATCTTACCCCAGCTACTCCACGAGTATTTTCGGTGGTACTCTCTTCCCCAAGCATATCGACGCCAGCAAAAATACTAAAAAATCGATTGAAATATCGATCCCAAGTGAAAAGTCCCTCCCAATCAGTTTCATCAACATCCTGCCAGCCCACTTCCCATGAAGCCCGAAAAATATTGCGAGTGTCCGACAGGGTTAGAGCGCCTTCGGTCATGTTGGAGAGCACATCCGCCTCACCCCAAAAATACCAGGACTCTTTGAAAAGGTTCGGCTGTACGGCAACAACTACCGGGCCAGGTTGGTAACCGTCATAATGGATCGTGCGGGCCATGCCGCTTTTCATGTGATAGAGCAGGTGACAATGGAAAAACCAATCCCCAAATTCATTAGCGGAAAATTCGATTACCGTTGTCGACATCGGTGCTACGTCAACCGTGTGTTTGAGCGGGGCGTAGTCTCCCTGGCCGTTTATCACTCGAAAAAAATGGCCGTGCAGGTGCATGGGGTGATGCATCATGGTGCGATTGATCATGATGAACCGCACTACTTCACCTTTGCGAATTCGAACCACATCGCTTTCTGAAAGCGGCTTCTTGTTTAGGAACCATACGTAGCGCTCCATGTCTCCATCCAAAGTGAACCGAATGTCACGAATCGGCTTGTCGGAATCAAAAATGGTAGGTTCAATTGCGCGGAGTTTTTCATAGGGTGGCCAGGGGCGTCTTGGATCCATACCGTCTGCAGCGATATCCTGCATGGATGAGACATCCGATGCCAAGGGGCGGAGGTTTTTTGCATACTTTTTGCCGCTTCGATTGTCATCCCGGGCCATATGAACAGCAGGGGTTGGTGGTCCTGCTTTTTCCTTCGCCATATGTTCATGAGATTTGGCCATTTCTGCGACAGCTTGACGTTGTTTTTCAGCCATGGCGTTATCTGAATGATCCATTTTCCCAGTTCCCGGGACCGCATATTTCCCGTGGCTCATATCATGGTTTTTTTTCATGGTCATCCCCCCCATCTCCATCATCCCCGGCCGGTCAAATTTACCTGACTTTACACGATGATCCGGCATACCCATGGTACCGGCGGGGGTTAATGCCAACAAAGAGGAGAGGCTCCCGTGGCTCATACCTTGATAGAGATTGGGTTTGGGCACATCGGGTGCTGGAAAGCGCGAACCATCACCAAGCCACACGGATGCATACCCGGAGCCGTCATGGGCGGTAGCTCTCAACTCATAGGCACCGCTGGGCGGGATTTTTACCAGCACATCGTAAGTCTCAGCCACACCAATTAAAAATCGTTGCTGCTCCACTGGCTGCACCTCTATACCATCGGCGGAGATGATTGTCATTGGCCCTCCCGCAAATTCGAGATGAAAATAAGTCGTCGCAGATCCGTTTATGATCCTCAGGCGCAAGGATTCACCGTTTTTTGCATCGATAACGCTTTCGGGTTGGCCATTTGCCAAAAAATAGTCATAAGCGACATCGGATATGTCCATGGCCGGCATACGCTGGAGTTCGCGCCTAAAGTAACTGCCAAGCATACCCACACGAGCCGCACCAAGGATGCTTTGGCTGCTGCCTTTCTCGATTGCATACCATTCGCTTCCCCGCTTAAGAGACCGCAACACTTTGTGCGGCTCTTCCGTGGTCCAGTCGGAAAATAATATCACATGGTCGCCATCCACATTCCGATAAAGATGTTGATGCGCTGGTTCGATAACGATGGCGCCGTAAACGCCGCGTTGTTCCTGCAAATTCGAATGGGAATGGTACCAATAGGTGCCACTCTGACGGATGGGAAACTCGTACGTAAATGTTGAGTCGGGTTGAATTGGAGGAAAGCTGATGTACGGCACACCATCCATGTTCGGTGGTACCAATATTCCATGCCAGTGAATCGAGCTTGGCACCGTCATACGGTTATGAACAAGGATGCGTGCCGTATCCCCTTCCTGAAATCGCAACGTTGGCCCCGGAATTGTCCCGTTAATGGTCATGCCTTCAGCTGTTGCCTCAGCAATCGTAACCGTTTCTTGAGAAATGGTGAGCTCGTAGATCACCGTTTCGGCCTGACCCCGATTAGGTATCATGCTGACTATAAAGAGCAGGACAGGCAACCACATATACTGCACCTTTGGTTTTATCAGCCTTCCATTAGTTGGAAGGGCAGTTCGCTTTTCAGGCATAAAGTCACCTTCATTACTTAACCTTTAGACTTCCACAAACAAATTCTATGTTATTGTCGGATAGCGGATTTCAGTTAATTTGGCCGGAATTTGAGATTCCGATCCATGCGCTTTCCATTCTACAGTGATTATTTTGGCCTGAGAGTTGCCATCCACGTGAGTTACTCATTCGAGTTCTTTTAGTTCCTTTTGAATGGTGGCCACACAATGACCACAAGATATATTTGAAATGGTAAATGTTTGTTATTGCATGATGTAGTCCTTTCCTAGAACTGAAGCCGCCGGTTCAATGACAACAGGGCGGTTTGCCGCCTGTCACCTTGTTAAGCCGATCCAGATACCGTCCCCACCATCCTTTACGTTTGGCAGGTTTCGTCTCTAAATATTTACCCGGGTCAGAAATAAATGTATCACGGCAAGCTTCTGCGCAAAAATAGTAAGTGTTAGAGCGAAAAGTAAAAGGTGGCACCTTACTACTTTTGGTAACTTTCATATGACATACGGGATCAAGAAATGGATGCTTGTTAGTACTGGTTGTCATTTTTTCTCCTCCATTATTGCATTCAAAGTATCCTGTTTAAATTAATAAATCCTGACGCTTGTTCTCATATTCAATTTTATCAATTTCACCGTGAGCGTAGCGCCGCTTAAGAATTTCAAGGGGATTCAACGCAGTTTCTTTATTTTGTTTAGATCCACGGATTCCGTTGACCGCTCCTGAGATCAACAGCACAAAAGCTGCTATAAGAACGACCCAAAATATGATCATAACGATACCCATACCTCCTCCCATCATGCCATGGTGTCCCATACCCCAATGACCGTTTTCCGGCCAGATCCCCATGCTGTGACTGTAAAGAAACCTTACACCGACAGCAATAAGGACAGCAGACACCCCAAGGCTAAGAAGTGTTGAAGTTATTCGGTTCATTTCAATGATCCTTCCTAAATTTGAATGCGCTTTTTATATCGCTTTAATAAGGAACACCGCCGAAACCACTATGCGGTATAACTTTTCAACGCAAAGAGTATGCCAAAGAGCTTTATAACAACTGCTAAACAATTGTAACTCATTGAATAATTGTGGTTATTTAGGTTTTTCGGATTTAAAGGAAAAGACGGCAATCAGCTGTCACAACCGGAAAGCGTGTAAAAAAGAACCAGGGCAATTGCTGTCGTAAAACAGGGCTGATAAAAAATAGATAAGAAAATTATCTGAAGTGGAGTTTGGACCCTAAATTATTTTGGACCTAATCCATAGTTTTTCAATTTGTTGTGCAAAGTCTTTCTGGTAACGCCCAATCGACGGGCGGCTTCAGCTTTATTTCCAATGCTCGCCTTCAGTGTGGACAGGATAGCTTCTTTTTCAATATCCTCCAGTGAGTGGGTGCCGTCCATTAGCAGGGTTGTACCGGTTGGTTGTGTCTCAAGCTCAGGATATTTTTCTGTGATATTTAGTGGTAATTGATTCTCTGTAATATGCTCACCAGTCAGCAGAATGACCGCCCGCTCAATGGCGTTTTCCAATTCTCTGACGTTGCCGGGCCATTCGTAATTGACCAGCATGTCCATGGCCAGCGGGACAAAGCCTTTAATCGTCTTGCGATTTTTGTCGGCGAATTTTTTTAAGAAATGCTGTGCCAACAGGGGGATGTCATCTCGCCTCTCTTTCAACGGTGGCACATTCAACGGCATTACATTCAAGCGATAAAAAAGATCTTCCCGAAAATGCCCCTCAACGATGTCCTTTTGAAGATCCCGGTTGGTGGCAGCGATGATGCGAACATCCACCTTCAGCGTTTCTTCGCCGCCGACGCGTTGGATCTCCCTTTCCTGAAGCACCCGCAACAGCTTGGCCTGCATTGTGGAAGACGTTTCTCCGATCTCGTCGAGAAAGATGCTGCCTTGGTCGGCTTGCATGAATCGGCCTTCGCGTCGCTTGTCTGCGCCGGTAAACGAACCCTTCTCATGACCAAAAAGCTCTGATTCGAGCAAGGTTTCCGTGATGGCTGCACAATTGACCACCACTAGAGGTTTGTCCTTGCGGAGGCTGTTAAAGTGCAGTGAACGAGCAATCAATTCCTTGCCAGTGCCGCTATCGCCGGTGATCAACACGGTCGCCTCGGAAGGTGCGATCATTGACATCATTTCCAACAACTTCTTCATCGGTTGACTCCTACCGATGATATTAGCGATGTCATAGTCTGATCGCAGGTGTTCTTTTAAGGACCTGTTTTCCTTCCTTAGCCCGGCATGTTCAATTGCCCGCTCGATGGTCAACTTCAACACTTCGAAATCTAAGGGCTTTATCAGATAATCGTAGGCGCCTGATTTAATCGCCTCGACTGCCGAATTCACAGACGAATATGCGGTCATAATAATGACCGGGATTGTGGGGTTGTATACTTTGATCTGCTTGAGAGCTTCAATGCCGCTCAATTTCGCCATGCGTACGTCCATAAGTATCAGATCCACCGGTGTGGATTTGACCATGTCAACGGTGACACTGCCATCATCGGCTGTTTCAACACCGTACCCCCAGCTTCGAATAATGGTCTTTACTGACACCAAATGACCGGGATCGTCATCCACGATCAATATCTTGGTCGTTTTAGGTGCTAACATTTTACCCTCCGAATGTTTCTCCGTGTTCACAGGGGAGGCTGATTAAAAACGAAGTCCCTTCGTCTACTGTGCTGTTAACCGCAATGTGTCCTCCGTGGGCCTCGATGATTTTATGAACAATCGCCAAGCCCAGTCCGGTCCCCTTGCTTTTGGTCGTAAAATAGGGATCAAAGATCTTTTTTATTTTATCGGCAGGTATCCCACTGCCGGTATCACTAACAACAATGTTAACATTTTCGACTTCACCTTGAGTGCATTTTACCGTCAAGGTGCCACCACTTTCCATAGCCTGAATGGCATTCAAAAAAAGGTTGAGCAGGCATTGGGAGAGCCGGTCCGGATCGATCAACGCAGAACAGATATCATCGGCTGTATTCACATTGATATCTATGTTTTTATTGGCTGCGTCCTGCTGGATCAATTGGATCGATCGGAATACCAGCAGCCCGATGTCACTGGCTAGTCTCTTTAAATCAGTAGGTCGCGAGAATTCCAACAGCTCGGTGATTACCCGGTTGAGTCGATCAACCTCTTGAACCATTACCTTTGCGGCTTCGTGGGCTTCGCTACCGTCGTCAAACTGCCCGGCAAAAAAGGTGGCCAAGGCCTTGATCGAACTCAATGGATTTCTGACCTCGTGCGCAACACCGGCGGCCAATCCACCCATGGCAGCCAGTTTCTCCTGTCGTCGAACTTCATCCTGTAGACGTCTGATTTCACTTAAATCCCTCATTATTAAAACCTGGCCCAAGAAATCCCCATCTTGATTCGTGATGCGAGCAGCGCTCACGCTGACCGGGATTACCCTGTTTCCAGCAAACGCACATTCCATTTCACGCTCGGTGACAATTTCCCCCTGATCAAGTTTTTTTTGAACACCACATAAACCTTCCGGTAAGAGTTCATCCGGCTTTTGGTTTTGAATAAGGTGCTTGTTTAAACCGGTAATTATTTCGGCTTCTGAATTGAAAAAGGTTACCCGCCCCGATCTATCGGTAGCGATCATTCCCACCGGGAGATGACTTACCACTTCATCGGCAAACGCACTGGTATCCTGTAAAGACCGCTTGGCAACGCGATAACTATGCATCCAAAACAAAGAAACAAATCCCCCAAACCCCAGAAGAAGCATCACAACAGACAATATGCCGGTGGTTTGAATATCACTTCGGATAGCTTCTTCAAAAGGGGTGACATCCAACCCTACAATAATTAAAAGTTGTCTTCGCTTTTCAGGAGAAAACCAGTCATCGGAACGTTCCATCATCATTTTGTGATGCCGCATCATGCCTTGCATATGACCGAACCTGTCATCGTTGGCTGAAGGCAGAGGGCGAAAATGCCGGTGAACCTCAAAAATTCGCTTACCATCATTTAGAGTTACCAACTCCCAATTTTCAATTTCATCCGGTCCGAGGTGAGTAATTTTTCGATTTGGATCAAATGGCTTGTTAATCTTTGAAGGGTCGCTATGAGCAACAGCTTGACCGGTTTGATCCATCACGGCCATGTAGAGCACATCTGACAATTTAGCCGTCTCCTCAAGCAATCTCTGTATCTGCTGCCCGCCCCACATCATGCCCATCATCCCTGTTCTTGCGCCTGCCTCGACCGCACGAATTAGAGCCGCACCCTTGGCACTCAGGAGCTGGGACATGTAGCGTCTTTCCCGGTTAGTGTTCTGAAACGCTAAAACCATCACGACGATCAACAAAATAGTCGTCGATCCTAAAATAATCCAAGGCGATGTTCGCATCCCGGTGCTGACATTGCTTTTGGATTTTCGCATTGGTTTTATTCCTTTTAATCTACTTGCCCGATAGTTACTTTAGTCTTACCTTATAAAATAGCCATCGCGTGTAAATTGTAAACACATATTCATTTTTATCGGATAAAGCGTATAATTCTTACACTCATGCGAATGGCGTTTGGATTCTATCAAGTGAATTGTTTTTGCAATGAATACAGCGAGAAAAGAACTGAGGATAAACCCTGAAAACCCTTTGTTTGTTTTTCCCCCATGAAGCCGCTGTATCGAACAATTTCGATATCATGGTTCGAAGACTCTGACCATTTAAACAATACCAAAATAGTACGTTTAGGAATCTTTTTACCTTGGATATTAGGTAGGGGTAATGACAGCTTGTTCAAATGATAGATTGCGGCTAATTCTCCCACAAGAGCTAATCCTTGTGAAAATCTTATCGTAATCTGAAATAAATCAACCTGTTAAAAAATGTGATTATCATATATCCGGATGTGAGTGTAATTGGATGCGGTTATGCGTTTACCGGTTAGTGAGATAGGCCGGTTATTTAGAAGGTTTTGGGTCCGTTGCCATTCAGGCTAAAATTCTGTCGGACATTGACAATGGATGCAATCATGAACAGGGTAAGTCCTGTTGACGGAACGCACAGACCATCTTTAGGGGGTAAAGTGCTGCGGGTGATTTTGGTGGTTCGGTTAATTTTCAAAAGGGAGCGGTTATCATGACAGACCTATTAAGAACACCGGATGAACGGTTCCTTGGTCTTTCCGATATTCCTTACGATCCTATTTACATCAATGATTTGAAAAAATTTGAAGGCCTGCGGACGCATTATGTAGATATCGGCTCTCAAGATGCAGGCCAGGTTTTTCTGTGTCTTCACGCAGAGCCCGGGATTGGTTGCGTAGTAAATGGGCCGGACCGGTATTCATGGCCATTGGGATGAAAGATCCAGTGCTGGGACCACCGGTGATGGAGGCTCTTCGTAAAAATATACGGAACTGTCCGGTACCATATGAACATTCTGAGGCCGGACATTTTACACCGGAATGGGGTGAGGAGATCGCCAGAAAAGCATTGGTGACGTTAGGTCGATAAAAACAGGGTTTTAATTCTTTCAGAGAGATAATGATGTTTTTGTAGACGTTAAAAAGAAATTATAGAAGGAGATAAGATGAAACCGAATCAATTATTTGAACCACTCTCGATAGGAAACCTTCTCTTGAAAAATAGAATCGCTATGGCACCCATGACCAGAGGGCGCGCCGGCAAGCAGCGCATACCGAATGAAATGATGGCCGATTATTACTATCAGAGATCCAGTGCCGGACTTCTGATAACCGAGGCGACCGTGATTTCAAA
>Ga0316198_10000084_pt1 | contig 39224 bp, 36 predicted proteins | sample OudBieAanoxic_MG_FD_204935 | JGI IMG/M metagenome (GOLD analysis project Ga0316198, IMG submission 204935) | Coastal sediment microbial communities from Oude Bieten Haven, Netherlands - site A anoxic | ecosystem: Environmental > Aquatic > Marine > Coastal > Sediment | place: Netherlands... | reverse complement strand
GGGGTGCGCTCTAACCACCTGAGCTAGTGCCCCGTGTATTCTCGCAAACTGTCAAAGAGAGGCTGAAGCCGTTTTCGCGAACCGTTTTCGAAGCTTGTTTGGGCCTAAACCCTGATAACTACTTCGTTTTGTTGGTTCCCCTGCCCGTTCTCAACCTCAAACGGACGCCTTCTTTAGCGGCCTTCCTCAAACTGGTCAAGGACTTTCAAACGACAAATTCCAGAAGCGACGAGAGCCTGGCTTTTGCAGCGTTTGGTGGACTGGGTGTCTCCCAAATGATCCGCGGCGCGACTCGAGCTCGAAGCCGTCCGTCCCTTTTCGCGGAGTCGGCGCCAGGTGCCCGAGAACATGAGGCAATTGGACGCCAATGGCGCTATTCGGGAGCCGGAAGCGCCCGAACCGTCCGCAGTCTCTCCTTATAATAGGGAAGGCACCGCCTCATCGCCTCCGCCGGGCTCACCACGGGCTCGTAGCCGAAGTCCCGCTCGGCCGCCGAGTCACTGGCGACATGAGAGATCGCCAGCTTTCGGATCTCGTGCGGCGTGAAGGGCGGCTTGGGCAGCCCGACGCGAAAGTGCAGGTACTGCCACAGTCGCAGGAAAGCGAGCACCGGCCGGTAGGCGATGTTCACCTTCGGCATCTTGTAGCCGAGGCCCTCGATCAACGGCCGCATGAACTCGAACAAGGGCAGCGGCTCACGGTCGGTGACGAAGTATGCCTTGCCACAAACCGCTGCACCGGGAACCAAGTGCTTCGCGACCCCGATCTCGGCGTGAACGAGGTTGTCGATGTAGATGTGATCGTGCATCGCGCCCGGGAATCCGATCGTCGCGACCAGTCGCCCCTTGCTGACCTGCTCGAACATCTCGTCGAGCATCAGGTTGTTGCCGGGGCCGTAGATTCCATCGGGACGCAAGGAGCTGCTGAGCAGTCCACCTTCGCCATTGGCAGCGAGAACCCGCTTCTCACCTTCGATTTTGGTCTCGGTGTAGAGGCAGCTCATGTTCGTCGCGTAGGGGGTGTGCTCGTCCATCTCGGTGTTCACTTCGGAATTGAAGCAAACGTCGATCGAGCTGGTGTGGACGAAGCGGCTGACGCCCTGCGCCTGACATGCGCGGATGAGGTTCTCGACGCCTCCGACATTCGACGCGTATGCAGAACGTCGATAACTCTCGGACGCAGCGCTCCCCCCGAGCAGCGCGAGCTGGGCGGCGGTGTGAAAGACGGTGTCGATGCCGTCACAGGCTTCCATCATCCGCTCGGCGTCTTCGACTTCGCCCCGGATGATTTCGAGGTTCGGGTGCTCGAGCTCTAGCGGCGTGTTTCGGATGACCGCGCGAACACGATGGCCCTCGTCGAGCAGGCTTCGGACCAGATGACTGCCGAGAAAACCCGCCGCGCCGGTGACGAGGCAGGTTCCCAGATGGTCGAGTGGTCGGGTGGAAGGCACTAGGATGCGGATTGGAGCACGGCTTTGCCGAGGATCAAATCCGCCGCCCGTTCGGCGACGGCAACGACCGGTGCGTGAGTGTTTCCGGAGGGAATCAGCGGGAATATCGACGCATCGACGACCCGCAGGCCATCAACGCCGTGCACCCGAAGGTCACGGTCTACCACGGCCTCGGGATCACTGGCCGCGCCCATCTTGGCGGTTCCGACTGGATGGTAGGTGCTCATCGAGTCGCTCCTCCAGAAGTCCAAGATCTCCTCGTCGGTCTGAACCGAGTCGCCAGGCACCAGCTCTTCGGTTGCGTGCTCCGCAAAGGCCGCAGCCGCGTAAATGCTCCGCTGGAGCTTGAAGCCTTCGATGCTGAGCTTTCGATCGTGATCGGTCGACAGGTAGTTGTGCTGGATCTTTGGCGCGTCGCTGGGGTCGAGACTCGTCGCATGGACGCTACCCCGCGAGCTGGGACGAATGACGCAAACGGTCGAGTTCACGCCCGGCTCCGGAGTGCCGACCATCTTTCCGTTTTCGTCCATCCCGCCCGCGCCGGGTGTGAAGTGAAGTTGAAAGATGGGCCGGCCACCCGACTCGGAGCTGATGAAGGCGCCTACATTGGCCGCCGGAAACGCGAGGGGCCCGGTCTTGGTGAATAGATAGCGAAATACGTTCAGAACGACGCGCGGGAATTTTCCGTCTTCGGAAAGAACCTGCTTGGTTCGAACACCGTGCTGAACCCAGAGTTGGAGATGGTCCTGCAGGTTCTCTCCCACGCCTCGAAGCTCGTGCTGGGGCTCCACGCCCAGGTTTTCGAGGGCATCGCGACGTCCGATGCCGGACATTTCGAGCAATGGGGGAGAGTTGTAGGCGCCTGCAGAGAGGATGACCTCGCGCTTGGCGAGGACCTGATGCAGCCTGCCCTTTGGGTCCTCGTACTCGACGCCGATCGCTCGCTTGCCTTCGAGAAGCACGCGCTTCGCTGCCGCGTTCAAGATCACGTTCAGGTTCGGACGCCTGCGCACCTCCGGGCTGAGGAACGCGTCGGCTGAGCTCCATCGACGCCCACCTTTCATCGTCACCTGCATGTAGCCGATGCCGTTTGGTGATTCGGTGTTGATGTCGTCGAGACGTGGAATCCCGATGCTTTCAGCCGCTTGAATGTACGCTTCGCTGATCGGGTACTTCATTGCAACGTTGGTGACATTCAACTCGCCGTCGTTGCCGTGATAGGGGTTGTCGGTCGAGACTTCGAAATGCTCGGATCGTTTGAAGTACGGAAGCAGGTCGTCATAGGACCAGCCTTCGCAGCCCGGAAGCGCGGCCCAATCGTCGTAGTCAGCTCGCTGGCCGCGCGTGTAGACCATCCCGTTGATCGAGCTGCAGCCGCCGAGGACCCTTCCGCGAACGACGCTGACCTCGCGACCATGGAGCTCGGGCTCGGGCTCGGTCTTGTAGAGGTTGGTGACCTTCTCGTCATACATGAGCTGGGTGAAGCCGATGGGCATCTTGATGAGCGGATTGCGGTCGTTTCCGCCTGCTTCCAAGAGCAGGACGCGAAGCTCAGGGTCGGCGGAGAGCCGATTCCCGAGCAGGCAACCTGCAGAGCCGCCGCCTACGACGATGTAGTCGAAGTCATTGTTGGACATGCTTGACGCTATATGTAACGTTCGTTATATCGCTGCAAGTCAAAACCCAGGGAGAGAAGCAAGATGTCGGAGCCCCATTTCCTCTACGAGAAGCGCGGACAGCTCGCGATCTGCACCTTCAACCGGCCCGAGAAGAAGAACGCCCTGAGCATCGAGATGCTGGTTCGCATGGCCGATGCCTGGGACGAAGCGGACGCCGACGACGATGTGCGAGCGATCATTCTGACCGGCACGGGGGGCGTCTTCTGTGCGGGTAGCGATTTGGGCTCCATGAAATCGGGCCACTGGGATGCCGACGATCTCTGGCTGAACCGCATGAAGAACGACCCGGACATCCATTGGAAAGCGCTGCTTCGCCACTACCTGACGAAGAAGCCTCTGATTGCGGCGATCGAAGGATACGCTCTTGCTGGTGGCACCGAAATTCTGCAGGGCACCGACATTCGCGTAGCGGGCGAGGGCGCAGTGTTCGGAGTGACCGAAGTGCAACTCGGCCTGTTCCCGCTTGGGGGTTCGAGCGTGCGCCTTCGACGGCAGATCCCCTACACCATCGCTGCGGAGATGTTGCTCGCAGGCCGGCGCCTCAGCGCGGAAGAGGCCCTACACTACGGGCTCATCGGTCATGTGGTGCCCAAGGGGCAAGCGCTCGACAAGGCGCTCGAGATCGGCGAACGCGTTGCCGCCAATGGTCCGGTCGCCGTCCGGGCGGTCAAGCAGTCTCTGATCGAGAACGACGGCGTTCCCGCCAAAGAGGCACTCGCTCGCTCGCTCGAGATTGGACAGCCGGTCTTCAAGACGAAGGACGCCATCGAAGGCCCGACGGCGTTCATGGAAAAGCGCAAGCCGGTCTTTCAGGGCTCTTGATGGCCCGACCCGAACCAGCACAACGCAACGGAAACACGCGGGAAGTCATCCTCGAAACCGCGGAGCGTCTCTTCGCCGAGCGCGGTTTTGTGGCGACGAGCGTGCGGGACATCGTGGGTGAAGCGGGTATCTCGGCGCCGAGCCTCTACCACTTCTTCGGCAGCAAGGAGAACCTCCTCGTCGAGTTGATCGATGATCGGCACGCCGCGTATTGCGACGAGCTCGAAGCAGAGCTGGCCTTGGCGAAGACCCCGTTCGAAGTCTGCCAGCGCTTCGTGAAGTTCCTGCTCAGCAGCATGACCAAGAGGCCGACGACGGCGAAATTCTTGCTAGGCATCATGTTTGGACCTCGGCAGAACGTTCCCGAGGACGTCGTCGGCGAAACGTTGATGCGTTCGCAGATCATCGTGCAGGCCCGGCTACGGAAGGTCAGCGAAGGTGTGTCCACGTCGCGCATCGATTTTGCGCGAATGATGCTGCTCGGGATGGTGACGCCGGCCATCTTGCTGTTTCTCACCTCGGATGTTCAATCGTTTTCCCCGAAGCTGCCGGGCTGCATCGCCCACCGGGTCGTCGACATGTTGACCGACTCGCACCCCATCTGTGCTTGGCCAAGCTTGGATCTCGATGGCTGAGGCGATGACCAAGGCGATCGCCGCCGCCTCCCTGTGCTTCGAGTTGCCAAACGGCATGTCGATCGCCGCCGACGCTTACGGTGACCCAAGCCATCAGCCGGTTCTCTTTCTGCACGGCGGAGGTCAAACCCGTCATGCCTGGGGCAACAGCGCCGAAGTGCTAGCCCGGCACGGCTTCTACACGATCTGCATGGACCACCGAGGCCACGGCGAGAGCAGCTGGGCGAGCTTGGGCGAGTATCGAGTCTTCGACTTCGTCGAGGACCTGCAGCAGGTCATCGCTCTGCTGAGCGACAAACCGATTCTGGTGGGCGCGTCCCTCGGTGGCATCGCTTCTTTGCTGGCCGAAACCGAGCACGAGGGCTCCGTTGCCAAGGCTCTGGTTCTCGTCGATGTGACTCCGCGCCTCGAAACCGACGGCGTCGATCGAATCATCGGCTTCATGAAAGGCGGCACATCCGGCTTCGAGTCGCTCGAAGAGGTCGCCGACTCGATCGCGAAGTACCTGCCGCATCGCAAGCGCCCCAAGGACCTCTCCGGCCTGGCGAAGAACCTGAGGCGCGGAGAAGACGAGCGCTACTACTGGCATTGGGATCCGAACATGCTGAAGACCTGGGAACCGAACGAGTCCACCGACGAAGACGATCGTGCGCTCGAGGAGCGGCTGCAGGAGGTCCGAACCATCGACATCCCGACCCTGCTGATTCGCGGGCGCCTGAGCGACTTGGTGTCGACGGAGACCGCCGCAGAATTTCTCGAAATGGTGCCACACGCGGAGTACGTCGACTTGGCAGACGCCCATCACATGGTGGCGGGTGACCGAAACGACGCGTTCACCGATAGCGTCAGTGAGTTCTTGATTCGGCGCTTCGGGTCTGGGGACGAACAAGCATGAGCGCTCGAGCCGCGTTTGTGACCGGGGCGGCAACCGGCATTGGCAAGGCGCTTGTCGAGAAGCTCGATCGGGAGGGCTGGCGCTGCTTTGCGGGGTACAACCGCCAGGCGCCAGACGCCCTACTCGCGACCTGCAGTGAGAACACACGGGCCGTGCGGTGCAACGTCGCGGATGAGGCGGGCGTCGAAGCAGCGCTCGATGAGATCGGCGAGGCGATCGGCGAAGGCTCACTCGACTTGCTGGTCAACAACGCAGCAAGCACTGGCGGCGCCGGTGGTGGCGTAGAGAACGTGGACATCGATCGCTTCAAGGACCTCTTCGAGGTCAATTTCTGGGGACAGCTCCGCGTCACCCAGGCCGCGATGCCGCTCATTCGCAGAAGCACGCAGGGCCGCATCATCAACGTCGGCTCGGCCTCGCAGTACCTGACCATTCCCATGGGTTGCTCGTATCCGGTGACGAAGGCCGCGTTGAAACGGCTGACACAGGCCCTTCGCGTCGAAATGAAACCGTTTGGCGTTCAGGTGACCTGCATCGAACCTGGCGGCGTCAAGACGCCGATGATGGACATCAGCAAAGAACAGGAAGCGCAACTCTGGGCGTCTTTCCCGGAGCATCTGCTCTCGGAGTACAAGGCGCAGTTCAAGTTCCCGGGCGATGCGATTGAATCGACTTTCCCGCTCTGGACTGCGGAGAAGTTCGCCGACCGCGTCTACCGTGACGTGATCAGCGCCAAGAAGCTCAAGGTCAACTACGTCATCGGGCCGGGTGTCTGGCTGCTTCCCGCCATGGAACGCGCCCTACCCGACTCGGTCCGTGAACGGATTTTCGAGCGAATGTTCAAGCGCTGAGCAGCATCCAACCAGCGCCCGGCCGCAACCGGATTGAAACCCGTCGCACGGGGTATATATAGAGCCCATGACCAATAAGACAGCGCTGGTTACCGGAGCTGGTGGCGGCCTCGGCCATGCAACGGTGGAGCGCCTCGTCGCCGCTGGCTGGAAGGTTTTTGCGGCAGATATCAGTGAAGACTTGCTCCGGGCTTCGATGCACGATCCGGATGTCGTTCCGCTCGTCATGGATGTGACGAGTCAGGAGAGCATCCAGAGCGCGTACGACGCCGTCGCGAGCCAGACCGATCGGCTCGACGGAATCGTGAACTTCGCCGGCGTCATGGGCGTCGGCTCCTTGACTGACATCCCCGAGAAGCGACTCGCGCGCATCCTCGACATCAACGTGATGGGCACCTATCGGGTCAACAAGACGTTTCTCCCCTTGGTCGAAGCCGCTAAGGGTCGCATCGTGAACCTCAGCTCGGAGACAGGCTGGCAGAGCGCGGCTCCGTTCAATGGCCCATACGCGATGAGCAAGCATGCCATCGAGGCGTATTCGACTGCGCTCCGCCGCGAGCTCGCGCTCCTCGACATCAAGGTCGTCACCATTCAGCCGGGTGCCTTTCGCACCAACATGGTTGCGGGCATCGAGAAGGCGTTCACCGCGGCAGAAGCCGAGACACCGAAGTTCGCTCAGGTCCTACGCAAGCTCAAGACGCTGGCCGGCAAGGAGATCGAATCGGCGCGCGACCCGGACATCCTGGCTCAGGTCATCGAAACCGCGCTCACGGCGAAGCGACCGAAGCCGGTCTATTCGGTGAAGCCTGACCGGCTGCGGTCGACGCTCGAGAAGCTTCCACTACGCGCGGCCGATGGCCTCTACATCGCCGTCTTGCGACGCGCGCACAGGGGCTAATCCGCAATGACGACCGACATCGTGAAGATCAAGCCCAAGCCTGAGGGTCTCGACAAGCCCTATGTGGGCAAAATTATCAAGGCCATGTCCACCGTGCATCTGGCGCTCTACCGATGGACCGGCGGTGTGCTTGGGTCGAAGTGGCGGGTGGGGAGCGCATTCCCGCATGGCATTCCGGTGTTGCTGCTCACTACCACCGGACGCAAGACCGGTCTGCCACGAACTCTGCCGCTGCTCTTCATCGAAGAAGGCGAAAAGATCATCGTCGTTGCGTCGAAGGGTGGGCTTCCGAACGAGCCACTCTGGTACAAGAACCTCGTCGCCACTCCCGACTGCGAAGTTCAGATCAAGCGCCGCAAGATGAAGATGAGCGCGCGCACCGCATCGGCGGAAGAACGGGACGCGCTATGGCCGAGGCTCGTGGCCCACTATCCAGATTTCGCCAGTTACGCGACCTGGACCGATCGCATCATCCCTGTGGTGATTCTCGAACCCATCGCCTGAGCTTCGGCTTCCCACTAGTCGATTTAGGGGTACTATCCACGCGATGCTTCGCGCTTCGGGGGTTCTCGTAATTGCGGTTCTGCTGACTTCCGAATCGGCAAAGGCCGGGAACAGTGAGGACGTCGTGGCTGGAAGCGACGTCGCGCTCACGGGCGGCGCTGTCGTGGCCAATGTGCATACGGGAGGTGCGATGTGGTTCAACCCTGCGGGGGTGGCACGCCTCGACAGCCGTTCCGTCGACCTCACGGGCGCAGTGCTCAGCTACAACATCATCAGCGCCCCAGGGGCGCTTTCTCTCCAACGCGGCGAGCAGAGCGAGGGCGATTTCTTGGCGCTTCAGGCGATACCCCGAGCGCTGACCTTCGTCGCTTCGCCGCGGCCCGCCTTACGCTGGGGCATCGGATTCTTCTTCTCGCGCTCGTTGAGTCGATTTCTACAGGATTCCGTGTCGACAGCGAGTGACTCAGTCGAGCCCTCCGAGTTCTACGCGACCGCAGACGAGACCAAGTCGCTGTACCATTTGAGCTCGGCTTTGGCCTGGAAGAAGAGCGACAAGTTCCTCCTGGGCGGCGGGTTCGACATCGTCATCGCCTCGCAACGCGTCACCGAGATTGTGTCGGGCGCCTACGCGAGTGGCGCGGGAGGAACGTTCGACAGAAGCCTCAACAGGGCGATCTCGGGAGGCGGATTGCAGATGAAGCTAGGGCTTCAATGGGCGCCAATTCCAGAAGTTCGCATCGGCTGGATGGCTGCAACGCCGAGCTACTTGGTCTACCTCAACAACGAGACGACTGCGACGAACTCGCTCTCCCCGCCTGCTGGGTCTCCCGAATTCAATGGCACTCAGATCGACGAGCTCGAGGGCACCTGGTCGGGGGTCGAGCGCGGGCTAACTCGACTAGGCGCAGCCTACATTGGGAGCTGGGGTTGGATTGAGGCCGATCTCATCGTTGGTTTCCCCCTAGAAACCGCGCTGCTCGACATCGACTGGAACGCGACAGCTGATGTACGGCTGGGGTCCATCATTCGTCTCACGCAGAAGCTCAAGTTGGGCTTGGGCTTTTCGACCGACTTCAGCCCGGAGGACACGCCCACTGATTTTTCCGATTCGAAGATCAACTTCTACGGCTTCACGATCGGGTTTGATTTCGCGAATCGGGAGAAGCCTCCGGAGCGGGGCGAAGACGGCTTCTACCTGGCCTTCGCCGCCGCGTTCAAGTACTCCCACGGCCGCGGTGAGCTTGCCGGTCTGCGGTTCCCAAACAGCTTCCCGGACCCACCATCGCAGCCGGGTCAGATCAACCTCGTGGGTGTCACGATCAACGAGTTCGGCATCAACTTAGCGGTCAAAGCTGCGTTTTAGTCGTCGCAGACTTTCAGCGTGACCTGCGCAACTGCACCGCCGACGAGCTTGGTCTGGCAGCAGAGCCGGACTCTGTCGGGCGAATCCCCAAATATGTCCAGCACCTCGAGCTCGACCTCGTCCGCGGTCGAGAGCGCATCCACTCCCTCTACGACCTCTACGCGGCAAGTCCCGCAGGTAGCGGCGCGGCAGGAGTACGGAACGTCCGCCGCAGGGTTCGCATCGGTGATGTCCATGATCGCTTCTCCGGGCTCGGCGTCGACCTCCAAACCAGAAGGCTCAAATCGTACTCGAATCATGCTCATGCTTTGATTCGAATCGGGATCTTCGTGAAGCCGCGGGTGAACGCCGACTGACGGCGCTCGGATCGGTCCCAGTCGATTTCGAAGTTCTCGCCGATACGCGAGCCCATTTCTTCGAAGTAGATGCGGATCATCATGCGAGCCACGTGGGCGCCGATGCAGAAGTGCGGGCCCTGGGCGAACGACAGATGCCGGTCGATCTCTCGATGAATGTCGAGCTGGTCGGCATTGTCTCCCCAGTGACGTGGGTCGCGGTTGCCGGAGGCGTAGAGGTTGTGGACTTTGCTGCCTGCGGGGATCGTCGTGCCGTGAAGCTCGACGTCTTCTTTCGTCGTTCGCGAGAGCCCCTGCACGACCGACTCGATGCGCAGGAACTCTTCGATGGCGTTCGGGATCAGTGATGGATCGGCGAGCAGCTCGCGATGCTGATCGGGGTATTCATGAAGAAACTTCATCGAATTGCCGATCAGGTTGGTCGTCGTGTCGTTGCCACCGGCAATCATGACGAAGCAGAAGCCCAAGATATCCCAGTCGGTCAAAGTGTCGCCGTCGATCTCGGCCTGAGTGAGCTTGCTGATCATGTCGTCGGTCGGGTTGGCCCGGCGCGACTGGCACATGGCGCCAAAGTAGGTGACCAGTCCCTGCACCGCGCCAATCGCCTGCTGAATGTCGAGCGCAAAGTCGGCGGAGGCCGAGGTGATGCCATCAGACCAGGGGTCGAACTTCTCGCGGTCCTCTGGCGGCACACCGAGAATGTTGGCGACCACCATCGTCGGAAGCGGAGAAGCGATGGCTTTGATCAGGTCGACTTCTTCACCGTCGGCGGCCTTCCGCTTCATCGCCTCTACGTGATCGATCACGAACTGCCGAATGGTCGGTTCGAGCGCCTTTACCGTGTCGGGCGTGAACGCCTTGGTGATCAATCGTCGAAGCCTCGTGTGGTCCGGCGGGTCCATCATGATGAACGTCGGCGGAATGCCGAGCTGACTGATTTCGTCCTTGGCAGGCGTCAGGCCCTGAGCGGACGAGAAGATCTGTGGCTTGCGCAGCGCGCGAAAGATGTCGTCGTACCGGGACAGCACGTAGAAATCCATCCGCTCGTTGTAGTGAACCGGATGCTCGTCCCTCAGGCGCTCATAGAACGGATAGGGATCGGCGATTAGCTCCGGGTTGAACGGATCGTAGATGGGGTCGTATTCGATCTTTTCTTCGCCTGATGCTTCAGTCGTCATCTCTGCTGCTCCTCTGATTCATCGGGCTCATCGGACCAGACATCGTGAATATCTTTGTCTCAGCCTGCCACCAGCGCGGGGATCAGCATCTTCTCCCGGTATTTCCGAAGGGCCGCCGGCGCCGAAAGCCCGTCGCGGAGCCCTCCTCCGATGCGCGCGAACACCTCGCGCGCCGCCGCCAGGATGCGATCGACCGCCAGCTCTCGCCGTTCTTCCTTGAGCCAGTCGGTCGCCGTCGTCATCACTGGCTCCGTCTGCCCGATGCGGAAACCTGCCGGACCTGATTCATGGACGAGACGATTTACACGAACCGTCCCGCCCGTCAAACATGGGCGCTGTGCAGTCAGGCAAAAAGAAACCGGCGCTGGTCGATGAGCAGCGCCGGTTCTTTGTCTTGCTTGTCGTTACGCCAATGCGTTAGCCAGCTCCACCGTTCCCGCCAGCTCCACCGTTTCCGCCAGCTCCGCCACCGCCTCCGCAGTCGACCGCGCCTGCGCAGGTGTCGTACCCAGAGGTGCAACCCGCATCGGCCGCACAGGTATCACAGGCCTCCTGGTCTGCGATGGGCGGGAAGCATACGTCGCTATCGCCAAGGACGCAGTTGTCGCGAATGCACTCCACCTGGTCGCCTTGGCAGTCCGCGCAGTCTGCGCTCAAACCCGCACCGTCGGGGGGATCTTGCTGAAGGCAAGTCGAGGTAGCCGCGCCAGCTCCACTCGCGGCCGTGGCGCAGGTCGAAACAACGTCACTGAAACCGTCATCGCAGACCGCTGCAGTGTCTGTTGCATTGAGACAAGCGTCGGTCACAGGTGCCCCGCCGCTGCCAGCCGCACCGCCGCTGCCGCCTTCGCCGCCGTTTTCGTCATCACTGCAGCCAAAGGACGCAATCGCCAACGACAGCCCAAGAATCATCATCACATTACGAACCATATCCACCTCCCCTAAATAGGTATCGAGAACAAATAGCCTCTTTTTGAAGCCCACGCACGCTGAGCCTCAAAGAGCGGCTTGCACGATGACGTCTACGGGCTCGGATCGACCAAAAAGTATGGTTTCGCTCTGCATTTGGTTCGGGCCGGAGGCCGGAGGCGCCACAGGGCAGGCCGGTTTTCGGAGAGACCGAAGTACTGGGTCCACGCGCCTGAGCTCATGCGGAATGGCGCGAGGCAGCGCTGGGTCGTGCCTAAGAACCGGTCGGCAATGGGCTGCCTCCGCGAGGAATTCGGGTGCTGATGCGACGGATGATCTCGGGCCAGTAGGCGGCATCGAGGGCGAAAAGAGGCTTCCCGGAGTTCATCAACGCCACGGATATCTCGCGGTCCGGGTCAGCCCAGGCCAGGATGTTGCTCAGTCCAACGTGGCCGAACGCCCGTCCCGCACGGAAGCCGTATAGGCCGAGCGGCTCGGTCCCCAGCATGAAGCCCATCGAATACGACATGGGCAGGAGGATCATCCGGTCGACCTGTCCGGGCGTCTGCGCCTCAACCGCTCGACGCACGGTGGACTCTGCAAACACCCTGGTTCCCTCGCAGGTGCCCCCGGAAAGGAGGAGCTCGAAGAAGCGGCAGACGTCATCGGCCGTTCCAAAGAGGTTCGCCGATGGGATGATTCCAGTACGAAAGCGCGGGTCGTTCGAGAGCTCGATGAGCTCTTCGACCGAAATGCTGAGCGCCTTCTTGAAGATGTCCTTGAGCGGCCAGATCAACTTGGGACCAGTGCAAGCATCGATTGCAGCATCGTCGAGCCGCTCTTTGGGCAAGCCGTAGTTGAAATGGTTCATGCCGAGGGGCTCGGAGAGCTCTTTGCGCAAGAACTCGCGAATGTCGCTTCCCGTAACGCGCTCAATGATCTCTGCGAAGATGAAACCGCTGGTGACGGCGTGGTAGGCGGGAACGGTCCCAGGTCTGTAGCTTGGCTCGAGCTCGTAGATGAGCTCGAGTATTCGCTGCGGGTCTCGCAGCATTTCCAGGTCGGCCGCCTGGCTGGGCGCGGCCGGGATTCCACCGCGATGCGTGAGCAGATCTCGAATCGTGATGCGGTCTTTTCGGTGTCGGGCGAACTCGGGGATGAAGGTCGCCACCGGTTCGTCGACGTGTAGCGCATCGCGCTCCGCCAAGAGGTGAATGAGCATGGCAGTCACGGACTTCGAGCCAGAGAAAAAATTGAATAGCGTGCCCGGTGTTGCACGAACGAGAGGCGTGCCCACAGGGTCCCCTGGAGAGTTGCCCCGCGCATGGCCAATCGTACGATCGAGGATCACCTGCCCTCTCCTTCGAATGCAAAGGCCCAGCGCCGGATGAAAGCCGGTCTTGTAGAAGTCGACGACCGAGCTCCAGATCGACTCGATGTCGCCACGCCGCAGCCCCACCGAAGCGGGGTCGACTTCGCACGAGGCTCGCGCCGTCACCTCATCAGGGTCGAAAACTCGAACCCGCCTCGACGATAGACTCCGTATTTGCCAGCGCTTCACCTGTACCTCTCCAAGCTAGCAACCCCTCGGAGAAGCGGCCTGCCCTCTTCTTCCAAACGCGATGCAGCCGGCAACCTGGGTCCCACGCACCAGCTGCAGGGAGCGCGCAGACTCCAGCTAGGGAGCTGCACTGTAGAACCGCACATCGGCCTGCATGCCGCGCTCGCCCGGATGCATGGAAAGCTCGGTCACGAAGTCCGGCTCGAAGCCCGCAGGGAGGTTCGGTTCGATGCGCTGGAGCAAGGTCGCGAGGATCATTCGCATCTCCATCATCGCGAACTGCTTGCCAAGGCAAACCCGTGGTCCACCAGCGAAGGGCGTGTACGCGCCACGGGGCAAAGCTCGCTCGGCCTCACGCGTCCAGCGCTCGGGCCGGAACTCCATCGGATCGTCGTAGTACTTGGGGTTACGACCCATCGCGATGTGGCTGATGGTAACCGTCTGGCCCTTCTTGATTTCGTAGCCCTCGATGACCAGGTCTCGCTGGGCTTCCCGCGCATACGCCCAGACCGAGGGCAGCAGCCGGAGCGACTCCTTCACGACCATCTCGAGGTACGGAAGGTTTGGAAGATCTTCGACCTCGGCGCGCCTGCCGTTCAGAACACGCCCGAGCTCCTCCCGAAGCTTGGCTACCTTCTCGGGGCTCTTTGCGAGTAAGTACCAGGTCCAGGTCAGAGCGTGCGCCGTCGTCTCGTGCCCGGCGAAGATCAAAGTCATCGCTTCGTCCCGGAGCTGCTTGTCGGACATGCGACCTTGCTCGTCTTCGGCGAACACCATGTGCGAGAAGAGGTCGCCTCGGTCTTCTTCGGCCCTGAGCCGCTCCTGGTGGACACGCCGAATGATCTCTTCGATCTTCCCGATCGCGCGCTTCTTTCGACGGTTTTCGGCGCTAGGCCACCAGTCGGGCCGTGGAACCATCTTGTCGGCGTCGGTCACCAATATCTGGCTGATGTCGGCCAGTGCATCTCGAATCGTCTCGGAGTCGCCCTCCCCGATGTCGATGTCGAACAAGGTGTCGGCAACCACTTCTAGAGCTAGCGCATTGAGCTCCAGGCGCATGTCCCTGCGCTCTCCTTCTTTCCAGCGATCGAGCATGCGCTCGGTGAACTCCACCATCGTCGAGGCGTAGGCGTCGACGCGCTTCTTGTGGAAGCCTGGCAGGATGAGCTTGTGCTGCCGCTTCCAGGATTCGCCGTCGTTCGGAACCAGGCCGTTCCCGAGAAACGGCTTCCACATCATCTTGATGTAGCCGGGCTTGTAGAAATCCGCCCAGTGCGTGACGTTGATTCCGTAGACGACCGCCGGGTCCCGTACAAACATGAGGTCGCGCACCAGGGCGCGGGAGACGAAGACATCGCCGAACTCGGCGTGACCGTCGATGAGGAACCGGGAACGGTCGCGGGCCATCTCCATCAAGCAACCCCAGAACCAATGCCCTTTCATCCTGGGGATCGGTTTGGTCTGGACTGCGCTGCGGCTGGCCTGCGCTGCGGCTTCTGCGGTCACTTGGCTCGTCTCCTCCTGCTTGGCTGTCTGTAAACATAGCCGAGAGACGTTCGCAACCAGTTACTTCACCGCCAGCTACTGCGGGCGAAGCGTCGCAACGAATCCGCCGTTGGCGGGCAGCTCGACAGTCACCGAGTCGCCCGCCTCGAGGGCCTCCTCGACGAGTTGAAACGAATCGGCTGGCTCGCCCTGCATGATCCAGCTGATCTCATAGGTTCCTTCGGCCAAGAAATTCAAGGCGAAGGTGTACTCGGCGCTCGCGTCGCCGGCTTGAATGCCGGCCAGGTACCAATCATTGCCTCGACGACGCGCCAAGATGACGTGGCTGTCGATGTCGGCCTGAACCAAACGCGTTTCGTCCCAAGCGACCGGAACCGTCGACAGGAAGTCCCCGACGTAGGGATAGGCTTGGAACACGGCGCGATACCCGGCCGTGGAAACCGAATCGGCTCGGTCCGCGAAGTGTTGAATGCCCGACTCGAACATCACCGAGAGCGCGAGCGAGTGCGCGTAGCTGAGTCCGGTAGCTGCCAGTGATGACTCGAAGACGACCGGCGTGTAGTCCATCGAGCCAACGATGTTTCGCAACAGCACGTGCTGCACGTTCATGATCGCCGTCGGTGCGCCGCCTACACCAGCGAACTTGTTGTTCTCGGCACCGTTGACGCCTTCGACGGTCATCAGGTGAGGGTAGGTGCGCTGCCACCCGCGCGGCACGGTCGCGCCGTGAAAGTTGACCAGCAGCCGGTAGTCCTTCGCATCTTCGAGAATGCCGATGTACTGCCTGATGCGATCCTGCTTGTCGCTGTTGAAGAAATCGACCTTGATGCCGGCGATGCCCCAGTCGGCGATTTTCTCCATCTCCTCACGCCTCACAGGGTCGAGCATTCGGTTCAGTGGGGTCTCAGCTGGAGAAATCGTGTGCGGGCCGCCGGAGTTATACCAGAGCAAGAGCTTCACCCCGGCGGAGTTGGCTCGAGCGACGAGATCCTGAACTTCCTGTTCGGCGTTCTCCCACTGGTCCCACTTGGCATCGATGAGAACGTAGTCCCAACCGAATTCGTCTGCGAAGTCGATGTACTCCGACTGTAGCTCCGGGGTGCCGGTCTCCTGGGTCAACCATGACCAGGCCGCGCGCCCCGGCGCAATCCAAGTCTCGTTCTCGAGGACGGACGGCGTGCTCAAGTCATCGACGAGCGTCGACTCGAAGATTGTCGAGAGCTCACCGACCGCGATGACGCGCCAAGGAGTCATGAAGGGAAGAGCTGACTCGGGGAGAATCTCGCCAACGCCCTTGGCTTCTCTCTCGTCAGGAAAGCGGATCGAATAGAGGTTTGCGTCGGGCGTTTCATCGAGTCGTGTCCCGCAGTAGCTCTGATCGAGATCGGCTTCCGAGATCATGACGTAGCGGGCGCCCTCCTCCACTTCGAAAAGGGTCGGGAAAGCAAAGCCTGTGGCCTGGATCGCATCTCCGACGGCCAGGATTTCCGGAGGCTGCTCGTAGGCGCCGGCATTGGCAACGAAGAGGGCGTTACCGCTGTCGTACGCCCTCGTGAGCACTCGTGCGCCAGACGAAATCGCGAAGCCCGTCGACTCACGCATCACCCGTGAGGTTCCGCTGCCGAGCAGATGGTAGCGAAACGCAACACCATCTTCGTGCGCTCGCATGATGAGCTCGGCTCGCGCCCCATTGATGTCCCGCAAGGGCACGCTGATTTCGTTACCGCTGACCTGACGCTCTCGCCGCTTGCCGCTTGGCATCGTATACGTCTCGTCGATTGCAAGGCCGCTGGCGCTGAACATCGTGACACCGGCACTCAAATCGTGCGTTGAGCAAAGCAAGCCAAGTGGGCTCGACTCGACGACGGTTTCGCCGTTGCGGCTGACCGTATAAGTCATGCGCCCCTCGGCGTCGTTGGTAACCTCCATTCGGACGTCACCGGCGGGAGACACGACGAGAACGTCCTGAACTTCTGTTTCACGCGCGGATTCACAGCCAGACCCGGCGATGAGCGCGAGGAGAGTCATGGCGCTGAATGCTGACGAAATGGAATTCATTCTTCGCGATGGTATGGCTGGGTCCCTAGCGAAGCAAGGGTCAGCGTTCGCTCGGGCGATGGCTTTACGAGCGCGCCATCAGCAACTATACGCGACGGATGAAAAACTTCTCTTTTGGTTTGTCCTTGCTGCTCAGCTTGGGCTCGTGGATGGTCGGATGTGGTGACTCTGAGAGCGGCAGCCCCTGCGCATCCGGCGAGCTGAGTTGCGACGGGTTTTGCATCGACGCGATCGTCCCGACGCTCTCGGGCCCACAGGGCATCCAGGCTGGCGTGTTCCAGGGCAGCTGCGCGGCATTCACCAACTGCCACGGCGGAGAGGGCATCGCGGGGGCAGGCCTCGAGCTAAGCTCCGTTTCCGTCTCTGCCCAGAACTTGATCGACGTCGAGTCGACCCAAGTTCCAACGGAGCTCCGCGTCGCTTCGGGCAACAGCGCGGACTCATATCTGATGAACAAGCTCTTGGGCGTTGATATGGAACCGGGAACATTGCGAATGCCCATCGGCGGCGTGCTCTGCGACGCCAAGCTCGAGGCGGTGCGCCAGTGGATCGACGCCGGCGCGCCCGTCAACTGACCCAACGCCTGAGCGTGCTCGAACCCCAGTCCAAACACGATCCCCACGCTTCGGCAGGGGATGCACGGGAGCCAAAGCGCGTTATGATCGGGCCATGGCGGCCATCGATGACCTGGGCAAAGCGCGATACGTGAACCTCGAGACCTTCCGGAAGAACGGAACGGGCGTCCAAACGCCGGTTTGGGTGGGTCGCGATGGGAACGAGCTCGTGATTTTCACGAACGGTGACTCTTACAAGGTGAAGCGACTGCGGAGAAACCCGAAGATCCGCATCGCGCCCTGCAACGTCCGCGGTGGGCTCAAGGGCCCTTGGCACGAAGGTACCGCGCGACTTGTCGACGATGAAGCCGACAAGCAGGCGGGTCTCCGGGCGCTTCGCAAGAAGTACGGCTGGCAGATGATGATGGCCGATTGGGGCGGGCGAATCCGCGGCTCGAAAAAGAACTGGGCGTTCATCGCCGTTCGCTTGGGATCGGATGAATAAGTTCGGCGCCGCCGAGGTCGGAACCGTCATGCGACTCTTCCTGGTGCTCCTACTCGCTTCTGCAATTCCTGCGTTCGCGATCGCGCAGGAAGCTTCTGAGGGAGATCAGGTTCGCTCGGCGGACGAAATCCCCGAAGACATGCCGGCTCCTCCGCAAGACGCTCCCCCCGCCGAAGCACCGGCCGTAGACGGAACCGAGGACCGGCCTCCTCATCCCGAGACCCCCGTGTCGCTCGAAGAGGAGCAGCCATCCGCGGAGCTCCTCGCGAAGACTTCGTACCAGTGGTTACCCGGTCATTGGGTATGGACCGCAGAGCAGTTCGAATGGAAGAGCGGCGAGTGGATCTACAAGGTCAAAGACATGATCTTGGTCCCGCCGCGCTGGGACTGGGACGGCAAGCAGTGGGTGTTCCAAAACGCCGGCTGGGCAAAACCCGGCACTAGCAGAGTCGTCTATCGACCTAGCTCGGCGCCGGGTGGACCGGACGTGGTAGCGAATGCCGAGCAGGCTCCTGCGGCCACGAGCGAACAACCTGCGCCCAAATCATCGACGACTACCGTCTATGTGTGGACCGGAGTGTACGTGGCACCACTGGTCCTCTTTCCGATCTGGCACCCCTATTATCACTACCACTGGTATCACAGGTACCCGGCGTACCGACGCCCGCCCGCCTATCGCAGCGCGCGCTATCGCTACTCCCACACACACCGGCGTCCCTACCGCCCTCCTCCCCACCAGGGCCGACCTCCGGGTCATGGCGGAAGGCCGCCAAATACGGGTCGGCCGCCGAACAGCGGACGGCCGCCAAATCAGGGAGGGAGACCACCGAACACCGGGCGACCACCCAACCAAGGGGGCGGCTCCCGGCCGGAGACCAAGCCAGGCAACCGGCCGTCGCAGCAACCCTCGACCAGGCCTGCGACGCAACCCAGCACAAGGCCTGCGACGCAACCGAGCACAAGGCCCTCAACCCAGCCCTCCAATCGCGGCGGCTCGAGCACCGGTAGCAACCGCGGCGGCAGCGGCAACCGCGGCAGCACCAGTGGGCGAAGCGGTGGCAGCAACCGCAGCAGCGGTCGGAGCGGCGGCGGCCGACGCGGTGGTGGCGGCCGACGCTAGGGGAGCAAGGCTAGTCCCGCCGCCGTACCAGGACGCCGGCGTACGGCGCCAACCACCAGCCGGAGTTGTCGAAGAAGGCGCCCTTGCCGGTAAGCGAATACTGGAAGCCCACGTCGATGTAGACGCCGCTCTTGTTGATGTTGAAGGCGATGCCGGCCTTGCCGGTGAACCCGGGCGTGAAGCGGTAGACCGAGTATTGGCTACAGTACCAGTAGCCACAGCCGACTGATGTCTCCGCGAAGTTCCAGAAGTTGATGTCGAATGAACCGGTGATGTACGGCAGGACCACCTTGAGATTCGGCACCTGAAAGCGAACCTCGGGAAGCGAGAGATAGATGCGGGTAAGCGGATGCCGCGAGTTGGAGCCTACCGTGGGGACCTGAGCCAAGTCGATCGGGTTCCACTGAAGACCAAAGTCGCCACCGATGATGAACCAACCGAAATCGGCGCCACCGAAGAAGAAGATATTGGCGCCGGGACGAACCGCATCACGATCCACGTTCAAGACGATCGGCACGCCAATGCCAAGCGACCAGGTAAAGCCGACTTCGAGGCCCTTCTTCTCGTCCGGCTGTTGCACCGCCGGGTACGGGGTGTCGGCGACCATCTGGTCGGGCGGAGCCGGAGGTGGCGCTGGCGCCGTGGTGGCCCCTGTGTAGGTGCCTTCCTGCGTCGTTGCGTCCCACTGCGCGGACGTCAAGGTGGCAGGCAGGCAAAGCACAACCAAAAGCGCCGCAAATCGTAAGCTCTTCATCTTCATCTTGACCTCCCGATCGTTGGGACTCTATAGCGCGACGCGGCATCTTTCAACGCCGTGGACGCCTTGAGGCACGGCGTCGCTTCGACTAGCACTGGCGCTCTTTCTGGGGCCGTTACCTCGACCCGGCAATAGATTTCGATAGGGACTCATCATGAACACCGCGGCCCAGCGCCGCCGGCTTCGACCCGGCGCCACCTTCACCTTGGTTTTGATTCTCAGCTCACTGTCGTGGCTGACAGCATTGGGGCAGGACTCCCGGACAGCGGAAGAGAGGAGCGTCAGGGAACAGATTCAGGACTTGGTCGCGGACTTGGAGCAGCGCGGGGCCGAGCTTGAAGAGCTGGGGAAGAAGATCGCGACGAACCCCGACACCACAGCCGCCCTGATGCTCGAAAAGGAGGTGTCGGACCGGCGGGAACGATACCGGCGCGACGTGGCGAAGCTGGTCGCGCTGGTTCGCAACGCGGAAGACGCGGGAGCCGAAGCGGCTCAGGGCCGCTCGATAGCCACGAAGCTGCTGCAAACGGACGCAGGTTCGATGCGCGAAAAGCTGGAGGCGAACGGGACCGAATCAGTCGAGCTCCTCGAAATAATTTCGAAAGGCACCCCGGAGGAAGCGCAGAAAGCGCGCGCCGAGCTGATCAAGAAGCTTTCGACTTCGACGCGCCTGGTCAAGTACTTGGACGGCAACATTGATCAGCAAGAGCTGTTGGCTCTCGATGTCACGGCAGACTCGGAATACCTCGCCAAGCGAGTCCAGCTTCGCGCCGACGTCATCGCCGGTCTGCTCCAAAGCACCAAGGAAGAGATCGACGATATGGCGACCCGCCCCGGCGTCGACAAGGACGGCGAGGCCCAAAAACAGCTTGCTTCCCTCAAGAAACAAAGAGACGCGCTCGCCGAAAGCCAGGGCGTGAATATCGTTCTGTTGGACGAATACGGGATCGAAACCGCGGAGCTCAAGCAGGGCCTGATCGTCGCAACCGGAAAGCTATCGCAGGACATCCTCGACAGGGACGTCGCCTCGGGTCTGCTGGAGACCGGCTTTGCGGACGCCGCCGACTGGCTTCGCAGCAACGGCGCATCGCTGGTTTTTCAGGTGCTAGCGTTTTTGCTTCTGCTGCTGGCCTTTTGGTTTGCTGCGCGGATCGGACGAGGGCTGATGCGGCGCGCGATCGACCGTTCGAACCTGAAGGTATCGAGCTTGGCGAGGGACTTCTTCATCAAGATGACGGGGCGACTCATCCTGCTGCTCGGGTTCATCATCGCCATTGCGCAGCTCGGTATTGAAGTCGCACCCTTACTCGCCGGCCTAGGCATCGCCGGTTTCATCATCGGTTTCGCCTTGCAGGATACATTGTCCAACTTCGCATCCGGGATGATGATCCTCGCGTACCAACCTTTCGACGTCGGTGATGTCATCGAAGCCGCAGGAGTCACCGGCAAGGTCCATAAGATGAATTTGGTGTCGACCATGGTGCTCACCTTCGACAACCAATTGCTGATCGTGCCGAACAAGTCCGTCTGGGGAGGCGTCATTCGCAACGTCACCCATCAGGATAAGCGCCGCGTCGACATGACGTTTGGGATTGGATACTCGGACGATATTCCGAAGGCCGAGAAGGTGCTCAGCGAGATCGTCGCCAGCCACGCGAAAGTGCTGAAAAACCCCGAGCCCGTCGTCCGGCTTCACCAGCTCGGCGACTCTTCGGTCAACTTCGTCGTGCGTCCCTGGAGCAAGACCGAGGACTACTGGGAGGTCTACTGGGACGTCACTCGCGCCGTGAAACAGCGCTTCAACGAAGAGGGCATTTCGATTCCGTTCCCGCAGCGCGACGTGCACATCTATCGCGAAGACGGGGGCAACGGCGAGGCCTAGCTCTCGCCGTTGGTCTTTCGACGCTGGCGCTCACCGAACCAGAGAAACGGCTTTAGCATCTTGAGGCTGACCTCGGGGAAGGGGCGCATGGCATGGGCGAGAGCCGCGCGTGACCGCGGAACGCTGATCGCAAGCCTGGGTTTGTCGACCAGGCCAAGCACAGCCCTTGCCACTTCTTCGACCGTCAGGAGCTTTGGCGAAGCAAAGACGAGACCGGCCTGCTTGTTGCTTCGCTGACTGCTGACCATGTCGGTGTCGATTCCGTCCGGGCAAACTGCGCTCACCTTGATCGGCAGCTTGGCCCGCTCGATGTCGCCTGCGAGCGAGATCGTGAATCCCAAAACCGCTTGCTTGGTTGCTCCGTAAATGGCCAGGCCCGGAACAGGCGTAATCGACGAAAGTGACGCGATGTTGATCAAGTGGCCGCCATCTTCGCGCATGGCTGCAATCGCCGCGCGAGCCCCCCAGAGCATGCCCAAGACATTGACCTCGGTCATCTGTCGAACGAGATCGTCGCTGTGGTCCCAGGCGTGGCCAGTGTCGAGCACGCCAGCGTTGTTCACCCAGAGCGCGGGCGAGCCGCGTTCGGCCGCAGCGCGCGCGACCTCGTGATGTGAAGCGGGATCACGCACATCTTGGTGCATCGACCAGGCGCCGCCGCCGATGGCCTCCGCCGTCCTGCGAGCCGCGTCCGCGTCGATATCTGTCGCGAGGACGGCGAATTGCTTCTTCGCCAATCCCGTGGCGATTTCGCGGCCGAGACCCTTTCCGGCTCCTGTGACGACGGCGATCTTCATCACGGGTTCATGCACGCATCCGAATGGAAGTTCAAGAGCCGCCGGCTGCAGTGTAGACAGCACCGGCTGCGACACTTAGCATCGGCGCCATGAATCGATGCTTCCCTTGTCTTGCCACGCTCGCGCTTGGCGTCCTCATCACGATCGGCTGCGGTAGCGATAGCAGCAGCGTCACCGGTGGAACCTTAGCACTCGGATGCGATCCCCTGACGCCGAGCTACTGCGGCTTCCCCTACCCCAACGACTACTGGACTGTCGCGGACTCCAGCACCGTGACCGGGCTGCGCCTGGCACTGCCTGAGATCACAATGCCAGCGAATCGAACGGGAAGCCGCTCGAATCCGGACGCCTTCAACGAGATGGATGGTTTTTCGCCGGGCATTGCGGCGATGACGCACTTTCCGGGAGCGACGGTCGCTGGGCTCGCAACGCCGGACAGCATTCAAGAATCGCTGGGCTCTGCTTCTCCTACGGTGATCATCAATGCGGATACCGGCGAGCGTTTGGCCCACTGGGTCGATCTCGATGAGTACGTGGTCCAGGCGAAGCTACGTGTAGATGCGATGGAGGAGCAGCCTGCGTTCACGATCAACCGCAACGTCGAAGAGCTGCGGCAGGAGCAGGCGCTCATGTTGCGACCTGCCATCCGACCCGAAGATGCCACGCGGTACATCGTGGCGATTCGGAACGTACGGGATGGGGACGGAGCTCTCGTAGCGCCCTCCGATGGATTTCTGGCCTTGAGGGATGACGAGCCCTCCAACGATTCGGCCATCGAATCGCGGCGCGCGCAGTTCGAAGAGATCTTCACCGCACTCGGAGACGCCGGAATAGGTCGCGATGACCTTCAGATCGCTTGGGATTTCACGACTGCGAGCAGAGAAAACAATACGAGGGCCATGGTACACATGCGGGACGATGCGCTTGCGGACTCGCCCGACGGAGTGCCGTACACCATCGAGCTGAATAACGAAGACATCATCGAAGGCATCGCCTGCCGCCTAGAGATCAGCTTCGACATGCCCCTCTACCTCACCAAGGGAGAGACCGGCGGTCTCCTTCACCTTGGCGACGACGGCCTGCCGGAGCAGAACGGGACCTTCGTCTACAAAGCAGCGGTACTCGTGCCCGTCAGCGCCCAGACCACCCCCTCCGCTTTGGTCGAGTTCGGCCACGGTCAGCTCGGCACGAAAGAGCAGGTCCTGGGCTTCCAGGAGATCGCCGCGCAATCCAATTTTACCGCGGTATCACTCGACTGGAAGGGCTTCTCGAGCGACGACCAGCCCACGGTGATCGAGGCTATCCTCGGCGGGGACCTCGCGGTGTTCCGCGCGATTCCCGAACGCATGCATCAGGGCTTGCTGAACTTCCTGATGGCGATGCGCACCTTGTCGCGACAAGCCGATGCTGGACCGTCAACGACTCTGAATCAGGTCCTCGCCGACGACTGCGGAGGCGCGATGATCGACGGCTCGAAGCGCTACTACTTCGGCGGAAGCCAGGGTGGAATCCTGGGCGCAAGCATGATGGCTCTCAGCACCGACATCGAACGCGCCCTGCTCGCCGTCCCAGGCCAGTCCTACAACCTGCTCCTCAACCGGAGCGGAAACTTCGATGAGTACTCGGGTCAACTCTACGGGAACTACGGCTGGAACGCGCTTGACATGCAGATGAACCTCGCGCTCATCCAAGGACTCTGGGATCGGGCCGAGCCCACGGGGTACTCGAAATACATTCGTACCAATCGTTTGCCGAGCACGCCTGCACACGAGGTGTTGATTCAGGTGTCGAAGGCGGACCACCAGGTGAGCAACCTAGGTGCGCACATCATGGCGCGCACCATTGGCGGCATGGTGAACCTGTCGCCCTTGATCCGCGATGTCTGGGGTATTCCGGTCGTGAGCGGCGAGCATGAAGGCTCCGCAATGATCGAGATCGACTTCGGCAACCCGGACCCGCCGATCACCAACATCCCGCACTGGGACGATACCATGGAGGACCCGCACGGCCGAGCGACCGAGCTCGAAGCGCTCGGCCCAGTCTTGGTCGAATTCTACGAGAACGGCACAGTATCGAACCCCTGCAATGGTCCATGCGACCAAGACGACTTGCTGGGGCCCTGAAGCGACCCCGCGCCATCGCTATCGTCTATATCCAACCGAGCAGGGCGCCGAAGACGATGAGGCAGACTGCGTCGAAGCCGAGGATTGCGCCGACGGTCGCGGCCTGTCGTTTGATGCACTTCATGTCGTGCACCCAATAGGCAACCACGAAGAAGGGAAAGTAGCCGAGCAGGAAGATCAGCCAGGGCGCAGATCGGTTCCACCATGAGTACTCCCAGGTCAGCGCATTGACCGAGTTGAGCATGTATTCGATGAAGACCGCGAGCGCGCTGAAGAAGACTGCAAATACCCAGCGGTTGGGCATGCCGAGAATCTTGGTTTCCTTGCTCGGAAGCATGACGGTCGTCACGATTCCGAGGATCGCGAACATGAAACAGATCTCTATGTTCAAGCCGATCAAGATCAAGTACGCCGTCTCGCCCGGCGCAGCCCACGCGGGTGCGTAGCCGCTGAAGTGGAAGATCAGCGAGTTCCAGATCTCGTTGAACCAGTCCATGCCCCAGAGCGCGAGGCCGGCGAAGACGACGCTGTAGTTTTTCCGGCCGATCTGGTCGTGATAGATGTAAAGGACGATCACCAGAAACGGGATGACGTACCACTGGAAGCCGGACGTATCGCGAAGGTTGGAGAGCGCCTGCTGCGCGTACTCGGTAGGCATGAGCGGGGCTTACCACTGCCCCCAGCGCTTCGCCTAGCGCAGAAATTGCGCCCTAAATTGCCTGGGCGGCCGATCTTTTGAATCCCGGGAAAGTGGCGCTATCCTCGGACGGCGGCGCACGGAGGGTCGAGCGCCCGTTTCACGGCACGGTTTATGTTGCGATTTTTCTCCAATCGATGGTCTTTGTTGTGCCTGGCGGTTCTGATCGCTGGAGTCAGCGGTGGAACAGTCGCTCTCGGCGAGCACGCTTCCGACGAGCAGTTGCACCGCGCCGAAATCGTCGACGGGGAGCCCCTGCTGCGCGCGCCTGGTCTCGACGGCTGGAACGAACGCCAGCAAAGCCCGAAGAACAACCCCGGCAAGACGGGACGCTTCGGTTCGGCCTTTCACTACGACTCGTTCGTCTACGACAAGGCAGCGAGCAGCCCGAAGGTGGCTGGCATCGTGCGTCGAGGCGACGTGCTCAAGCTGGGCGACAAAGTCAGCGGCTCCGGGTGCAAGGACGGCTCCTGGTACGAGGCAACGCCCTTCGGGTACGTGTGCACGTCACTCGGCTTCCATGTGAGCGACACACCGAGCAGCAATCGATACGGAGTCCCGCGGGCCAAGGTGAGCGCTCACCTTCCATACCAGTACTCGCGCGTCATCACGAAGAGGGCGCCGCGTTACTTCCGCATTCCGACAGTGGAGGAAGAGAAGCAAGCCCGGCGCGCGATGGAGAAAAAGGGCAGCTCGCCTGAAGTGGTGTCGTCGCTCATGGAGGGGGACTACTTTCTTGCACTTGCCGAGAAAGAGACTCGGAAGACCGACGGCGCTGTGTTCTACCGAACGGTGCGCGGCCGCTACGTGCGCGAAAGCGATGTCGAGCTTCGCAACCCGGATGTCGTTCGCGGCGAAGAGCTCGGCCCCAATGGCTGGGCTCTTCCCATGGCGTTCGTATACGGCGAAGACCGGAACCTGCTCGAGGTGGAGGGCGGGAAGACCCGGGTCATCGGCAAGGCTCAGAAGCACGCGCGTTTCGTGATCGTGGAGGAGCTGAGCGTCGACGGCGTTACATACGTTGCCGGCAAGCCTGGCGCGGTGAAGCGCGAGGAGGTGCGCGTGGCGAAAAAAGCCAAGCGTCCGAGTGGCGTTCCGGCGAACGGGAAGTGGATCCACGTCGACCTGGGAGAGCAAACGTTGGTCGCGTACCAGGGCGACAAGCCGGTTTATGCGACCGTCATCTCGAGCGGGAAAGAAGGCTATGAGCCTCCGACTGGGCTTTTCGAGGTCCAGCAGAAATATATCTCGACCACGATGAACGCAACCGATCCAATTGATGGCTTCTACGAGGTAGAGGAAGTTCCCTGGACGCTCTACTACCATGGCGGCTACGCGCTTCACGGCGCCTACTGGCACACGGATTTTGGCAAAGTGCGCAGCCACGGCTGCACGAACATCGCGCCGGTCGATGCGCGCTGGCTCTACTACTGGAGCGAACCGGAGGTTCCAGCTGCCTGGCACGCGGTGCGTTTCCAGCCCGAAACGAGCTGGGTTCACTTCACCAATTGAAGACACCGCGAGCAAGCAACAAAATCGCCGCGCCTGCCGCCACGACGACGATCGCATTTCGAAGCACTGGGCCATCGACGCGTGGAATCAGTTTCTTGCTGGCTCGCAGGCCTAACCAGACCGCTGGCAACAGCGCGGCGCCGATGATGACCTCCTCCCAACTGACCTCGCCAGCCAAGGCGCGCACAGTGATCGTGATGCAAAGGCCGATCGCAAACACCAAGCCCAGGTTGGCCCGTACGGTCGGACCAGAATCGTTTCGATAGAGCAGCGCGATGGGCGGTCCGCCGATCGCGGAGACCATGGCCATGGTTCCGGAGGCTACACCGGCGCTAAACTCCCGGACTGCCGTTCGCTGGAACGTCCCACGACTGACGACGAGAGCCACACCGATGAACACCATTGATGACATCAAGACGTCGAGCGCAGCGCTGGAGAGCAGCTTCAGGAGCGCTACGCCGACGATGGCTCCCGGGATGCGGCCGGCGAAAATCCAAAGAGTGCTCTTCACCTCGACCGCGTGGCGTTCGCGCAAGACGATGGCTAGCGTCAGCGGAAAGACCACCAGAAGCTGCGGAACGGGCGCGAAGAGAGGATTGAGCAGCGACAGAAGCGGAACGCTGAGGAGCGCGAAGCCAAATCCCACGGTGCTGTGAAGCGCCGCAGCGAGGAAGCTCACCAGGAATGCGACAGCGAACTCCGGTGACGCGATATGTGCTAGGGCTTCCATCGGCAGTGCTAGGGTAGTCAGCGTCTGATCATGCGGCCAACCAAGACGAGCAAGACCAAAGACCCAGTTCAGAGGGCGGCAGGCCGCGCTCTGGGAGTGGCGAGCGGCGCGCTCGACGTCGCAGTTCGCAATCTGGACAACGCGCGGCGAATCGCCAAGTTCCTGCGAGGCACAATGGAGCTCGAAGTTCGGCAGAGCGATATCTTCATTTCGAGCTACCCGCGCTCAGGCACGACGCTAACGCAGTGGATTGTGTATCTTCTGGCGCACGAAGCCCAGCCAGACCCGATGCACCTGACGAAGGTCTCGCCCTGGTTCGAGCGCTCCCTGGCGATCGGCGAGCTCAGCGCTTCGGATTTCGATCGCTTCCCCTCACCTCGAGTGTTCAAGAGCCACCTGCCTCGGCAATGGCTGCCGGACGGCGCGCGCTACATCTACGTCGAACGCGACGGACTGGACGTATTGCTGTCGTACTTTCATTTCTATCGCGATTATTTGGGCTTCGAGGGCTCGCTCGACGACTTCCACCAGCGTTTCGTCGACGGCCGCTTGCAGTACGGATACTGGTTTGACCACGTGGCCGGCTGGCGCGAGAGGGCGTCTGACCCGGATGTCTTGATCGTCCGCTATGAAGATCTCTTGAGCGACCGAAAGGGGTCGATCGAACGGATCGTCGAGTTTCTCGGCTGGGAGCGCGACGAGCGCTGGGTTGACCGGGTGGTCAGCGAAAGCAGCTTCGATGCGATGAAACAGCGCGAGTCTGTGTTCGATCACGCGACCGCAGTGCTTCTGGAACGCGGCGTCAGCCCGCAGTCGTTTCTGCGCACCGGTCAGAGCGGACTCGGAGCCGACGCACTCAGCGATGCGCAGGTTCGAGCGATCAGGGAGCGAAGATCGACGGGGCCCCGGCTCGCGATTCGCGGGCTGCCCGCTTTCCTGCAGTAGCCGGAGCAGCGGAGCTGTCGACGACGAACTGAAGAAAGCTTTCCGGCGTGCCCGGATCGTCACCGGTGAGATGCTGGTATGCGCGTGCAAGCTTGCCTATCAGGCGACGATACCCACGGACCGCAGGCGAGGCGGCGTCACTGTAGAGCTTTCGGACGGCGTTCTCTTTGGTGCCCAGGAGCAGGCGATCCTCGGGCGCGCGGCAGAGGTAGGGGCAGGCGCGCGGCCGTTGCGCGTTCAGCGTCCGGCCGCCAATGGTGTAGGCGAACGTGACCTGGTCCCCGAAGCGATTCTGGTACAGGCGATCGAAGTAAGTCTCGTCGTAGGTGCAGGCTGATAGAGCCCAGCCTACTTTCACCGCCGCGCCACGGGAGCGCATGATTTCGGTTTGCACCAGTTGCTGCGCCACGTAGCCGTTATCGATTTCGAGCGCCTCTTGTTTGCGCTCCACCTCGGCTGCCGGCGCAAGAGAAGACGAGCGGCGAATGTCCACCGGGAAGCCAAAGCGCTCGACGAGCGCCTCCAAAGGCGCCTGCGCAAGCGAGGCTGCGCGGTGCACATCGAGCCTGGGTACACCCGCATTGCACGCATTGCTGTCGGCGATGAGGATGGAGCTCTTGGCCAGCCCGAGCTGTCTTCGCACCATCTCTTGGGCGAAAACGAGGATCAGGACATCGACGGGAAGCCCACAGCTCGCGTCGTCAGCGGCGACTCCCACACCGAACCAGGTCGATGTCGTCGATTCGAGCGCATTGGTGGAGATCACAGGCTCGTACTGCCGCCGAGCGAAAAGCTCTTGGCGGTTTGCAAGTGAAGCAAGACGCTCCCCCAAATGGTCTGTCCCTAAGTGGCTGCTCATCGCGCGTTTCGCCGCAAGTCCCGAACCGGCACCCTAGCGGACATGGCCCGAGCTCGCAAAACCTTTGAAAACTCTCAATGGTCCAGGCAATTGAACCTTTAAGTTGGAGGCAAGACGCTGGCGCGGCATCTTGTTGAGATCCGGAGAGACGAGTGAGAATTCTTGCCAGTTTGTTGACCCTCGCGAGCCTCATCGCTTTCACAGCTACCCTGCGGCCGACCCAGGCCCAGGATACGCCCTGGAACCGGCGGCTTCGCAAGGGGGTCCTGCTGAACGATTCTCCAGCGGTCCGGTCGACAGGACCAAAAGGCCCGCTCAACGCAGACGAACTGCGACGTCTGGGACTGCGCCCGCGTGGGAACGGTTTGCTCAATCTGACGTACTGGCCAGAAGAACCTGCCGCGCCGGCAAGGGTCGTGACGGGTGACCTCGCTGCGGCGATGGCGCAATTGTGCCCAGCCTCTGCGGAGGCAAAGCAGCTCGAGCGCTATGCCGAGGCCATCATTCGGTACAGCCAGGAGTTCTCCGTCGACCCCTGGCTGCTTGCGGCTCTCGTGTACACGCAGAGCGGTTGCAGGCACGAGGCATACAACAGCTACGGCACGGGGCTCAGCTTGCTCAACGTCGGGATGCACGAGGCGAACATCCGAAATGGGGTGTACCGCTTCGGCGTCTGGACCGAGCGAGGCTGGACGCGCAAAGAGCTGGACGTAACTGCGTTCCGATTTCGCCGCGAAGCGCTCAAGCACCCCGAGCCAAACATCTATTTCGCGGCGGCGATCTTGAACATGTTTCGGCAGCAGTGCCCGCAGATTGACGGCGCCTTCGAATCGGCACCTCACCGCCACGCCGTTTCTCACTTCATCTGGGGAGACCGTGTGGTCGACACGGGACCGGAAGATCGAATCCTCACCGCCAGACGACGCTTATTGCACAGTTATGCACGACTGAATCGTGGAGGCCGGGAGCTCGTTGGGATTTCGTTCATGAGCCCGCTCGATGGCTATCCGAGAATCGCAACGAGCGGACTGGGGGAGCCGCGCGACAACGGGCGCCGCCCGCATCGGGGCATCGACTTCGCGTCCGAGGAAGGTGAGCCAGTTCGCTCGATCGCCGCCGGGACGGTGACTTTCGCGGGCGTGGATTGGGAGCGTCGCGCACACATTCCGCTCGAACCCTGGGGGGCGGCAATCGTTCACCAGAAGCACATGGGGCCACGAGGACTGTTCGTGGAGATCGAGCACGGAAACGGCTTGGTTTCGCTCTATGCGCATCTGGCCAGCTACGACGTCCAGGTCGGCGACCATGTCCAAGCAGCCCAGCGACTGGGTGAAGTCGGGCGGACCGGAATCAAGGACTCAGGCGCCCACCTGCACTTCGGCTTATTCCAGGACGGCGCCGTTTTGGACCCATTGGAGTACTTGGCGCCCTATGTGTTCCCGCCGAATCTCACGAATCGCGGCCGCGCAGATCTTGCTAAGCAGCACCGTAAGAACCAGCGCCGCCGTCGCCACCGCTGAGCTGGGCAGGCGGCGCTCGGTGACCGACGCAGAGCCCCGCGTTTCTTAAGGACAGGTGCGCGGGTCGGGCCATTGCTGGAAGATCTGTTCAATCGCGGCGCTAACCTTCGCGGGCGTGTCCGCACCTGTTCCGAGAACCGATTGTGCGAGGCCGGCAAAGATCAGATGCGGCGAGTCCTCGCCCTCAGGCGGGAGCCCGACCGGAATGAGCAAGCTGCCCACGTCGTATTGCACGTAGGTCGGAACCCAGTCCACGCAGGAGTCCCAGTACCAGCCCCAGTAGCCCCACCACCAGCCACCGACGCATTCATAGTAGTAGCCGCCGTTCGTCTCGCGTGAGACCCCGTTTGCTGCCCAGAGGTCGGGTTGGTTCTCCTCGGTGACGTCATCGGGATCGATGAAGCTGAGGCAGACGGGTTCGGCTTGCATGGCTTCAACGATCAGATCGTTGACCATGTCGCTGAAGGCCATTTGTTCATCGTCGAGATCCGGGAGACGATCGGGCGGAACGATGTCCGACGTGACGACGCTAAACGTCTGAGCGCTTTGGAAGTCGGCGATGTTGTCTCGGTTCCATTGAACGTCGAGGGAGCTGGTCTGGACGACAGTGCTGTCGGCGCAGCTCAGAACCAACAGCGAGGACACCGCAATGAGAACGAAAGAAGAATGACGAAGCATGAGAACCTCCAAGTGACACCCAGATAGCACGGTCCGTCGCGGCATCAATCGTAGGGAGGATCGCCGAGGCTGCCATTGCCCTCACTCTTCTCGCTGCGAGGCACGAAGCCGCTCGGCGCGCGGGGCGGAGGCGGCACGATGCTCTCTGGCGGGATTGTGGTTCGAAGCATGCGCGTACCCCAGGGCGCACGCGCAATTACGAACAGCGAGAGCAGGATCAAGGTCAGCACGATGCCAGCCAGCCATCGATTGGCTTGACGCTTCTGGAAGATGTCGCCCGAACCGACCTCCGGGGTGACGCGCGGCGCGATCTCCAGTCCGTTGCGTTCGGCGAGCTCGATCATCTGGGTGAGATGGATTCCGGGTATGCCTAGCTCGAGAAACGCACCCAGCACGGATGGGGGCATGTCTTCGATACCTTTGGGCGGCCGGCTGTTCACTCCGGGGACGAACTTGCGTTTGCCTACCTTGGTGCCGACCGACACGGTGCCACCGCCTACGTTGACGTATGCCTTGATCGGGCGGTCGCCTGCGACCTCGTGGTACAAGCGAACACGCTCACGAACGCGATCTTGATCGACGAGCGTGAAGCTCAATTCCTTCTGTTCCGACTCGTCTTCCGCAGTCTCAAGGGGCGGAGAACGCTTAGGCTCTACCTCCGCCAGGACCGGGATCTTGTTTCGCTCGATCGCACGCTCGAGCATGTTCCGCCCACGCTTGGTTAGACCGATCGCATCATCGCCGACGCCACCGAGGGAAGCAGCCACCGACTTGTATGGAAACACCTGGCTCTTGCGAAGCGCGGCTTCCATGTCGAGCCATGTGAAATTGGGTTCGTTGGCGCCGTACTGCGAGGCTGCCGTGCTCGAGATGATGACCGGCTCGATTCCGAGCTCGTGAAGCGCAGCGTAGACCGCCACATTCACCGCCGGGAACGAACCGGAGACGCCGACGGCAACCACGTCACCGGTCTTGATGCGGAGATCTTTCAGCCATTGGACCACGACGGCGGCGAAATTCGGGTTCACCGTGGTTTGCTTGGATACCAAGCTGCCGCTACCGCTGGTGATCGGTGACAGCGGATCGCCAACCAGCCTCGAGCCCGAGGGATCGAACTTGGGCTCCACGCGGAGACCCCTTCGCTCGGAAGCGTCGGCGATGACGTCGAACGCGTCTTGTGCTTTTCGGGCGGCAAGCATCTTCTCGGCGTAGTGCGGCTGGCGTTCTTCGGTGGGGAACACCTCGACGGCAACGAGGCCGACAATCGCCAGCGCGGCGACGAGTGCGCGCTGTACCTGAGAGGCACCCTCCGGCTTCCAGTACATCCCCCTCATATCGAAACGTCTCCGATGACTACGACCAAGAACATCCGAACGATGATCGCCGCCGTGACCAGGCTGAGCGTCGTTTCCAGGACACCCTGACGCTGGTACCAGATCGCTATGAGCCCCGGAATGATGAAGCCGATGATCGCCCCCTCGGCGAAGGGTCCGATCGGGCTATCCAACCACATCCCCATGCCGAGGCCGACGATGTAGCCGACCAAAATGGTGAGCGCCGTTCGACGTCGACCATAGACGATCGCGATCTGTGAAACCCCCTTGAGGAAGCCAAAGGTCAGGAGGGCAGCGAGCAGGGTGAGCCCGATATCGACGGGCCGGTCCATGTAGAGGGCAATGTAGCCCGGAACCACCATGCCGCCGGCTGCGAGCCCAAACAGCTCTCCGTAGAGAAGGCTTGCTGCGAGGCCCAGCCCGATCGAAAGGGTCAACAACTCAATCTCTGCCATGATCCATCCCCCGGTTCGCGAAGTACTCGGCCAACGCCAAGCCCGGTCCCGCAATGTTCCCAAGCCCCATCACCAGAGCGGACGGCTCTGCAAGGCCCAGTAGAATCTCGAAAATGTCGGCCGGATGGGTCCGATCGACGAAAACCAAACGTGTCGGGTCGAGCCCGCTCTGCACCGCTGCCCGAGCGAAGATGTACTGCCCGCTGCCAAGGAGAACGACTTCGTCCGCCTGTGTCCACCGTGCGTAGGATTGCGCAAGTTGCTCGGAGCGGTCGGCGCGGTCCGACCGGCAATTGAACACGGCGATGCGCCTGGTGAGCTCACTATGCCGACGCAGAGATTGCTCCCAGATGTAGTGTGTCGAGGTCGGGTCGTTGGCCGCGAAACCGTTGACGAACACGAGATGCCGACCGAAAAAGTCAACCTGAGATTCGGTCATCGCGCCGGGGTCCGGCTTGGCCCTCCACATGCCGCGAAGGGCGGTTTCCTTGTCGACACCGATCTCTTGGCAGACCGCGAGGGCGAGCTCGATGTTGTCCTTGTGCTCGAGATAGGGAAAGGCGTTGATGTCTTCGGTAGTAAGCGGCTCGCTGATGTCTTCGGCCGCATGGAAGCGAGAGCCCCGATCCTGGGCAACCTCTTCGAAGAAGGGGCGGTGGTGCCGCTCAGCGGTCAGGAACACTCCGTTGATCGGAACCGTGGCTGCAAGCGCGCGAGCGACGTCGTCTTCGGTAGGGCCCATCACATCGAGGTGATCGGGGCGGGCGTTGGTGATTACGCCGTGGGTGGCGCGAACCAGCTTCGACTCGGAAAGCCATTGAAGTTGGGGCTGAAGTGCCATGCACTCCACGACGAGGGCTTCGGCGCGCTGGGCGGCCGCCATGGTGACCGACTGCTTCTGCTCGATCACATTGGCGCCGCCGGGGCGATAGACAGGCACCTCGCGCCCGTTCGGCAGGATGAAGCGGGGCACGGTGCCCGTGGTTTTCGCAAGGGTGCGAACGCCTGCCTCGCGAAGACCCGCGGCGATGAGCCGGGTCACGCTGGTTTTCCCGCGCGTGCCGTTCACGTGAATCCGAATGGGAATCCGCCCGAGCCGCCTCCGATGGAGGAGCAGCTCGAATACCCCCATCGAGATGAGCAGCCCGCAGGTTGTGAGAAGGATTACAATCTCGTTCGACACTCGACTCGCCCCAGACTGGTTCGAAAGCGCTTTGACGCCTGCCTCTTTATCAGCTGGCGGTCGTGCAGCAAGCCCGCCGATCTGCAACTTCCAAGAGGATTGTGAGCGCTTCCGGCCGCCTCCTCGAGGGGCCATAAGTCGCTTCCACATAAACCCTAAGGATGCTTAACAATGTAATGAACTGTATAGGTTCCTAGACACCTACACCCTTAGGGATTCATACAGACCCTAAGGGGTGAAACAGTGATACGAAGGGTTTCGTTAGGCCTTATAGGCTTACTACTGGTTGCGTGCGAAGGAGTCATTGGGGGAGCCGGTGGAGGGCCACGTCTGGGGGACGACGGCCCGTCTAACAATCCCGGCTCGTCTTTCGGATACGCCAGTCAGGCCTCGCTGCTGCGGCTAACTAAGGATCAGCACCAGCGAACCCTGGAGGACCTCCTCGTTCACTTCCTCGGTGGGGATGCCGACGCCGTGCTCGACTCGATCGAGCCGGCGTACGGCATCATCCCCGACGACGCGTCGGAGCTCGACATCGGCGGACTGGTGGGCTCGACGTTCAGCCGGATGTCGCAGAACGTGGGCGAGCTTCATGTCCGTGGCTACTTCGACATCGCCCAGATGACGGCCAACGCGATCGTGCAGGATGACCTGCGCCGGAGCCGGATGTTTGCCGGATGCGGCGACACGCCGAGCGAGAATCATACCTCGTGCATCACGCCATTCATCGATTCGTTCGGCCTCTGGACGATGCGCCGCCCACTGACCGACGAAGAGCGCGACTTCTTCCTCCACAAGGTCTTCGCAAATGACGGGCAGCGCTACGAAGCCACCCCGCAGGCTTTGACCGACCTACTGGTCGCATTTCTGATTTCTCCGAACTTCGTCTACCGCTTGGAAACCGATGGAGACGAGATCGACGAGGGGCTATTCGAGCTCGACGGGTACGGGCTGGCCTCTCGGCTTTCCTACCACTTCTGGGGATCGATGCCCGACGAGGAGCTACTGGCGGCAGCGGCCGATGGCTCGCTGATGACCGAAAGCGGATATGCGGCGCAGGTCGATCGCATCTACGCCGACGAGCGAACGCGCGTCACCTTCGAGCACTTCTTCCACGAATGGCTCGAGCTCTCCAAGTCAGGCGATCCATTTGGCGGCGTGACCTCCGGCAACCCGCAAAAGATGACGTTCATCGAGGGCATGGACGTCTCGCCGCAGCTTCGCGACAACATGATCGCGGAGGCGATGGAGATGACCGAATACTACCGGGAGCGGGGCACCTTTGATGACCTGTTCACCAGCACGGCGTCTTTCGCGCGAACCGCCGATCTCGCCGCCATTTACGAGGTTCCGACCTGGGATGGCGCCGAGCCGCTGATCGAGTTTCCGACACCGGAACGTAAGGGAGTTCTCGGGCGGGCAGCCTTGCTCACCGCGGCAACGGTAGAAACCCACCCGATCCTTCGAGGCGTTCGCATTCGCGAGAACTTCATGTGCGATGCGCTCGGCTCACCGCCTGCCAATGTCAACCGTGACGTCCAAGAGGTCGAAGGCGCCGCGACGACACGAGAACGGGTCGAGGCGCTTACCAGCCCAGGCGGCTGCGCCGGCTGTCATCAGTACATCAATGGGCTCGGCTTTCCGCTAGAAGCCTTCGACGCGCTCGGTCGGCATCGAAGCGCTGAGATGGTCATCGACACCGCAGGAGATGTGGAAATGTTTCCGCTGGATGTTGTCGCGACCCCGTTCATCGACGGACTTGGTGACGACCGCACCGTCACAGGGCCTGCCGACCTAGTCGACCAGCTCATGCAAGCCGGTCAGCTTCAAGATTGCTTCGCACAGCACTATGTCCGCTTCGCGCTCGGCCTCACGGCCGACCCGGACTTTGGCGGGGATCTCGAAACCGTCGAGGTTCTCGGCGACGAGCTCCGCAGTGGCGCCCCTTTGAGTGACGTGTTCAAACAAATCGCATTTATGCCAGCGTTCAAGCAACGCCTGAGAGGAGACGAGTCCTAATGCCGGTCCGCCAACTGGGTCGCCGCCACTTCTTATTGGGCACTGGCGGTGCCGTTCTTTCGATTCCTTTTCTTCAATCGCTGCAGCCACGAACCGCACGGGCGCAGGCGCCGGATCAGAAATTCTTCGTCGCATACATGACCGGGCACGGAGGCGTCTGGCCGGAGCACATGTATCCGGGGAACAACGTCCTCACCAACAGCCATTCGCTCTACGGCGATCACACGATGCGCTATGGGCGGCTCTCTGGAGGAGCGTCCCTTTCGCCGGTTCTGACGGCTCCGGCCGCTTCGGTGCCGCAGAGCCTCGTCGATAAGATGATGGTGATCCGCGGGCTCGATGTGCCCACGTACATCGGCCACTCGACCGCCGCGACGCTCGGGAACTACGAGCGGAGAGACCAGGGACCCGACAGCCCAGATCTGTACGTGCCTACGATCGACCAGATCCTAGCCGCTTGGAGCGGCTTCTACGGCGGGGGCGATCCCTACATGCTCAAGTCGATGCACGTGGGCGGGGGAATGTCGTGGATTCAGCGGTCGAGCGGGATTCAAGCGATGGATCCTGCCACTAGCCCGGCCGTCCTGTTCAGCTTGGTGCTTTCGACGGTGCCGCCGTATCAGCCCTCGCCGACGCCTACACCGACTCCATCACCAACGCCTACACCGACTCCATCACCAACGCCGACTCCATCGCCGAGTCCCTCTCCGACTCCGACTCCATCGCCAAGTCCTTCACCGAGTCCCTCTCCGACTCCGACTCCATCGCCGAGTCCCTCTCCGACTCCGACTCCATCGCCGAGCCCTTCGCCATCGCCGAGTCCTTCGCCATCGCCGGTTCCATCGCCGACTCCATCGCCTATCCCGATGCCGGGACAGCCTGGAGAGAGCCGAACGCATGTGCTCAACCGCGTTGTCGAGCACTTCAATCAGCTGACCACGGGAGCGTTTGGGGACGCTCGTCGGCTGAGCTCCAGCGACAAAGCCCGCTTGAACGACCACATGGACATGGTCTCCGACCTGGCGCGCCGTTTCGACACCGCCGATGCGGTCAAGTCGAAAGCAGGTGGAGTGGGCGCCGCTTGCGATCCGCAGTCGGCCAACACGGGAAACACCGACGGTGCCAACGAGATGTACTCACCGGTCTACAGCGATCTGAAGGCCTGGCACGAGGACTACAATGCGGTCTTCGCCGCTGCCATCTCCTGTGGCGCCAGCCGAATCGCGACTGTCCGCGTCGAGAACACCTTCCACCAGAGCTCGCAGTACACGGTCGACTGGGAGCAGTGGCACGATCCGGTTGCGCACGTCGCGGCCACGCCGCGATCCAACTGGAGCGGTGGCACCCATCCACAGGACATCCTGGTCACTGCGAAGAACAACTTCTACCGCGACGCGTATCTGGACCTGCTCGAGCGCCTGGACACGATCGACGCTGGCGACGGAACATCGCTACTCGACAAGGGCCTCGTAATGTGGGCCCAGGAGTCCGGTCCCATCACCCATGAGATGGACTCCACTCCTGTGATCACCGCAGGCAGCGTCGACGGATACTTCAACACGGGCAACTACTTCGACCTCCGCAACGAAAACGCCCCGGAGTACTGGGACGACGGGAGCGGCAACACCGCGGTCCAATCGCAGCGACGTCCGGGCATCCTCTACAACCAGTGGTTGTCGAACATCCTGCAGGCCATGGGCATGAGCCCGAGCGAGTTCCAACGAAGTCATCAGTACGGATGGGCTGGGTACGGTCACGCCAAAATCGACCGCTCAGAGCAACACCCGTCTCGACTGGTCGCCGACGCGAACAAGAAAATCCCCAAGGTCACCTCAGGAACCTGAGCGCCCTCACTGCCCTCACTGCCCTGCGACGACTCTGATCTTCAGCAAGTCGCTCGACAGGGCAGCTGTGCTGATGGTCAGCTCGGAACCCGAGCGCGTCCAGCCCTGGTAGACGTCCTCGCCGGCGTAGACAAGGTCGGCAGCGGCCGCTTGGACGAGGAGCGTCTGCTCGGCTCGAGCGTGACCTACGCGCAATTGCGCGGTAGGAATGGCGCAAGCGATTGATATGCCGCGACGACGTCATCGCAGGCTCGGGGGCAAAGGGGCATGAGCGAGACCCGCACGATTCAAGTCGGGCAACCTAGTCGGCCGTTCGGAGTCAAGGCGATCAACCTCATCGGTCGCGCGGCCAACGCGATGGGCATGCATCCCATCGCGCTCGATGAAGAGAGCCTAATCAAACGAGCCATCAAGAAGGCGGGACGCTCGGATTTCGGCGGAGACGAGTTTCGGGAGGGGCTCCGGCGCTTCTTGGCCAGCGCGCAGAGCGAAGCCGAGCTCACCTTACTCGGCCGCCTGATGGTCCAAGGGTACGTGACCGACAACCTCGTCAATCGTCTCAAGCTGGTCGATTGGCGCAAAACGCATCCCGAGGTCCAAAAGGAAGCGATCGTCGCTCCGCTGTTCATCATCGGCTTGCCGCGCACGGGTACTACCATTCTCCACTCCCTGCTCGAACAGGACCCCGCCAATCGCTCGCCGCTCTTCTGGGAGGTGCAGTTTCCCGTGCCGCCTGCCGTGCCGCAGACATGGGGAAGCGACCCGCGGATTGCGGAGGATCAGAAGATCCTCGATCGACTTTTCACCTTGGTTCCGGGTTTCGCTGCGATGCACCCGATGGGCGCGACGATGCCGCAGGAATGTGTGGCCGTATTCACCATGTGCTTCATGTCGGAGCAACTTCAGGTGCAGTTCAACGTACCCTCATATCAGGCGTGGCTCGATGAGCAGGACATGCATCCCACATACGAGTTCCACAAGCGCTTCCTACAACATGCGCAATCGGGTGGCGTTCGGGGCGGGCGTTGGGTGCTGAAGTCTCCCG
>Ga0316198_10000083_pt1 | contig 39329 bp, 29 predicted proteins | sample OudBieAanoxic_MG_FD_204935 | JGI IMG/M metagenome (GOLD analysis project Ga0316198, IMG submission 204935) | Coastal sediment microbial communities from Oude Bieten Haven, Netherlands - site A anoxic | ecosystem: Environmental > Aquatic > Marine > Coastal > Sediment | place: Netherlands... | reverse complement strand
ACGGCCGCGGCGCGGTCACCGGCCTCGACGGCGGCGGTCAGGGCTGCTAGGTCGGCCATGGGTGTGTTCCCTCCTCCGAGTGCTTCGTTGTCGTCCTGCTAGAACAGCCCGACGGGCTTGCCCTGCTCATCGATGTCGACGTTGTTACCGGCCGGCTTGGTCGGCAGTCCCGGCATGGTGCGCATATCGCCCAGCAGCGGATAGATGAAGCCGGCGCCCGCCGCCAGTTTGACATCGCGGACGGGAACGCGGAAGCCGCGTGGGCGACCCAGCAGCTTGGGGTCGTGCGAGATCGACAGGTGCGTCTTGGCCATACACACCGGCAGCGCGCCGTAGCCCAGGCGCTCGTACTCGGCGAGCGCCTTGGTGGCGGCCGGCGCGAAGTCCACGCCGTCGGCCCCGTAGGCCTTCACCGCGATGGTCTCGATCTTCTCCGGCAGCGACATCTCGTCGGGGTAGAGCAGCTGGAACTCGGACGGCTCGGCCGCGGCCCTCCACACGGCCGCCGCCAGCGCCTCTGCCCCGGCCCCGCCGTCAGCCCAGTGGGTCGTCACCACCGCGTCGCTCGCGCCGGCGGCAAGAGACACCTCGCGGATGGCCTCGAACTCGGAATCGGCGTCGCCGGGGAAGGCGTTGATGGCCACCACCACGGGCACGCCGTACCGCCGCACCATCTCGAGGTGCGCGGCCAGGTTCTCGCCGCCGACCTTGACGGCCTCGGGATTCTCTTCCAGCAGCGCCGGGTCGAGTGGCTTGCCGGCCACGATTCGCCCCACGCCTCCATGCATCTTCAGGGCCCGCACCGTGGCCACCACCACCACCGCGTCCGGTGCCAGGCCAGAGGCTCGGCACTTGATGTCGAAGAACTTCTGGGCCCCCATGTCGGCCCCGAAGCCGGCCTCCGTGACCACCATCTCCGAGGTGGCCAGGGCCACGCGGTCGGCGAGGATGGAGCTGTTGCCGTGGGCGATGTTGGCGAACGGTCCACAGTGGACGTAGGCCGGGCCACCCTCGAGCGTCTGGAGCAGGTTGGGCTTGATGGCGTCGAGCAGCAGCACGGTCATGGCTCCGGCCACGCCCAGGTCCTCGGTCGTGACGGCCTTGCCGGACTTATCGGTGGCGACCACGATGCGCCCGAGCCGGGCGCGCAGGTCGAAGACGTCGGTCGCCAGCGCCAGGATGGCCATCACCTCGGATGCCACCGTGATGACGAACTCGCTCTCGCGCGGCACGCCGTTGGTCTTGCCCCCCAGGCCGATGTTGACCTTGCGCAGGGCGCGGTCGCTGATGTCGACGACGCGCGGCCAGCGGATGGAGAAGGGGTCGATGTCGAGCGGGTTCCCGTGGTGCAGGCTGTTGTCGAGGAAGGCGGAGGCGAGGTTATGGGCCGCGCCGATGGCGTGGATGTCGCCCGTCAGATGGAGGTTGAAGTCCTCCATGGGGATGACCTGGCTGTAGCCGCCGCCGGCCGCGCCGCCCTTGATGCCGAAGACCGGCCCCAGCGACGGCTGCCGGATGGCCACGGAGGCCTTGCGCCCGATGCGGTTCAGGCCCTGGGCCAGTCCGACCGTGGTCGTCGTCTTGCCCTCGCCCAGCGGCGTGGGCGTGATGGCGGTCACGACCACGTACTTGCCGCGCGGGTTCTCGCGCTCCACCCGCTCGAGGCCTTCGAGCGTGACCTTGGCCTTGGTCACACCGTAGCGCTCGATCTCATCGGGTCGCAGGCCCAACTCGGCCGCGATGTCGTCGATGGGACGCGGCGTGACGGATCGGGCGATGTCAAGGTCTGACGGGCTGGGCATGGAAGGAACCTCCTCGTCGATCGGGGCCGGATGGTCGCGACGGGCTCGCCGCGCGCTACGTGCTGGCCTCGCTGAAGCGCAGCGAGGGCAGGCCGGGCACCACCTTGTGCACAGCCTGGTCGCGTGCGGCACGCACCAGGTGGGTGAGCAGGATGGCGTTGGTGAGGGGACCGACGCCGCCGGGCACGGGCGTGATGGCCGAGGCGACGTCGATGGCCGACTCGAAGTCGACATCGCCGATGAGGCCGGCCTCGGTCACGTTGATGCCCACGTCCACGACCACTGCCCCGGGCTTCAGCATGTCGCCGGTGACGAAGGCAGCCCGGCCGATGGCCACGACCACGATGTCGGCTTCGCGCACGACCCCGGGCAGGTCCGCCGTTCGCGAGTGGCAGGTCGTGACCGTGGCGTTCTCGCGCAGGAGCAGCTGGGCCACGGGCTTGCCGATGACGTTGGAGCGGCCCACGACGACAGCGTGCCTGCCCTCCAGCTCGATGCCCGATCGCTTGAGCAGCTCGACCGAGGCGTGGGCGGTGGCGGGCAGGTAGCCCTCGTAGCCGAGCGAGAGCAGGCCCGCGTTGAGTGGATGGATGCCGTCGATGTCCTTGCGCGGGTCCATGGCGTCGATGACCACCCGCAGCGGGATGCAGTCGGGGAGGGGCTGCTGGACGATGATGCCGGCCACGTGCGGTTCGGCGCCGAGGCCTTCCATCGTGCTCGTCATCTCCTCGGGGCTGCACTCCCCGCCGAGCTCGACGAGCCGTCCGCCGATGCCCACCTTCTCGCAGCCGTCGAGGATCTTCTTGAGATAGACCATCGAGGGCGCATCCGCGCCGGCCACGACGATGGCCAGCTCCGGCGCGAAGCCGTACTCGGACTCGAAGGCCGCCACGTCGGCGGCCACGGTCTCACGGATGTCGGCCGCGATCGGCCCACCCTTGAGCAGCATCGGCGTCTGGGTCGTCACGGACAGTCCTCCTAGCTGAGCTCGGCAGCACCGTACCTCGACGGAGCGGCTGCCTTCGTGACCCGGGCGGCACAGACCTTGTACTCCGCGGTGCGGGTGATGTTGTCGAAGGCGTCGTTGGTGATGCGGTTGGTGGGCTCGTCCACGAAGTGGAAGGGCATCCACAGCGCCCCCGGCCGGGTCCGCTGGCCGACCCTGGCCCGCACCGTCAGCTCCCCACGCCGGGTCGCGACCGTGACGTCGTCCCCGTCGGCCACGCCCAGTCCGGCAGCGTCCTGCTCGTGCATCTCCACGAAGTTGCGGCCCTGCTTCTGGCGGATGGCGCGCACCTGCTGGGTCATGTTGCCGATGTTGTAGTTGTAGAGCGTGCGCCCGGTAGAGAGGATGTAGGGGTACTCCTCGTCGGGCAGCTCCGCCGCCGGCCGGAAGCTGATCTGCTGGAAGGACCCCAGGCCCCGCGTGAACCGGCCCTCGTGGAGGAAGCGTGTGCCGGGATGGTCGGGCGTCGGACACGGCCACTGCAGGCCGACCTCGTCGATGCGCTCGTAGCTCATGCCGCCGTAGCTGGGGGTCAGGCTGGCCATCTCGTCGAAGATCTCGCCCGCGTTGGCGTACGACATGGGGTGGCCCATGGCCGTTGACACCAGGCTCAGGATCTCCCAGTCAGGCTTGGCCTGGCCCGGTGGGTCGATGGCCTTGCGCACTCGCTGGACCCGCCGTTCGGTGTTGGTGAAGGTCCCGTCCTTCTCGGCGAAGGTCGTGGCCGGCAGGACCACGTCGGCCAGCTTCGCCGTCTCGGTCATGAAGATCTCCTGGACCGCCATGAAGTCCAGCTTCTCGAGGCTGGCGATGACCTTGGCCTGGTTGGGCTCCGAGGTCGCCGGATCCTCGCCGAACACGTACAGCCCGCGCAGGGAGCCCTCGTCCGCGGCCTCGACCATGTCCGGGATGCGGCCGCCCTTGTTGGTGGGCATCTCCACCTTCCAGGCCTCGGTGAACTTCAGCCGCACGTCCTCGTCGACGACCTTCTGATAGCCCGGGAAGGACATGTGCATGGCGCCCATGTCGCAGCCACCCTGCACGTTGTTCTGTCCGCGCAACGGGTTGACGCCGCTGGAAGGCTTGCCGATCTGTCCGGTGAGCATGGCCAGGTTGGCCAGGTTCATGACGTTCTCGGTGCCGCTGGTGTGCTCGGTGATGCCGAGCGTGTAGTAGATGCCGGAGGGCTCGCCCTGCGCGTACATCTCGGCGGCCCGCCGGATGAGGTCGGCGTCGACGTCGCACACCTCGGCCGCCTCCTCCACGCTGAAGCCCTCGAGGTTGGCCTCGAAGGCCTCGAAGTCCTCGCAACGCGAGGCGATGAATTCGGGGTCGTGCAGGCCCTCGTCGAGGATGTGCCGCATCAACGCGTTGATGAGCATGTTGTCGGTGCCGGGCTTGTGCTGGATGTGGATATCGGCATGCTCGGCCACCCACGTGCGCCGTGGATCGCAGACGATCATCTTGGCCCCGCGTCTGCGCGCCTTCTTCATCTCCAGGCCGATGATGGGGTGGGCCTCGGTCGGGTTGGAGCCGATGATGAACATCGTGTCGACGTCCTTGATCTCGGCGATGGAGTTGGTCATGGCGCCCGACCCGAACGAGGTCGCCAGGCCTGCCACCGACGGCGCGTGGCAGGTAGTGGCGCACTGGTCGATGTTGTTGGTGGCGCCGGCCGTGCGCGCCATCTTCTGCAGCAGGTAGTTCTCCTCGTTGGTGCAGCGGCACGAGCTCAGGAAGCCGATGCCGTCGGGGCCGTGTTCCGCGCGCAGCTCGCGCAGGCGACGGCCGGTCAGCTCCAGGGCTTCATCCCAGCCGGCCTCGCGGAACTCGCCGTTCTCCTTGATGAGCGGCGTGGTCAGCCGCTCCGGCGAGTGCACGAACTCGAACCCGAACTTGCCCTTCACGCAGAGGTTGCCGTCGTTGGGCACGGCACCGACCGGCGAGGTCACGCGCACGACCCGGTTGGTCTGCCGGTTCACGTTCAGCTCCAGCACGCAGCCCACGCCGCAGTAGGGGCAGACCGTGCGCACCGACTCGAGGTCCTTGCACTGGCCCTGGCCCACTGCCCCGCGCTCGTACATGGCCCCGGTGGGGCAGGTCGAGATGCACATGCCGCAGAGGACGCAGGAGGTCTCGTTCAGCGGAAGCTCGAAGGGCGTGGACACCCGCGCCTCCGCCGCGCGCCCGGTGAGGGTGAGGGCGCTGGCCATGACCAGCTCGTCGCAGATGCGCACGCAGCGGGCGCAGGTGATACACAGCTGGGGGTCGAAGGCGATGGCCTCGTTGCCGGTGCTGAAGTTGGGCACGGCCGGCGGCGGCTGGTAGGCCCCGAAGGCGAACTGGTCGGCCCTGTAGCGGTAGGCGTAGTCCATCAGGGCGCAGTCGCCGTTCTTGTCGCAGGTGGGGCAGCTGACGCGGTGGTCACCCAGGATCAGCTCCAGCACCGACTTGCGCATGGCCGCGATCTCGTCGGTCTCCGTGTGCACGACCATGCCCTCGGCGACCTTGGTCGTGCAGGCCGTCACCGGCTCGCGCCCCCCCTCCACCTCCACGTAGCACATGCGGCACGCCGGGACCGGCGTCAGCCGGGGGTCATAGCAGAGCCGGGGGATGTCGATGCCGAGCGAGAGGGCGGCTTCGAGGACCGTGTCGCCGTCGGCCGCGGAGACCTGGCGTCCGTCGATGGTGAGGGTGATGGTGGGGGTGGTCGTGTCTGGGGCCGTCGCGATCGCCACCTATGCCTCGCTTCCTGCCAGCGCCGGCTCCGGCGGCACCAGCGCCTTGCATACCCCGGCCGGGCAGGTCTTGTCCACGACGTGCGCGAGGTACTCGTCACGGAAGTACTCCATCGTCGAGAGCACGGGGTTGGGCGCGGTCTGCCCCAGTCCGCACAGCGTCGTGCTGCGCACCACGTCGGCGAGCTGTTCGAGCGTGTCGAGATCGGCCTCGGTGCCCTGGCCCTCGCAGATACGGTCGAGGATCTGCTCCAGCCGTACGTTCCCCAGCCGGCAGGGAGCACAGGCCCCGCAGCTCTCGTTGGCGCAGAAGGAGATGAAGTAGCGGGCGATGTCCACCATGCAGGTGGTCTCGTCCATGACGATCATGCCGCCCGATCCCATGATGGCCCCGACCTCGCGCAGCGAGTCGTAGTCGATGGGCAGGTCGAGGTGGGCCGCGGGCACGCAGCCACCCGAAGGCCCGCCCATCTGGACCGCCTTGAACTCGCGACCACGAGGGATGCCGCCGCCGACACCGAAGACGATGTCGCGGATGGTGGCGCCCATGGGCACCTCCACCAGGCCCGTGTTCTTGACCTGGCCGGCGAGAGCGAAGATCTTGGTGCCCTTCGAGCCCTCGGTCCCGCTCTGCGCGTAAACCGCGCCGCCCTCGGCGATGATCATCGGGATGTTGGCGAAGGTCTCCACGTTGTTGATGTTGGTGGGCATACCGAAGAGGCCCTGCTCGGTCATCCGCGGCGGCTTGGGCCGAGGCGTGCCGCGCCGGCCCTCGATGCTGGCGACCAGCGCGCTGGCCTCGCCACAGACGAAGGCCCCGGCGCCCTCGCGCACCTCGATGTCGAAGCCGAACCCGCTGCCCAGGATATCCTCGCCCAGCAGGCCCCACTCGCGCGCCTGCTCGATGGCCAGCTGGACGTGGCGTACGGCGATGGGGTACTCGGCCCGCACGTAGACGTAGCCCTTCGTGGACCCGACGGCGAAGGCGGCGATGATCATGCCCTCGATGACGCCGTGCGGATCGCCCTCCAGCAGGGCCCGATCCATGAACGCGCCGGGGTCACCCTCGTCGGCGTTGCAGATGAGATAGCGCTCGTCAGCGGCGTAGCCCTTGCAGCTCTCCCACTTGCGCCAGACCGGGAAGCCGCCGCCACCGCGCCCGCGGATGGCGCTGGTCCTGACCTCATCGATGACCTCGTCGGGCTGCATGCCCGAGAGCATCTTGGCCACCGACCCGTAGGCTCCGTGCGCGATGGCGTCCTCGATGCGCTGTGGATCGACCCGGCCGACGTTGTGCAGCACGCGCTTGGTCTGGTGCTCGAAGAAGGGGATGTCCCGGGGGTGGGCGCTGGCCTCGTCGCGCCCGTAGGTGAGCCGGCTGACGATCTCGCCGCCCTGCACCGTCTTGGCGATGACGTCGGGCACGAACTTGGGGCGGACCCGGCCGTACATCACGTCGTCGGGCTCGACGACCACCACCGGCGCCATGGCGCACAGGCCGTGGCAGCCCGTAGCCACGACCTCGACCTCCTCATCCAGGCCGGCCTCGGCGATGCCTTCGCGGAAGGCGGCTTCGATGTCCCGAGCCCCGATGGCCAGGCAGCCGGTGGAGCACACCAGGACCCGCTTCTTGCCGTCCGCGGCGGCGGCCAGATCGGCTCGTGCTGCGAACAGCTCGTCTGCGGAGCCCAGCCGGGTCATTCGTACTCCTCCAGGATCTCGGGGATCTTGCCGGGGATGACGCTGCCGTAGTAGTCGTGGTCGACCATCACCACCGGCGCCAGGAAGCAGGTACCCAGGCAGGCCACCGTCTCGATGCCGTAGCGACCGTCCTCGGTCGTCTCCCCGTCGCCGATCCCGAGGTGGGCGTCCACCGCGTCCTGGATGGCCTGTCGGCCGCGCACGTGGCAGGCCGTGCCGCGGCAGACGCGGATGGTGTGGCGCGCGTGAGGCTCGAGGTAGAACTGCGCGTAGAACGTGGCCACGCCGAACAGGTGGCTCAGCGGGATGCCGGTGCTGGTGCTCGCTTCCGCCAGCGCTTCACGTGGCAGGTAGCCGTAGTCGGCCTGGATGGCCTGGAGCAGCGGGATGAGGTGCTCGTGCCTGACCGGCGCCATCTCGTCGAGGACACGACGAACCGGGTTCAGGTCCACCGTGTCAGTGCCCCCAGGTCCGACCATCGCGCGCTCAGCGTAGGGCCCGGCGCCAGCACCGGCGTGGGGCAAAGGTCCCGAGTCCCCGGGATATGGGGCCCATCCTGCGGCCTCGTGTGCGCGCCTTGCGCGCGCCCGCCGGCAGGTCGCGGGGCAGCACGCAACAGACGTCGCGGCGACCTGCCGCTGACGCCGAGGTCCCGATGCCGGGTCAGGCCGCGGGGGCCGCGCGTCTTGCGGTCTCGCGTGGCACGCCGATCCTGGCCCGGAAGTGGTGGCCGCCCGTCGCCGGCGATGGACTCCAGCTACAGCCGAGCGTGCTCCTCGGCTGCCAGGTAGGACCGCATCGCCTCCCTCGCGTGGCCGGCCATCTCGTCCGCCCTGTCCCACTCCTCCCAGATCGGGTCGTGCAGGGCGATCCGCCCGTCGAGTGCCATCAACCGGTCGACGCAGCGCTGGCGCGCGGCCTCGGCCTCGGTCCACTCCCTGAGGAGCTCGGTGTACTCCTGCGTCTCCGCCTTGACGTTCAAACCCCCACCTCCTGTCGGTGAATGCTCCGCCACCGGCCCCTGTCAGGAGGCGCCGGTGGCACGCCGTTTCCGGCGCGTAGCATCAGTCACCCTCGCACGCCTGTCCAGAGCCGGGTGGCCCACTCCGGGTCCTTTGGGCCATCCGCGCAGGGTCATAGGGTCCTTGTCTTTCGCCTCGGTGATGCAACCGTAAGCCGTGGGTCACTAGTGACGTATGTTCGCTGGACCCAGCACTCGGAGGCGCCTGATGAAGGTCGCCGTCTCCGGCAAAGGTGGCGCCGGAAAGACCACCCTCGCGGCGCTGACCGCCGCCGAGCTTGTGCGGCGTGGGGTCCGCGTGACCGCGATCGACGCCGATCCCAACCCCACCCTGGGCCCCTGTCTGGGCATCTCCGAGACACCCACACCACTGCTGGAGATGTCGGACGAGATCGAAGAGCGGGTCGGTTCGGGCGTCATCCGCCTCAACCCTCGTGTCGACGACCTGGTGGGCAAGATCGCGGTCGGTGGCGACGGTCTGCAGCTCATCGTGGCCGGCGGGCCCGCCCGCGGCGGCGCGGGTTGTGCCTGTCCGCAGAGCGTCCTGCTGCGCCAGCTCCTGGAGCACGTCGTCGTCGGCCTCGAAGAAGCAGTCATCATCGATCTCGAGGCCGGCCTCGAGCATCTCGGTCGACGAACGGCGCACGCGGCGGACGCCCTCATCGTCGTCGTCGACCCCACCAATGCCAGTGTCGAGACCGCGCAGCGTATCGCGCGGCTGGCCGCTGACATCGACCTCCGTCGAGTGGTCCTGGTCGCCAATCGCATCGTCGACCCCACCGACGTGGACTTCATCACGGAACGGCTACCCGGGTTCGAGCTGATCGGGGAGATCCCCTACAGCCATGAGCTCCTGGTGGCCGAGCGAGATCGACGACCGCTCATGGATGTGCAGGGCCCGGCCGCGGCAGCGGTGGCCCAGATGCTCGATGTCCTGGCCGCCAGCGCAGCAACGTCAGCCGCAGAGGTAACCCCAGAAGAGGTGACAACGTGAACGAGCCCCAAGCCCCCATCCCCCGGACCGACCCCGCGAGCGTTGAGATGCGCGAGCGCGCCAAGGCCGAAGGCGTCGAGACCATCTGGGATCGCTACGCCGCCCTGGGCACGCAGTGCAAGGTCGGCGAGCTTGGCATCTGCTGCACGGTCTGCCACCTGGGGCCCTGCAACCTCGGCCTGCCAGGGAGCAAGCGTCCGCAGGTCGGCGTCTGTGGCGCCACCATCCACACCGTCGCCTCTCGCCGCCTGGCGCGTGACATGGCCGCGGGCTCGGCCGCACACTCCGACCACGGTCGCTCCGTGGCCTCGCTGCTGCTGGCGACCGCTCGCGGTGAGGCGCCCGGGTACGAGGTCAAGGACCAGGAGAAGCTGAACGCCCTGGCCGATGAGCTGGACATCGAGCGCGAGGGCAAATCGGTCGAGGAGCTGGCCGAGGAAGTGGCCTTGGTCTGCCTGGCCGCCTTCGGCGCGCAGGAGGACGGGGTCAAGTTCGTCCAGCGCGCGCCCCAGAAGCAGCTCGAGGACTGGAAGACGCTGAACATCCTGCCCCGGGGCATCGACCGCGAGGTCGTCGACGTCATGCATCGCACCAACATGGGTGTCGACGCCGACTACAAGTCCATGGTCCTCGCCGGCATGCGCAGCGCGCTGGCCGACGGCTGGGGCGGCTCGATGATCGCCACCGATCTGCAGGACGTCCTCTTCGGCACGCCCGAGCCGGTACGCGCGGACGTCAACCTCGGCGTGATCAGCGAGGACCAGGTCAACATCCTCCTGCACGGGCACGAGCCGGCGCTGGCCGAGGCCATCGTCGACGTGGCCATGGAGCCGGAGATGCAGGAGAAGGCCAAGGAGCTGGGTGCCGAGGGCATCAACATCGCGGGCATCTGCTGCACGGCCAACGAGGTGCTCATGCGTCGCGGGCTGCCCATCGCGGGCAACTTCCTGCAGCAGGAGCTGGCCGTCACCACCGGTGCCGTGGAGTCCATCCTCATCGACGTCCAGTGCATCATGCCCGGGGTCACGCAGGCCGCCGACTGCTTCCATACCGAGGTCATCGCCACCTCCGAGCAGGCCTTCTATCCGGGCACCGTCCACATCGACTGCGAGGCCGGGACCTCATACGAGTCCGCGCGCGTGATCGTCGGACGGGCCGTCGACAACTACGCCAACCGCGACAAGAGCCGCGTCAGCATCCCGGACCACACCATGGACGTCGTGGCCGGCTTCACCACCGAGTCGATCCACCGCGAACTGGGCGGCCGCTACCGGGGCGGCTACCGGCCGCTCAACGACGGCATCATGACCGGTCGCATCCGGGGCGTGGCCGCTGTGGTCGGCTGCGACTCGCCCAAGGTGACCCAGGACCAGGGCCACCTCGACCTTGTGCTCGAGCTCATCCGGCGCGACGTGCTCGTGGCCCAGACGGGCTGCTCGGCCATCGTGTGCGGCAAGGCCGGACTCCTCCGGCCGGAGGCGGCCAAGGAGTACGCCGGGCCCGGCCTGGCGGAGATCTGTGAGGCGGTCGGCATCCCGCCCGTGCTGCACGTCGGCTCATGCGTCGACAACAGCCGCCTGCTCACCGTGTGCGCGGAGATGGTCCGTGAGGGCGGAATAGGCAACGACTTCACCGAGCTGCCGGTCGCCGCCGCTGCGCCCGGCTGGTGGTCGGAGAAGGCCATCGCCATCGGCTTCTACGCCGTGGCCTCCGGACTCCTCACCGTGCTCGGATCGCCGCTCAACATCCTCGGCAGCGATCAGCTGACGAAGTTCGTGACCGAGGACCTGGAGGAACTCACCGGCGGCAAGTTCGCCTTCGAGTCCGATGCCGCCGCCGCGGCCGAGCTCATGGCTGCCCATATCGACCGCAAGCGGGAGGCACTCAAGCTGCGTCCCATGATGTACGAACCGGCGCCAGCCTCCCCCGCGCCAGGTCAGGAACCGGCGGCAGTCGCCTGAGCGGCGGCAAGCGAGCGGAGGCACGAGCATATGTCAAAGATCATCGCCAGCGCCGCCATCCGTGGGGCGCACGCGTACGTGGAGGAGGCCGAGGAGAAGCTCACGGCCACCCTCGAATCAAGCGGTGGCGCGACCATGCTGGAGTTCCCCAACACGGCCTTCTACCTGCCCTTGACCCTGGCCCTCACCGGGCTCGAGGTCAAGACCGTCGAGGAAGCCCGGGTGCCACTACAGATCGCCCGGGACCTGCTGGGGCCGGTGCCTGCCGACAAGACGTGGCTGCCCTACCTGGGCGACACGCTCGACGCAGGCATCGCCACGCTCATCGCCGAGGAGATCATCGAAGTCCTGCGCTATGCCAACGGGTCTCCGCCCAACGGCATCTTCCTGGGCTTCACCGACGATTCCATCCTGCGCACGCAGGGCATCAAGCTGGTCGATGGTCGCATGCCCGGGTTCGCGGCCTGCGTGGGCGCGCTGCCCACCAACGAGGCGGCCGTGCGGCTGGCCCGCGAGCTGCAGGAGCGCGACATCCTGGCCTTCATCTCGAGCAACAGCGACGGCCGCAGCATGGCCGAGCAGCTCGAGGAGGAAGGCGTGGAGATGGGCTGGGACACCTATCTCGTGCCCTACGGCAAGGAGACCAGCACCACCGTCTACGCGCTCAACTTCGCGGCTCGCGCGGCCATGACCTTCGGCGGCCTGGCCCCGGGTGACCTGAAGAAGGCCCGCGACATCCTGCTCTACAACAAGGAACGCGTCTTCGCCTTCGCCCTCGCGCTGGGCGAGGTCGACGACCAGAAGTACGCCACCGCGGCCGGGGCCATCAACTTCGGCTTCCCGGTCATCGCCGACACCGACATCCCCGAGATCCTGCCCACCGGCATCACCACCTACGAGCACGTCGTGGCCAACGTGCCCGACGAGAAGCTGGTCAACAAGGCCATCGAGGTCCGGGGGCTCAAGCTCAAGATCTCCAAGATCCCCATCCCCGTCTCGTACAGCGCCGCCTTCGAGGGCGAGCGTGTGCGCAAGGAGCAGCTGCAGGTCGAGTTCGGCCGCGGCTCACAGGCCTTCGAGTACCTGCGCGCGCGTGACCTCAACGAGGTCGAGGACGGGCACATCGAGCTCGACACCGCCAAGAAGGGCGGTCACATGCCGCTGGGCATCATGATCGAGGTCGCCGGACGCAAGCTGCAGAAGGACTTCGAGCCGATCCTCGAACGCCAGGTCCACCGCTTCGTCAACGGGGCCATGGGCGTGATGCACATGGGCCAGCGTGACCAGCCCTGGATCCGCATGTCGGACGAGGCCTTCGAGGCCGGTCTCCGGCTCAAGGACTTCGGCACCATCCTCCACGCCAAGTACCTCGAGGAGTACCCGGCCATCGTGGACAAGGTGGCCGTCACCCTCGTCACCGATCCGGAACGAATCGAGGAGGTGCTGGTCGACGCGCGACAGGTGTGGGAGGACCGCGACGCTCGCGTCGCGGGCATGACCGACGAGACCGTCGACATCTTCTACTCCTGCACGCTGTGCCAGTCGTACGCGCCCAACCACCTCTGCATCATCTCGCCCGAACGACTCGGGCTCTGCGGTGCCTACAACTGGCTCGACGGCAAGGTCAGCCACGAGATCAACCCCAACGGTCCCAACCAGCCGGTCGAGAAGGGCCCCGTCATCGATGCCACGCTGGGCACCTTCAAGGGCATCAACGAGTTCGCCTACGCGACCTCCAACAAGACCGTGGAACAGGTCAGCCTGTACTCGATGATGCAGGCGCCCATGACCTCGTGCGGCTGCTTCGAGTGCATCATGGGCGTCGCCCCCGAGACCAACGGCGTGATCGTGGTCAATCGCGAGTACCCCGACATGACGCCCCTGGGCATGTCCTTCAGCACGCTCGCCGGTCTGGTCGGCGGCGGCATCCAGACGCCCGGCTTCCTGGGCGTCGGCCGCCTCTACCTGGCCAGCAAGAAGTTCATTCCCGCCGACGGCGGCCTGGAGCGCCTGGTGTGGATGCCCCGGGAGCTCAAGGACGAGCTGCGCGAGAAGCTCGAGAAGCGAGCGGTCGATATCGGTGACCCGGACTTCGTCGACAAGATCGGCGATGAGACGGTCGCCACCACGGCCGAGGAGCTGGTGGCCTTCCTCCAGAAGGTGGACCACCCGGCCCTCAAGATGCCCTCCATCCTCTAAGTACGAAAGAGACGACACCATGCCCATGACGGCCCTCGATATCTACAAGGTCCTTCCGCAGACCAACTGCGGCGACTGCGGGGTGCCGACGTGCCTTGCCTTCGCCATGCAGCTGGCGACGAAGAAGGCGGGTATCGACGACTGCCCCTACGCGACCGACGAGGCCAAGTCGGCCCTCTCTGGTGCCGAGGCACCGCCCATCCGGCTGGTCGAGGTGGGACCCGCGGCGCAGTGCATCGTCATGGGCAAGGAGACCGTGCTCTTCCGGCACGAGGAGACGTTCTACCATCCCACCGCCATCGCCGTCCGCATCCGCACCGACAAGTCGGACGACGAGTTGAAGGCCGCGTTCGAGCTCGTTAAGGGCATGGTCTTCGACCGCGTCGGCCAGTACGTGCGCGTCGAGCTGGTGGTCATCGAGGACGCTGACGGGGATGCCGACCGCTTCGCCGCGGCCGCGACCATGGCCGACGAGATGGAGCTGAGCCTCGTGCTCATGAGCTCCTCGCCGGCGGTCATCGAGGCGGCACTGCCCGGGGTCGCCGAGCGGCGGCCCCTGCTGGACGCGGCCACCAGCGAGACGTGGGAGGCCATGGCCGGGCTGGCCAAGGCCCACGGCTGCCCGCTGGTTGTTCGCGGGGCTGACCTGGACGAGCTGGCCGAGCTGACCGCTAAGGTGGCCGCCGCCGGCGTCGAGGACCTCATCATCGACAGCGGCGCGCGCGGCCTGGCACCGACACTGCGGGATCTGACCCACATCCGCCGCCTGGCGCTGCGCCGCCAGTTCCGGCCGTTGGGCTATCCGGCCCTCGCCGTCGTGACCGCCGAGGAGGCGATCGACCAGGTCTCCGAGGCGGCCGCCTACATCAGCAAGTACGCGGCCATGGTCTACGTAGAGGAGATGGAGCTGTGGCAGGCGCTGGCCATGGTCACCGCGCGCCAGAACATCTATACCGATCCACAGAAGCCCATCCAGGTCGAGGCCGGCCTGACCACCATCGGCACCCCCGACGCCTCGTCGCCGGTGCTGGTCACGACCAACTTCTCGCTCACCTACTTCATCGTCGAGGCCGATGTCGAGTCCAGCCACACCCCGGCCTGGGTGGTCGTGGTCGACACGGCGGGTCAGTCGGTGATGACGGCGTGGGCCGCTGATACCTTCAACGAGGACACCATCGCCAAGGCCCTCGAGTCCACGGGTGTGGCCGAGAAGGTCGACCACAAACGCTGCGTCATCCCCGGAGGTGTGGCCGCCATCAGCGGCAAGCTCGAAGAAGCCAGCGGTTGGGGGGTCACTGTCGGACCGCGCGAATCGGCTGGCATCCCCGCGTTCATGCGCGAGGTGTGGCGCCAGTCGGAGCCGGTCGCAGGGGCCTGAGAGAGCGGCCGTGACCACGGCGCGCGTCACCTTCCTTCCCGACAGGGAGAACGCGGACGTAGAGCTCGGCACCACCTTGCTGGATGCCGCCGTCGAGGCGGCCCTGCCCCTCGACGGCGAGTGCGGCGGCAAGGGCGTCTGCCAGCGCTGCGCGGTGACCGTCGTCGGCGGCCACGTCGAGGCCGTGGACGGGGGTCCGCCGAGCGTGGTCAACGACCGCGTCCTCGCCTGCCGCACGGTCGTCCGCGGAGACGTCACCGTGGACGTGCCGCCGACGTCGCGCATCGAAGGGCTGGAGATCCTCACCGGTTCCGACCGGGCAGCCGGGATCCTGGCTCCTTCCGACGAGCTCCCCGAGTTCCCCCGCCTGGACGTGGAGCGCTACCCGCTGGATCCGCTGGCCGTGGCCCTGCCCATGACCCTGCCGCGACCGACCATCGAGGATGCCTCCAGCGACCTGGGGCTGTTGCGCCGCGAACTGCGGCGCGATCACGGCATCGAGCAGCTGAGCGTGCCCCTGTCGGTGCTCCGCCGCCTGCCCCACCGCATCCGGGCCTCGGGACGATTGGTCACGGCGCTCCTGGCGCGCCTCGACGGCGACCACGAGCTGCTGGACCTGATGGTCGGTCGTGAGGACCATCCGGTCTACGGCCTGGCCGTCGACATCGGCACGACCACGGTGGTGGTCCATCTCGTGGACCTCGGCTCCGGCGAGACGGTCGGTGTGGCCGGGGCGCTCAACAGCCAGGTGGCGCACGGCGAGGATGTCATCACCCGCATCATCCACGCCTCGGAGCCCGGTGGCCTGGAGCAGCTGCGGGCCCAGATCGTCGATGAGGTCAACGTGCTCGTCGGCAGCCTCGCCCTGGCCCACCATGTCAACCGCCATGACGTCGTGGCCGCCGTCGTGGCCGGCAACACGACCATGATCCATCTCTTGCTGGGCCTGCCGCCGGCCGAGATCCGGCGGGAGCCCTACGTGCCCGTGGCCACGGCCCCGCTCTGCTACCACGCTCGGGACATCGGCATCCGCATCCACGCCCGTGCCGTCGTGGCCTGCATGCCCGGCAGCGGCAGCTACGTGGGTGGTGACATCAGTGCGGACGTCATCGCCTGCGGCATGGACCGGCGGCCGGAGCTGGCCATGCTCATCGACGCGGGCACCAACGGCGAGACGGTCATCGGCAACCGCGACTTCCTCGTCTGCTGTGCCTGCTCGGCCGGACCGGCCTTCGAGGGTGGCGGCACTACCTGCGGCATGCGCGCCGCGCACGGTGCCATCGCCCATGTGGGACCGGCCGCCGATGGGAGCCTGGCCTACGAGACCATCGGGCAGGCACCGCCGCGCGGCATCTGCGGCTCGGGCTTCATCGAGCTGCTCGCCGAGCTGCTGCGCGACGGCACCCTGGACCGCTCGGGACACCTGCGCTCCGACGCACCGGCGGTCCGCGACGGTGAGACCGGCCTGGAGGCGGTCGTGGCCCCGGCAGCGGAGACTGCCACCGGTACGGACATCGTCCTTTCCGAGTCCGACCTGGCCACGCTCCTGCGTTCGAAGGCGGCGGTGTACGCGGGTGCTTCGGTCCTGGCCCGCCGGCTGGGCATCGAGATGGCCGAGATCGAGCGCATCTACGTGGCCGGCGGCTTCGGCACCTCCCTCGACGTGGAGAAGGCCATGCTCATCGGCATGCTGCCCGACGTGCCGCCGGAGCGCGTGACCTTCATCGGCAACGGGTCGGTCACGGGGGCCCGCATGGCCCTGCTCTCGCGCCAGGCCTGGCAGCGGGCCGGCGAGGTGGCCGAGGCCATGACCTACCGCGACCTCTCCGCCGACGGCAGCTTCATGGACGAGTACGTGGGTGCGCTCTTCCTGCCCCACACAGACAGTCACCGGTTCCCGCGCGCGCATGCGGCGCTGGGGGTCGGCTGAGGAGGACAGATGGCCAGAGTGATCGCACTCGCAGGCAAGGGCGGCACGGGCAAGACGACCGTGGCCGGGCTGCTCGTGCGGGCACTGCAGCGGAACGGGCATGGCCCGGTGCTGGCCGTCGACGCCGATCCCAACAGCTGTCTCGACGTGGCCGTGGGCCTGACTGCCGAACGGACGGTGTCCGACGTCCTCGACGAGTCGAAGGGCTTGCGCAGCGTGCCCCAGAACATGCCCAAGTCGACCTACGTGGAGATGCGGCTCGAGGACTGCCTCGCGGAGGGCCGGGGCGTCGACCTCATCGTCATGGGTCGTCCCGAGGGCCAGGAGTGCTACTGCTCGGCCAACCAGATGCTGCGCACGTTCATGGACCGCATGATCGGCAGCTACCCCACCGTGGTCGTGGACAACGAGGCGGGCATGGAGCACCTCAGCCGGCGGACGACCCGCGAAATCGACCTGCTCCTGATCGTGAGCGATGCCTCGCTGGCCGGGGCTCGCGCGTCGCGACGCATCGCCGACCTCGTGGGCGAGCTGGGACTGCCGGTCAAGCGCATCGCGGTGGTCGTGGACGGGGCCGAGGAGATGGCCGGGCCGGTGGCCGAGATCATCACCGGCGGCGGCCTGTCGCTGGCGGGCTTCGTACCCCACGACCCGCTCATCGCGGAACAGGAGCTGGCCGCCGCATCCCTACTGGAGCTACCCGATGAGGCGCCGGCCGTGCGGGCCGTCCGGGAACTGCTGGCTCGTGAGCTGGAGGAGGTAACACGATGACGACCTACGCGGTCGCGATCGACAAGCTCGTGGACGAGCTCGGCCGGCACGACTACGAGGAACTGGTCCAGCGGAGCGGCGCCGGCGCGCCCGGACCAGACCGCATCGCGCTCCGCTGCCTGGGCCAGGACTACCTCGTCAGCTATCCGGACGGCGCGGTCACGACCGCCGCGGGCGAGCCCGTCGATGAGCACCTCGCCATCCTGCTGCTGCTCTATCTCACCGAGGCCGGGGGTCGCCTGGTAGAGGGTCGTTGGATCGCCTTCGAGCAGATCTCCGGGGGCGCCGGCTACGTGGCCTCGTTCCGGGGGCGCGTCGTGGCTCCGCTGCTGCGTACCTTCGGCCAGCGACCGGAGGCGCTGCTGGAGGCCGCGGCCGAGCTGGACGGCTCGGCGCTCGACCTGGGCGACGCGGCCGTGGCCCTGGCGGCGCTGCCGCGGGTACCCATCGCCTTCGTCCTGTGGTGCGGCGACGACGAGTTCACGCCCAGCGCATCGGTGGTCTTCGACGCATCGGTCGAAGGCTATCTCGATGCCGAGGCCGCGACCGTCCTCGCCGAGCTGGCGACGCGTCGCATGATCGAAGCCGCTGCGAGCGGCTCCAACAAGGGAGGCACCAGATGACCGTCGAGTTGCTGCAGGAGACCTGGCCCAGCGTCATCGGGACCGTCACCATCGGCGCCACGCCCGATGATGGCGGCACCCGCGGCTCTACGGTCACGGTCGGCGGGCACGCCGCGCTGCCCTTCCGCGACGAGGATGCCCCCAGCCCGCACCCGCCGGTGGTCGCGCTGCAGGTCTTCGATGCGGTGCCCGACTGGCCCGAGCAGCTCAAGGGCCCGTTGGCCGGGGTCATCGACTCGCCGGCGGACTGGGCCCGCATGGGCGCGGAGCAGCTGGGCGTCGACCTCATCCTCCTGCGGCTCATGTCGGTCCATCCCGAGGTGGGCGGTGGCACGGTCGAGGAAGCAGTCAAGACCGTGCGCGCTGTGCTCGAGGCGGTCGACGTGCCGCTCATCATCGCCGGCTGCGGCGACGCCGATGCCGACAACGAGCTGTGGCCCGCGGTCACGGAGGTGGCGCGGGGCGAGAACTGCCTCGTGGGCATGGGCGAGCCAGACAACTACAAGACGCTGGTGGTGGCCTGCATGGCCGACGGACACAGCGCCATCGCCCAGGCGCCCATCGACGTCAACATCCAGAAGCAGCAAACCATCCTCATGACCGAGATGGGCCTGCCGCCCGACCGCATCGTGATGCTGCCCGGCGACGCCTCGCTGGGCTACGGCATCGAGTACGAGTACTCGATCATGGAGCGCATCCGCATGGCTGCGCTGCAGGGCGACGCGATGCTCGCCCAGCCCGTCATCGCCGTCGTCGGCGAGCAGGCCTGGAAAGCCAAGGAAACACGCCTGACCGAAGAGGAGATGCCCGGGTGGGGTGACGCCGCGATGCGCGGTCCGGCCTGGGAGGCCGCTACGGCAGCCATGTTCCTGCAGGCGGGCTCGGACATCGTGGCCCTGCTCCATCCCGAGGCCGTGGCCAGCACCAAGCGGACGATCGCCGAACTCGTCGGCTCGCCTGCGTAGAGGGGGAAGCGCATGTTCATCATCGGAGAACGCATCAACGGCATGTTCCAGGCCGTCGCGAAGGCCATCAGCGAGCGCGACGCGGAGGCCATCGCGGACCTGGCCCGCCGCCAGGTCGAGGCCGGGGCCAACGCCCTCGATATCAACACCGGCCCCACGGAGGGCGACCCGGTCGAGGTCATGCGCTGGCTCGTCGAGACCGTCGAGGCGGCCGTCGAGGTGCCTGTCTGCGTCGACTCGCCCAAGGGGCCGGTGCTCGAGTCCGGGCTGCAGGCAGCCAAGCGGCCGGCCATCATCAACTCCACGACGGGGGCCAAGGAGCGACTCGACGCCCAGGTGCCGCTGGCCGTGAAGTACGGCGCCAGCCTCATCGGGCTGACCATCGACGAGCGTGGCATCCCGCGCAACGCCGAAGCGCGTGCCGAGATCGCCCTCACCATCATCGCCCGCACCATGGAGGCGGGCCTGCCCACCGACCGGCTCTACCTCGACCCCATCGTGCTCCCCGTCAGTGCCGCCCAGGACCAGTGTGCGGCCGCGCTCAGCGCCATCGGCCTCTTCCGCCAGCTGGCCGACCCGGCACCCAACTTCGTGATCGGCCTCTCCAACGTCTCCCAGGGCGCCAAGGACCGCAGCCTGGTCAACCGCACCTACCTGGTGATGGCCATGGCCATGGGCGTGAACGCGGCCATCGTCGACCCCTTCGACCGCGAGCTCATGGCCGCACAGCGCACGGCCGGCCTGCTGCTGAACCAGGAGATCTACGCGGAGGACTACCTCGAATCGACCACTACCGCGGCCGCTGGTGCCGCCGCCGGCTAGGGGAGGGCAGTGGGAAGTGCCGAATCGCCTACGCCTGGCGGCCCGTTCGGCCCGTCGCCCCAGGGGGTACACGGGTCTATGGTCGGCGCAGTCGGGGGGCTGCACGCTGCTGCGTGCAGCCCCCGCTTGCAGGATGAGTAGGTAGCCCCCCGCCATGAACGCCATCCCGCGCTCGGAAGGTGACCCCCAGGCCGTTGGATCGGTCATGGTCGTGGGCGGCGGGATCGCCGGCATGCAGGCCTCGCTCGACCTCGCCGAGCAGGGCTTCAAGGTCTTCCTCATCGAATCCCAGTCCGCCATCGGCGGACACATGGCCCAGCTGGACAAGACCTTCCCCACCAACGACTGCGCGATGTGCACCATCTCGCCCAAGCTGGTGGAGACGGGTCGTCATCTCAACATCGAGATCCTGACCAACACCGAGGTCCAGGGCGTGCAGGGGGAGGCCGGCGACTTCCAGGTGCAGGTGCTGCGCAAGCCGCGCTACATCGACCCGCTCAAGTGCGTGGGCTGCGGCGACTGCACCGAGGTCTGTCCCATCGCGCTCCCGGACTCGTTCAACGAGGGACTGTCGCCGCGCCGCGCCGTCTTCCGGCTCTACCCCCAGGCCATCCCGGCGGCCTACGCCATCGAGAAGGAGGGCGTCTCGCCCTGCCGCGACGCCTGTCCCGCCGGGCAGCGCGCCCAGGGCTACATCGCGCTCATCCGCGAGGGCCGCTACGCGGACGCCATGCGCGTGATCAAGGAGGACAACCCCTTCCCGGGCATCTGTGGCCGCATCTGCAACCACCGCTGTGAGCTGGCCTGCAACCGGGGCTTGGTGGACGAGCCGCTCAACATCCACGGGCTCAAGCGCTTCGTGTCCGACTGGGAGATGTCGGAGGAGCGGGAGCCGATCGAGGCTATCCCCCAGACGCGCGCACAGAACGTGGCCGTCATCGGCGCCGGGCCGTGTGGCCTGACCGCGGCCAAGGACCTCGTCACGCTGGGCTACGGGGTGACGGTGTTCGAGGCCCTGCCGGTGGCCGGCGGCATGCTGCGCGTGGGCGTGCCCGAGTACCGCCTGCCCGGCGCCATCGTCGACCGCGAGGTGCAGGACATCGTGGACCTCGGCGTGGACCTGCGCCTGAACACGACCGTCGACGACCTCGACCAGCTTTTCGAGCAGGGCTATGGGGCCGTGCTCATCGCGGTCGGGGCACACGAGGGCAAGAAGCTGCCCATCCCCGGAGCGGACCTGCCCGAGGTGCTGGTCAACACCCGCTTCCTGCGCGACGTGCGGCTCGCCGAGCTGGGTCCGGAACACGACACCGGCGCCCTCCACCAGCGCATCGAAGGCCAGCGCGTCGTGGTCCTCGGCGGCGGCAACGTGGCCATCGACTGTGCCCGCACGGCGGTGCGCCTGGGAGCCGCGTCGGTGGCCATGGCCTGCCTGGAGACGCGCGAGACGATGCCGGCCCACGCCTGGGAGATCGAGGAGGCCGAGGAGGAGGGCGTCCAGCTCTACCCGGCCCGCTCGTTCACGCAGGTCCGCGACGAGGACGGGCACGTCACCGGTGTCGAGTGCGTGGACGTGGTCTCGATGGAGTTCGACGCCGAGGGTGGGCTGCAGCTCGAGACCAAGCCCGGCTCGGAGCACGTCCTCGACTGCGACACGGTCATCTTCTCCATCGGCCAGCGCGCCGGCCTGGCCTTCATCCCCGACGAATCGGACGTGGGGGTCACCAGGCAGCGCACCGTTGCCATCGACCCCCACACCTTCGCGGCCTCGCGCGACGGCGTGTTCGCCGCGGGTGATGCGGCTACGGGCACGTCCTTCGTCATCGAGGCCGTGGCTGCCGGCCACAAGGTCTCGGGCACCATCCACCAGTACCTCGCTGGCCTGCCGCTCCAGCCGTCGATCGCGCCCGACCTGCCGGTGGTCAAGATGTCCGAGGAGCAGGTGGGCGCGCGCGTCGATGGTGGCGAGATCAGCCGGACGCCGAGGGTGCCCATGCCCATGGCTCGCGTCGACGAGCGACGCTCCGGTTTCGCCGAGGTCGAGCGCGGCTACAGCGAGACGGAGGCGCAGGCGGAGGCCGCCCGCTGCCTCGCCTGTGGCGTGTGCTCGGAGTGCCTCTCCTGCAGCTACGCATGCCAGGCGGATGCCATCAACCACGACGAGATCGCGCGCACCGAGACCGTGCCGGTGGGTGCCGTCATCCTCGCGCCCGGCTACGAGCCCTACCACGCCGAGCTGTCGGAGGAGTACGGCTTCGGGCGCTTCCCCAACGTGGTCACCTCGCTGCAGTTCGAGCGGCTGCTGTCTGCCTCCGGCCCCACCTCCGGCCACGTCCACCGCCCGTCGGACGGCCAACGGCCCAAGCGCATCGCCTTCCTGCAGTGCGTCGGCTCGCGCGACCAGTCGCACGACTACTGCTCGGCGGTCTGCTGCATGTACGCGGCCAAGGAAGCCATCATGGCCAAGGAGCACGAGCCCGACACGGACGTGCACATCTTCATGATGGACATGCGCGCCTACAGCAAGGGCTACGAGGACTACTACCGGCGCGCCGAGCAGACCTACGGGGTCAAGTACCACCGCTGTCGCATCTCCGGCCTGCGCCAGGAGCCGGACTCGGAGCGGCTGCTGGTGCGCTGGCACGACGGCGTCGAGGACGGCAACGGCAGCGGGCCGGCCGTCACCGAGGAGCCCTTCGACATGGTCGTGCTCTCGGTGGGCATGGAGATGTCGCCCAGCGTGCGCCAGCTGGGCCGCGACCTGGGCGTGGAGCTGGACCCCTACGGCTTCTGCAGCACCGTCCGCTTCGACCCGCTGCAGACCTCGCGCGAGGGCATCTTCGCGGTGGGTCCGTTCCGCGAGCCCAAGGACATCCCCGAGACCGTCGTCGATGCCTCGGCTGCCGCGGCCCAGGCGGGCGCCATGCTGGCTTCCGCTCGCGGCTCGCTGACGCGCGAGCGCGAGTTCCCGCCGGAACGCGACGTGACCGGCGAGGATCCGCGAGTGGGCGTCTTCGTCTGCAACTGCGGCTCCAACATCGGCGGCTTCGTTGACGTGCCCGCCGTGGCCGAGGCCGCGGGCGAGCTGCCCAACGTGGCCCACACCGAGCCGATGCTCTACGCCTGCTCGCAGGACTCCATCGAGCGCATCACCGAGCGGGTCAAGGAACTGGACCTCAACCGCGTGGTCGTCGCCAGCTGCACGCCGCGCACACACGAGCCGCTGTTCCGCGATTCCATCCGTGCCGCGGGGCTGAACCCCTACCTCTTCGAGATGGCCAATATCCGCAACCAGTGCTCGTGGGTGCACTCGCACGACCAGGCGGCCGCGACGGCCAAGGCCGAGGAGCTGGTGGGCATGGCCGCCGCACGGGCCTCCGCGCTCGAGCCGCTCCACACCGTGCCCGTGAGCATCGAGCACTCGGCCCTCGTCATCGGTGGCGGACCGGCGGGCATGACTGCCGCGCTGACCCTGGCCGAGCAGGGCTTCCCGGTGCACCTCGTCGAGCGCGAGGCGGAGCTGGGCGGCAATCTGCGCCACGTCTTCTACCTCGCCGACGCCGACGCCGACCCGCGGGCCTTCCTCGAGGACTCGGTGGCTCGGGTCGAGAACGAGCCGCTGATCAGCCTGCACCTGGGTGTAGAGCTGGAGGACACCGCGGGCTTCGTGGGCAACTTCAGCAGCCGCCTCAGCGACGGCACCGAGTTCAGGCACGGCGTCACGGTCGTGGCCACCGGCGGCCAGGAGTACCGCGGTGACGAGTATGGCTACGGGACCGATCCGCGCGTGGTCACCCAGCAGCAGCTCGAGGCCCGGCTGGCGGAGCCGGCGGCGACGGAGGACCTGCCCGACTCGGTGACGATGATCCAGTGCGTCGGCCCGGCCGAGCAGTACTGCGGTCGGATCTGCTGCAACCAGGCGCTCAAGAACGCCATCCGCCTGCTCGACCTCAAGCCGGAGGCGGAGGTGACCATCATCTACCGCGACATCCGCGTCTATGGACTGGGTGAGCGGCTCTACACCGAAGCGCGCCGACGGGGCGTGCGCATGCTGCGCTACGACTTCGACCGCAAGCCCACCGTCGAGACCGCCGGGGCCGACGGTTCGGACGGCCTGGTCGTGAGGGCCTACGATCCCGTGCTCGGCCGCGAGACCGAGCTGCGACCGGACATGCTGGTGCTGAGCACGCCCTTCGTGCCCGCCGCGGGTGCGGACGAGCTGGGGACCAAGCTCAAGGTGCCGGTCGACGGCGACGGCTTCTTCCTCGAGGCCCACGTCAAGCTGCGCCCAGTGGACTTCGCCTCAGAGGGCCTCTTCGTGGCCGGCGCGGCCCACTATCCCAAGCTGCTCGAGGAGTCGATCGTGCAGGCCAAGGCCGCGGCCTCGCGCGCGGCCACCATCCTCTCGCGCCCGGCCCTTGCCGCCGGCGGGGCGGTGGCCGTGGTCGACCAGGCCAAGTGCACCGGCTGCCTGACCTGCGTACGCATCTGCCCCTACGGCGTCCCGAGCATGGTGGCCGACGCCACCGGGGTCGGCAACATCGCCGGCGCGGCCCACATCGAGTCGGCCATCTGCCAGGGCTGCGGCATCTGTGCCTCCGAGTGCCCGGCCGAAGCCATCGACCTGCTGCACTACCGCGATGGCCAGGTGATGGCCAAGATCGACGCCCTCTTCGACGGGGTGGTCTCCTGATGCAGGCCGTCGACACCGAGCTCCGGCCGCCCGCGCAGGAGACCGACATGGACCTGCACATCGTGGCCTTCTGCTGCCACTTCTGTGCCTACGCTGCAGCCGACCTGGCCGGGGCCTTGCGCGTGCAGAGCCCACCGAGCGTGCGCGTGGTCAAGCTGCCCTGCACCGGCAAGGTGGACGTGCTGCTGCTGCTGGGTGCGCTCGAGCACGGCGCGGACGGCGTCATGGTGGCGGGCTGTCTCGAGGGTGACTGCCACTACCAGCGGGGCAACCTCCACGCTCGCCAGCGCGTCGAACGTGTCCAGGTGCTGATCGAGCAGATCGGCCTGGAACCCGAGCGCGTGCGCATGTTCAACATGTCCTCGGGCATGGGTCAGGCCTGGGCCGACGCCGTGGCCGAGATGGACGCCCAGGTCCGCGTCCTGGGTCCCAGCCCGCTGCGCCCGACCGCCCCGGGCGGTCTCGACGTACTCATCGACCAAGTCGACACCACCGACGACGAGGGCGCCGACGAGCAAGTCCGCGCCTGCAGCGTACGACCACCGAGCTCCGCGAGCCCAGGGAGACCCGAATCATGATCATCGGCGAACAGAAGCCACTCGACGAGATCAAGGGCCTGGTGGGCGATGCCGAGACGGTCCTCGTCGTCGGCTGCGGCACGTGCGTCACGGTCTGCTTCGCCGGCGGTGAACGGGAGGCGGATGTGCTGGCCTCGCTCATGCGCATGTCCAACCGGCTTAACGGCGGGTCTCGCGACGTCGCCGACGTCACGGTCCAGCGCCAGTGCGAGTGGGAGTACCTCGACACCATCGGGGAGCGCGTGGCCGAAGCCGACGTGGTCCTCTCCATCGGCTGCGGTATCGGCGTGCAGGCCATGGCCGAGCACTTCCCCGAGGCGGTCATCGTGCCCGGTCTGAACACCACCTTCATGGGCCTGCCCGAGCAGCAGGGCGTGTGGGAAGAGCGCTGCGCCGCCTGCGGCCAGTGTGTGCTGGGCCAGACCGGCGGCATCTGCCCCATCGCTCGCTGCGCCAAGCAGCTGCTCAACGGGCCCTGCGGCGGGTCGTCCGACGGCAAGTGTGAGATCGACTCCGAGCTCGACTGCGCCTGGCAGCTGATCTACGACAAGCTCTCGACCCAGGGCCGGCTCGACGCCCTGCTCGAGATCTCCCCGCCCAAGGACTGGTCCACGAGCCGGGACGGCGGTCCGCGCAAGATCGTGCGCGAGGACCTGCAGGAGCCCAAGATCGCGCCCGCGCAGGCCGACTCGTGAGGGAGGCGGCGACATGACCGAGACCAACGGCTACAAGTCGGGCAGTAACCTCGAGCAGGTCCTGCGCTCCGGTGCCTTCGCCGTGACCGCCGAGCTGGGGCCGCCCAAGAACGCCGACGCCGAGATCATCCGCCAGAAGGCCGGGTTGCTCAACGGGCTCGTGGACGCGGTCAACATCACCGACAACCAGACCGCCATCGTGCGCATGTCGTCGGTGGGCGCGGCCGTGCTGGCCATGGGGGAAGGCCTCGAACCGGTGCTGCAGATGACCTGCCGCGACCGCAACCGGCTGGCCATGCAGGCCGACCTGCTGGGCGCCTACGCGCTGGGCCTGCGCAACCTGCTGTGCCTGACCGGCGATCACCAGTCCTTCGGGAACCACCCCCAGGCCAAGAACGTCCACGACCTCGATTCGGTGCAGCTGGTGCAGATGGTCTCGTCGATGCGCGACGACTGCGTCTTCCAGTGCGGTGAGGAGATCAAGGGCGTCGAGCCGCGCTTCTTCGTGGGCGCGGCCGAGAACCCCTTCGGCGATCCCTTCGAGTGGCGGCCGCTGCGGCTGGCCAAGAAGGCCCGGGCGGGCGCGGACTTCATCCAGACCCAGATGATCTACAACGCGCCCAAGTTCCGTGAGTTCATGAAGAAGGTCGTCGACCTGGGCACGCACGAGGAGACCTACATCCTCGCGGGGGTCGGTCCGCTCAAGACGCCCGGGGCCGCCAAGTACATGCGCGACAAGGTGCCGGGCATGGACGTGCCCGACGAGATCGTGGAGCGCATGGAGGCAGCCGGCAAGGGCATCGAGGATAAGAAGGAACGGTCCGCGGCCTGGCGCGCGGAGGGCATCCGCATCTGCATCGATCTCATCAACGAGATGCAGCAGGTCGAGGGTGTGGCCGGCGTGCACATCATGGCCATCGAGTGGGAAGAGGCGGTCAGGCCCATCGTCGAGGGCGCCGGCCTGCCACCGCGTTCCGAGGTCCTCCCGCAGCCTGCCGGTGTCGGGGGCTGACGATGACCGACCAGGGGCCCGCTGAGCAGAGGACGGTCGACTCCGGCCTGGCGCGGCGCGTGCAGGAGGAGACCGGGGAGAACGTCTTCCTCTGCTACCAGTGCGTCAAGTGCACCAGCGGCTGCCCGCTGGCCGAGTTCATGGACTGGCAGCCGAACCAGGTCATGCGCGCGGTGCAGATGGGCGACGCGGACATCGCGCTCAGCTCGGAGACCACCTGGCTGTGCGCTGCCTGTCAGACCTGCACCACGCGTTGCCCGCAGGGCATCGACGTCGCGGGCGTCATGGAGTTCCTCACGCGCGAGGCCCTCGGCCAGGGCATCAAGCCGGCCGTGCCCGAAGTCGACAAGTTCAACAAGGCCTTCATGCGCGAGATCCGCATCTGGCGCCGCGCCTACGAGCTGGGCCTGATGGCCGAGATGAAGCTGCGTACGGGGCGCCTGACGCAGGACATCGACCTGGGCCTGCGCATGCTGGCCAAGCGCAAGATGCCGTTCCTGCCCAAGGCGGCGCCACGCAAGCGAGCCAAGCCGGTCGATGGCGCAGCCACGTCGGTGGCCTACTACCCCGGCTGCTCACTGCACTCGACGGCCACCGAGTTCGACGTCTCCGCGCGCGCCGTGGCCGGCGCTCTGGGCATGAAGCTCATCGAGCCCGAGGGCTGGGCCTGCTGCGGCAGCTCGGTGGCTCACCGTGCGGACCCCGAGGTCGGCCGGAGCCTGCCCCTGGAGAACCTGGCGCTCGTGGAGAAGGGTGGCTTCGACGAGGTCACCATGCCCTGCGCGTCCTGCTTCAGCCGCCACAAGATCGCCCAGTACGAGGCCGGCGACGGTGACGCCGCGGCCGATGGAGCCGCCGATGCTCCCGATCCGTCCGCCGTGCGTGTGAGCACCTTCATCGAGACGATCACCCGGCATGTCGAGCCGGACGTGCTCGCCGAGCGGGTCGAGCGGCCGCTCTCCGGCCTGCGTGCGGTGTGCTACTACGGCTGCCTACTCACCCGCCCACCGGAGGCGACCGGCGCGGAACACCCCGAGAACCCGGTCGACATGGACCGGCTGATGTCGGTGGTCGGCGTGGACGTGCTCGACTGGTCCTACAAGACCGCCTGCTGCGGGGCGGCCAACTCGCTGACCCGGCCGGACATCGTGCTGAAGCTGAGCGGGGATCTCATCAGCCACGCGCGGGAGGCGGGTGCAGAGGCCATCGTCGTGGCCTGCCCGCTGTGCCATTTGAACCTCGATGCGCGGCAGACCCAGATGAAGCTGCCGGAGCCGTTGCCGGTGCTCTACTTCACGCAGCTGATGGCCCTGGCCCTGGGCCTGCCCGAAGAGGCGGCCCTGCACAAGAACCTGGTCGATCCCCGGCCGCTCATGCGCGAGAAGGGCTTCCTGCCGCTGCACTGAGCGGCACGCCGGCTCAGGCCGGCGCTGCGGCTACAGCTTGCCTGCCCGGTAGGCCTCGATGAACTGCATGCCGAAGGCATCCTCGCCCGTGAGCATCGCCCGCGCCAGCGTGTAGCCCTCCGCTTCGCGGTCGGGGTTCAGGGCCGCGGCCACGTCCGCGACCGGGTCGATGATGCCGCTGTCGAGGCCGGACTCGACGCAGAGGTCGAGGAAGACGTCGGTGATGAGGCGGCGGGCGGGCAGGCCGAAGCTGATGTTGCTGACGCCGCCGGTGATGTGGATCTCGTCGCCGAAGCGCTCACGGATCGTGCTCACTGCGTCCGTGAATGCGCCGCCGGCCATGGGGTCCACGCCGATGGGGATGACCAGCGGGTCCACGTGCAGCGAGTCGAGCGGCAGCCCCAGGTCGGTAGCGAGGCCGACGATCTCCTCGGCGCGCTCGATGCGGTCCTGCGTGCCCGTGGGCATGGACGCACCCGTGCACGAGAGCACCACCGGCGTCCCGCGCACCTTGACCAGCTGCAGCACCTCCGGCCGCTCGGTCGAGGCCGAGTTGACCATGGGCACGGCACCACCGGCCCAGCTCGGGTCGATGGCGTCCAGGCCGGCTTCCAGCACGGCCGCGTCCGAGGAGTCGACGGCGAGGGGCACGCTCGAGACCGGGCCGACAGCGGTCACCAGCCACTGCATGGCCTCGAGGCGACCCTCCGTGTCGGGGCTGATCTCGTCGACGTTGAGGTCGAGGAAGTCGGCGCCACCATCGATCTGGCGCTGCGCCATCCAGGCCACGTAGCGGGCAGCCACGTCCGCCTCGGCGCCGCCGGCCAGGCCCTGGCGCACCGCGGCCATGACGTGCTTGATACGCCCGGAGTCCGCGAACTCCTTGGACTCGATGATCGAGTCGGGCAGCGGCACCCAGGACTCACCGCCGTCGTCGGGGAAGCGCACGCCCGCCCGGCCGTCTGGGGCCACGCCGCCACGGACGCCCTCTCGCTTGACCACGCGGGTGCAGTGGATGTTCTCGCCGATGATGATGAACTGCGTGCCCCCGACGGCCTGCTTCACGTTTCCCCTCCTTGCTTGTCCCGGGCGTAGTGATCGCGGCCCAGGAAGGTGTTGGCCCAGGCGCTCGTGCCGTGAAGGATGTTGTCCTGGATGACCGGCTCTCGCTCGAGCATGGTCAGGTGCTCGCCGTAGGGCTTGAGCCGGTCGTAGGCTTCGGTCCAGATGCAGCGGACCCCGGGTACCTCACATTCCCCGTTGAGCGTGCCGCCGCACGGCCCGTTGCGCTGGTTCTTGGCGCAGACGCCTTCGGGACACTGATAGGCGATGTCCGGCAGCGAGCAGTCGCCGCAGTCCTGGCAATGGAACATGGGGTACTTGACGGCCTGCTCGAGGACATGTGCCGGCCAGCCCAGGCGCGCGCCCTCCAGCCGGCTGTAGAACGATCGGGCAAGCTCGAACCCGGTCGACTCGGGGTCGAAGACAGCATCGTGCACCAGCCGGTTGAAGCGATAGGCGAGGGGGGCGCGCCGGGCCCTGGTCGGCTTCGTCGGCCGCTCGGACGACAGCTGCGGCAGGTCGCCCGGCTCGAACATGCGGTAGGCGTTCGGCTCGGGGAATGAGATGTCGGCCAGCAGCGTTTGCCAATCGGACTCGAACCCCTCGGCCAGGTCCAGGATGCGGTCGACCTCGGCATCGTTGCGCGTACCGGCGATGTAGGTCCCCGCGAAGCCCATGCCCCGAGCGACCGCGACCTGCTTGGCCGCGAACTCGAGGAAGGCCGCCCGGCCCTTGTCGTCGGCCGCGGCCAGCTTCTCGGCCCAGGCCAGCTGCTCTGCCGAGAGGCGGATACCGGGCACCTGGTTGTCGCGGAAGACCCGGGCCACGCCGCGCGTGAGCACGTAGACGCCGGCCAGCAGCGGGACGCCCGGGCCGAGCGTGCGGTTCCAGGCCAGCAGCTCCGACCACGAGCGGGCGTCGTAGCCCACCTGCGTGATGGCCAGGTGAGCACCGGCGCGGACCTTCATGGCCAGCTTGAGGTACTGCGGCACGAGGTCCGCCTCGATGGCCTTGAAGGGGTTGATGGCTACGCCGATGGTGAAGCTGGGCCCGTGCTCGCCCGCGTCCCGCAGGAGCGAGGCCAGCCCGACCGAGTCGATGTCGAAGACGCCGCGCGAGCGGCCCCGGTAGCCCTCCTTGGGGTAGTCGCCCGACAGCGCCAGCACGTTGGTCAGACCCTCGCTGGCCAGGCCATAGGCGACCGACTCGAGCGAGGCCCGGCTGCGATCGCGGCAGGCGATGTGCACGACGGCCTCGCCGCCCATGTCGTGGATGGCCTTGCCCAGCGTGAGAGGGCCCAGTCGAACGTGGCCGCCGGCGTTGTCGGTGATGGTGAGGGCCGTGATGCGGGGGTCGGCGGAGAGCTCGCGCGCGGTCTCGCGGTGGCGCTCGCCGTCCTCGTGCTGGAGGGGGCCGGCCCAGGGCACGAGCTCGACGACGGTGGTGCGGCCGTCAGCGCGGGCCAGTGAATCTGCGAAGGCGCTCATCGATCCTCGTCTGGTGGTCTGGGGGTCTGTTGCACGGTAAGGTCCACGATGCCTCAAGTCAACCGGTTGACCAACGGGCCGAAGGGCACGCGCGGGCAGGCCTAGAGACCGGAAGGGCGGTTGATGACTTGACGCCCACTGAGCGACACGCACGAGCGCTAGCTGCCGGGTCCCCCAGCTCCAGCTCCAGTCGGCTCAGCGGTACTCGTCGATGGCCTCGAACATGGCCTCGATGTTCTGCGGCGGCACGTCGGGCAGCATGTTGTGGGCGGTGGCGAAGACGAACCCGCCGCCCGGCGCGAAGGCCTCGATGTTGCCGCGCACGTGATCCTTGACCTCGTCGGGCGAGCCCTTGGGCAGGACCTGGCGCGTGTCGGCGCCGCCGCCCCAGAAGGTGATGTCGGACCCGAACTCTGCCTTCAGCTTGGCCGGCTCCATGTCGCGGGCGCTGATCTGCACCGGGTTGAGGATGTCCACGCCGGTGTCGACGATGTCCGGCAGCAGGTCGTAGAGCGAACCGCAGCTGTGCAGGAACGTCTTCATCGAGCTGCGCTCGTGGACGTAGGCGTTGAGGGCGGCGTGGCGGGGCTTGAAGATGTCGCGGTAGGTCTGGGGCGACATCAGCGGGCCGTTGTCCATCCCCAGGTCGTCCCCGAAGCGCACGATGTCGACCAGGTCGCCGACCGACTCGATGACGTGGTCGAGCGTCTCGAAGTGCAGCTCCAGCAGCGCGTCGAGCAGGCGCTCCACGTTGGCCTGGTCCATCACCAGATCCATGAGGAAGTTGTCGATGCGGCGCAGGAACGTGCCCCACTCGAAGAGGTTGCAGCCGACCACCACCATCAAGGCCCGGTCGGTCGACTTGCGCAGCTCGATCGTCTGCGCCCGCAGCGTCTCCCAGAAGCCCTCGTCGCCGGCGTGGTCCCAGGGGCTGTGGACGAGGCCCGACCAGAGCACGAGGGGCATGACCTCGGAAAGGCCCGAGAGGTCGTCGGGGTAGCCGTCGAGGTAGGGGAAGTAGGTCTGGTCGAAGAAGGCCGCTCCCTTGGGCATGGCCGCGATACGCAGCCCGTCGTCGGTGAAGACCTCCAACGAACCGTCGTCCTGCCGCACCGGGTCGAACCAGGCGGGGATCTCGGTCTCGATCCCAGAGGGCAAGGTCAGCGGCTTCCAGTCGGCTTCGCTGGTGTTGAAGGTGCGGCCGATGTCGACCGCGTCGATGCGCAGGCGGCCGAGCAGCTCGTCGCACGGCTGGGCCAGCTGCTGCACCACGTCGTAGACCCGGGTGCGCTGGTCAACCAGGCCAAGGTGCCGGACCAGGTTGGCATGGGCCACCGCCGAGATGCCCGAGCTGGGGTTGGAGCCGAGATCGACCGCCACACCATCAGGTTCGCGGTGGTCAAGGCTGGTGAGGACCCGCTCGCGCGCGGTCATGGGCTGCCTGCTCATGCCTACACCTCGGGCAGCTCGAGGGGGTAACGGCCGAACTCGCGCACGAGCTTGACGATGAGGTCGTACGTCTGACCCGAGACCTCGCTCGAGACCGAGTGGTCGGACATGAAGATGTAGCCACCGCCGTAGGCCGCGCGGAGCCGGTGCAGCACCTCGCGGCGCACCTCCTCGGGGTCACCGCGCTCCCACACGCGCATGTCGCTGTTGCCGCAGAAGGTCAGCCGATGGCCCAGCCGCTCGCGTAGCTCGACCACGTCGAGGCCGGCCTTGGCTTCGAGCGGGTTGTAGCCGTCGAGACCGATCTCGATCATGTCCTCGAGGTAGCTGTTGGCGTTGCCACAACCGTGGAACATGACCGGCAGCCCGTGCGAGTGACACAGCTCGATGATGCGCGCGACCGTCGGCTTGTAGTACTTGCGCCAGTAGGTCGGCCCCATGAAGAGGCCCTTCTTGTAGGCCGCGTCGCCCCAGATGACCATGCCGTCGAGGAGACCGTCCGCAGCCTCGATCTGCGCCTTGGTCACCTCGTAGCTGAACTCGCCGATGCGCAGCAATTGCTCGCCGAAACGCTCGGGATACTCGCCGATCCAGGTCAGCGTGTTGAGCTGGCCCAGCAGGCGCGTGGTGATCTCTGAGGCCTCGGTGATGCTGCCGTAGACGGGGAAGTCGGCGTACAGCCCGCGCAGGGTCTCGACCCAGGCTGGGCTGTTGCGCTGGAAGCCGTCGCCCACGCCGGCGATCTGGTTGTCGCCGGCCTCGAAGTAGCGCCGTCGGTCGTAGGGATCGTCGAACTCGAAGGCCTCCATCTTCTCGATGGTGTCGGTCTCCCAGCTGATCTGCTCGGGCATCGGCAGGTCGAAGCGCTTGCGGATGGTGGTCTCGAAGCCGGTCTTGATGACGACCTCTTCATCGTCCTCGCGGATGGTCTCGAAGTCGCGTATGTGGGGGTCCATGTTCGGGACCGTGACGATGAAGTCGAGGTCGTAGTGGCGATAGGGATCGGCATCCTCCGGCAGGCCCAGCTCCTCCCGCCAGCGGCTGGTGAAGGAGCCCCAGAAGACGTCGCTGATGGGGACGCGATCGGGCTCCTCGTGGGAGAAGGCCTTGCGCAGGCGGTCCAGCTTGGCCTGCGTGTCGGGGTTGCGTTCGATGGTGTCCGAGTACTTGGCTGATCCGAAGAAGGTCATCTGTCCCTACCCCCTCGCTAGGCCGCGCCGACCAGGCTCTTGGCCACCTCGGCTGCGGCGCCGGCATCCTCGGCGAATCCGTCCGCGCCTACCTCCTCGGCGAACTCGGCGCTGACCGGAGCGCCGCCGACGAGGACCTTGGTCTCCACACCGGTGGCCTTGACCGCGGCCACCGCCTCCTTCATGTGCGGGACGGTGGTGGTCAGCAACGCTGACATGCCCACGATGTCGGGCTCGTGCTCCTTGGCCGCCGCAGCGAAGTCCGATGGCGTCACGTTGACGCCCAGGTCGATGACCGCGAAGTTGGCCCCGCGCCACATCATGCCTACGAGGTTCTTGCCGATGTCGTGGAGGTCACCCTGGACCGTGCCGATGACGGCAGTATGCGGGGCCCTGACCCCGCTCTCGGCGATGAGCGGCTCAAGGATGGCCAGCGAGGCCTTCATGGCGTTGGCCGCGATGAGCATCTCAGGCACGAAGATCTCGTCCTGCTGGAACTGCTCGCCGATGACGGCCATGCCGGGCACGAGCCGCTCCTCCACGATGAAGCTGGCGTCCTCGCCGTCAGCGAGGCACTGCTGTGTCAGCTCGGTCGCAGCGGCCTTGTCGCCGTCGATGATGGCCTGGGTCAGTGGGTGCATCTCGGCCAACGTCATCCTCCCCTCGGTGTCGGGCCCGTCGTGCGGGCCTGCTCATGGTCATGTCCGCGCGTCTGCTCCCGGCGCAGGCCTCGGGATGGTCGATCGCTCAGGGCGCCTCCGCTTCGATGGCCACGACCTGCCCTGTCTCGCCCGAGCGGTAGAGCGCTTCGACCAGGCGCAGCGTCTTGAGGTTGTCGCGCGCGCCGGACTCCGGCTCGCCGCCGTCCTTCATCGCCCGTAACAGTGAGCCCACCGGCCCGAGGAAGGCGTCGGGCACCCAGCGGCGGGTCACGGGGTAGGGCAGCCAGCCGTCGGTGGGCATCACCCGGCTCCACAGCTCGAGCGTGTCGGGCCGGCCGTGGGGGTAGTCGGAGAGCAGGCCGAGGGTGCCGCGGATGGCGCCCTCGGAGCCGTCGATGCGGAAGCGCGCCTCGTTGTCGCCGGCCAGGTTCTCCTGGTTGGAGTGGATCAGCCCGCGCACGTCACCGGGGTACATGAGCACGCTCACCGTGCGCGTCTCGCCCACCGGCTTCTGGCCCGGCAGGCGCCACTGGGTGCCGAAGACCCTGCTCGGTTCGCCGAGGAACGCGCGCAGCGTATCGACGTAGTGGATGGAGTGGAAGTAGATCTCGAGCTGGGGCACGCCGCCCAGCCAACCCCAGCCGGCCAGGTCGGTGTCGATGTTGACCTCGAAGGAGATGGTCGTGACCTGCCCGATCCAGCCACGTCCGATCATCGCCTTGGCCGCACGCATGCCCTCCTCGTAGCGCATCTGCTGCTGGACCGCTACCTTGCGCCCGAGCTCGTCCGCGCGGGCCACGACCCTGGCGGCCTCGTCGACGTCGAGGGCCAGGGGCTTCTGGCACATCACGTCCTTGCCCGCTCCCAGCGCTCGCAGGGCGATCTCGACCTGGGCCTCGGGGACGACCGCGATGTCCACGACCGCCACGTCGGGGTCGGCCAGCAGCTCATCGAGAGTGTCGTAGACACGAGGGATGCCATGGGCCTGGGCCAGCCGCTCGGCATGGCTGCGGGTGCGGCCCCAGATGGCCGGCACGGGGATGCCGGCTGACTTGTACACGGGCAGGTGGCCGACGTCCAGGATGGCGCCCGTCCCGACCAGCCCGATGGGCCGGATGTAGCGCTCCGGCAGGGTCAGGTCGCAGGCGTCGGCGATCTCCGCGAGCAAGCCGATCACGTCCACCAACCACGCGTGCGTATCACTGCCCCTGTATAGCAACCGGTGCACCGCAAGTCAACCGGTTGACCTCTCGTAGCTACGGGGCCGGCGGGACCTTGATATAGGCGGTCCTGCCCGGACCGTGCACGCTCGCGGGCGGGGGCGCCACGGTGGCCCCCGGTGAGACGCGGATGGTCTCCTGCAAGGTCTCGTGGATGGGCGCGTCCCAGGGCTCGTCGAGCACGAGCTCCACCGCCCGGCGACCCAGCTCACGCAGGGGCATCTCCACGCAGGTCATGGCCGGCAGGCGGTAGTCCTCGGCGGGCAGCTTGTGCAGGGCGATGAGCGAGACGTCGCCCGGCACGGTGAGACCGTGCTGGTGCAGGGCGTGCCACGCGCCCAGGCCTTCGTTGGCGTCGGCTGCCACGATGGCCGTCGGTGGCTCGGGGCTATCGAGGAACCGGCGCACCGCGGCCGCGCCCCCCTCGGGCGTGTAGTCGGCGCTGATCAGCCAGCTCGGATCGAGCCACAGGTCGGCTGCCGCCATGGCGTCCCGGAAGCCGTCCTGCCGGCGCTCGGCGGTGTCGACGCCTGCCGGACCGCCGGCCCAGCCGATGCGTGTGTGGCCGTGGCTGATGAGGTGCTCGGTGGCCAGGCGTGCCGCCCGCTCGTCGTCGAGGATGACCCAGCGCTCGGCCCCGCCGGATCGGCGGTTGACCAGCAGGGTCGGCACGCGCGGATCGCGGAAGAGCTCGTCGGCGTCGTAGCCCGCACGCAGGCCGGCTACCAGCGCGCCGTCGACGGCGCCGCTGCGCAGGAGGCGCAGATAGCGCTCGGTGAGCTCGCCCTCGTGGGATGCCGTCCACAGCAGCATCCCGCGGGCCTGGGCCACCTCCTCGGCGCCGTCGATGATAGGCACGATGAGCGGGTTGCCTGAAGGGACCAGCAGCGCGATGGCGCCGGCCCGTGCGCGCGCCAGGCCGCGAGCGTGGAAGTTGGGGCGGTAGTCCAGGGCCGCGGCCGCGTCCTTCACCCGCTGGCGCGTTTCCTCACGCACGCGAAGGGTGAGGTCACCGCTCAGGACCTTCGAGACGACCGCTCGGTCGACCCCGGCCCGGCGGGCCACGTCGGCGATGGTGGTTCGACCCTGTTCCTTCATCGTCCGGTGCAGCATGCGCGCATCGGCAGTCGTTGGTCAACCGGTTGACGCGAGCCCTGACAGGGGACTAGGGTCTGTCGCCAGCGACGGCGGTGAGGAGGTGTCCACCCGCCCGCGGAGGGAGGAGCAGGCGATGCGTTTCGGCGTGCTGGGCGTCATCTGGAGTGACTGGACCGACGTCGACTACGAGCGGGTCGCGTTCGCGCGCGAGCTCGGCTTCGGCGGCATCGGCGCACACCTGACCGTGCCCGCCTCCACCATCAGCGAGGCGGTAGCGGAGAACGTGCGCGCCTGCATCGAGGGCAATGGCCTCGACTTCATCCAGCTGTGGGGGCCGTATCCCACCATCATCAGCCCCGACGAGGAGGTCCGGCGGGCAGGCGTGGCCGGCGCCATCGACATCGTCCGCCTGGCCGCTCGGCTGGGCGTGCCGGAGGCCGGCGTCCGGCCCACCAGCCACAACCCTCGCGGCGACTGGTGGCCGCACCCCGAGAACCACAGCCGGGCCAGCGAGGACCGGCTCGTGCGCAGCCTCTCGCAGATCCTCGAGGTCGCGGTGGCCGAAGGCGTGAAGGTGGTGCTGGAGGCGCACGCGACCTCGACCCTCGATTCGCCGGCGCGTATTCGCCGGGTCATCGAGCGCACCGACGCAGGGTCGGTGACCATCAACATCGACCCCGTCAATTTCGTGCGCGACCTGCCCACGGCCTACGACTCGACGGCCATGATCGAGGAGTACTTCGACGTCTGCGGCGAGTACTGCGGCACGGTCCAGGTCAAGGACGTCTACCTCGAGGACCGCTTCGTGGTCCACATCTCGGAGACCATCCCCGGCACGGGCATGCTCGACATCGACACCGTGCTGCGACGGACCCAGGCCCTGGGGCCGGACATGTACGCGGTCGTGGAGCACTTGCCGGTGTCGCAGATCGGGCTGGCGGTGCGACACTTGCGCGAGCGAGCTGCCGCCCTCGGCATCGAGGTCCGCTGAGGTGGGCGTTCCGCCGCCAACCGGGGCGACCCGACTGCGGGAGCTGGCCGAGCGCCACCTGTGGATGCCTTACTCGCCACCCGGCGCCCAGGGTTCGGTGCGCGACGAGATCCGGGTCATGACCCACGGCCAGGGCGTGCGCACCTGGGACGACGAAGGTCGCGAGTACCTCGACGGCACCTCCGCCCTGGAGGCACTCATCCTGGGACATGGCGACGAGGAGGTGGTGGAGGCCATCGCCGAGCAGGCCCGCACGATGTCGTTCGTCGACGTCTTCCGCTTCGTGACCCCGCCGCAGGTGGAGCTGGCGGCGGAGCTGGTGGCCGTCTCGCCCGGCATGGCCATGGCCCATTTCACGCCCGGGGGCGCCGAGGCCGACGAGGTCGCCATCAAGCTGGCCCGCCAGTACCACGCGCTGCGGGGCGAGCCCTACCGCATGAAGGTCATCACCCGCGAGGGCGCCTTCCATGGCGTGACGGCCGGGGCCATGGCCCTCGACGGTCAGTACTTCGCCTCGCGCAACGTGGTCTACGACGGCGGCCTCAATTGGGGTCGCACGGTGCCGGCAGGCGCTTGCCCCGAGTGCGACTTCGGCAAGGCCGGCCGCCACCTCGCGTGCGTCCACGCCATCGAGGCCACCATCCGCGCGGAGGGCCCGGAGACCGTGGCCGCGGTCGTGGTCGACCCCTGCGCCACGGCCATCGCCGTCTCGGTCCCGCCGGCGGGCTACCTGCGCCAGCTGCGCGAGGTCTGTGACCGCTACGGGGTGCTGCTGGTGGTGGACGAGATCATCACCGGCATGGGTCGCACGGGCAAGCTCTTCGCCACCGAGTGGGACGGCATCGTGCCCGACTTCGTGACCATGTCCAAGGCCCTCAGCTCCGGCTACGTGCCCATCGGCGCCACCCTTATCTCGCCCACGGTGCGCGACGGCTTCCTCGAGCACGAAGGCGTATTCCTGCACGGGCACACCTACGCCGGGCACCCCGTGGCTGCGGCCGCAGGGCTGGCGGTGCTGCGCCGTGTCCTGCGTGACGACCTCGCCGGACGGGCGGCCGTCCTGGGGGAGCGTCTACTCGCCGGCCTGCGCTCGCTGGAGCACCATCGCTTCTACTGGGATGCGCGCGGCAAGGGCCTGCTGGCCGGGCTTGAGATCGTGCGCGACCAGGACCGCGGCGAGGACTTCGCCGACCCGCTTGCGGCCGGCAACGCCCTCCGCATCGCCGCGCGAGAGCGGGGGCTCACCACGCTCCTGCTGCACCCCGGCAACGTCCTCTTCGTGGCGCCGGCGGTCGTCGCCAGCGAGGAGCAGATCGACCGCATGGTGGCCATCCTCGACGACGCGCTGGGGGACGTGGAGCGCTCGCTGGGATGACCGATAGGGTCAGAGCGGGGGCCGTTGGTCACGTTATCACGTGAGCCATGGTCAACCGCTTGACTTTGGCCACATCGACGGACTACCGTGACCGGGTTGCAGTGGGGGACCGCGGCATGAAGGGCTCGAAAGGGGGTCGCACGTGATCGTCGACAGCCACCAGCACTTCTGGGACCTCGACGAGGTCGAGTACCCCTGGCTGGTGCCTGACTATGGGCCCATCTACCGCACCTTCAAGCCCGACGAGCTGGAGCCCCAGATGGCCGCCGCGGGCGTGGACCGGACCGTGCTCGTGCAGTCGGCCAACTCCTTCGAGGACACCGACTCGATGCTGCGCCACGCCGGGCGCTACGACTGGATCGGCGCGGTCGTCGGCTGGGTCCCGCTGGAGGACGCGGCGGCCACGGCGCAGGCGCTGGACAAGTACCTGCGCAACCCCTTCTTCAAAGGCATCCGCCACCTCAACCACGAGGAGGCCGATCCGGACTGGCTCGTCCGTC
>Ga0316198_10000082_pt1 | contig 39574 bp, 40 predicted proteins | sample OudBieAanoxic_MG_FD_204935 | JGI IMG/M metagenome (GOLD analysis project Ga0316198, IMG submission 204935) | Coastal sediment microbial communities from Oude Bieten Haven, Netherlands - site A anoxic | ecosystem: Environmental > Aquatic > Marine > Coastal > Sediment | place: Netherlands... | reverse complement strand
AAATGTCATACTAAAGTTACATTAGGTAATCACCAGAAGCGCGGCACTATAATGAGCCACTATTCCAAATGGCCGAAAAACGAAAGGAGGTGAACAATCCCAGGCCACTGGCGGAGACGCCAACCGACATGGCCTTTTTGGATCTGGTCAACCTTCGGCTTGACCGCGTGAAAGCGTATAATTCGGAGCGGTATTATATTGATTTGATTTATCGTGCCAAAAGATGGATCAACATTTGGGGCGGTTTAACCTGTGCCGAAATATCGCAAATGATAATAACCAACTTCCTAATAGAAAGGCGAAAGGTATCGCCTCACACTGGAAATATCGAGTTGCGATTACTTCGGGCTCTTTTCAATTTCGGAATCAAAAGAAAATTTATCAAAGTTAATCCCACTGATGGAATTGCCTTTTTTCCAGTTAAAAAGAAGGTTAAATATTTCCCGGGCAATAAAGATATTGATAAAGTAATCGCGGTGGCTGATCCAGACACACAGGATTACCTCTGGACAATTAGGGAAAAGATGGCCATTGTGAGCGAGGTCAATCGTCTTGAATGGGAGGATGTGAACTTTGCAGAAAGGTTTGTCATTTTGTACACCCGTAAAAAGAAGGGTGGGCACAGGACGCCGAGGAAAGTGCCAATGACTAAGAAACTGTATAAAGTTCTGCAACATAGGCACAAAAATCGTGACCCTGAAAAGCCATAGGTATTTTGGCATCGGTATTGGAGTCGAAAAGCGGATCGGTTCTGTGTAGGGCCTTATATTGACCGCAAACTGATTATGAAATCATTATGTGCGAAGGAGGGTGTAAAATATTTTCGGTTCCACCCAATTCGTCATTCTGGGGCTTCCATCATGGATGGCAACAATGTTCCTATCGGAGCCATCCAGAGAATCATAGGGCACGAGAATCGGAAAACCGCCGAGATTTATCTTCACAGCATCGGTGATTTGGAACGGGACGCCATTATCACTTTTGAGCATGCAAGGGAAAATTCTCACACAGATTCCCACACAAAAGGTAATCAATAGAAATAGGGGCAACCGATTAATCGATTAACCCCTTATTATAATTAATTATTTTTGGTGGGCCGTGAAGGAATCGAACCTTCAACCTTCTGATTAAGAGTCAGCTGCTCTGCCTAGTTGAGCTAACGGCCCATGCTTGTCCAATCCCGTCTTTAGCATGGCTAGGAAATGCGGTTGTCTAACAATTTGCCCAAAAGATGTCAATTGATTTTTAGCAACGTTCACGATCGCCAGGGGGGTGGCCGGCGTTTACGTTTAATTTTTTTTCTTCCCTGTTTGCCGTTTCCGTCTTGGCCTTTTTGAGGTGGTTTTGGCCCGCGTTTAACTGTTTTTTCTGCAAACGGATCCAGGATAAAGCTGCCGGGCGTTGGAGGTACCTGGCGATCTTTAATTGGTTTTTTAGATAGTGGCTTATCTTCCGGTACCGGTGGGCCGGAAAAACACCCTTCGGGAATCTCTCCGGCCCAAAAAATACGCTCGCCAACACTGAAAAATTGGACACTTCTGTCCTGACATTGTCGCGTGTTCACCGTAAGCAAGATGGCCCGACGGTCATAGCGCCGGCCAATCCGTTCGGCCAATTTACGATCCGATGACAGAACTACTCTAGGTACCCCCATACCGATGATCCCTTTTGTAGAGACAACGGGATAGGCCCGCTGGCGAACACAGGTGTATAGCAACCGGGGTGGATTTGCCACTTCCTTTTGAAGTGGCAACTTTTCCCGATTCCGGGCACGAATTAGGTTACCATCGCGCTCCAGGGGTGGATCGCCGAGGGTGAGAAAAAGGTCATCGATATGCCTTAGCCGCACATGGTGCCAGCCGTCCTCTTCACAAACGGCCTTTAACAAATCCTTTATCTTAACGTATCCATCAGTATCCGGGACAAGGCCAAATTCATCGGGATGGCGTCCCAAGATATAGATCAGTAATTTCAACAAGCGCTCGGCGTTGCGCTGATATTTTCCCATCACTTTTTCGTTTCTTGACCTGTTTTGCTTACTCTGCTATTTTTTAAATATAATCATATCGTCAGAAATGATGAAAGGGCAAATCCTTATGGACCAAACCAAGTCGAAACAGCTTTATACCCAGGCCCAAATAGTAATACCGGGAGGTGTTAACAGCCCGGTGCGTGCTTGCAAATCCGTAAACGCCACCCCACTTTTCATAGATCGCGCCGAGGGATGTATTCTCACCGATGCCGATGGTAACGAATATATTGATTATGTGGGATCATGGGGACCGCTGATCCTTGGCCATCGTCATCCCGCTGTAATTAAGGCCATCGAGGCCGTGCTGGAAAGGGGCACCAGCTTCGGCGCGCCCACAGACCTTGAGATCAAACTGGCCGAGTTGATCATGGCAGCAATGCCGGCCATCGAGATGATCCGAATGGTGAACTCCGGCACCGAAGCGACCATGAGCGCCATCCGACTGGCCCGGGGATTTACCGGTAGAGACAAAATCATCAAATTCGACGGGTGCTATCACGGCCATGCCGATACCCTTTTGGTGGAAGCCGGCTCCGGTGTCGCCACGCTTGCCATCCCGGGCAGTCCCGGTGTCCCCGAAGAATTTGCCGCTTTGACTCGATCCCTCCCTTTTAATAATATCGAAGCCTTCGAAAGGGTCATGGAAAAAGAAGGCAATGAAATTGCCTGTGTCATCGTCGAACCAGTGGCCGGTAACATGGGTATGATCCTGCCAAAAGAGGGGTTTTTACTCTGCTTACGCCGAATAACTGAAAAAACCGGAAGTGTTTTAATCTTTGACGAGGTGATGACCGGTTTTAGGGTGGCCCATGGCGGCGCCCAATCCCTTTATGGAATCACACCGGATCTCACCACCTTAGGAAAAATCATCGGCGGCGGCCTGCCGGTGGGTGCGTATGGCGGCCGCAAGGATATCATGTCCCGTATTGCCCCCCAAGGCCCGGTTTATCAGGCCGGAACACTTTCGGGAAATCCGGTGGCCATGGCGGCCGGGATCGAAACCTTGAAGCAATTAACCACCCCAGGGCGGTATGATAAATTGGAAAAAAATTCGCAGCGACTGGTGGCAGGTCTGAACCAAGCCGCTGAACAGGCCGGTATAGATGCCCAAGCCGCTGCAATCGGTTCCATGTTCGGCTTCTTCTTTACCGCTCAACCGATATCCGATTTCGATTCCGCCAAATCTTGCAACCTGGCAATGTTTACGGACTATTATAAAGGGATGCGTGAAAAAGGAATTTACCTGGCACCATCTCAATTCGAAGCCGGATTTGTTTCCACAGCCCACGACACCGACCACATCGATAAAACCATTTCGGTTGCCCGTGACGTATTACAACGGGTTGGCTCCCGATGAAAAATATCACGATTCTGGTGGTAGGGGGGGCCGGATATATCGGCGCTCATATGGTGAAAGCCCTGCTTGAAGAAGGCAGCGATGTGGTCGTCCTGGACGATCTTTCGCGAGGCCACCAGGATCTGGTCACCGGCGGTATTTTCGTTCATGGCAGTATCCAGGACCCTGATTTGCTCGATCGCCTCTTTACTTCCTATCGCATTGATGCGGTCATGCATTTTGCCGCCCATTCCCTGGTCGGGGAATCGGTGAGCACGCCTTTGATCTATTACCGTAACAATGTCGCCGCGACCATAGAACTCATCGCCGCCATGGTACGTCACAATGTACGCCGATTTATTTTTTCCTCCACGGCCGCCGTCTACGGTGAACCGGAAACCGTCCCCATTGTCGAAGATCATCCCCTACGACCCACCAACCCTTACGGCGTCACCAAAAGGACCGTGGAGCGACTGCTGGTCGATTGTGATGTGGCCCATGGGGTAAAGAGCATCTGTCTGCGGTATTTCAATGCCGCCGGCGCCGATGAGAGCGGGTGTATCGGTGAACGCCATGATCCGGAAACCCATTTAATTCCATTGATCCTCAAAGTCGCCACTGGTGAACGCGACAACATCCGGATATTCGGCAGCGACTATCCGACCCCGGACGGTACTTGTATCAGGGATTATATCCACGTTACCGACCTGGCCCAGGCTCATCTGTTGGCGCTTCAAGTGTTACTGGAAGATGGCGACAGTGACGTTTTCAATCTGGGTAACAGCAAAGGGCACTCGGTTCGGGAAGTAATCGAACTGGCCCGTAACATTACCGGGCACCCGATCCCAGTCGAAGAGACAACCCGTCGGGCCGGTGATCCCGCCGTCTTAGTGGCCGGGCCCGATAAAATCAAGAGAGAACTGGGCTGGCACCCCCGCTATGAAAACTTGGAGACCATTATTGAAACGGCCTGGCGGTGGCATCGACATGAAGCCGACCATGTTTTGCCTTGAAAAATATGCCCTGCCTTGATATATAAATTTTGTTTTACAAATCATTTGTTCGATCCAGAATATCAACAGGATCGTCCATCTCATCCATCACCCTATCTTTGAAAAGGAGGAATTACCAATGAAACCATTCCGACTGATTTTGTCCGTTTTACTTGTTCTATCGCTGGCAGGCATTGCTTATGGTGGCACCCTTGAAGATGTCCGAGCAAAAGGCTTTATTCAGGCAGGTGTTAATGGTGACCTGCCCGGATTCGGCAAAGCCGACGAAAAAGGTGTCTGGAGAGGCCTCGATGTAGATACGGCCCGGGCCGTTGCCGTCGCAGTGTTCGGCGATGCCGACAAAGTAAAATTTACACCTCTGACGGCAAAAACACGTTTCACCGCATTGCAATCGGGCGAGATTGATGTACTGACCCGTAACTGCACCCAAACCCTCGGTCGCGACACCGCTTTAGGTCTCGATTTCTGCCAGGTTAATTACTATGACGGCCAGGGGTTTCTGATTCCTAAAAAACTGGGTGTCAAAAGTGCCATGGAACTTGATGGGGCTGCTGTCTGCGTACTGCCGGGAACAACCACCGAACTCAACGTGGCAGACTTTTTTCGTGCCAACGGGATGAAAATGAAACCCGTGGTTATTGAAAACACGGCAGAGCTGACCAAGGCCTTTTTTGCCGGAAGATGTGACTGCCTGACTTCGGACGCCTCCCAGTTGGCCGGACACCGTTCAAGCGCCGCCAACCCCAAGGACTACATTATCCTGCCGGAAATTATTTCCAAGGAGCCCCTGGCCCCGGCCGTACGTCATGGCGACAACCAGTGGAAGGATATCGTCAACTACAGCATCCTGGCGATGATCAACGCCGAGGAACTCGGTATTACATCGAAAAACGTTGATGAGATGCTTAAGAACAAAAACCCTAAAGTCATGCGTTTTCTGGGGGTTACCGAAGGTAACGGCAAGGCCCTGGGCCTGGACGAAAAATTTGCTTACAACATTGTCAAGCAGATCGGCAATTACGGCGAGGTATTTGAAAGAAACGTAGGGGTTAACACGCCGCTCGGAATCGAGCGTGGTCTGAATGCCCTGTGGACCAAGGGTGGGTTGATGTATTCGCCGCCTTTTAAATAACCGTTTATAAATCGCAAAACCCGAAACAGCACTTGAACTGGTAGGGCCATGCGAGCGGTGGCGACGAATAATGTATTCCGGCTGCCAGGCTGACAACCCGAATTTGACAGCCTGGCAGCCGCTGTGTTTGAAATGATGCCATATGCAGCCAAATAAACTTAATCCCAAGGGGTCTTTGCCGACCGAGACGGTTCCATTTTTCAACGACCCCAAAAAGCGGTCGATCATTTTCCAGATCGCCACGCTCCTGATGGTTGGGCTGCTGGGTTTTTACCTGATATCTAATACGATCACCAATCTCGAAAAGCAGTCGATTGCAACCGGCATCGGCTTTTTACAGAAAGAGGCCGCATTTGAAATCGGTGAATCGCCTATTGCCTATTCTGCGGCCGACACTTACGGCCGCGCCCTTGTCGTTGGTTTCTTAAACACCCTGATCGTTTCATTTGTCGGAATCATCATCACCATCATACTCGGTACGGCTATCGGTATCGCCCGGCTCTCCACTAACTGGCTGGTATCAAAACTGGCGACGGGATTCATCGAATTGTTTCAGGATATACCGGTTCTACTGCAGCTTTTTTTCTGGTATGCGTTTTTCTACAACATCCTGCCATCACCCCGTCAGGCCTGGAATCCGATTATAGGCGTCTTTTTGAGTAATCGCGGCCTGGTTTTTGCGGTACCAGAATCCCATCCCGTCTATAAAACCATGGCCATCGCAATTATTGTTGCCTGTGTGGTTATTTATTTTCTCCATCGCTGGGCAAAGCAAAGACAGGCCCGGACCGGCCAACCCTTCCCTGTCTTTCGTGTATCCTTGGTAGTCCTAATTGGCTTTCCGATGCTGACCTGGATGCTGGGCGGTGCGCCGACGGCCATGAATATCCCCGTGCTGCAAGGATTCAATTTCCAGGGGGGTACAAACATCAGCCCTGAATTTACGGCCCTTCTGCTGGGCTTGATTCTATATACCGCCGCATTTGTAGCTGAGGTCGTGCGCGCCGGAATCCAGTCGGTCAGCAAAGGGCAGACCGAGGCCGCCATGTCCCTGGGCCTCAGACCGGTGCGGGTTTTAAAATTGGTAGTTTTACCTCAGGCCCTGCGCGTTATCATTCCCCCTTTGACGAGCCAGATGCTGAACCTGACCAAAAACAGTTCTTTGGCGGTTGCGATCGGATATCCGGACTTCGTATCCGTGGCCGGAACCACCATCAACCAGACCGGTCAGGCCATTGAAGGGGTCGCCCTGATGATGATCGTCTATCTCACGTTGAGCCTGCTGACGTCAGTCTTTATGAACTGGTACAACAAGAAGATGAAACTGGTGGAAAGGTAAAATCGCGCTGTGGTTTTATTGAATGTGGCTTTAATCTGAAGACAACACATACAAATCATGGTTAAGACAGAAGTTAAACAGGGCGCGGAAAAGATCAAACCACCGGTGACGAGTGTCGGAACCATCGGGTGGATAAAAACCAACCTGTTCAACAATCTCTTTAACTCGGTCCTGACCCTTGTAACCCTTTACATCTTATGGCAGGTGGTACCCCCTTTTATACGCTGGGCCTTCATCGACAGCCAGTGGTTTTCTACCGGTGAGGCCTGCCGTGGGTCTGAAGGTGCCTGTTGGTCGGTTATTCCGGCCAATATCCGGTTTATTCTTTTCGGCTTTTTTCCATACGAATCGCAGTGGCGGCCGCTTTTAGCCATGATTATCCTAGTGGCCCTCCTTTTTTACAGCCGGAATCGCAAACACTGGAAAAAATCACTAATCTATGCCTGGATTACCGGCCTGTTCATTATGGGGCTCCTCATGAAGGGTGGCATTTTGGGGCTGGCGCCAGTCGAAAGCACACAATGGGGGGGCCTCCCACTGACATTGCTGCTGTCGGTTTTCGGGCTTACGGCGGCATACCCGCTGGGCGTGGTGCTTGCCCTCGGCCGCCAGTCTCAGATGCCGGCGGTCAAAACCTTATGTATTATTTATATTGAAATGATCAGGGGCGTACCACTGATTACACTGCTGTTCATGTCGTCCATCGTATTTCCACTGTTCCTTCCCGAAGGGGTTACGGTGAACGTCATTTTACGGGCACAGGTCGCTATTATTATGTTTACGGCCGCCTACATTGCCGAGGTCGTTCGAGGCGGACTGCAGGGGATGGCAAAAGGACAGTATGAGGCGGCGGAATCCATGGGACTCAACTACTACCAGACCATGCGACTGGTGATTTTACCCCAGGCATTGAAAATAGTCATACCGCCCACGGTTAGTCAACTAATATCCGCTTTAAAAGATACATCCCTGGTCGTCATCATCGCATTGTATGATTTGCTCAAGACAACCCAATCCGTACTGTCAGATCCTGCCTGGATGGCGTTTTCTTCAGAAGCATATATCTTCGTGGCCCTGATCTATTTTGGTTGCTGTTATTTCATGTCCAGCTACAGTAGACGTCTGGAGAAGGAATTGGATACCGGGTTGTGACCCTATGCCATCGCTGCAATATTTGAAACGGCAACGACACCAATGTTTAAAACATTCAAGAAACATTATTTTTCGAGCCGTAATAAGTAAAAGGTAGCCCATGAATGACATAAATTCCGACGAGGAAACCCTTTTAGCAAACGATGCTATTATCGAAATCAAAAATATGCACAAATGGTTCGGGGAGTTCCATGTTCTGCAGGACATCAACCTGACCGTTCAGAAGAAAGAACGGATTGTTATCTGCGGCCCTTCCGGCTCCGGTAAATCGACCCTAATTCGTTGTATTAACCGGCTTGAGGAACATCAGCGCGGCCAGATAATCGTTGATGGTATCGAGTTGACCAACGATATCAAGAATATAGAAAAAGTCAGAACTGAGGTTGGTATGGTCTTTCAGCATTTCAACCTATTCCCGCACCTGAACATTGTCGAAAATCTCACGCTGGGCCCCATCTGGGTACGTAAAATCCCGAAAAAGGAGGCCGAAGAGACGGCCATGTATTACCTGGAAAAGGTACAAATCGCCGAACAGGCGCTAAAATATCCGGGCCAACTTTCCGGTGGACAGCAGCAACGTGTGGCCATTGCCCGCAGCCTTTGCATGGCTCCCAAAGTCATGCTTTTTGACGAGCCGACATCGGCTCTGGACCCTGAAATGATCAAGGAAGTCCTTGATGCGATGATCGAACTGGCGCAGGAGGGTATGACCATGTTGGTGGTGACCCATGAGATGGGTTTTGCCAAAAGTGTCGCCCACCGGGTACTTTTTATGGATTATGGACAGATTGTGGAAGGAAATACCCCCGAGGAATTTTTCAACAATCCTCAAAATGAACGGACCAAGCTCTTTCTAAGTCAGATCTTAGATTAATGTATTACTTTAATATAATTTTATAACTATTTAATAATTATGAAAGGAGAATCCAGAGTGGCCGCACAAAAATACCAGGTTCAAGAATTGTCTGAGTTTGCTTTGGAGATGGTTCGCCAAGCCGGTCAAAAAGCCCTTACTTATTATGGCAAGGGACAACCGGATACCAAATTCGACGAAGGATTGATAACCAAAACCGAATTGCACTTAATGGATTATTTCCAGGATCAGTTGAATACCCAATTTCCGGACCATCAGATTTTTCGGGGTGCCCCGATGGGAAACGAATACACCCATGGCAGCAAGCGCTATTTGTGGATTTTCGATCCACTCGATGGCGTTGCCAATGTTCAAGCCGGTATTCCCATCTGGGGCATCTCACTGGCCTTGGTGGAAAATTTCTGGCCAGTGTGCGGCGTTATTTTTTTGCCGGCCACCGGCGACGAGTTTCAAGCTGTTGCCGGCCGTGAAGCCCTGCGCGGAGATGAAGTAATCAATACGGCTTCACTGGATAGTGTCAGCGATGAAAGCGTGCTGCTAACATACTCCCGCTTCCATTTACAGTACCACACCACTTTTCCCGGTAAAATCAGGAATATGGGGTGCACAACCGCCCATATCTGCTACGTCGCCCAAGGCCGGGCCGATGCGGCCATCATCGCCAATGAATCGTTTCAGGGACTGGCGGCCGCACGCGTGATCATTGAAGCCGCCGGCGGTAAAATATACAAAATGGACGGCAGTGAATTTTTTCTTAACGAATATCTTGATGGGGGAAGGATAAGTGAGCACCTGCTCGTCACTACACCGGGTATCTGTCATCAAGTACTTAATACACTCAACAGGACGAATTAATAATTTAAATGGTAATCAAGCTTTCTCTAACTATACGACTTAACAATCACCTGCCCACGGGTAAGCGGGCTGACCGGCTGACTGGCTGACTGGACCCCATGCCCCCTATCGTTGCCATCGTCGGACGCCCCAACGTGGGAAAATCGACCCTTTTCAATCGACTAACCCGAAGTCGCGACGCCATCGTGGATGATATTCCCGGCGTTACCCGGGATCGGCACTACGGTAAGGCGGTTTGGGACGAAAAAACCTTCACGTTGGTGGACACGGGTGGAATTCTGACAGCTGATCAGGACGGTTTCAGCGGACAAATCCAGGGCCAGGTTTTTGAAGCCATCCGCAATGCAGATGTTCTAATCCTTCTTTTGGACGGAAAAGCGGGAATCTCACCTTTTGATCGGGAATTGGCTCAAATGCTACGGGTGGCAGAAAAACCGATCCTGGTGGCTGTAAATAAGATCGACGGCCCTGAACTGGAAACTAATTTATCAGACTTCTATGCGCTGGGTTTCGAAAATCTTTACCCCATATCAGCAGAACATCGTTATGGGCTCTCCGATTTTCTCGACAGCTTGATCGGTACATTCGTCCCCCAAAAGACAAGAAAAGATACGGCCCGCACCGATGACACTATTCGCCTGGCCGTCATCGGTCGACCCAATGTGGGAAAGTCGTCTCTGGTTAATCGAATCCTGGGTGAAGAGCGGGTGATGGTGAGCCGGACACCCGGCACCACCCGGGATGCTATCGACACCGCCTGCGAGATCAATGGCCGAAACTACCTCATCATCGACACCGCCGGTATTCGTCGCAAGGGCAAAGTTACACAGCGAGTTGAAAAGTTTTCGGTCATAAAAGCCTTAAAAAGCCTTGAACGCTGTCACCTGGCGCTCGTTCTTCTCGACGCTCATGAGGGCATTACGGACCAGGACATCAGCATCGCCGGGTACGCCCATGAACGGGGTCGCGGCTGCATCTTACTGTTAAATAAATGGGATATCGTAGAGAAGGATACCCATACCGCCAGTCAGTATATCGAACGGTTGCGATCGACATCCAAATTCTTGAGCTTTGCACCGGCCATGACGATTTCGGCCAAAACCGGGTTGCGTGTCGGTAGGATTTTTAAGCTGGTCAACGAGGTTTATGAACACTATACGACCCGAATCGATACCGGACCCTTGAACCGAATTTTTGAACGGGCCGTCAGCCACAATGAACCATCCCTGCATCGGGGCAGGCGGATCAAATTTTATTATGCCGTCCAGGTCTCCAGCCGGCCACCGACCTTTGTTGCCTTTGTCAACTTTCCCGATGCAGTCCACTTTTCTTATCAGCGGTATCTGGTTAACCGGATCCGATCGGATACCGGCCTTAATCATACCCCTATTCGGCTCTATTTTAGGAAACGCAGTGGCCACCGTGACACCTCGCAATAGATCCGACGCCGATAATGCAGGAAAGGGCCAGGTAATGTCTCGCAGCCGCTCAGAAAAAAATATCGACTATATCCGCCCCTTGGCAGACCGTGTCCGCCCCAAAAGCATGGACGCGTTTGTCGGTCAACACACTGCCGTGGATAAAGGGACGGCGATATACCACGCGATCAGGCACGATCGCATCTTTTCGATGATCCTTTGGGGGCCGCCCGGGTGCGGCAAGACCACGCTGGCCCGGATCATGGCCAGCGAAACCGATGCCCATTTCGTCCAATTCTCTGCTGTGCTTTCTGGGGTAAAGGATATCCGGGCCGTGATCCAAACAGCCAAGGAGCAACAACAGGCATATCAAAGAAAAACCGTCTTGTTCGTGGACGAAATCCATCGCTTCAATAAAAACCAACAGGATGCCTTTCTCCACCACGTGGAAAGCGGCCTCATCACCCTGGTGGGCGCCACGACTGAAAACCCCTCCTTTGAAGTGATTCCGGCCCTGTTATCCCGCTGCCGGGTGATCGTACTAGAATTATTAACAGATGCGGATATCGAAACCATTCTCCGCCACACCCTGGCCGACAAAAAAAACGGGTACGGTCACCTGGATATCTCCCTTACGACAGACGCCTTGACGCACCTGGTTCAGATCGCCGCCGGTGACGCCCGCACGGCTTTAAATGGTTTGGAGCTGGCCGTATCCCTGACGATAAGTGGCGCCCTGGCAAACGATCAGCCATACGAAATTACGGTAGAAGACACCACCCGCGCCCTGCACAAAAAGGCGATGCTATACGACAAGGCCGGCGAAGAACATTACAACCTAATCTCGGCCTTGCATAAAAGCCTGCGGGGAAGTGATCCGGATGCCGCTCTTTACTGGCTGGCCCGGATGCTTGCCGGCGGAGAGGACCCTTTGTATATTGCCCGCCGGATGGTCCGTTTCGCCGCTGAAGATATCGGCAATGCCGACCCGAATGCCATGGCCGTAGCGCTAAACGCCATGGAGGCGTTTCGTTTTCTGGGACATCCCGAGGGAGAATTGGCCCTGTCCCAGGCAGCGATCTATCTGGCCACAGCCCCTAAAAGCAACAAGGTATATGCGGCCCATAAGGACGTTGCCCGGATCGTCAAACAGACCGGGCCACTGCCTGTCCCGCTTCACATCCGCAATGCGCCCACACGATTGATGAAGGAGCTCGGATACGGCAAAGATTACCGCTATGCCCACGATTATAAGGATAGTTATGCCGATCAGGATTATCTACCGGAAAACTTGCGAGACCGCTTCTTTTACCATCCTACCGATCGAGGGTATGAGAAAGTCATCAAGCAGCGCCTCGACCAATGGCGCCGGATTAAAGCCAAGCAGCGTACTAAAATAATTGCCAAGAAAAAAGATTCGGCTAAGGGGCTAAACGGCAAACCGGGCAACTAATCCAAATTGAAATTTGTTAGATTCATGCTTACAGATAAGTTAACTGCCTTCGGCTAAACCGAAGGCTTGGGGTCCAAGGATTCAAGGGTTCGAGGTGACGTCTGAGAACAAAAAAATGGTCGGTCAGGCAACTCACAAACGGGTAGCGGTCGAATACAAAAATTGTTCGCCTACCTGGAAGGCGGTAAAAACCCTTATTAAAAATGATAAAGCCGCACGAAAACAATTTATCCAAAAATTGAAGCGGGCGGTCTCATCGGCTTGATTTGGATAGTTAATCTTTTTATTTATATTTTCAGTACAAGTATTTATAATAAAACGTATAATGATCTATGAAAGGCGCGCCATGACCCAAAAAGACGTGACAGTAATGGCTTTTCAACTAGAAATCGCCGTTTTCGGTGCCGGGTGTTTTTGGGGTGTCGAAGAAATCATTCGAACCATATCCGGAGTCAAGAATACCACTGTTGGATATTGCGGCGGCACCCTGGCCGATCCAACTTACCGGGATGTGTCTACCGGAACCACTGGCCACGCCGAAGCGATAGAGATCCGTTTTGATCCGAAGATTGTGAGCTATGAAACCCTGCTCGATTATTTTTTCAGGCTTCACGACCCCACTACCCATCACCGCCAGGGCAATGATATCGGCAGCCAATACAGGTCCGTCATCTTTTATCAAAACGAAGCGCAGAAATCCCTGGCTGAAAGCAAAAAACAAGCGGTGGATGCTTCGGGAGTGTGGAAAAACCCGGTGGTGACCGAAATCGTCCCGGCCAAACCCTTTTATTCGGCTGAAGACTACCACCAGGATTACCTTCAGAAAAACCCCGGTGGATACAGTTGCCATTATCTAAGGGAATAACGACGATTATCGAGACCAATCACGATCCCTATCGGTTCGGGTCTTTCGCCCGGCTTTCCGAAGATCAGATGGCAGCTCTGGCCACTCATTTAAACGCCCCTCAAAAAGCGGCGGATACGATTCTCAGTGGACGCAGCCAACCCATCAGTGTCGATCTGTCCGGATACGGTCCGGTCACAATTAAAAAATATCTTCGTGGCGGCCTCATTCGGTATATAAACCGTCAAACCCATGTCAAATGGGGACCGAGCCGCCCCCAAAGCGAATTTACCATGTTAAACAGGGTTAGAAAATTGGGCGTCAACACGCCGGAACCGGTGGTTTATATAACCAAAGGCAAGCGATTCTATCAGGGCTGGTTGGTAACACGAAAGCTTGAAAATACAGAATCCCTGGCGGAACTCTGCAAGACGGGCCGGTCCAAGGCGGAAACCGCCACCGGGGAATTAGTGCATCAGGTATCGTTATTGATCGATAACCGCATCCTTCATACGGATCTGCACCCCGGAAATGTATTGGTCGATCAAAATGGAACGGCATATATCGTCGATTTTGATAAAGCCCGCACCGATATTCACAACCGTGATAAGCTTCGATATCACTATAAAGAACGATGGCGCCGCGCGATTATGAAATACGGGTTACCGGATTGGCTTGACAAGTTGATAGCCAGCGACCTTTATTGAGTTTAATACTTAAACATCCAATACGGGCCGTGGCCCACGAAAGAGAAATATCACCATGAGAAGCAAAGTATACTTTATTGATCTGCGGGCCAAGTACAAGGCAAGTTTCGTCGCCAAGCTGGAAAAACTTATCAAGCGAGCGGGGTTGTTGCGAACCATTAAGGAAAGGGACTTGGTAGCGGTCAAACTCCATTTTGGTGAAATGGGTAACACGGCCTTTATCCGACCGGTCTACGTCCGCCGAATTGTAAATGCCATCAAAACCAGGGGTGCGGTCCCTTTTTTAACCGACGCCAACACGCTATATGCCGGCACCCGGGGAGATGCGGCCAATCATTTAAGGACCGCCATTGAAAACGGTTTTGCCTATTCGGTGGTGGATGCACCCCTTATTATTGCCGATGGATTGCGGGGAAAAAGCGAGACAGCGGTCACCATCAACCAGTCCCGTTTTAAGCGCGTTTACATCGGGTCCGAAATTGTTCATGCCGACGCGCTGATTTCCGTGGCCCATTTTAAATGCCATGAACTCTCTGGGTTTGGGGGCACCATCAAAAATGTCGGCATGGGGTGTGCATCGCGCAAGGGGAAACTCGCCCAGCACTCATCCTTAACTCCCAAAATCAATCGGAAAAAATGTATCGGTTGTGGAGATTGTACGGCCCATTGCGCCCAGAAGGCGATTTCTTTAGTTAAAATCAAAGATGCTAAGAAAGCGGAGATCGATCCAGATAAATGCGTCGGTTGCGGCGAGTGTATCCTGATTTGCCCCAACGACGCCGTCACAGTTCAGTGGGTCAAGGATGTTCCCGCTTTTATGGAGAACATGGTGGAATACACCATGGGTGTGTTAAAGGGGAAAAGAGGTAAATCCCTTTTCATCAACTTCATCACCGATGTCTCGCCGGCCTGTGACTGCTATCCCTACAACGATGCCCCCATCGTACGCGATATCGGTGTCGTCGCCTCGAAGGATCCTGTGGCCATCGACCAGGCCGCCGCCGACCTGGTTAATGCCGAGTCCGCGTTGCCCGGATGTTGCCTGACGAATAATACCAAACCCGGTGATGACAAGTTCAAGGCTGTTTTCCCTAAAATCGACTGGACCATCCAACTCGATTATGCCGAACGCCTAAAGCTGGGCCAACGAAATTACGAACTGGTAACGATTTAAACCCCTTCATCGTCCGGATGTTCAACCATCGCCCGCACCTGAATCAACTCAGCCACGATGCTTACGGCAATTTCTTCCGGGGTTTGGGCACCGATTGACAACCCGATGGGTGAATGCACCCGATTCAATTGTTTGGTTGAAACCCCCGCCTCCATCAGAGACCGATAGATGATTTTTATCTTGCGGTGACTACCGATCATACCGATATAGGCCGCCGGGTGATTCAATGCTTGTCCGAGGACATTGCGGTCATGGGCATGACCACGCGTGACAATCACGATGTAAGATGAGGTGTTTATATGGATTTTTTCAAATGCGGATAAAAAGGGTTCAACAACGATTTCTTTGGCTTGGGGAAAACGGGATCGATTGGCAAATTCTTCACGATCATCTATCACCACCACGGTAAATCCGACCATTCCAGCCAGGCTGGCCACGTGGCGGGAAATATGCCCGGCACCGAATAGATAGAGCACATCATCGGGCTTTACCGGTTCAACGAAAAAGGCGTGACGGCCCTTTTGGGGATCGATAAGTGTTGCTTGATGGGCGCCGCCCAAACTGATCAACTGCCGCTCCCGGTCCAACGATATGTCGGCCAGATCTCCGGTGATCTTGCCGGTTGGTCCGACCAGCATCCGGCAGGCACGATCAGCCTGGTCAATTCCTTCGAATATTGCCGTGATCAGGACCCCGGTATACCCATCGTCAACCATTGCTGCCAGGGTATTGAAAATCTCCTGGACAACTTGATTCCCAGGAAAAAGCGGTTCCAGATAAACATCCGCTGTCCCGCCACACAACATTTCCGATTCGGCCACCTCATTGCCGGTCATTCTGAAAGACAGGATCGTGGAGCGGCCTTCCTTGAACACCACTTTCGCCTGCTTAAGCACCTCTAACTCCAATCGGCCGCCACCGATACTACCTATCAACACACCATCTTCCAATATTAGACACTGGGTACCGATGGTCCGGGGCGCCGATCCGGTTTGGCGAATAATTCTGGCCAGCACGGTCTGCCGTCCTTCCTGCAGGCAGTGATTGATTTTCAGATAGATATTTCCCATAACATTCCTACCTTGGACTGTCCGAGTGATCGATAACTTCGGGCCGGTTATAATTTCGCAAAATACCCTCCAGAACCGAGCCGGAAACGGTCCGGGCCTTATCGGAAATGATATCGCAATATTCAACCTTTCCCCGCGGATCGATATCTCCGAGTTTGGTCCCTTTATTAACTTTGATTCCGGATCGAATCAGTCCCCGGATGACACCATTGATAGCCGCGATGACTTCTTTTCCGCCGACTTCACCGATCACTTCATTGGACCGGACGCGATCCGTAATGGCAAAAGATGTATTAAAAAGACCGTCGGCCGGTGCCCACAGTACCCGTTCATGGGAAAACCCGGCGATATCTCCCGGAATACCGGTATTTTTTTCAGCAGCACCCGAATCGATGATTCGGCCCAGGTTATGTCCCCGGCGGGTCTCCACTACCAGGTGCGCATCGTGGTTCGCCCTGAAACCGGGCCCGAGCGCCATGACCAAAGAGGCCTCCTTAAGCAAAGTACCAAGATTTTTTTTGGCTATAATGGCATCGATAAGGACATCCGGCCGCATAGGTTCGACAAGCGACCATTCCGGATCAACGCCAACGACAATAAACCCGCTTTTCCATGCCGATGGGATCGTCGATGGATCATCCCGTCGAACCGCCGTCACATTTTCCACTGTCTGGGGTTCACCATAAATCGCTTCGCAAAAAGACACCATCCGTCGCACGGCCATCGGCTGAGCCTTCTCCATCATAAAAATTTGTCGGATATTGGCCATATATAATCGCCAGGCAATGGCCGTGGCCATTTCACCGGCCCCTTTGATTCCGATAATTAGTTCATGAATTGGTTTTGACAACATGCGATGCGTATCTCATCCATTTATTGGCGCTCAACGTTCGTAAATCAGAAGCGAATCAGTGTCAACCGGTGTTCTCCAGCTGTTTACATTTTATATTTGCGTTTTTTAGACATATTGGCTTAGATTAGGCGGGCGTATGAACCCCATAAACCCATTTACAAACTGCCCCGGCTGCTGGGGTCAGGTGCTGAGAAATATTTGGCCGGGCGCTAAAGCGTTGAAGCGGTAGACCGGATGTTCAGCGACCTTGTTTCGAATCGGCTATTGCGCACGGAGTGGATAAATGAATCAAAATAAAATGGCCGCCATTGGGGTCCATCTTTATACAGGCGTAGGCGTCCTGCTGGCCTTCGCCGCGGCCATTGCCTTAAAATATCACCATGTCCAGTTTTTTTTAATTGCTCTCTGGCTGGCAGTGGTGGTGGACTCAACCGACGGCGCGATGGCCCGCTATTTTGATGTCGGTCGTGTCCTCCCCACTTTTAACGGTAGGCGTCTGGATGATCTGATCGATTATCTAACCTATGTGTTCCTGCCGGCCATGGCCATGATTGAATTCGGCGTCCTGCCTACACCCGTCATGTGGATAGCGGTCCTGCCCATGATCGCCAGTGCGTATGGATTCAGCCTAGAGATAGCCAAAACCAATGAGTCCTATGTGGGCTTCCCATCGTACTGGAACGTCGTGTTCGCATATCTTTATATTCTTGCGGTGCCGGCTAAATGGGCTGTGGTCATTATTTTAACCCTTTCGATATTGGTGTTTGTCCCGATCCGGTATATCTACCCTTCCCGCACCCGCTGGATGAAACGTCCCACGCTGGCCATATCCTGTTTGTTTGGTCTTTTAATGAGTGGCGTCTGCCTTTTCCCTGATACGGCCTGGGCCAAAAAAGTGGCTAAGGTGTCGCTCATTTACCCTGCCTACTACGTCGTTGTATCTTTATTGCATCACCGGCGCGTGATGAGATCGGAGGAGGAGGAATAAAACGACCAGTAATTTGATTTATTCTTCCAATTACACTAAAGATAGGATCAGATATGAGCCATTTGAGGCGAGGCCTAAAAAATTTGTAGAAGGTGACAATGATGAGTAAAAACAGCCTAAAAGATAAGGGGAAGCCTGAAAATCCCATGTCTGACTGGATGGAATCAGCCGGTATGTTTTGGGAGGGGATGTTCCAAACGTGGCGCAAAGCCATGGATGGAGTTACCGTTCCCAATGCGCCTAACACAGATAAAACCAGTCAAACAAAGACATCGCTTGATGCGGCCATTAAGGCTTTTAGCAGTTTTTCCAGCGTCGTGGCCGAGCCGGATTCCATGGAATCCTTGTTTAAGGGTGCCGGCGCCATGCCTCAAATCCTGGCAAAAATAGCCCAGGCCGGTTTGAGTGGGTTATTTCAATTTCAACAAAAATGGCTTGAGCGCGCCGGGCAATTGGGGAAATCCACCGAGGCGTATAAATTTGAAGATCTGGATGAAAACGCTTTCCGGGCCTGGTCAGAGATTTACGAAACGGAATTTAGTCGATTTTTTAACATTCCGCAACTGGGTCTAATGCGGTTTTACCAGGAAAAAATGAATCAGGCCGTGGACAAATTCAATATATTCCAGACGGCCATGTCTGAATTCCAGCGACTTATCAATTTACCGATTAACCGATCGATTAGCGTTTTACAGGAAAAGCTTGGCGAAATAGCCAAAGACGGGGCCCTTCCGGAAGACCCCAAAACATATTATCAGATGTGGGTTAAAATTCTGGAGGGGCATTATATGACCCTGTTTCAATCTCCGGAATACGTTCACACGCTGGGGCAAACCATGGACGCCATGTCTGAATTTTCCCATGCTAAAAATGAGGTCATTCAAGATATGTTGAGCATGTTCCCCATCCCGACCGAAAAAGAAATAGATGAGCTTTATAAGGAAATCTATTTGCTGAAGAAACGAATTAATGTGCTTGAAAAATAAGGGGTGACGCCATGAATCAGCCCAAAATACCCGTTGATTTGATTCTATCCAAGCTGGCCGAGGATGCCGAGAAGGTCCATACCCGGACCCATAAGGCCGCCGACATTTTACTTGAACCGCTGGATACAAGTATAGCCACCACACCTTACGACGTGGTTTATGAAGAAGATCGAGTAAAACTCAAGCATTATATACCTACCACCAAACCCCGACTAAAAACCCCGTTGCTGGTGGTATACGCTTTGATCAACCGCGAAACTATGTTGGATCTTCAGCCGGGAAGAAGCGTCGTTCAGACGTTTTTAAATGAAGGCATCGATTTGTACATGATCGACTGGGGCTATCCCACCCGAAAGGATAAATTTCTAACCATTGATGACCATGTCAACGGGTATATGGATAACGTGGTCAATTATATTTGTAAAAAACACGGCACCGCTAAAATCAACCTCATGGGAATTTGTATGGGAGGTACTTTTTCGGTCATCTATTCCGCCCTCCATTCGCAAAAGATTAAAAACCTGATCACCACCGTCACCCCAACGAACTTTGATACCGACAAGGGGCTTTTACATATCTGGATGAAGGGTATTGATGCTGATAAGATCACTGATACTTATGGAAATATCCCGGCGGATGTCATGAATTTAGGCTTCCTTCTCCTTAACCCTGCCCGGCTGATGATCGACAAGTATATCGGTTTTTTTGAAAATATGGATGACAAAGCCTTTATAGAAAATTTCATCCGCATGGAAAAATGGATCTTCGACAGCCCGGATGTGCCCGGTGAAACCTTCCGGCAATTTATCAAAGACTGCTACCAGAAGAACCTGTTGATTCAAAGCAAGATGGAAGTTGGCGGGAACCGGGTTAACCTCAAAAAAATCACCATGCCGATATTAAATTATTACGGAAAGTACGACCACCTTGTGCCACCGGCGGCATGTGAGCGCCTCACAAAAGAAGTGGGCAGCAAAGATACCGAGGATATCTGCCTTGATACCGGGCATATTGGAATTTATGTCAGTTCGAAGTGCCAGAAGGAATTCGCTCCCCGGATCGCCCAGTGGCTTAATCAAAGAGATACTTTAACCAGAAAACCACGAAAGAAAAAAACAACCACCAGGAAAAAGGCCATAGGGAAAAGCCTTGGAAAACCTCGGTCTTCTTCCAGGGCAACAAAATAGTAATATTTAAACTTGGCGATTTACGGCCGAAAGATATGCTAAGCGAAATGATATTGAATTTTTATGTAAGACGAATCGGAATATGAGGAGAAGCCCAATGACAAAGGAAATGGATTACTTTAAAACGTTTTGCAAGGTCAGCCATGCCTTCGGCATAACCCATGACAGGAAAGCACTGCTTGATCTTATCGTACAAAGCGCCATTGAGACCATGGACGGCAAAGCCGCTTGTCTTTTTTTAACGGATAAGACCGAAGATATTTTTAAACCGATGGCCCAGGCCGGGCTTTCTGAAAATTACCTGCACGCCAATGTTATCCAGGCGCGCCGTTTGGTTGGTGGAATCAGCAAGGTCGGCTACCTCAGTTTTCCGGACGCCACCTCAGATCCACGTCTCGAACATCACGACGCCAAAAAAGCGGAAGGGATCGCCTCAATCCTGACCGTACCGGTAACGATTGATGAAAATATAATTGGTGTTCTATCCTTATATACCGCACAGCGCAGGGATTTCTCTGAAGATGAGATAGGCTTTCTGAGTGCTTTAGCTGATCAGGGCGGGATCGCCATCGAACATGCCCGGCTGGTAAACCGATTACAGGAAAATGCATTGCTGTTTCGTGACCTGGCTGCCAATATCAATTCCAGCCTCGACATTAAAAAAATATTACACAATCTGACCGAGGATACCTGCAAAGCCCTGGATATGAAGGGCGCGGCCATCCGGCTGATCGATCACGATAGCGTTGATTTGAAGCTGGTGGCCAGTTGGGGATTAAGCGATGCGTTTTTACAAAAAGGACCGGTATCATCGACCAAAAGTGCGGTTGAAGCATTGAAAGGAAAAACACTGGTCATTAAGGATGCCACAACTGATCCACGGATTCAGTATAAGAAAGAGATGAAAAAGGAAGGCGTCGGTTCCATGATTGTGGCGCCGATTCAGTCCCGAACAGAAGTCATCGGTGTGTTGCGACTTTACAGCGAGATGAAACGGGAATTTCCTGAAGACATCATCACCCTGGTACAGGCCCTGGCGCATCAAGGTGCCCTGGCCATCGAAAATGCGTCCATGTATCTCAAGCTCCAGGAAGATAAGGAAAGCCTCGAGAAGGATATCTGGAGCCACCGGTCTTGGTTTTAGGATGTTGCCGACAATGATGTTCGGCAATCTAATGTTTATCCCATGAGAATAGCGTACGAAGGAAAACGAACATGATTGGAAAAACCATTGACGCGTTAAACATTGGCGACCGAGCCGAATTTGCCAAGACAATATCCGAATCGGACGTTTACCTTTATGCAGGGATCACCGGCGACCTGAACCCGGCTCATATCAATGAACCGTATGCCGCCAACACGTTTTTTAAAACCCGAATTGCCCACGGGATGCTTCCTGCCGGGTTCATTTCAGCAGTGATCGGTACCAAACTGCCGGGGCCCGGAACCATTTATGTGAGCCAAACACTCTATTTCAAAGCCCCGGTTTTATTCGGTGACACCATCACCGCTTCCGTTGAAGTGATTGAAATCAATACTGAAAAAAACCGGGTGCGCCTGGTGGCTGCATGTAAAAACCAGGACGGGGTAACGATACTGGATGGAGAAGCATTGGTCAGCCCGCCCAAGCTCCCTAAATCTTAAACCAATCTGGTTTAACCCTTTGAACCGAGACGCAAACCGCCGTGGATGAAATAAACATCTCCGCCGAGCGCCTCATTCCGGTAAAGCTCACATGCCAGGGATGCCACCTCTTCCGGCTCGATAAGACGGCCGATGGGCACCTGGGACAGAATCTTATCCAGGACTTTATCGTCCATCCCTTTTAATATCGGTGTGCCCACATACCCTGGCGCCACAGCCACGCAGCGAATCTTATCGGCCAGGCCCCGGCGAAAGAACTCTGCCGTAAGTACTTTGGGCATCACGGACATAGCGGCCTTGGTGGAAGAATAGTTGATCTGGCCGGCCGTTCCCAGGGACCCGGTGGAAGAGACCAGGCAAATCAATCCGCGGCAATTGTTGTTGATCATCCGTTCCGTGCACTCCCGAACGGTTAAAAAGACACCGGTCAAATTGATATCGATCACCTTTTGAAACTGGTCGAGGGCCATCTTTTTCTTTACTTTCCCGGTATCCCGGTCCGTTGCCACCATCAGTCCATCCATGATGATCCCGGCAAACGGGGCTACCAGGTTGATTTGTCCGAATTTTTCGATGGCGGTATCGGCCAATTGAGCACAGTCGTTTTCATCAGTCACATTACAAACCGCCGTGGCCACTTCTCCCTCGATCTCAGCGGCCGCCAGATTCAACGCATCCTCGGCGATATCACCCAGTAAGACTTTGCCACCTCTTTCGGCCCAGTATTTGGCTACCGCCAGGCCGATGCCACTGGCGCCGCCTGTGATCACTGCTACCGCATCCTTAATTTCAAGCATTTTCTTCCCTTTCAGTCTTTTTATTCCCCATTTTGATTGCTCGGTTGATCGGTTCCAAAAGCCTCCCCCATACGCATCAAGAGGTCCTGGAACTCACGCCCCTGCTTCTTCACCAATTCGGCAAAACCCATAATGGCTTCGGCGTGGGGGTCGCCCTCCTTATTCAGCAAATTCCGCAAATGCCGGATGGTTTCCTCCTGGGCCGCTACCTTTTCCTTAAGGGCATCATATTTTTTCTTCAAAGCCTGGAATTCTTGCCCCGGTGCCGAGCCCATCAGGCCCATCCAGTCTATTAGTGATTTACGAAAATCGGCAGTCGCTTCATTCCAGCTTGCAGGATCTGGCGATGGATCTTTCACTTTTTGATCCAACCCGTACAGTTTTGCAAACATGGCCGTGAGATCTTCGAACCCGCTAAAACCCTGACGTATCCACTTGGCCGCATCCTCCATTTGACGCTGACCCTTGGCGACCATCAAAAAATAATTCCCCCAGAACTCAAAAAATTGCCGATCCATCACCCGCTTATTCCCCTGTTTTTTCGCATATATTCCGCTTCTATGAACCAGATTCGGGGCGATCCAGATCCAGCTGAAAGCGAATCGGTCCCCGCCAGTTTCCTTCACCGAAGCGGGTATGCAGCGCGCAAGCCGATTGAGGATCGGACCAGGACGTGGCCATAGCCACATGCCCCTTGGGGAACGGGGTAACTTCAGCCTCGATATAATCCAAAGGCGCCAGGGCCGTATCTTTCTCCACCAGATCGTCGTGTTCGCCGTAACAGATCAGCCAGGGGATCCTTTTTTCTTTGAGCCTTTTAATATTGAGTTTCCTACCGAATAGTTTAACTGGAAGGGTCCCATCCGATGTAATCGGGACGTTGTAGGAAGCAAAACTCATCTTGGTAATCTCCATGGGAAGATCGTTGCGTTCATTGTTCAGCCAGTAGTTCAAGGCCGCTGCGGTCTTGCTGATCTGAACGTTTTTCCCTTTTTCTTTTTGTCGGGCAAACATCATCAAATCCCGGTAGAAGGCGGGAATTGGGGTTTCGTGTTCAATGCTTTTGATTTTGTAGACCCAACCCATGAGTTTCCCGTCTGCCACTTGGTTGCCGCTGGGTAAGGTCTTGTATCCGTAGGACAGGTCATTAAACCGTTTGGGCAGACTCTTGAGGAAGTCAGCCAGACCCTTGCTCCGGGTGCCGTCCATGGGTGCCACGCAGCTAATGAACGCATCCACTAACCCGTCCAGTTCTCCCGAAAGTAAATTGCACAAAGCCGAAAAACCGCCCTGGCAGTATCCGTTTAAAGTAACTGGCTTGCCGTGGCTTTTCATAACCGTTTCGCAAAACAAACGCGTATCTCTCGCATCGTCTTCACCGGTCATGACCTGGAGGGGTACCGTCGTTTCGATATCTTTTAATATTCGCATATATGTTGGGATCCCCTGGTTGGCGAACCCGTGGGCATAACTGCGATTTTCACCCGGTAAAAACCCGAGGATGTTCGCCCCCAGAACATAAGGGGGTAAAATAATAACCGGTTTACCGTCTTTTTGGGTTTCGACTTTTTTATCAGTGGGCGAAATCCGGTAGAGAAAAAATCGGTCCGTCTCCGCCATCAATTTGTGGTTACCCCGCTCAAAATGAAAACCGTATTCCGGTTCAATCGCTTCAATCGCTTCCGGATAAGCGCTTGTCACCAGCTCCATTAGCCGGGCCTGCCGCTGGGCAAACGTGCCTAAATTCTCGCCATTCAAGTTGAGAAAGGTATTGTAAAGGGCGGCAATGAAACTGCTCATTTCAAACTGGTTGTATCCGTTGATGGATTTCAGACTGGCAAACATACCCCGATTAAAGAGATCCATATTAAAATCGAGAAGTTTCATGTAGTCCAGCAGGCTATCCAGGGGTGAAGTGGCGGCCAGTTTTTTATCTTCCACCTCTTTAAAATATCCCGTGGATATCAAGTAGGGGATCATGAAATCACTTGAATATTTGGACAAACCGGCGAGATAGGCTTGTGAGGCGCTAAACAGTTGATAAATGGGTGAAAAAGCGGGGTTGAAGGCTGCGTCCAACAGTGATGAAAAATAAGCGGATTGTTTGTGATTATCCATTTTCGTATGATCACCTCCTGCTTGCGCTAATGAATGGCTCACGGCGTATCCGCCGGCGTATCCGCCGTGAGCCAATTAGCTTTATTGGGCTACTCTCCGGAACCAGCGAAAAAATCCTCAACTTTCTGATAGTTTTCGTCTACCAGATTTTTAAAATTTTCGCAGCCCTTTTTATATGATTCCATCCAGTCGGAAATTGCCTTTCTTCCATCTTCGGGGAGCCAGGCAGCCTGCTGCAGAAACGTGCCGACCATTTTTTCATTTTGGTCATAGACCATGGTCATTGCATTGAAAGTGTTGTCAAACGCCGTTTTGTTGAATGTAAGCATCTGTTTTGCCATCTGTTTTTGATCCATTTTTTTAACCTCCACATTTTTGTTTGTTGTTTGTTGAATGATTCCTATCATTCACCCTTGGTTGTTTTCCTTTTAGAGAAAATATAATATCCAAATTATGGCCTGTCAAGAAAAAATATTGCATTGCACAAATATATTTTCTTTAACTTTTATAGGATTTTATCTGTTAGTTAATCCTTAACAGATTGTAAATTTAAATTATTATTGTATTTAGATACAAAACCGTGTATCTAATCAAGTTAAATAATTTTCTTTAATTGTTGCAATACGTCATCAAAGCAAAAAATAACAAGGGGGAGTAATGGCGGAAAAGGTTTTGCTTAAAAAATATGCCAACCGACGATTATACGATACCGAGCAGAGTAAATACGTCACCCTCACCGAAGTCACCCAGCTGATTCGTAACGGTCGGCAAGTGGAGGTCATTGACGCCAAAACCAAAGAAGACGTTACGGCCTTTATCCTGACCCAGATCTTACTGGAACAGGCGAAAAATAAAAATGGCTTGTTGCCGGTCCCGTTGTTACTCCTGATTATCCAATTCGGCGATAATGTCCTGGTGGATTTTTTTCAAAAGCACCTCCAGCAAACCATCAACAGTTACCTGACCCATAAAAGTTTAGCCGACGACCAATTCAAAAAATGGCTTGAAGTGGGGAAAGGCCTTTCGGCAATGGCCCAGGAGAACCTATCCAAGGTCGGCCCGTTTGGAAACATTTTCGATCAGTTTTTGAAAAGGAAGGAAACCGGTGATGACGATAAGGGGTCAAGCTAGAAAGGGAAATTTGGTGAATTTATTTTCAACTAATCACGGGTCAGCCATCCCATCGCCACCGGAACCGGATACAGCCGGCCTGGCGCAACTCTTACCCGGCAGTGGCGCATCCCGGCCACGATAATCCGAACGACCGTAATTTTTGGCACTGGTGAAGTCAGATCCAATACGAGAAATTGCTGATTCTTTTACCGGTATAATGCCACTCATGACTGCCGTACCTCTTTCCGAATCATAGGCGCAAATTACAAGTGAACCCTGAATAGCATCGCAAATGACCCCCTGAGGCGGACGACAAAGATTTACCAACCATCATAATCCGTTAATCAATTGACAAGAAAAGGATTGGCAAAATGAGAGGTATGTATGGCAGTAATCTTGTAACTCAATTATACGCCAATCAAGGTGTAACACCAATTCCATTGACACCAGCCCCCGATTAATCAGTCACCGCCCATTTTAAAAAAAAATCCAGCCGTAGAAACACAGATAAGCTATGCTTAAAAATGCCTAAAACTTAACTAGTTTCCATCCATAAATGGTCTTTTTTGCTCAATCTCGGCGTCAATCGGCGGGATCGCTTGCGCGGACACCACCGTATGCCTCCGCGCAATCCCTAAATTGCCTTGACCTTGGACAAAAATCCGCATCTCTGAATTGGAAACGTCACCAGGTGCCCATCTTTAAAAATACAATTAACGGATGGACGATAACTAAGTTTAAAAGAATTATATTGACAATAAAACCCTCTTTCGTTATCCGGATGATCATTGTTTCGGTTTAATTTGGTGCTTCAATATGTTAAGTTGCAACTGAAACCGGCACACAATTTGCATGTTTCACTTGATATTGACTAAAAGGCAATGTCATATTGTATTCGTTTAACCCAATGGAAATGGCTATGAGCATTCGCATCCACATATTGCAAGCAGCCAACCGGAACTTGTCAAAAGGATGCGTTTTTAATATACTTTAACAGCTTTCATTATTTGCTATTTAAATAAGCATTATAAGAGTTTCCGATATGATGATCATGATTTTCCCGAAGAATCTACTACAATCAGGTTTGGTTTAATAGAATGCGGTCATCTTTTTTACCCACGCCAGCAACACCATATAAAAATTGAAGATTCCCCGCAGAAAGATAGGGGGTTTTCGCGCACATGCTGGTTCGAAATAAGGCGACACTCGATGAAAAACATATTAATTGTGGATCACGATCCTATTATCCTGCAGGCTTTTGTTGGACTGCTGAAAAGCCAGGGTGGTTTTCTCAATGTCCTATCTGCGAGAAACGGTAAAGCAGCCCTTGAAATCATTGCCCAGGAGCCAATTCATATCGTTATCACCGGGTTATATATGCCAGAGATTGACGGTTTTGAATTGGTGGCTATTCTAGCAAAGCAGTACCCCGATATCCGCGTCATCATCATGACGAACAACTCCTCACCCATGCTCCGCGCCAAGATAAAACAGATGCCCACAGCCGTTCACTTTGACCAGACCCTGGACATCAGCTTGTTAACCAAACGGATATTTACCGAACTGCACATCGATTACGGTGGCCAGGTTCGCGGTTTAAGCCTGGCCTCTTTTCTACAGATGGTCAAACTGGAGGAACGCAGTTGCACCTTGCAGATCAGCGCCAAGGGCAAAACAGGTTGTCTAAGCATTGTTAATGGAGAGTTGGTTGCTGCCGAAGTCGGGCCTCTGAGGGGTGAATCCGCCGCCTTGCAAATCCTTGCCTGGGAAAACGTATTAATCGACATCGATTATTCTTTCAATGAGGATCAACGTGAGATTGACAAACCACTCATGGCACTCCTGTTTGAAAGTGGACGGTTGTCGGATGAAAAGCGGAGCGGGCGGACCAATTTGCGAAAGTACGATCGGTTTGAATGCCTCGTTGCCGTTGATTACAACATAAGCGACTGGACGTATCAATGCTTTTTGCGGGATATTAGTTTGGGGGGTGCTTATATCGAGACGGAGCAACCCATTAAAGTTGGGCAGGAGATCATCCTTACACTCACTTCCCCAGAGTTAGAACGCAGATGTGCCATCATCGGGCAAGTTGTTCGTCGAGATAAAAAGGGCATTGGCGTCGAATTTGAAGGGGTTAGCTCGCGACAAAAAGAGGTAATTCAGGTATTGGCTAAAGGCAGTTTTAAATCATCTTTAGATCAGAGCTTGAGTCTTTCGGATCGTTCCTAAGCAACGTTTTTCTTGCCCAAATAGGGTCTGTTATTTTTCAACCTGTCATCGTGGGCTAACAATTTCTCAGCCTCTCTCTAATGTAATAGGAAAATTGACCCCCTCGGGGGTTAAATGCAATCCCACTACATTAGATAAAATCCCAGGGCAATATCATCTTTATCCGGACCTACGAATTGACCGCCGGCATAGTTTTTTTTAAGGCCTTTAATGATAACTTGTTTGCTGATCACGGACCTAGCCTGGTTATCGAGGGTGAATTTAGCCCGAATGTTATCTCCAATGCTTAGGTTATTTGGACCTTCGGTGACAAACCCAAGCCCTTTTTTGGATATATTGGCAATGTGGATCTTACCCGTGTAATCGATTGAATCCGAAAGGAAATTTTTTCCTTTCGTTCTTAAAAATACACCTTCCAGATTGACCTTTTTACGATGGTATGAACGCATTTCGGTCTTCAATTTGAGTTGAAATCCACAAGGGCAAGTGGCCATGACGGTCTTGCCGATGGATTTAAAATGTTCGGGGCTTATGTGATCCTGGCGCATGCATCGCGGGCAGGTAATCAGTATCTTGTCATCGATTATCCGAACAGTCTGTATCCCGGATGCGGAATAATCCCTATAAATTTTCTGATATTGCCATTCGGGTTCCTTGGTTTTTTCAAGCAAATTGTCTGTGATGTTGATTATTTCAAGGATATCCCCAGTGGTATCCTCTACCTCAAGCGGGGTATTCCAGCTTGCCGAGGTTGTCTCGCTGGGTTGAATGGCAACTTGGTCCGCCGCCTGATCCGATGAAGAGATGGATTCGCAAAGCGCCTGTTTGTGCTGATTTAGCCAGGCGATTTCGTTTTCTTTGCGAAGAATGGCTTGCATAAATGCGGCCCCGGCGAATTGGAATAGGAGGGAAAAGTCCGGGTTCCAGTCGCTTTTTTCCTTGAGAGTGTCACACCCGATGATGCCATGGATAGGGCCGTTCATCTGTAAGGGAAAATAGGCGAATGACTTCGTTCCGGCAATATGGATCCGATTCAGATCGGAATCCCAAAAACCTGATTTGACTTCACCTCCCCTTACCAGCAACAATTTTCCGCTGGTAATCGTTTTCTTAAGTCCGGGTAACCGGTTCAGCGTGATGGAATTCACCGTTTTTCGAATCGGTACTACTCCAGTTACACACCATTCATGGGTGAGGGAGAAGTTATTTTTCTTTTCATCTATGATGCCCAGGTAGGTGCGCTCAACTTCGGTAAACACCGCAAGTGTTTTCAATTCACGGGTCAGGGATACATCGACTTCCCTGGCCGGGCAACGAATCATATTGGCGGTGATGGACCGGATGATATTCTTGAGATCTAGTTGGTACCCCAATTGGTCCAGCGCACGCCGGCGTTTGGTAAAATCCTGGATGGCAATTCGCATGCAATCCGTACCTTTTTCCCAATCCCTGATAAACGTGCATTGGAGCTTGGCACTGAAAGTAGAACGATCTTTTCTACGTAGTCTTATTTCAAGATTCTGCTCTTTATGGGTGGCAAAAAGGGTATTTCGGTGGATAAAGAAATCAACCAGATCCTCGCTCTGAACGAAAAACGTAAAGGGTTTTCCAATTAAGGCAATAGGTAAGGTACCAAGAAGCGCGGCGCTGGCTGGATCCGTATTAATAATGAGACCGTTGGATGAAATGTGGGTATATCCGGACGGTGACTCGGCATCGGTGGGATCATCAAGAATGGGGGACGCACTGCCACCCCCTTCACACTCCAAACAGACATGAACGGTTTCGGCTCCACATGCTGAACAAATTCCTTTATTATGGATGGTTTCAACCATGAATACCAGAATTTGAATATTATAGAGCGATTTTCAGAATAATGTTCCGGTTAGTTTATATGCTCTTAATCCATGGTTGATGTAATAAAAACACCACCGTCATTCCGCGGGACACCGGAATCCAGAAGATCCGGCATGACGACCGATGGGGCAGAGGTCATTCTGAACATATTTATGACAACCACTATAGGTAGCTATTAGTCACATTAAATACCCATCTCCATTTAGTCAAGTACTCAACCCTTTTTATTACTCTGCTTGACCCGATACAGCTGGGTATCAGCGGCCTTAAGCAAGGCATAGGCATCATTAAATATATCCTGCTGTGTCGAGGCGACACCATAGCTGAAGCGTACCTTAAGAAAAGCCCCGGCGATAAGGAGCGGGTGGTAAATAAGGGTTTTGATGCGACGCATGAATAAATCGGCCTCATCAAACGATGTGTCTGCCAGCACGGCAACAAACTCATCACCGGCAAATCTAGCTATTATGTCAGTCTCGCGCTTTTCTTGCATCAAGATCGATGCCAGGTATTTTAAAACGCCGTCTCCGGTTTCATGGCCATAGGTATCATTAATGATCTTAAAATTATTTAGGTCAAGGAAAACTACTGAAAGCGGCCGATGATAGCGGATGGCCCGGCTGAATTCACGCTTGAGCGCATTGTCCATGGCTCTGCGGTTAAGAAGACCAGTTAAAGGATCGTGAAACGCCATAGACCGGAGCTTTTCATGAGCGGTTACATTGGAAAAACAAAGGGACACTTTGAGGGCTAGACGTTCCAACAGGCTTGTATCCAAACCCGGATGGAAGCGGGTGGGCGAGGGATCGCCCTGATTAAGGCTTCCGATCAATTTCCCATCCAAGGAGATCGGTGCAATGGCAAACGATTTAATACCTATCTTGGAAGTACCCGGAAAAACGCTCGCATAGGAAGCGATATTGCGATTGATTAGGCGGGGTATCATTTGATGGGCCGTAATGGTGGATAGATCTTTCCGCTCGATGATATTGATTCGCTCACACCAGATGTCCTTATCGGAAAGACGTTCAGCTAATTTGGAAACTTCGCTGTCTTTAATAATGGATAGCCAAACTAATGGAACGCCGAATTTCAACTGGATCTGATCAAGCAATTCCTCGAAAAGATCCTGGTAATTGAAGATGGTAAGAATGCTGGTTTCAATTTCATGAAATTTTCGGGCCAGCGCTTCGTTTTCTTTTAATCGTTGGACGATCGTATGAATATCCATATGAATGTATTTTCGTGCAGCCAACCAAGCGAAGCTGGATTTCTTAAACACTTACACTCGCATTGGCGATATCCATAAGAAGTTCATCTTAAAGTTGGAATGGGGTGGCCGAGATGGGGTCGACCCATCATAACAGTTTGATACCCCATATTTTTCATTCTAACAGCATCGGTTTTCCCGCCAATATCGCATTTTATGATACCAAAAAATGAGGATGGGTAGTTTAACAAAGACCCGCTCTTTACGGTTATTTGGTACGCCCGGACAGACTCGAACGGGCGGCCTACGGATTCGAAGACTGACTCCCTATAGCTTCCAACTTCCTGAAATTATTTTAACTTATTGTAATCACTACATCATCATTTTCCACATAGTGGCAGATCTTAGCATATTTTAGCACGACTTACACAAAAAGTCCCTCCCAAATAAGAAAAAGGGGCTAACAAAAACTGGCTAACCTCCTGATGTGATGATTTCTGCGTATTTACCATCAAACATCATGATTCCCTCCCCTCCCCTTCTTATTCGCGAAATCTTCCGCAAAACCCTTCAACCGATACCTTATCTTTTTGTCAGATGTTGTCAGAAATTGAATTCAGGATAAAACTCCACCACCCCTGGATTATTTATTCTTCAGAAATTTTCAATATCGCAGGCCCGTTTCGAATCGATTGCGCTCTTCGAAGAAGGTTATTCAGGCTAACTCTACCTGAAATAACACCTCCTATTCTACCGCTACTGGATTGAATGGCACAATTTGGTGTTGTGAATAGATGATTTCCAGGATTTGTTTACAATGAAATTAGGAAATATTCGGACTGTCGCATTGCACTTTGCAAAGAGTCTGCTTCAATCTGGAAAAAATTGGGAATACCGCTATCAAGATGCAGCTTTGTCTGCCAGCTGGATTACAGAAATATGACCAAGTATAATTGACCCAACAAACAACCGGCTGTCTCGCTACCGGAATGTTTCACACAGTTTAGTTCACTTAATGATTTAGCTGTCCATCAATCCATTCCATAATAAGCTTTTGAATGAATTCTATTTCCTCTCGGTAAAGCACCCTGCCCTTCTCGATTCCATGCCATTTATGAATGCATTTTCGACAGCAAGTTGCAGTTGCATGCTGGGCAATGAAAACCGGATGCCCTTTCATGGATGTCTGTTTGCCATCATTTTTAGGAAATTCAGGGGCAATTCTTGTAGCTATGAACTGGAATGCATGTCTTTTGATGACATCTAGACCTTTTTCCGAAATATAATCTCGATCTTTTTGTTTTAACTTGAATTTTGATCTGAACTTGGATTTTTTTAAAGAGGCGAGTTTATGGGATATATCTTTATTTGTTAGATTCATTTGTGGAGGTCAATCAAAATGAAAAAACTTGTATCCGTTTGCGTTATCTATCCGGCCTGTTGATAATACGTTAATTCCCAATCCAGAGAATCCATATCCTGCCGGATGATGTAGGTTGCTTTGTCGTCGCCAATAAATTTGAAATAACGATGATCCGGACCCAACCATTGATCTACAATCTTATCGACCCGTACCACTAAGGAGTCAAAGCGGATGCTTTTGGGTTTCTCATCCACTCTATATCCTGAATAACATTTAACGGTAATTTTCATATTCAAAAAACAATACAATATTCGTTGTTATCAGTTATAATATACTTGGACGAGCGTTTAAAACCAAGATTTTTAACTCAGACTTATACAAGGTTTTTTATATGGACGATACTTGCACCTTATGGACGGTTATCTCAGGAATCATCAGGGGCAGGAAGATAATTTGCAGGGACGATACCTTTGAACTTCGGGAAGTGTTGATGCCATATGGCAAAGCTAACAATCTGTATTCGGGGAACACGTTTTTATGGAATCAATAACCACCAACTTTAATCAGCCAGTTTTTGCATTAAAATTGATCGATTAAGACCGAAATACGGGTGATTTTAGGTATCTTTTCCTGGTTTTACAATTTGCTGCTGCGGCCCGACTCCAGATCCTATCGCATAAAAGAAACCAATTATGGTCAGTTTCAAATACATAACCCCGCTGTAAGAAGCGGGGTATTCATAGATTGGGATTAAAGCTTTTGAGGATCACAAAGGTTTTCAGAGCTATTTGCTACACGTCCACAACCACCACAAACATATTGCCCATTTGATACCAAATTTTTCCACTCACCAATATTATCTTTTAAAAGTCCTTCTCCGTGTAGATAACACAAATGTTTTTCATGTCCCTCATGTGGCATTTCATCTTTGCTCATAATTGCCTCCTATTTATACAGCTCAAATCTTCCTATTTCACTGGATAAGTTATATTAGTACTAATTTTAATAACGAAAAGTAGATTGTCAAATATATCCTTATTGCAAATATTCGTCTCTCTAATGACACAATTACCATGATTTCTGGTTGTCAGGTCCAGTAAGTCTTGAAGGAATTATAGGGACGTCCATGATTTTATAAATGGGGGACGTCCATGATTTTATGCTTTTCATTTGAGAATAATGGGGACGTCCAGAAGATTGAATGTGATACTTATCAAACATGCCACGCAAAGCGCGAATAGATGCACCGGGTGCCCTCCATCATGTGATTATCAGAGGGATCGAACGCAGGAAAATCTTTCGATCCGATTATGATCGAAAGATTTTCTAAAACGGCTCCAAAAATTGATCCCTGATACCCAAACCGATTGTTTTGCGTGGGCGTTGATCCCAGAGACTGTCGAAAAAGTGTAATTTCTTCGATTTTGTCAAATTTGCATGTAGTAAAATCAAGTGGTTATATGCGCTGAAATTAGCGGTATAGGGTTTTTCGACAGTCTCCCAATCCACCACATTTAAGTCCGGGTCCGCATCCAGTAAAGCTTTTACTGTTTCAACTTTTCTGTTCCTCACCGCTTCCATTATGGCGTTTCGACTTCTAACACTACTTTTATCGTTTATATCCGCACCATGGGTTAGCAAAAAATCAACCAATTCAATATCACCATTTTTCGCTGCCAGCATAAGGGGGGTCCAGCCAGAATATTTACCTTTTGTGTTGACATCAGCGCCTATGGCAATCAATTCAATCACATTTGCCGTGAGACCTTCGAAAGCTGCCTTGAGCATCTGTTCGTTCAACTCGGCCAAATAGCCTGTTTTCTTAATTTTGTCGTCTTTTCCTATTATAAACACGCCTATTAGATTATTTTCTCGATCAAATATAAAGCTATAATTCATCGTTCGAAGGATTCGTTTAAGACCTTCCTGAATAGAAAGATTATTAAACCGAACGGACATTTTTTCGCCTAACAGATTTTCTGGAGCTTTAAACCAGATTCCTTTCTCCTTTTGGATCTTTTCGAAAACGTTTTTAAGAGACTCATCTTCAAGAATTATTTTGAAGGTTTTACCTCTAAAATCCGGGTTAATGTTCTCCATTCCTGAAGAAATGCTGATGCGACAGTTGGAAATCATAAAAATGGCACCCAAAACCAGATAGGCTGCCACTTTTTTTGTTATGTCCAGATTCATTCTCAATTCAGTGGTATTGTTGTTTGCAAACAGAATAAGATCGTTTTAACCGGCGCATAAATTCAGCGCTATCATGTTTATAATATGTATTCCGGACTGGAGAGAAATGACTATCAATATAAAAATCCTCACAGAGAAACTGATCATCAAGTTTCACCTTGTCTTCGTTTCTAATTGGTTTTTTACATTTTTAACAAGTCGCTTTGACTTACTCCTAATTTAATATAGTTGCTCTTTTCATATTGCCATCAGGCCCGATTTTGGGTAAATTATCTGCCCAACACTATAGTGAAAATCTTGTCATGTATTCGTTCAACGCTTCTTCCCTGCGGCCTTCAAGGGGTGAACAGTCTTCAACACCTTTTGCACCTTCCGCCAACATTGTAGCAAAGACCATACAAGTCGGTTCGCCACATTTTTTACAATTTGTCTTGGGAAGGAGCTTTAAAATTTCAATCAGCTTCGGTTTCTGCTGTCCTACGAAAATCGGTTCGATTTCTTCCCGCTTCTCCCAGGCTTCGTTAATTTCCCTTTTTAACCATTCAACGATTTTTTTAGCCTCTGCTTCATCTTTGAGCGCATTGACGGCGATTTTACGACCATGGACGGTAATTAGCTTACCCTGTGACCTGAAAGTCACAGTCGGTGGATCTACAATATATTCAAACCCACCTAAGTTCGCATTCAAATAGGGTAATGCCGCACTCACATCCTGGCCCAGGTGGGCAAAACATTGGACGGTCATCGCACCAGGCATACATTCGTTGTTGAATATCTCAAGTCGATAATTGTGAAGTAACAAGGTATAAACTCCATGCGATTTATTCGGATTTACATAAATCAGCGAATTTGGTTCGCTCGATACATTTCACACCTGTCTTTTCCAAATTCCAGTAGACGCATTTACCAGGCAAGGTCCGACATGTTTCCATATATTTTCCAGAAACTTTTGAAAGAAAGATGGGCCGCTTTTTTTGATTTTTCAGCGGCTTTACGGCCTCTGCTTTGGAAGCGTATTTGGCCTTACCCAAAAGCGTCGCCACAACGAACATCAAGATTAGCAATTTTAGGTACAGGCTACTTATGGGTGTAGCCAATGATCGCATTCTCCTTTTTCATTTTGATCGAAGATAATTCGGTATCATCCTTTGCCCAATCGGTCATTTTTATGGAGCTCGTCTGCTACGTAACCTAGACCCATGGATTCAAGCGTCCCCCGGTTGGGGTAACCGCTGTTGGTATCCCATCCCTGCAGGCTGTAAAAAATGGTTTTAAAATCTTCAAATTTATCTCTGTCGAAGTGCCGTCCCAGCACTTTGATATAATGCCATTTGTTCTTTTCGAGACCGGGCATGTATTCATGAGTTCTATCGAGGGAAAAGCTGGGCTGTGAATAAAAATAGTCTGCAAAATGGACCATATCCCTATGCCGTCCCTGAAGCGTCCAGATGGCGTGATCCAGGTTCCAGATTTTTTTGCCGAGTTCGATGCCGTCGAGGAAGGAAAAATTTTTCCCGGTGACCGCGTTGAGGAATTTGGGCTCGGCGACACCGGTGGAACCCACTTTTCCGGGGTTGTAAAGATTGAGGAAATCCGGCCAGCGCCAATCGCAGAACTGGGTCGACTGTTTCCAGAAACGGGTGTAATACCGGTGCCACGAGACCAGCTTGGCGACGTGCTCGGAGTACATGTTGTCTGTACTGAAATCGAGCATTTTCATATCCCCCTGGAAGGGCACCATTTTATCCGTGTAAATTTTAACGACTTCTTCCGCTTTCCCGTAAAGGGGTATCCCCCAGCGTTTATGATAGGAAGGGTTGCTTCTGAGCTGGTCAAACCCGTGTTCGTTGATGTCCCTGTCGCCTAAAATAGTACCATAAGCCCAGTCCAGCTGGGACCTTGCTTCCTTGTGACGGGGCAATCCCCAAAGGGGAAACATGAGGGTACCGGTTTTCAGATCGCTCAAATCACCATGCAGCCGTCCCCATTTTTTAGCTGCCCGAACAAACCCCTCAGCCAGGTCATCACCGAATGAATGCCGGTTTCCGAGACCATCATTGCGATACGTAATGCTTTTTATCACCTGCTCGGCGAATTCCAAATTGCCGTAATTATCGTAATTAAGAGGGCAATCGATTTCACGTCCAGGTCCCAGAACCCCATAGTCGTGAAGCCTTTTTAGGTACAGTTCTCCTAAAAACATTTCCGCTGCGTTCAGCCCGTATCGGTTCAGCAGATCGGCAGCCTGGCGTTGAATATTCAAAGAATCGGCATAAAGGTAAAAAATAGTTGTGTAGCAGGTAGCTTCGTTCCCGATGCCGTCGGCATATCTTCCCCGGCAGCCGGAATGACAGCCGACACACGCCTGGGGCCGTTTGCCAATGGTTGGTTTTCCCTTTATATACAGGGTACCGGGTACGGGTGGGCTTTGAAAATCAACGGACATGTATCTCCGTTTGAGGTTGCCCAGATCGAAAGCGTAGTTTTCTTTTTGTTGAATTCGGGCCCGCATGAGGGCTTTGGGGTCATGAATACGGATACTGCCGGTTCCGATAACGCTGATGGCTTTCAAGCGCTTGGATCCAAACACGGCACCGAATCCGCCCTGACCGGCTGCGCTGCCGGCATCGTGAATCAGGCAGGCAATGCGGCTTAAATTCTCGCCGGCAGGCCCTATGGCCAGAACCGCTGGGCGCTGGGTGGTCTGACCACCGCCTTTGCCGTCCGGTTCCATCCAGTCGCCATAACTTTCTCTGCCGGCAACATAGCTCCAGATCGTCTTCTGGCAATCCCAGGTGTCGGTTCCCCACAAGGACAGGCCGCTGCAATTTCGGATCGTGACCGTGCGGTTTCGGACATCCAGCCAGACCGGTTCATCCGCTCGGCCCTCGATAACGATGCCGTCCCAGCCGGCATATTTGAGCATGGATGAAAAGCGGCCCCCAAAATTGCTACGGGTGAACCAGCCGATGGGAACGGACTGAACACCGATTCCCTGGATCTCCGTCCGCGACGCCCCGGCCGGTGTCAGCGTACCCGAGAGAGGAGAAGTCATCAGGGTAATGACATTAGCAGTGTCGAACCCATCGATGGTTTTATCTTTGACCAGTTCAAAAAAGATGGCCGAGCCCATGCCATGCCCACCAACCCATTGTTCGTATTGACGTGTCGGTATGGTTGTTATTTTTCTATTGGCCAGGCTGATCCTCAGTATTTTTCCCGCATAGCCATACATTTTTCGACTCCTCACTATAATTAAGGTGATGGTGAATCGGCAGAATCTTACATTTGGGATTTTTCTCGGAAACCAATCGGTAGATGATCTAAATTTTCTAGTACCCCAACCGTCGCCAGGATCTATCCCTTAAATTGACCTTGTAGCCCTGATCCCCCTCCTGTACGGGGATGGTATAGGTGAATTTTATAGCCCCGACAGGGCACACTTCGACACAGGCCATTTTGCCGCCTGGTCCTCCGCCGGCCTTGTCCCAATGATAGGGTGTCTGGGAGCACAGGTCGCATTTGCCCGCTTTTATCTCATCATTGAATTGCTCATCTGGCGATACAACCGGTCTGCCAGGTGTGAACGGGCAAGCTGCCTGACACTCACCGCAGCCAATGCATCTGGTTTTATCGATCACCCGAACGTGACCGATGGTGGCAGGGGCCGTGATGGCATTTTCCGGGCAGGCCTCAACACAGGCCGGTTCGACACATTGCCGGCACTGCTCGATAGTGAGGTCATCCGGGTAGGATTCAAAGGGATTCTGGATGATCTGAATTCGCGCTAACGAAGGATTTTGCACGCCTTCGTGTAAGAGGGTGCAGGCCAGCATGCAGCTTGTGCATCCCTGGCATTTCTTGATATCCACCAGTAAATATCCATGAGATGGCGAGATCTTTGCGTCGATACCGTTCTGTTTTAATATAGGGGTGGGAATTTGCCCGGCAAATACATAGCGGCCGGATCCCAAAGCAAAAACAATCGTGCCGGTGTACATCATGAAATGACGACGAGATATTTTCACATTTAGATCCTGCCGGTCGGTCGGTTTTCGATTGTCCATGGTGGCTGCTCCTTCAGCGTTAATAAAATAGTCTGTTATGACAATCGTTTTAGAAAGTAGAAAAGAACGAAGCCAATTCAGAAGGCCCGGATGATGAAGATGATCGTGTCGTAGTCATTAGTGGGTTTTACACGGATTCCAATATATACTGAATCCCGGTAAAGATCAAGTTTGGTGGTTAACTATCTGAAATTAAACCGACAACTTTCTGATAAACCGCCTGGAGAACATCACCGACATTTTCCCGCACCAGCACGTCGCTCATGGTATCACAGGGCGTTTCCGACAAATTGAGATGGCCAGACGTTTATGCTCATTTGTTGCTCCTCGATTCACAAGATCAACTGGTGATAAATTGGGAACATCGTACCCTAATGACTTTAAAAATCCTACCCGAAATCTAATATTTCCTCAAGGCTAAAAAGTTGCGATAACATCAAAGCGGAGGAAAGTTGGCGACCGTTGATACTGATACCGTCTAATTGATAAACCGTCATTAGGCCGAATTACACTTTTATTCTCTTATGTTGCCAATTTAATTATGTTTTGTGTTTTAATTCCCATCTA
>Ga0316198_10000081_pt1 | contig 39847 bp, 29 predicted proteins | sample OudBieAanoxic_MG_FD_204935 | JGI IMG/M metagenome (GOLD analysis project Ga0316198, IMG submission 204935) | Coastal sediment microbial communities from Oude Bieten Haven, Netherlands - site A anoxic | ecosystem: Environmental > Aquatic > Marine > Coastal > Sediment | place: Netherlands... | reverse complement strand
ATACGCCCTTAAGTACCTACCTGAAGCTGGCCAATGGCCGCTATTCCTATCTGTTTGAATCCGTGCACGGTGGTGAAAAATGGGGGCGTTATTCCATTATCGGGCTGCCGTGCCGGACTGTGGTGCGTATCCATGGCGAGTGTATCGGAACTTACGAGGATGGCGGGCTCGTCGAAGAAGTTCAACACAGCGATCCCCTGCAGTGGATTGAAGCCTTTCAGCGGCGTCACCAGGTGCCGGAGATCACATCTCTGCCGCGTTTCTGTGGCGGCCTGGTGGGCTACTTCGGTTACGATGCAGTGCGTTACATCGAACCGAAATTGAAAGACGGTGACAAGGACGATCCTTTAAAGACGCCGGACATCCTGCTGATGGTGTCGGATGAGGTTGTGGTGTTTGATAACCTCAGTGGCAAGTTGCTGATGGTGGTACACGCCGATGCCTGTCAGCCGGATGCCTGGGCGCGTGGCCAGGCACGGCTCGATGAGTTGATGCAGCAGTTGCGCCGACCGGTAAATATTCCAGGTGCGCTCAAGGAATCGCGCCAGGTGTCGGAAGATGATTTTGTCTCCGGTTTCACCCGCGAGGGTTTTGAAGCCGCGGTGATGCGCGTGAAGGAATACATCGTGGAAGGCGATGCCATGCAGGTGGTATTGTCGCAGCGTTTATCGATTCCGTATCAGGCGCCGCCGCTGGACCTGTACCGTGCCCTGCGCAGCCTGAATCCATCGCCCTACATGTATTATCTGGATCTGGATGATTTTCATATCGTCGGTTCGTCCCCGGAGATACTGGTGCGCCTGGAAGACGGCGTCGTCACCGTCAGGCCCATCGCGGGTACGCGCCCGCGCGGCAAGGACGAAGCCGAAGATCTGCTGCTCGAAAAAGAACTGCTGGCCGATCCGAAGGAACTCGCCGAGCACCTGATGCTGATTGACCTGGGCCGTAATGATGCCGGACGGGTCAGTGAAATCGGCAGTGTCGAACTGACGGAAAAAATGCTTATCGAACGCTACTCACACGTCATGCATATCGTCTCGAATGTGGTGGGCAGGATTAACGAAGGCATGTCGGCCATCGACGTTCTGCGCGCAACCTTTCCGGCGGGAACTGTCAGTGGTGCGCCCAAGATTCGCGCCATGGAAATTATCGACGAACTGGAACCGGTGAAGCGCGGTGTCTATGCCGGTGCCGTGGGCTACCTGTCATGGACCGGCAATATGGATACCGCCATTGCCATACGCACAGCGGTCATCAAAAACGGCATGCTGCACATTCAGGCGGGCGCCGGGATCGTCGCGGATTCGGTGCCGGCCAGCGAATGGGCCGAAACCATGAACAAGGGGCGCGCCATATTCCGCGCCGTGTCCCAGGCGCAGGCCGGGCTGGACGGATAGGGACGACGTCGGCGTCACTTTTGCTGGCGATTTTTCCTGACCGGGCTGCGGGGTTTCCTGACCTTGGTCGGAGTTTTTTTAACACTTTGCGTGTTCAGCTCCAGCGTGAGTTCGTGGGTCTGCTCGCCGCGCTTGAGCGTGGCACTGGTGGCATTGACGCTCTCCACCACCCAGCCCTGATGTGTCTCACCTTCTGCCAGGCGCACCAGTTCGTTCCTGGTCTTATCGCGTATCACCGCAATTCTGGCCGTGGGGGTTAGCGCTATGCCCTCCAGGCGCATCGTCAGCTGCGTTTGCTTTCCGGGGGTGACGGCTGCTGCCTGTTCGGCAGTGGGCTCTGGCGGTGGCGTGCGACCTTCCGTAAACAACGGGCGTTCGAGGATTTCGCTGAAGGTCGCGAAATCCGGCGCCACGTAGCTGGCCCGGGTCAGCTTGGTGTCGGCTGCGGCGGCTGGCGGTGTATCGCTGCTGGTCTCGATGCCATCCTGCCGGGACAGTGCAGCCCATTCGAGCGCCACAATAACGCCGAATAAGCCACAGGCTGTCAGCAGGGCAGGGGTCAGTCTATTGCCAAAGGAGATGCGCTTCATGATGAAATGGGCATGTATGCGATCAGTTCCATATCTATATCCATAGTTTGCAGGGTCGGGGCTTGTCCGCGAAGGCGCCGGCCTCTGCTGGCGCGGACTGAAACATTATCCAGAAATACGAACGGCTCACCGGTCTCGAGGACATGGAATGCCTGCACGATGTTCTCCAGTTCGCCCCGTATGCGTACTTTCAGGGACACGCGGTCGAAGCCCTCTTCCTGCTGGGTGGTGAGGATCTGGGTACTCACCACCTCGGCATTTTTAGACACTATGACGCGCTTTACCAGGCGCTGAAGCTCGGCAGCCGCCAGCGCCGCGCTGTTGCTCTTCAGGTAATGCGCATCGCTGGTCTGCCAGCGTTTGAGTTGCTCGTATTGCGGCTGCAGGCTGTCGCCGATGGCGGCGGCGCGCTGCAGCTGTTGCAGGCGGCTTTCCAGGCCGTCGATGGTATCCCGGTAGTGCTGGTTGGCCAGCAGCACGGGCAATACGCTGAGGCTGAAAACAGCCCCCAGCGCCAGCACCAGGATCGCCAGCGCCAACAGGCGGCGTTGCCGCGGATTCAATTTTTCGATCACGGTGTTGGCACCCGGGTCTCGGCGGACAGGTGAAACCGCTCGACGTCGGAACGCGGGATCTGGGTCACCGGCGAGCGAAAGCGTGGATTTTGCAGGATGGACGAGGATTCAATCAGCGGGATCAGTGCCGCCGCCGAGGCCGATTGTCCCTGGATCTGCAGCTCGGATCCTTTGAGATCCAGGCGGGTGATCCAGGTGTCGTCGGGCAGGATGCGGGTCAGCTCATCCATGATCTCCAGCACCGGCCGCGATGATTGCTTTTTATCGGTCAGAAACCGCGAGTTCGCGGTCAGCTGGTCGAGCTCGTTGCGCAGCCGCTGGGCCTCTTTGGCTTTGGCGCCGGCTGTTTCGATCAACGGTTTCAGCGCCTGGATTTTCTGCCGTTTGTCCAGCAGCGGCAGCGACACAGCGCTGACCAGCAGCAATACAGCCAGGGCGCCCAGTGCAAGGTTAACCAGCCGCGGTGTGACGGCCTTGCGCTGCCGGTTCTCTGCGGGCAGCAGGTTGACAGCAGCGAAGCCACCCCGCTCGCCGCAGTTGATGGTGACCAGGTCGGGGTGAAGGCCACGATGATCAAGCCGGTCGAGCAGTTCGTCCAGCATGCGACGCGTCACCAGCACCAGGTCCACCGTCAGGGTGCGTTCCGCCGCGGAGCGCGCGACGACGTTAAAATCATAGTACACCTGCTCGGCGGTAAAAGGCGTCTGGCGGTCCATTTCAAAGGATAGGACCTCGCGCAGATTCTCCTCAGCGGCGAGCGGCAACGTCAGCGATCGGGTCAATACCTTGTCCCGTGGCAGGCACAACACCAGCTCGCGGGCCTGCCGATGACTCTCGTCTTCAGCGGACAGCTGGAGCGGCGCTGCCCCTGCCTGGTCGAGCGTATAGCGTGTCAGCTCTTCATTATTTTGCGTCGTGCCCTGGCTCATCACCACGTCTGTGCCGTCCAGTTCGAGGAACAGGCGCTGGGCGCGGGGCATCAGCGCGCGACTCACTCGTGGTGGCAGCATGCCGCGCAGCTCGCTGATCCACCAGGACCAGAAGGCTTCAACGCCCCGCCACAGAGGCGCGCTGAACTTGATGTGCAGATTCTGTGTGCTGAGTTGCATTCGTGTCCTGTTATCCGGGGGTCATTTTCCTCGACCTGGCGGGCTCATGCCAGGAAAGTATCGTATAGGGCTCTTCACCCGTCCGTGCAATCCTGAGCACTGCCTCCACCGATGCCCTCGCACCGCGATTGCTGGTGGCCCAGGCGGTGATATGAAAGGGGCCGGCAGGCTGCGTGTTCTCGCCCGCCGGACTTTCAGGGACTTCGAGCTCCCTGCTGGTCAGTGCCGAGAACAGCCAGGCCGGTGCGTATTTCAGGTTGACATCTTTTTGACTGGAATGAACGGTCAGGTAGGGCGCCAGCCGGTCGAACAGTTCATGCGTCATACCCAGTACATAACGCAGCTCATCGACGCTGGTAAACAGTCCGTCACGCGCCCCCCAGTCAAGGCCGGCATGCCGGTAGTCGTTGTCTTCTGCGCCATGCAGACGCCGCAGGGTGTCTTTATCGCGCCAGTCGAGGATGGCGTCGGCCAGTTGCTGACTCTCAGCCTCTTCGGCACCCGCCGCGTCCAGCACCGCCTCCAGCTGAGACGGGTCCGCCTTGTTCAGGTCAAGCAGGCCGCTGGCGTCTCGAATGGCAATATTAACGCTGCCGCTGTCGAGCCGAATCTGGCGGGCGGTACCGTCAAGCGGCCAGCGCGTGTCTGTATTGTTGACGAATAACTCCATAATGGCGCGATTGATACCCGCCTCCGCCAGGGCGCGAGCCCTGGCAGTGCCGACATGATTGAAGGCTAGGCTGGTTTCGATGCGCATATTACGCGCGTGGCTGGCACCGATCACGGTCATCAGCACCACCAGCCACAACACCACCACCAGGGCAATGCCGCGCTGCCCGTCGCCATAGCGAACGGTTCTGTGCCTGCGACAGGCCGGGCGTCTCATTGGCCGCCACCCGCAGGCAGCGCCAGATACAGGTCAGGCCAGGGTTGTTGCCCCGCGTTCACTTCCATGCGGACCCGTATCAGGTCCGGGAAGCGCGTTGCATCGGCAGCCCAGCGCGGCTGCCAGCTGGGTGGCTGCGTGCTTGTTCTGGTCCTGCCCCTGCCCCCGGCGTCGCCCGGGCTGCCGAAATACTCGAATGACACACGCTGCAGACCCTCAACCAACAGCAGCTGTTGGTCGCGTGCCGGTCTCTGGAATGCTTCGGAGTCGGGGTTGAAGGGTATAAAGGACAATATCAGGTTGGTGTCGGGTCCATCGCGTTGCGCGCTCAAACCGTACTCGAACAGCCCCGCCTGCCTGTACTGTTGTGGTGCCGGTGAAACGAAGCGCAGCTGCTCGGAAGCTCCGTCAAAGGCGATACGCTTATTGGTGCCGTCGGTCCAGGTCATGGGTATGATCTGACTGACCTGACGCCGCATCAGATTCGCCACGCTGCGGAACCTCTCATTGTCGGTCGCGCGCGTGACCCCGGCTTCCCAGCTCCGTCCGCCCAGGCGCAGGGCGCCGAACGCGGTGGTCATGATCACGGCCATGATCACCACCGCCACCAGCACCTCCAGCAGCGTGAATCCATCGCCCCGTCTTATCGACCCGGTCATATTGAACCCCGGATGTTCCGCGGCCGGTGATGTACCCGCTTGGCGAGGACGCCTTGAATCCATCCATGGAGGCTTGACGGCAGCATCCCTGCTGCCGACACCTCGCCAAGCGGGCACATCACCGGCCCACCTGGTTGCAGGTCTCGTAAATAAGCCGCTGTTCGGGTGCGATACCATCAGCCTGGCCCTTCGCCGGGCGGGCGCGTCTGTACCCGCAAGCTGTTGAGGGTGATCTGCTGGTCGCGCCCGTTATGTGTCCAGCTGACTTCGACGCTGACGTGGTAACCCGACACCGGCAGCGTCAGTGCCGTGTCGTCTTCCCAGGGCAGGTAGCTCTCAACGGTCCGCCGCCAGCGAAACTGTTCGCCCGATTCACCGTAGCTCTGCCCCACGCGCAGCGGCTCACTGCGCCCGACCACCGCCAGCTGAGATTCCGCCAGCAGCACTGCCTGGGCATAATCCCCGGCCACTGCGACATTGTTCAGGCCCCCTGAAAAAATCCTCAACAGCACGCTCAGTGAAAGTGTCAGGATCATGAAGGCAACCAGCACTTCAATCAGCGTGAAGCCCCGGGAGAAATGCGGGCTAGCGGACATCGGCCTCGGCGTCCTCGATAATGGTAACCCTGCCGGTCAACCAGCCGACGTGCAGGTCGTAGCTGCGCTTGCCGCTGCTCAGTTTGATGAGTGTTCCGCTGGAACTGCCGTCGGAAAAGAACCGCACCACGTGCTGTGTTGTCTCCACGGCGCTTTGTCTTGCCGCCGGCGCCACTTTTAACTCGACGCCGGCTGGCAAGGCGCGCGGCACTTGTTTGCCGATGGCGTAAGCCGGGGATTTCAGGTTGAGGTAAACCCGCGTCTCCACGTCACGGGTGATCGACTGGTTGCGCGCCAGGCGCAGTGTAACCGCCAGATCGCGCACTGCCGCCTTGAGTTTTGCACCCGGCACGGCACCTGAAAACAGCGGCGGCACCAGCGCGACCAACAGGCCGACGATGAGCAGGACGACCAGCAGTTCGAGCAGTGTAAAGCCGCGCTTGCGCCCGCCACCGGCAGCCGGGTGGATCACCAGCTGACGACATCCTCGTTGTCACCCTCGCCACCTTCCATATTGTCCTGGCCCAGTGAAAACAGGTCATAGATGCTGTTCTCACCGGGTGAGAGGTAATTATAATCGTTGCCCCAGGGGTCCTTGGGGACGGTCTTTTTCTTCAGATACGGTCCGTTCCAGTTGCTCACCCCGGTGGGTTCTTCCACCAGGGCTGCGAGGCCCTCATCGGTGTTGGGATAACGGCCGACCTCCAGATGAAACAGGTCGAGACCGGCGCCCAGTTCCTCGATCTGCAGCTGTGCGGTGTCGCTCTTGGCACTGCCGAGGTAGCGCAGTATCTGCGGTCCCACCAGGCCGGCGAGCAAGCCGAGGATTACCAGAACCACCAGCAGTTCGATCAATGTGAAGCCCCGTTGTCCGTGTTTTGTCTTCTGATTTATATAAGTCATGTTTCACTGTTTCCTTATCGTTCAAAATACCAGCTGATTAATACCCAGTATCGCCATCAGAATGGATATGATGACCGCCGCAATGACGATGCCGAGCACCAGGATGAGCACGGGTTCCAGCAGCGAAAGCGTGCGTTTGATGGTGACCTGCGTCTCCCGGTCATAAATGCTGGCCACTTGCAGCAACAATTCCTCCAGACGCCCGGATTCCTCACCGACGCGAATCATGTGGATCGCGAACGGCGGGAACAGCGCGGCCTCCGCCAGCGGCTCGGCGAGGCTCTGGCCTTGCTTCAGGCTGCCGGCCACGCGCTCGATGCCGTCGGCGATCACCTGGTTGCCTATGCTGTCCTTGACAATGGACAAGGCCTTCAGCAGGGGGACGCCGTTGTGCAGCAGGGTCCCCAGCGTGCGCGCGAAACGGGCCACCTCGACGCGGGTGATTATAGCCCCGGCGAGGGGCATATTGAGAAAGCGGGCGTGCCAGCGACGCCGCCCGCGTGGGTCCTCGAGCTGGCGGCGCATAATCCAGACGCCCGCCACGACCACCAGCAGTGCCACCCAGCCGTAGCTTTGCAGTCCCTCGCCAACGGCGATAGTGATCCGGGTGGGCAATGGCAGTACCTGGCCAACGTCCTCGAACAGCTCGGTAAACTGGGGTACCACGTAACCGAGCAGAATGAAAATGGAGCTCACGGCGACGACGATCAGGATGGCGGGATAGATCATCGCAGACACCATGGCATCGTGGACTTCCTTGCTCTGCTGCATGTGTTCCGCCAGCCGCTCGAGTACCACCTCCAGCGCACCGCCGGCTTCGCCGGCGCGCAACAGGTTGATGTAAAAACGGTTAAACGCGCCGCCCTGGCTCTCGATGGCATCCGCCAGCGTGGCGCCGCCGTTGACCTCTTTGCGCACATTGACCAGTAGTTCGGCAATCGGCTCGCCTTCGGCCAGAGAGATCAGCACACCCAGGGCGCGGTCCAGCGGCAGGCCGGCGCGCAGCAGGGTGCTCAGTTCACGGGTTGCATTGGCGATCTGCTCTTCGTTGAGACGCCGCTTGCGCCCGTGCCGCTTGCGCCCGCTACGGGCCGGGACCACCGCAGTCTCGTCGATGCGTATCGGCGTCTGGCCGAGGGCGTGCAGCTGCTCCACCACCTGTTTCCTGTCGCTGCCCTCCAGGGTGCCCTGCACGACCTCGCCGTCAGCGCTCACCGCCTTGTACTGAAATCCCGGCACGACTAGCCCCTATTTCTCAACGCGAACACGGTCATTAGCGACTGTCCTGGGTGACGCGCAGCACCTCGTCGATGGAGGTTTCTCCAGCCAATGCCTTGCGCAGGCCGTCGTCGAACATGGAGCCCATGCCCTCGGTAACGGCAGCCTTGGCGATCATGCCCGCATCAGCGCGCTGCAGCACCAGCTGCCGCAGCGGGTCGGTCATCACCAGCAGCTCGAGGATGGCGGCGCGGCCGCTGTAGCCGGTACCCCCGCAGTGCTCGCAGCCGGTCGGACGGTAGAGGGTGATGTCGCCATTGGCGCTGAAGCGCTGCAGACGCAAGCGCTGCACCACCTCGTCCAGCGGGGTGTAGGGCTGCCGGCAATGCTGGCACAGCCTGCGCACCAGACGCTGTGCCTGCACCGCGTTCAGGGTCGAGGTCAACAGGTATTCCTCCACACCCATATCCTGCAAACGGGTGATACTCCCCGCCGCGTCGTTGGTATGCAGGGTTGACAGCACCAGGTGACCGGTGAGCGCCGACTCCACCGCGATTTTGGCGGTTTCCTCGTCGCGCATTTCGCCGATCATAATGATATCCGGGTCCTGCCGGACAATGGAGCGCAGGGCGTTGGCGAAGGTCAAACCGATCTGCGGTTTGACCTGAATCTGATTGACACCGGTGATGTTGTACTCCACCGGGTCTTCCACCGTGAGTATTTTGCGTTCCGGGGTATTGAGATGTTTCAGCGCCGCGTACAGGGTGGTGCTCTTGCCGCTGCCGGTCGGACCCGTGACCAGCAGAATACCGTGTGGCATGGCGAGAATCTCGTGCATGCGTCGTTCGAGTTCGGCGCTGAAGCCCAGCGGGCCGAAGTCCAGCGCCACATTGTCGCGCTGCAGCAGACGCAGCACCACGCTCTCGCCGTGCAGGGTGGGTACTGTCGAGATCCTCAGGTCCAGCTCGCTGCCGCGCGCGCGCATTCGGAAGCGGCCGTCCTGTGGCAGTCGGCGTTCGGCGATGTTCAAATTGGCCATGATTTTGATGCGCGAGACCACCGCGGCCGTCGATCCGGCCACCGGGGTATCCATCTCCCGTAACAGTCCGTCGATACGGTAACGCACCTTGAGCTGGTTTTCGAAGGGCTCGATATGGATGTCCGAGGCACCTGACTCTGCCGCCCGGTTGATGATCAGGTTCACCAGCTTGATGACGGGCGCTTCGCTGGCAAGTTCCTTGAGGTGTTCCACATCGCCCAGGAAGCCGGCACTGTCATCGACGCTGTCCGATGCTTCGCCGGCGCCGTCTTTTCTGGCGTGACTCTGCTCCAGGGCATGCTCGATTTCCGAGGCGATGCCGACCTGGGGCAGTACCTCCTTACCGGTGAGCAGGCTCAGGGCATGCGTGACATAGCTGTCCAGCGGGTCCGCCATGACCACGGTCAAGTGCTCGTCGTCCTCGGCCAGGATCAGGGTTTTGCTGTCCTGCAGGAACTTGTAGGAGATCTGCCCGGTCGCGGACAGCTCTTGCGGGAAGTTTTTTGCCTCGACCAGCGGCAGTGCCAGCTGGATTGCCAGGCATTCAGCCACGTTACGCTCGGTGACGTAGCCCAGCTTGACGAGGATGGCGCCAATCGCTTCTCTGCTGTCCTGCCCGCTTTGCAGGCGTAACGCCCGCTCGGCATTGGCCGGGCTCAGTTTTCCGGACTCGATCAGAGTGTCGCACAAGCCTTTTTTCACGACACCGCCTGCCGGGACATCGATTGCATCGCTCATGGTCTGTTGCGCCGTTTTTCCCACCCGTTGCCCCTTATCGACAATTCCATCAGCTTAATTGCAGGGATAATGTGAGACAATACATCAGAAGCGTATTTCACCGCGAGCCGGACGGCCTTGCGCGGCTGTCCCGCACCCGCTAGCCTGGATTTCTCACAACCTTAACCACAAAGGACACGAAGGTCACAAAGGAACAACATGTTAACCCATATCCACAGAAGATTTTTCAGCTGCACGCTATTAACGGGGAGCACCGCGGCTACATACGGAAAAGCTTTGACTTTAAAAACCTTTGTGACCTTTGTGACCTTCGTGGTGAAAAATACGGACTAGAACGTGGATCGGCGCCCATGACAGCCGGCTTGAATAAAGATTACGCTTGACTTGACTGAGGTGAAAGGTGAAATATTAAAGTTAACGCCCTGATGCCGCTAAATAATACCGAATGCGACCAGGTTTGCTGGCGGGTAACAGCGTAACGCCTGGACATCGGGTGGTGACTGAGCGGGGCAGGTGCACAAGCCGCCCGTCGAGGATGGAAACAACACAGCCATGAAAAACAGCCTGACTCGCCGACTGATTGTACTCGTCTGTGCTTTGACGATGGCTGCCTGTGCCACAAAACCACCGCAGCAACCCCCGCAACAAGCACACGCGGCACAGAAAGTACCCCCTGCCCTGGACCCCGGGAAGCCGGTGGCCAAGACCCCTGCAGATAGCTCTGCCGATGACCGCTACTCTGATTCTGCCGAGGCAGGCCGCGCTGACAAGCCGGCCGTCCGCATTGGTACCGGCGTGTTCCTGGCAGAGACCCCCGAGGGTGGCGAGGCCAAGACATTCCCGGCGGGGGACGTGACCCTGAATTTCGAGGCAACCAGCCTGAGAGAGTTCGTCAAAGTCATTTTTGATGACATCCTGGAGGAAAACTACCTCATCGATCCAGGCGTTGACGGTGTGGTGACCCTGCATACCACGCACGCCGTCAGCCAGGAGGCGGTGTTGTCGATCCTCGAGTCGGTGCTCGAACTGAACGGGGCGGGGCTGGTGCAGGACCGCGGACTGTACAAGATTGTGCCGGTGGCGAACGCCGAGGGCGAAGTCCTGTCTCCAGTGGTGGGCAAGCAAGCTCAGGACCCGGGCGCGGGTTTCGGCGTGCGCATAGTGCCGCTGGAGCACGTTGCGGCCGGCGAGATCGAAAAAATTCTCACACCGTTTGTTCCCGCCGGGACCACGCTGCGCATCGACGCAACGCGCAACCTGATAATTCTGTCCGGTCCGCGTTTTCGCCTCGACCACCTGGTGGAGACCGTCAAGGTCTTCGACGTGGACTGGCTGAAGGGCATGTCGTTCGGCATGTTTCCGCTGCACTATGCCGACGCGGCCACGTTGGTTGGCGAAATCGAGAAAGTGATCGGCGCCGAAGGACAGACGCCGTTTGCCGGCATTGTCCGGCTGGTACCGATCGAACGGCTGAATGCCATCCTGGTGATTACCCACCAGCCGAAACACATGGCGGCGGTACGCAGACTGATCGAGCAGTTTGACTGGGGTACCGAAGCGTCGCCCGGGCGTCGTCTGTACGTCTACCATGTCAAGTACGGCAAGGCCGAAAACATATCCGCGGTCCTTCAGGAGCTGTTTGGGCAGGTGCAGGCAGTCGGGCAGGCGTCCGACTCCCAGGGAATACCGGAACTGCCGCCGGGCGTGGAGGGCGGCGGCAACGTCTTTCGTACCGCAAGACAAATCAGCGAGCCGCCTCCACCGGTTGGCGCGCCCGGGGCCGGTGGTGATTATCCGGAGCCGGCGGCCGCGGCAACGGCGGCGACCGCCGCGGACGGGGCAACGGCAGCCGGCACCACGGTGGCCGGTGAGGGCCAGGGTCCCGTCACCATCATGGCCGATCAGGACAACAATGCCATCCTCATTATGGCCAGTGCGGCGGATTACCGCATGATCGAGGCGGCGATCCGCCAGCTCGACATTCAGCCGCGACAGGTGCTGATCAATGCCATCATTTCCGAGGTTACCCTCAACGATGAACTGGATTTCGGCGTCGGCTGGTTCCTGAGCGGCGGCAATTTCGAACTGGGCTTCAACACACCACTGCCGGGCGGCGCCCAAGCCGCCGGCGAGGGGCTGGCGCTGGCGATCTTCAACAACAGCGATGAAACCCGCATGTTTTTCGATCTGCTGGCCTCCAAGTCAAACGTCAAATTCATTTCGGCGCCGCAGGTGATGGTGCGCGACAACCAGACCGCAACCATCCGCGTCGGTGACCAGATCCCGGTCACCACCCGCTCCTCGCAGAGCACCAGCGACCCGGACGCCCCCATCGTCACCGAGGTGCAGTTCCGCGACACCGGCACCCTGCTCACCGTCACCCCGCGCATCAACGCCGGCGGGCAGGTGACCATGGATATCAGTCAGGAGGTCAGTCTGCCCGGCAGCGAGCCGGCCGTCGGCGGCGGCGGTAACGTGTCCATCGCGCAGCGCACCATCGACAGCAGCGTCACTGTGCACGGCGGTCAGACCGTGGTGCTGGGCGGGCTGATCAGGGAGACCCGGACCGAATCGAAGTCCGGTATCCCGCTGTTGATGGATATTCCCTGGCTTGGCCAGCTGTTCTCGACCACCGGCGAAAATGTCGGCCGCACCGAGCTGATTGTGACCATCAACCCGGTGGTGGTGGAAAATCAGCGCGATGCGGAACTCGTCACCAAGGACCTTCGTCAACGCATGAAGAGCGCGTCCGAGTTCGAAGCCTCGGCGTGGGAGAAGAATACCGGGGAAGAAGCCCCGCCCGCTTCCACAGACTGAAACGCGGCCCGGTCATCGTGTCAGGCACCGGCGGCCCGTGGCGGTCCGCAGGCTGGACTGAATAACCGCCGCTTGCGACCGGCGCGAAGTAGTAGTTACCCCCCCCCCCGCACCACCCAGAGAATACCTGTTTACCCTACTGCTGGACGACTTGTCGCAGAAGAAAAGTAGGGTTTTAGTCAATATCAGCCCCACCCGCATAAACGTTAGTCTTAACGCCTGAATAAAAGTGTCGCCGTTTGCCTACAGGCAGTGCCAGGCGAATCGGCGGGATTGCTACAGCGTCCTATTTGCTCATTCCTCGATTGGGGGTTCGGATTATGAATATTGCTCGATTAAACGTCCTGGGAAAAATTACCGGGTATTGCCTGCTGGCCTTCGGGTTTATGGCGGCTGGCGCCGTCCAGGCGGTGACACTGAACGTGGTGGACAAAGACGGCGTTGCCGTCGACGGTTTCCGCTGGATACTGCAGCAGGACGCGACCTTCCCGGTGGACCCGGCCAATCCGTCCCCCGACCCGGACGAACTGTTGTCGCTCGGTTTCCATGCCAGTTACCACCCGGTGGCGCAGAACGGTAACGTAGACACCGGTCCTGCGATCATCGACGCTCCGCCCGGCCGCTACTACATCTCGGTGCTGCCCTACTCGGGTTACAGCATCAGCGGCAGGGGCGTGGAGGTCGTTGACGGTACCGAAGAGGTCATCGTGACGGTGCAGCAGCACCCGATCCCGACGGCCCAGATCGCGCTCTACCTGTTCCACGATAATTTCCCGGTCAACGGCGCGCCGGATCTTCCGGAGGAGACCAACCCGTTGCCGGGTGAGCCCGGCCACGTGGACTGGTCCCAGTTCAACGTCCTGCTCGAGGAGCCTGCGGGCCGTTACGGCATCGCCGGCGGCCAGGTGATCCAGGATGCCTTCGGCAACCCGCTGGGCACCTCTTATATTCAGACCTGCGATGACACAGGCGCCAATCCGGGAACCGGTGATTACGGTTGCTTGGTAGATGGTTCACCGATCGTCGATGTCCTCGGTGACGGCACCATCCAGCCGCTGGCCGACGGCACCCTGCTGATCGAGAACCTGGCCCCGGGCAAATACGGCGTCATAGTCAATCCGCCTAGCGGCTCCAGCTGGCAGCAGACCACCACCATCGAGGGCACCAAGGTCATCGATGCCTGGGTCAAGGCCAACGAGCCGCCGTTCTTCGTGGAATTCGGCCCGCCGGGTCCGCACGTCTTCATGGGTTTCGTGCAACCGTTCAACAACCTGTCCGCAGCCGCGGGTGCCACGCTCAGCGGCACCATCACCGACATGCACATGTCGCGTCCGCCGAATTTCGAATTCTTCAGCGGTCGCCCCTTCCCGAGCTGCTGGGTCGCTGTGAATGAGGCCAACCCCGCCGGGCTCGGCGCCGGCCTGTATGCAGGTCCCTGTAATGATTTAAGCGAATTCAGTATCGCCAATGTGCCCCCGGGCAGCTACCAGCTCAAGGTCTTCGACAGCAACCTTGACGTGGTTATCGCCAGCCAGGGTTTCACCGTCGATGCAGATGGCGTCAACTGTGACGGCGGCCTGACAGAGGGCTGCAACTTCGGCGAGGTGGCGGTGTTCAACTGGTTTGCACGCCTCAACACCGGTATCTTCAACGACGTCGACCAGGACGGCTTCTGGGACGAGGGTGAGACCGGCATCGGTCCCGAGAGCCAGGAGACCGTGGTCCGCTGGCGCGATGGTACGATCTACCAGGTCTTCCCGACCGACGGCGACGGGCTCGCACCGTTCGACGAGGTCTTCCCGTTTTTCCACTGGCTCGTTGCTGAAGTCAGCTTCGGTAACAAGAAAGCCACGGGTGCCACGTTCGTCGTGGATGCGGGCGGCGAGATCCCCGGGAAGGGCGCAACTCCCGCCTACCCGACCTTTGGCGGAATCGAAGGATTCCCCGACTTTGGCGAAATGACGCCGCAGCTACAGGCTGAGAATAGTGATCTGCCTTACCGTACGGAGACGGGCCCGGTTCTGACCGCCGCATTCCAGGGCTTCCTGGGCCAGACCAGCGTCATGCACTTCGGCAAGGTCGATTACGTGAATTTCGACTTTACCAATCCATCTGGTCCCACCTACGTCGGTGAGAACGGCGGTATCTCGGGCATCGTCTACTACGCCACCACCCGCGCCGAGGACGAGCCGCAGCTGGCCGCCGCCGAAGAGTGGGAGCCCGGCGTGCCGCGCGTGCAGGTCAACCTGTATGCCGATGGCGATATAGACAGTTTCCCGCTGGGAGATTTCCCCGGTGTGGGCGACATCGACTGGAACGAAGACGGTATTCGTGACCTCGATGATGACATTATCGATGATATCGACGGCGACGGTGTTGTGACTCTGTCCGATGTCAACAACTATCCCTTCGATAACTTCCCGGGAGCAGAGGATATCGATCGCAATAGCAACCTTGCCTTCGACCTCGGCGACGCCGTCCAGGTCACCTGGACCGACAGCTGGGACGACAGCCTGCCCACCAACTGCCAGGGCGCCAACAACCTGGGCGACGCACCGTACACGCCGCCGGTGGCTGACAACCGCTGCTTCGACGGCCTCAGGAACTTTAACCAGATCCGCCCGGGCGTGTTCGACGGTGGCTATGCCTTTGCCGACTACGACCTGGATCACTTGAACAACCTGGATCCCACCCTGCGTACAGGTGCCGCGGCCACTGCGATCCAGGCGTTCTACGCCTCCATCAATGCAACGGTACCGAACGCAGACAAGCTGCAGCTCGGCCTGATCCCCGGCGACTACATCGTCGAGACTGTCACCCCTCCCGGCTACAAGCTGATGAAAGAGGAAGACAAGAACGTCGACTTTGGCGACGCGTATATCCCCTCGCCGGAGGCCATCGCCGCGACCTGCGTCGGCGAGCCCCGCGTCGTACCGCCGTACCTGAGCATGGTCACCAAGGATGGCACTGGCACCGATCCCGGTGACGGCAGCAACCTCACAGATCCTGCGTTCCTCGGTGACCCCGGTGCTGAAGCTCCTTACGCCGGTATCGCGCGCCCGCTCTGCGACCGCAAGCGAGTCACGCTGAGCGCTGCGCAGAATGCGGCCGCCGAGTTCTGGGTCATGACCGATGTGCCGATCGCGGGCAACATCTCCGGCGTGATCCTCAATGACCTGGGTAACGAGTTCAACCCGAACTCACCGGCCTTCGGCGAGAAGTACGCGCCACCCAACGTGCCGGTCGGTTTCTATGACTGGAACGGTGCGGAGGTCGCGCGTGTCTACGCCGACACCAACGGCCGCTACAACCTGGTGGTGCCGTCGACCTATACGACTAACCTGCCACAGCCGTCGGGTATGTCGCCGAACATGCTGGTCTCCTGCATGAACGATGCGGGTATCGGCGCCGAGCCCGACCCGTTCTGGAACCCGCAGTTCAGCCAGTTCTGCTACACCTTCCAGTACATGCCGGGGGCGATCACCTATCTCGATACGCCGGTGGAGCCGATCGCGGCCTTCGCCAGCCCGATCACCTATCCGACGGACTGCGAGCGTCCTGCGACCACGCCGATGATCGCCCGGGTTACGCGTAACAACGCGGGAGTCCTTGATGGACCCTATGCTTTCGCTGACGATACCATCGAGGTCGACTCCATGGGTCTTACCGAGGTCGACAATCCGGACTGGGACGGCACCACGGACACAGACCGCAAGATCGAGCGCGACTACAGCTTCGTGGCTAATTGCACGGTCGAGCTGGAGGACGCGGATGGTATCCGCACAGCGCTGACCGGCGTCAGCTGCGGTGCTGCCCAGGCCTCCGGAGCTGTGCCGGCCGTGGATGCGGGTCCCTACCAGGTCGTGGTCACCAACCCCGACGGTACCGAGTCGCCGATCGGTGTGACCCTGCAGGTCGGCAGCACCCAGGGCCAGGGCGATACTGTCTGGCGCGTTCCGGGCGACTTCGACACCATCCAGGGCGCCATCGACGCGGCCGGTGCGGGCGACATTATTCTGGTCGGTCCCAAGGCCGACGGCACCCAGTACGACGAACTGGTGGTCATGTGGAAGCCGGTCAAGCTCCAGGGCTGGGGCGCAGGCGCGGTGACCATCAACGCCCGCCAGGTACCCACCGAGAAGGTCGCCAACTGGCGCACCAAAGTTTCTGGCCTGGTCACCGGAGGTGATATCGACCAGCTGCCCGGCCAGGAGGCTGGTATCCCTGGGTTCCCGGCGCTGGACGAGGGTACGTTCCCGACCGAAGAGGGCGCCGGCATCTTTGTGGCCGGTAAGAGTTCCGGCAACAACAGCTTCGGCAATCCGCAGAACCGTGGCGCGCGCATCGACGGCTTCGGCATCGTCGGTGCCAGCACCGGCGGCGGCATCGTGGTCAACGGCTACGCCGAGTACCTCGAGATCGGCAACAACCGCATCACCGGCAATGCCGGTGCCTTCGGCGGCGGTCTCCGCGTTGGCCACCCGCAGTTGATCACGCAGCAGGGTAACACCGACCTCTACACCGATGCCGAAAACGACTTTATCCGCATCCACCACAACCACATCGCCAGGAACGGCGGCCGTGGCGGTGCGGGCGGCGGTCTGTCGCTGCACACCGGTGCCGATGAGTACACCGTCGAGCAGAACTGGATCTGCGGTAACTTCAGCTCCGGCAGCGGCGCTGGTATCGGTCACCTGGGTCTGTCGGACAACGGCGTGATCGCGGACAACATGATCCTGTTCAACGAGTCCTTTGCGCAGGCCGGCCCCACCTCCGGTGGCGGCATCTTCATCGCTGGCCAGACGGGCCTGGTGCCCGACAACGCCGGACTGCTGCTCTCGCCGGGCAGCGGTAGCGTCACGGTCGACAGCAATGTGATCCGCGGCAACCTGGCCGGCGCCGGTGACGGCGGCGGTATCCAGCTCCTCAGCGTGAATGGCGAGGATGTCACGGGTAATGCCAATAGCTGGCACAGCGTCGACCTAGTCAACAACATGATCAACAACAATGTTGCGGGCCTGGCCGGCGGCGGTATCGCCATACAGGACGCCGTCCTGGTGTCGATCCGTAACAACACGGTGGCGCATAACGAATCCACGGCCACCGCGGCCCTGGCCTTCTCACCGGGTGCGTTCAACGTAAGCAATGCAACGCCAGCGGGTATCGTGGCGCGGACCCATAGCATCGATTTCGGCATTGCGTTGGGTGAGACCAACGTGGCCGAATCGTTCTCGGCTCCGGTGATCAGTGACTCCATCATCGAGCACAACCGCTCGTTCTTCTGGCTGAACTACGACGACACGACAACGCCGGCTATCGAGACCGGCCTGTTCCCGGCCAATTGCACCACGGCGCCGACCGGTTGCGACCTGACCAACGTCGAGGGCTACACCGCCGACCTCGCCGTGATGGACGGACCGTTCACCGTGGCCGACCCGGTAGCGGTGGGCACGCTGGACCCGCAGTTCTCGCTGCTAACCAACACAGTGGAGAACCAGGTGCTTTACATCGGTATCAACGGCAATGTCACGGGTGATCCCGGCTTCGTCAACGGCTACTTCAACGGTGCGCTCAATAACGAGGACATCACGGAGTTCACCACGCTGTCGACCGCCGGCGCCTTCGACGAGGGCGGCAACTTCATCCAGGTGGCCTTCAGACCGCTGTCGCTGATCCAGACTGGAACAGTTGATCCCCTGCTCAATCCAGCAGGCACGTTACTCGACTACCACGTCGGGGCGGGCGCGGCGATCGACGCCGGTGATCCGGCCAATACCCTGGGCGTAGATATCGATGATGACCTGCGACCCCAGGACGGTGGTTTCGACATCGGCGCCGACGAGGCTCAATAAAAACCCGGGAGCATAACAGGTGGCAGGGACGTCGCCATGAAAGAGGAGAACATCCAATGAACAGACTGAAGAAAAGCGCTTTGAGCATGGCAGTCTCGCTGGCGCTCCTGGGTGGGGCGGGAGCGGCATACGCCGTGGTGAACGTCCAGTGCCCGGGGGACAATGACGGCGACGCTGCCTGGGATACGACGACCGGAAAGAACAAAGATGACCCGCCCGGCAGCAGGAACGGGCCGCCGATCAATACCAAGTGCATGCACCTGATCGCCGGCGACAGCTTCGTCAACATGTCCGACGGCAACCCGATCTATACTTTCGGCTTCGGTGACCAGACCGGTACCCCGCCGGAAGACGTGATCGCCGAAGGCATCCTGGATGCCTGGTGGCCGGGGCCCACCATTGAACTGGAGGAGGGCGACGAGTTCTACCTGTCGCTGACCAACGTCGGCACGGTGATCCGGCCGGACCTGTTCGATCCTCACACCGTCCACTGGCATGGCTTTCCCAACGCCGCCACGGTGTTCGACGGCGTCCCGGAGGTGTCCATCTCCATCAACATGGGCGCGACCCTGACCTACTACTACAACGTGGTGCAGCCGGGTACCTACATGTATCACTGCCACGTCGAGGCCACCGAGCACATGGAGATGGGCATGCTGGCCAACCTCTACGTGCATCCGGCACAGGACGTCAGCGGCTGTTCTGACCCGCTGGTATGCCCAGTGGCCGGCCGCAAAGGCGGCCCCGGCGGCGGCACGGCCGTCGGTGAGCCGCAGGGTTACGTCTACAACGACGACGACGGCACCACCGGCTGGGACGTTGAGAAGGCCATCCAGGTGTCGAGCTTCGACTCGGAGTTTCATGATGCCAGCGTCTTCGTCCAGCCCCTGCCGTTTGCCGCGCTGGAGGCCGACTACCCGATGATCAACGGTCGCGGCTACCCGGATACCCTGATCGCTGGTGCATTGCCGGCGCCGACCGACAATGTCGACCCGGTTGCCGGATACGACCCCGGCAAGATCACCGGCACCGCGGGCGAGGTTCTGAACAACGGCACGCCCACCCAGAACCTGGACTCGGTCATCGAGGTTAACGCAGGACAGAAGCTGCTGCTGCGGCTCAGCAACCTCAGCGTCGACCAGTTCTACACCATTACCGCCCAGGGACTGACCATGAAGGTCGTCGGCACGGGCGCGAAGCACATGCGGGGCGTCGACGGCAAGAACATCTACAAGGAGGTGGCCTCCGTGAACATCGGTGGTGGCGAGGTCAACGACATCCTCATCGACACCGCGGGCGTGGCGCCGGGAACCTACTTCCTGTACTCCGCCGAGCTGCATCAGATGAGCAACCTGACCCAGCTCGATGGCGGCATGATCACCGAAATTGTCGTCAACCCGGCCATCTGAGGCGCCTGACGCAGGAGATGAAAAAAATGAAATTGACATACAAGCAACCGGGGCGCCTCTTGAGCGTCTTCCTGACGGGGCTGGTCCTCGCCCTGCCGTGGGGGCAGGCCAGTGCCCAGCACGACATCCGGGGTATTACCCCGACCGTCGATACCACAAGCGGCGATCTGACGTTCAACCTTTATGCCTTCCCGTTCAACATCAACCTGCCGGAAGGCAGCAGCCTGCAGATGTGGGGCTTCGGCGACCAGGATGCCGGTGCGGGTGCGACCCATGGCGAGGGGGAAGGTTACGGCCTGCCCCAGTATCCCGGGCCGACCCTGGTGGTGACCGAGGACGTTCCGGTGACCATCAACCTCACCAATTCTGGGGTGCCGAACCCGGTTTCGATTGTGGTAACGGGGCACAACGTCACCGCGGCATGCACACTGCCTGAAGATTTATGCAGTGACGGCCTGGTAACAAAGGCGGCTAATGTCGGAGAGAAGGTGACCTATACTTTCACACCCACCGAGCCCGGCACCTACATCTACCACAGCCTGGACGGGTCCAATCCCGGCCTGCACGTCGAGATGGGCCTGCTCGGCGTGCTGATCGTGCGTCCGGCTGATGGCAGCCGCACGGCTTACGGCGATGGCACCGGGACCGATTACGAGCAGGAGTTCCTGTCGCTGCTGACCGAGGTCGACCCCGAGATCCACCTGCAGATGGAACGCGGCCACGTCACCCACTTCACCAACTCGGATCGTTTCGCCAAGGTCTGGTTTGTCAACGGGCGGGTGTTCCCCGATCTGTTCCAGGGTGACTACAATGAGTTGTTCCCGCACCAGCCTTACCAGTCCCTGGCCCAGGCACACCCCGGTGAAAAGGTGCTGGTACGCCAGGTCAACGCCGGTCAGGACAGCCACCCCTTCCACTTCCACGGCGAGAACCTGCGCTTCATCGGCAGGGACGGGCGCAAGCTGTCTTCGGACGGGGTTGTGGCCGACATCGGCCGCTCGGACAACACCATCAACTCCGCGCCCAAGCAGGCCATCGACGCCATCTGGGAGTGGAGCGGCAAGAACCTGGGCTGGGACATCTACGGCCACGACACAACACACGTTTGCAACCCCGGTCCTGACGGTTTCGGCGACGGGACCTCGACCTACCCGGGCGAGTGGTGCGCTGACCATGGCAAGGCTTTCCCGGTGACGCTGCCAGGTGCCGGGGAACTGTCCCTGGGTGGCTGGTGGAGCGGTAGCCCGTTCCTGGGTGACGTTGGCGACCTGCCCCCGGGCGAGGGTGGCCTGAACCCCTTCGGCGGTTACTTCTTCGTGTGGCACTCCCACGCCGAGAAAGAGCTGACTACCTTCGATATCTTTCCCGGCGGCAGCCTGGGTGCAGTGGTTGTACTGCCTCCCGGCACGCCAATTGAGTAAGGGAGGGAAATCAAATGAAAAGGTCTAATGACATGAAAAAGACATTAAAGCTGAACCTGGTGGCGAGCGTTTTGGCGCTGGCCGCGGGCCCGGCATCAGCTGAGGTGTATGATCTCTGCGCCGCAGCGGGTACCAAGACCATGCCGGACGGCAGCACGGTGCCGGTGTGGGGGTACGCCCTGAACGATCCGACGAACGGCTGCGGGGCGATCCAGATACCCGGTCCGCCACTCACAGTCACTGACGGCACGCTGACCATCAACCTGCTGAACAGCCTGCCGGAGCCGACTTCGGTCGTGGTCCCCGGTCTGCCGATGCCTGCTGGCGGCCCGACCTGGGATGACAATAGCGTCGGACCGCGGGGTGGCAATCTGACCAAGAAGGTCCGCTCCTTCGGCGCCGAGGCTGGCGCATCGGGAGGTACCCAGTCTTACGCATGGACCGGTGTGCGACCCGGCACCTTCATCTACCACAGCGGCACCCACCCGCAGAAGCAGGTCTACATGGGCCTGTACGGTGCGGCGACCCGGGACTCTGCTGCTGGTGTGGCCTATCCTGCTGTCGGCACTTCCGACGCAGTCAGCTACGACAACGAGGTGGTGCTTTTCTACAGCGAGATCGACCCTGACATGAACGCCGCCATCGCTGGCGGCACTCATCAGACCTCGATCCACTACCACCCGCGCTGGTTCCTGGTCAACGGTGAACCCTATGTGGCCGGCGTGACGGCGGACATTGATGCCGGTGCCGCCGGGGATCGGACCCTGGTGCGCTTCCTCAGCACGGCAGGCAAGACCCACGTGCCTGTCCTGCAGGGCCTGACCATGACCATCCACGCCGAGGACGGCTTGCAGTACAACTACCAGGACGGTGCGACCGTCGTGGCGGCTGCGCCGCGTGAGCAGTATTCGGCGATGCTGCCGCCGCTGAAGACCAAGGACGCCATCGTCAAGGCAACCGCGGCCGGCCGCTATGCGGTCTACGACGGCAACGGCTACATGACCAACCCGTCAGATCCCGACAACTTCGATGTCGGTGACGATGTCGGCGGCATGTTGCGCTTCCTGGCGTTCAGTGGCGGAACCGACGGTGACAGTGACGGCGTGATCGACGGCGTGGACAACTGCCCGGCCGACGCGAATCCCGGCCAGGAAGATACCGACGGTGATGGCATCGGTGATGCCTGCGACGACTCCGACGGTGATGGCGTGCTCGACACGTTGGATAACTGCCCGGCGACCCCGAATGCCGACCAGGCCGATACGGATGGTGACGGTGTCGGTGATGCCTGCGACCCGGACTTTACTGACGGTGACGGTGACGGCGTGGCCGACACGGCGGATAACTGCCCAACGATCCCGAATGCCGACCAGACTGATACGGATGGTGACGGCATCGGCGATGCCTGCGACCCGGACCTCACGGACAGTGACGGCGATGGTGTAGCGGATGCGGCGGACAACTGCCCGGCAATCGCGAATCCCGGTCAGGAAGATGCGGACGGCGACGGCATCGGTGATGTCTGCGACGACTCGGACAGCGACGGCGTGGTCGACGCGGCGGACAACTGCCCGGTGAACCCGAATGCTGATCAAGCTGATTTTGATGGCGACGGCATCGGCGATGTCTGTGATGACTCGGACAGCGACGGTGTGTTCGACGCGGCGGACAACTGCCCGCTGACGGCGAATGCCGATCAGGCCGACCTGGACGGTGACGGCATCGGCGATGTCTGCGACGACTCGGACGCTGATGGCGTGCTCGACGCGGCGGACAATTGCCCGCTGACGGCGAATGCCGATCAGGCCGACGCTGACGGTGATGGTATTGGCGACGTCTGCGACAACGATCTGGATGGCGACGGTGCGTTGAACACCGCGGATAACTGCCCGGTAACACCAAATGCCGACCAGATCGACGGTGACGGTGACGGCGTCGGCGATGTCTGCGACAACTGCCCGGATGCTAATAATCCAGGCCAGGAAGATGCGGACGGCGACGGTATCGGCGACGTCTGCGAGGTTGGCAACATTCTGCCGGTGGCGGAAGGCGATGCCGCACAAGTTCAGCAGGGTAATCGCAACTCGGTGCGCTTCAACCTCACCGACAACGATAGCGACGAGGACGGTACCATCGATCCCAACAGCATCGTGATCGTGTCCGGGCCGAGTGGGGCGACCGTGACCGTGCATAACGACGGCACCGGCGATGTCACCTTGCAACTGAGCAACGGCAATGCCGCCAACCGCAGCTTCACGTACACCGTCAATGACAACGACGGCGGCACGTCAAATGCGGCGCTTGTTCAAGTCGAGGTTCAAAACAACTAGCGTCTCATCGCTGTGTAAACATACGGTGGCCCCTGTTTAGGGGTCGCCGTAAAACAACCAGAGAAGGAGTAACAAGACATTTTAATTTTCCCGTCCCTTTTCATTCGAGGAAGGGGACTGGAATGAGGAGCCGGGTCGGCTCCTCATTCCAGTTTTGCCGCAGCGTGCATTTTGTGCACAGAAGCGGCAGGCGGCTGGAGCAGCAGACGGTAAGGCGCAGCGGGTGTGCCGAAATAAAACAATAAGGGGCAAGGGGATAACCCGAAGTCCACGACAGAGACAGGTTTGAATCCATGCAAAGAAACAAGACAGTAAACGATCGGTTGAGGCAGGAAAATGGTGTCAGGCACCTTTTCCTGCTGCTCACGCTGGTAGCGCTGCTGATGATTGCAGCGCCGCCAGGCCAGGCAGTGATTGGCGCAGAACGCACGCCACAGGCTACTGAAAAGGCTTCCAAACCGGCAGACGCAGCTGGCAGTCAGCAAGTCGGTGAAGCTGAACCAGCAGGCGCGAAGGCAAAAGGGCCTGATGCCAAATGGCAGCCACCGCCCATGCCCAAGCCGGCACCGTTTGCGACCGTCGATATCACTCCCGAGGAGGCCAAAGAACTCGCCGACAAGTGGGGCGTCGAGCTGCTGGGGATGCGTCTGACTGCCGCCGGAATGATGCTGGATTTTCGTTTCCGGGTCTTGGACGCAGACAAGGCATTGCCGCTGTTCGATCAGCGCATCAAGCCGCACATCGTGGCGGAGCGCTCGAACATCAAGCTTCCGGTCCCCATGGCGGCCAAGGTGGGTGCGTTCCGGCCCACTAATCGCGGCAAGAACATCAAGGCTGACAAGACCTATTACATGATCTTCGGTAACCCGGATCGCCACGTTAAAGCGGGCGAAAAGGTCACGGTGGTCATTGGGGATTTCAAGGTTGAACACCTCAAGGTGAACTGAATATGTTGGAGCAGGTTATGCGCAAAATGAATCTCAACAAAGTGGCGACAGGGGCATCCCTGCTTATGGCGGGCTTGCTTGCCATGAATACCCAGGCAGGAACACTGGACCCGGAACTCGAGGCAGCAATCGCGGGCATGAGCCTCGGCGACCCGGTGGATGTCATTATCCGTTGCACGGACCCGCTGGATGCAACGTCAGTAGCCCCGGAGGATCTGCTTCCGGCGCTGCAGAACAAGGCCAATGCCTGCCAGACCTCGCTGGGTAACATACTGGAAAACACCGCGCTCGAGCCGCCGGTCACCCTGTGGATCATCAACGGCATCGCGGCAACGGTCCCCGTGGCGTCGCTGAACGGACTGGTCAACCGGGCCGGCGTCGACATTGTCTATTTGAATGAGACGGTCGAACTGCCGCCGGCACCCGTGCCGGCCGGGGCCCCCGGCGACCCGGCTTACACTTACTGGAATATCAGCGAAATCCGTGCCACGGATCTGTGGGAATTCGGCTACTACGGCACCGGTGTCGTAGTGGCGACCATGGACAGCGGCGTCGATGCCTTGCACGCCGATATCGGCCCCCAGTGGCGCGGCGGCAGTAACAGCTGGTTTGACCCGCATGGTCAGCACGCCACGCCCTTCGACGCCAGCGGTCATGGCACAGGAGTCATGGGCGTGATGGTAGGCGGTAACGCCGGCGGATTCGACATGGGTGTCGCGCCCGATGCCCAGTGGATTGCGGTGAAGATCTTCAATGACCAGGGCCAGTCGGACCTCGTCAAGATTCACCAGGGCTTCCAGTGGCTGATGGACCCGGACGGTGATGGGGTTTCCGCAGACGCGCCTGATATTGTCAACAGCTCCTGGGTGCTGCAGGGCACGGAAGGTGAATGTCTCGGTGAGTTTGCTGCCGATATCGCAACGCTGAAGGCAGCAGGTATCGCCGTTGTATTTTCCGCCGGCAACAGTGGGCATAAGTCCGACACCAGCATGGAGCCGGCCAACGACCCGGGCAGCCTGTCGGTGGGCGCTGTCGATTCGTCGCAGCGCGTTCTCCGATCAAGCAGTCGCGGGCCCTCGGCCTGCGACGGCGGTATTTATCCGAAGCTTGTGGCGCCAGGTAAGGATGTGCTCACGGCCGGTCTCACCAGTGGCACCACCCCTTCTGCCCCGTATGCCTTCAGTACCGGCACCTCCTTTGCCGCGCCCCACGTCGCCGGTGCCATGGCGGTGCTCAAGAGTGCGTTTCCCGGCGCGACCATGGCCGAGATCGAGTCGGCCATCGGTGACGGGGCGTTAGACCTCGGTGATTCCGGCGCCGACAATAAATCGGGTGCCGGTATGATCGATGTGGTCGGTGCCTATACATTGCTGAGTGGATCGAATCCACCACCATCGGACACGGACCAGGACGGTGTGGCCGACAACGTGGACAATTGTCCGGATGTCCCAAATGCCAGCCAGCTCGATACCGACGGTGACGGCATCGGTGACGCCTGCGACCCGTTGACCGATTCCGACGGCGACGGCGTGGCCGATAGTGAGGACATCTGCGAGGGTACACCTGCGGGCACACCCGTGGACGCCTCCGGCTGTGCTGTTGAACCACCGGATGCCGACGCTGACGGTGTGGCCGACGATGTGGACGACTGTCCGGGTACGCCAGCGGGCGCGACCGTGGACGCCAACGGTTGTGAAGTTGCGCCTGCAAACACACCGCCTGTTGCGAACAATGACACCGCCACTGTTGCCAAAGGCAAGGGTAACTCGGTACCCATCAGGCTCACGGCAAATGATACCGACGCGGACGGCACCATTAACCCGAACAGTATCGCAATCGTTGATCAGCCTGGTCAGGCTACTGTCACGCTGCATAACGACGGGAGCGGTTATGTAACCTTAACGTTGACGGGCAAGAGTGGCAAAAACCGTTCGTTTAGTTACACCGTTGAGGACGACATGGGTGCGATTTCAAACACAGCCACCGTCAACGTGACCGTGAACTAGTGGGAGGAACGCAGGGCAAAGGTTTGAGAGAAAAAAACAGAGGCTGGAGATAGGCTTTAACTGCAATTCATTAATAATAATGAACAATTTATACCAATAAATAAATTATTAATAAATATAATAAAATAAATGCCAAAGGGGGCTTTATCATGTTCGGCGGGAGAACTCTCCAGGGTGCATTGAGCGCCCTGGCTCTATTAGCGATCCCTTGTGCCCAGGCCGACGTTACGACCTACTGCTGCGACGCGGCTGCGTACCAGCCGGACATCCTGTAAACGCTAAGTTGTCACCGCTGTATCTTTCAGGGTTTTTGGTCGCCGTTTTATTTCACTCATTTTGCTGCCAACAATGGCTCTGTTGTTATGTTTTCGGTATGATTGGGAAATATATCCCATATAATTCAGCTCATCTGCGAAGATTTAGCCCCAGCGAGGCGCTATCATGAAAAATCTACTGATCGGCACTGCGTTACTCACATTTGCTGGTATCAGCAATGGTGCCCCTACCGTGTACACTGACGAAGCCTTGTATCTGGCTGACCTGGCGAAACTCGGTTACTCAGCCGTTCATGAAAGTTTTGAAGATGATCTTGTGTGGGCGGACTCCCGCAACTCTATATCCAATCCTGGCAACACGCCGTCTGTGGTCAGCCAGGCAATTGTGTGGACCTCGAATTACACCGAGAACAACATTGCCACCGGTACCGTGGGCGGCACTGCACCGGATGGTTCATACGCGATCTATTCACTGCCCCACGGCATGACGACGGATTCCGGGTTGTATTGTGATTCCGCCGAAGATCCGAATATTCCAATCGAGTGCTTTCAGAACGACGGCCTGAAAGTCGCGTCTGAAAGCGGCGGCATCTTGTATGCGTTTGGTGGACGTTTCGATTCGAATACCGGCATTCCCAAGATCACATTCTTATTGGATGGTGTTGACATCAATGCCAATGACACAGACAACATCGATAACTGGCAGCGCGAGGGCGACGTTGCCGATAACTGGTCTTTTGTCGGTGTTATAGACGAGGCTGGTTTTCTTTCGGCTGAAGTTCGGGAACTGACGGGCAAGGACTTCCAGCAAGTCCTTTTATTCAGCGATGATTTCACCTTGGCTGTCGACGACGGCTCGCCACCCCCGCCATTGCCGGCGGGCAGCCTGCAGTTCAGCGCCACCGGTTTCAGTGTGGCGGAAAGCGGGGCCACTGTGTCGGTCACGGTGACGCGCACAGACGGCAGTGCCGGGGCCGTGACGGTGGACTATGCCAGCAGCGATGGCAGCGCTACGGCCGGCAGTGACTACATTGCTACGGCAGGAACGCTGGACTTTGCCGACGGTGTGAACAGTCAGTCTTTCAACGTGCCCATCCTTGATGACACTTTGTTTGAAGGCGACGAGACCTTCAACCTGAACTTGTCGAACGTGACCGGCGGGGCGAATCTCGGCACGCAGACGACGGCGACCGTCACCATCATTGAAGACGATCCGCCACCGCCGGCGGGCAGCCTGCAGTTCAGCGCGGCAGCTTTCAGCGTCGCAGAGGGTGGCGCCAGTGTCACGGTCAGCGTAATGCGCAGCGGTGGCAGTGCCGGGACCGTGACGGTGGACTATGCCAGTGCCGATGGCAGCGCCACGGCGGGCAGCGACTATACAGCCACAGCGGGAACGCTGGACTTTGTCGACGGTGTGACCAGCCAGTCGTTCAGCGTCGCCATCCTCGACGATGGCCTGTTTGAGGGCGACGAGGATTTCAGTCTGAGCCTTGCCAACGTGAGCGGTGGGGCCAGTCTCGGCACGCCGGCGATAGCGGACGTCACCATCACGGATGACGATCCGCCGCCGCTGCAGGACAGTAACGGTGACGGCCTTGCCGATGCCGATGCCATCGCCCTGGGTCTGGATCCGGCCGACCCGGACGGGGATACCGACAACGACGGCATGTCGGACGTCCTCGAGGTTGGCGTGGATGTCAATAATCCCCTGGATGGTGACGTCGACGGTGTGATTGATGCGCTGGAACCGGGGACCGATGCGGCCGACGCCATGATCGCCAGCGGACTGCCGTTGGCTACCGGTGGCTCGGTCGCCATAACGACAGCCACCGGCGAAACCCTGTCAGCGGTCAGCGCGGCAGCGGCCACAGGTGGACCGGCCGGAATCAACTTCCCCTTCGGCGTGCTGAGTTACACGACAAGCTCCGCCGTCGGCGGCAGCGTTCCGGTGCAGATGGCGTTTTCTGCCGATCTTCCCGCCAACCTGGCCCTCTACAAGGTGGACCACGCCGGTGTCTACAGGGAACTGCCGGCCAGCCTGTGGACGCGGGTGAGTCCGCGGCGCGTGGATCTCACCCTGATAGACGGCGATCCACAGACCGACCTGGATGGCGCCGTCGACGCCTCCATCGAGGACCCGGTCGCACCGGCCGAGGTCGTGCCGCTTGCTGACAGCAGTGGTGGAGGTGGCGGGGGCGGTGGTTGTCTGATGAATACCGCCGCGCAGGAAGATCCGACTTTGCCGTTGTTAACGCTGGCGGCGCTGGTTTACATGTCCCGGCGGCGCCTCATCGGCTTCTATTAAGAGAGGGTGTTCGCTGCAGGATTACAGTGCGGCAGAATCGCACTGATTCCCGCATAATACAGTTCAGTGTCAGCATTGCCTGCCGATACGCCTCTCATGTCAAAAAGGAATTATATCAATGAGTTTAAGAAGTAATGCTCGGCTGGGGCTTGTGTATAAAACGGCGTCTCGGGTGCGCGGCGTAACGTTCGCACTGGGTCTGGTGGGGACAGCGCTTGCGCCCGGCTGCAGCGAACAGGTAAGTGGCGATACAATGAACCATAACCATGCTGTCGAGCACCCGGCGGAGCAGACTCAGCCCGCCGCGGAGCAGACTGCCAACGATGGCCTGGACAGCATCTCGGGCGAGGCCGATCCGCACGCCCATCACCGGCGCATGATGGAGTCCAGCAGCTACAGCCGTTCCGTGCACGACTACCAGCTGCCCGATGTGGAGGTGGTGACCATGGCGGGTGAGAAGACCCGCCTGCTCGACGAGGTCAATCCCGGCAAGCCGGTGATGGTCAACTTCGTCTTCACCACCTGCACCACCATCTGCCCGATTATGATTGCCACTTTCGCCCAGGTGCAGTCGGAGCTGGGAGACGATAGCGATGCGGTGCGCATGATCTCCTTCTCCATTGATCCGGAGTACGATACCCCGGAGCGTCTGCGTGAGTATGCCGGGCGCTTCAACGCCGGACCTCAGTGGCAGTTCCTCACCGGCAGCCTGGAGAACAGCGTGGCGATCCAGAAGGCGCTCGATGTCTACCGCGGCAACAAGATGAATCACGAGCCGACCTACCTGATGAAAGCGGCGGACAGTGACACCTGGGTGCGCATCGACGGGCTCGCCAAGGCGGCGGAAATCGTAGCGGAATACCATCGCCTGGTCGGGCAGTAGCGGAGCGCATTATGACGTTTATCGGACATGGGGTAGGGGCCGCGGCGATTGTTGTTGGCATTGGCTGTGCATTTTTCCATCCAGCTCCTGCCAATGCGCAGGATCAGCCCCCGGCCGCGGAGGCGGTGCCTGACCCGCAGAGCGTTGCACTGGGTGAAAAGATGTACATGGAGGGTGTGCTGCCCTCGGGTGAGCTTATGACGGCGACCGTCCAGGGCGACATCACGCTCACCGGCGAGCAGGTTGTCTGCGGTGCCTGCCACCGGCGCAGCGGCATGGGGTCGAGCGAGGGGCAGGATATCGTGCCCTCGACCACCGGTGATATCCTCTACCAACCCTTGAGCTTGCCAACGAGCAGACCGCCGCTGCCGCCGGCGCGGCGGCCGGCCTACAGCGACGAAACGCTGAAGCGGGCGCTTCGGGACGGTATCGGTGCGGATGGTGAGCCGTTCAGCCCACTCATGCCCCGTTACCCGCTGACCGATGCGGAGCTGGAACACCTGGTTGCCTTTCTCAAGACCCTGACCACGGATCCCGATCCCGGTGTCACCGGGAAGCAGATCCACTTTGCCACCGTTATCGCCGATACCGTCGAAGCGGAACAACGCAAGGCCCTGGTGGATGTCCTGAATACCTTTGTCGAGCAGAAGAATGTCGAGACCCGAAACGAGAGCCAGCGCGCCGAACATGCCCCTTGGCACAAGCACTGGGTCTTTGGACCCTATCGCAAGTGGGTGTTGCATATCTGGGAGCTGCAGGGCCCACAGGAATCCTGGCTGGAACAGTTGGAAACCCGGTATCAGGAACAGCCGGTTTTCGCGTTGCTGAGCGGGCTTGTCCCGGGCAGCTGGCAACCGGTTCACGATTTCTGTGAAGGCTTTGAGATTCCCTGCCTGTTCCCGATAACCGACCTGCCGGTGATCGATGAACAGGACTTTTATAACGTCTATTTTTCCAAGGGCATGACTGTGGAGGGGGAGGCCATTGTCCAGAATCTGGTCGACGATGGGCTCCTGGATACCCGGGTGGTTCAGGTCTACCGCGACGGCGATGCCAGAGGGACAGTCGCCGCGGCTGCGCTGGAGCGCACGTTGGAGGCGAGAGGCGGGCAGGTAGAAGACTTTGCGCTGACCGATCTGGATGATGAATCGGTGAACGACTTCTGGTCTTCGCTTACTGACAAGGGGCGCGGCGCAGTGATGGTCCTGTGGTTGAGCGAGGCTGATACCCGGACTTTCTGGCAACGTCCGGGGGCCGACGCTGCGCCGGCGCGGATCTATCTGTCCACCACCCTCTACGGCAGTGACCCGGACCAGGTTCCCGCCGGCGCGCGGGAGCAGCTGCGCTTCGTGCACCCCTACGAGATGCCGGACAAGTTGAATAGGCTGCTGATGCGATCAACGGGCTGGCTGCGCTCCAGGCGGATTTATGCGCCGGCGGAAAAGCAGGTACAGGCTAACGCTTATTTTGCGCTGAAGATGGCCGGAGGCGCACTGAAGGATATCCAAGGTTATTTCGACCGGGAGTTCTTGCTCGAGGGCATCGAACACATGGTGGATAATGCCAACTATACCTCGGTGTATCCGCGTATGAGCCTCGCACCCGAGCAGCGCTTTGTGTCCAAAGGCTGTTATATCGCCCGCTTGTCAGAGGATGGCAGCCTGGTTGCCGTCACGGACTGGCTTATCCCCGGATCGAACTAGACCGTATATTTAACACGCCGTGCCGTGATATACGCCGACCAGGGCCCGTCAACGGGCGCTGGTGTTGCCAAGCGATCGCCAATACATCTACTATGCCCAATCGCCGCGTCGTTAACCCCCCTTTCCATACCCAGGGGAATAATGGTGCAGTGGTGATCGAGAATTATTCCGATTATTGCAAAAAACTTCCGCTGGGAGCGGCCTCCCGGCCGTGATTCGCGCCGGGGGACGGTGCTGCTACAGGTTAATGGAGGACCGCTTTTCCCATGGCATCGATTATCTACGATGCGCTGGCCGGCGCGGATATCAACAATTTGTTGAGAGAGGCGGCGGAGATCGTCGCGGATACGCTTTCGGCGGATCATGTTCTGGTGCTGGAACTCGGCGCCATCGCCAGCCAATCGTGCTTTTGTTCGAGTCTCGGTTGGGACACGTCCACTGCGGTGCAACTTGGAAAGCAACTGCTTGACCGGGCGCGGCAGTCTGAATCCACCGATCTGGAAGAATTTATCGTCGGCGAAGGCCCGCGGCAAGGAGGGATTTACAGGCCTTCCCTGACATTCCTGCAGGAGCGTGGCCTGAGTGCAGGTCTGTTCGCCAGCGGGCCCTGTGGTGAAGGTAGTCTGGCGCTGTTTGCCGGGCATGCGGGTGTGGGTGCGCTATGCGGGATGTCAGATGCACGTTCCCTGCACGCCATTGTGACTGTGTTGAGTCTGGCTGTTAGCCGAGCGAGCGCGGAGTTGGCGCATACTGCCAACCTGCAACAGGTGGTCCAGGCGAAGCACCAGTGGGAGACCACGCTGGATGCCTTGCCGCAACTGGTGTGCCTGATCGATGAGCACGGGCTTGTGATCAGGGCGAACCGGACACTGGAGATGTGGCAGCTGGGCGAGGTCAGATCGATCAGGGGGACTCACGTTCACGACATGCTGCATCCGGGCTGCACAGACCCGGGTTGCAAATTAAAAGCGCAATGGGAGCGGATATCGCGTCAGCTCGAGGACACAGAGTTCGCGGAATGCGCGCTTCACGATCTTCTGCCGGGTTTTGATCTGCATCTTTCGCTGTTCAGAGTCAACCACTCGCACTACGGGGACGGCGCTGCGGAGCAGGGTTACGCATTCCTTTTGATCGAAGATATCAGTCAGCAGAAACGCCAGGAGCGTCTGCTGGCGGATTATAACCAGGAGCTGGAAAAGCAGCTGCAGGAACAATCGGCACAGATCAAGGCGGCCAATGCCCGATTGGAGAATGAAATCCGGGAGCACATGCAGGACAAGGTGATACTGAAGGAATCAGAGAAAAGGTATGCCTGCTTCGTCGAGAATACGTTGACAGGAATTTACGCTATAAAAAACAATCGGGTCGTCTTCTACAATAATCGATTTGCGGAAATTTTTGGCTATGACCGCGATGACATTTACCGGCTTGATCTGCCTGAACTGTTTCCTTCGGACAAGCAAGGGACAACTTCCGGCCAGAAGGCCAGGAATAGTGACATGGGCGAGGAAAATACTGTCGAGGGTACGACCAGGGCGGGGGAGGCAATCTGGCTGCGAAGAAGCCTGAGCGAGATCCACTGTCTGAGTGAGCCATTGATTCTGGGTAGCGTCATTGATGTTACCGCGCAGCAAAACGCCGAAGACGGACTGCGGCGCTCAGAGCGTGAACTCAGCGCGCTTTCGGAAAAACTGTTGCTGGCACAAGAGGCGGAACGAAAACGCATCGCATTGGAATTGCACGATGGTATCGGGCAATCATTAAGTGCCATCAAATTCGGTGTAGAGAGTGCTTTGCAGGCGTGTGGTGAGAACACGCCGCAACAGAACGGGCAGTATTTGCAGAGTGTCGTCGACAAGCTTCGTGATGCCATCAATGAAGTGCGCAGTATCTCGATGGGTCTCAGGCCGTCCATGCTCGACGATCTGGGGCTGGTAGCGACCCTTGGCTGGTTCTGTCGGGAATTCGAATGCCTTTATCCGGCGATCAGGATCGAAAAGCGGGTCGGGTTAGAGGAATTCGAGATACCCGATATTCTGAAGATCGTGGTTTTCAGGATTGTCCAGGAAGCCTTGAACAATATCGGAAAACACGCGGGGGCAAGTGCCGTGTCCGTTGAGCTGGCGAGAACAGCGGGCACGCTGAAATTACGCATTGAAGACGATGGCCGGGGAATTTCTTCAGAGGACTTCCGGGTTGCCAAAGGTTTGGGGCTGAGCAGCATGAAAGAGCGGGCAAAACTCTCCTCCGGGCATCTCACTTTCGACACCAGTCACGACACAGGTACCGTCGTTCAGGTTGTATGGTCCTTGCCCTAACGGTCAGGGCCGCCTCAATGGCCGATCAGACCGTTATCGATGGCATAGATTGTCAGCGCCGAAACGCCATGGAGGTCGAGCTTCTTCATCAGGTTGGCGCGGTGTTTTTCTACGGTCTTGACGCTTACCGAGAGGCGCTCGGCTATTCCCCGGTTTTTGTTGCCTTCGGCAATGAGTTTCAGCACTTCCCGCTCCCGCACTGTTAGCTGGTCCCAGGACGGCATGGACGGGCCCCTGGCGGGGCGATCGAGATAGCCGTTGATCACTTTGCCGCAGATGCCAGAGCTCAAATGGACCCTGCCCTTTTGAACGTTTCTGATAGAGGTTAAGAGGTCGCTGCTGGTGTCATCCTTCAGGACATAGCCGTCAGCGCCCGCATCCAGCGTTGCCCGGACGTATTCTTCCGATTTGTGAACGGTGAGCGCAATGATCTTGATTTCCGGATTGCGCTGTTTTATGGCGCGAATAGCCTCGGTGCCGTTGATGATCGGCATCGACAGGTCCAGCACAACAAGCTGAGGCTGGAGTTGCCTGACTTTTTCGATGGCGTCCTGACCATCCTCTGCTTCTCCAATGACTTCGAGGTCGGGTGTGTTTGACAGTAACGCACACAGGCCTTCACGAAGTATTGCATGATCATCTGCTACAAGAATGGTCTGTTTCTGCATAGCCAACCCCCTGGCCTGTGTTCTTTGTTTGTATCGTCCTGGTTTGCAGGTTGAAAAACTTGCTTGTTAGGGGGAGTCCATTATAGCCTAACGGGCTGTTGCAGTTTGTTATTCGCAAAGCCCAACACATATAATTACAGTAATATTATAAATATTATTGTGCTGCCAACACATATTTGATCTTTATCCAGAATCGTAAGTCTATACGATAACATTATTGGGGGTGTATTGGTATTATTACCTATGTTGGGGTATTAGCCGGCACTGATATGGGCTGTTTGCCTACCTGACTTGTTGCTCATTTTAAGGTTAGATAACCCTATAAGGTTAGATAACCCTTGGTTGCTATTTTGCGGAAGGCGCTATTTACATGAAATACAACATCTTGCTTGTTGAGGACAATAGCAGTTTCAGGCAGACGCTCGCCGATACATTATGCGCGCACTTCGAGACGATGAACATTGCAGAAGCGGGCAGTGGGGAAGACGCGCTGATGAAAGTGGAAGAGTTCCACCCTGATATGATTTTCATGGACATCAATCTGCCTGGTGAAAACGGACTGGAGGCGACCAGGAAAATAAAGATGAGGCATGAACACACCCTGATCGCCATGCTCACCGGCTACGATATACCGGAGTACCGCCAGCAGGCCTTTCGCAACGGGGCGGACCATTTTATTTCCAAGGCGGCCGACTCATGTCTGCGGGACATCATCGCCTGGGTTGAAAAGGCCGTGGTCGAGAAAAACACCTCAGGCGCGGACAGTAACAGCACAAGCCGCCGGGCACTCTTGCGGCAACAAAACAGCCGCACCAGGGACTGTTTTCCGGGTGCCGGACTGGATCTTGCTGCGTGCCTGCTTTAACAGTCCGCACCCCCATTCGCTATACCTGCTTTAGAAGCATCCGCTACCCGTATGGCAGGATCTATTCTCACATCGGCGTTGTGTGAGTTCTGATCAGTCGTGCCATGGATATTAAAAAACGACACGTCTATTACCTGCTAGGTCTGACCTTTCTGGGCATGTTGCTGGTCGCCATCTCCTGGGAATTCGTTTTGGAGGACCTGGTCGTTCCTGTTTTCTACCCGGGCCATGAGACCGAGCCGTTGTTTGAACGCTGGGAGTATGTTGTCACCTCACTGGCTTTTGGTGCCGTCGCGTTGATTATTCCGGGCTGGCTGGCGCTACGCGGTGTTGGCCAGGGCGAGCACGCCGCGGAGGCGTTAAACCGGGCGCATGCCGGTCTGGCTCTGCGGGTGGAGCAACGCACTGCCGAACTGACGGAAACAAACGCGCTGCTGGAACGCGTCCTGGATGAGCGGCGGCAAAGCGAGGAGGCGTTGCGCAAATCAGAGCAGCAACTCAGGCTGCTCTCCTCTCAGCTATTAACGGCACAGGAAAATGAAAGGCAGCGCGTTGCCCGGGAGTTGCATGATAGCGTCAGTCAGTCCTTGAGCGCCCTGAAGTTCAGGGTGGAGCATATCCTGGACAAACTGGATCACGGCAGCAGGGAGGCGCCCGGCGACTTGAACGACGTGCTTATTCCTTTGATTCAGGATGCGATAGAAGAGGTCCGGGATATTTATATGGGCTTGCGGCCCTCCATCCTGGATGATCTGGGCATCATAGCCACCATCAACTGGTTTTGCCGAGAATTTCATAATGCACACCCGGATATCCACGTCCAGCACACGATTGATATCGAAGAAGTTAAGATTCCTGATGGGTTGAAAATTGTCATTTTCAGGGTGCTGCAGGAGGCATTGGACAATGTGGCCAGGCATAGCCGGGCAGATCATATCCATGTTCACCTGCTGAAAAAGAACGCCGGTGTCGAATTTGCCGTCGAGGACAACGGTATCGGCTTCCAGCTGGATGAGCCGGGTTCTGTCGATCACGCTGATCAAGGCATGGGGCTCAGCAGTATGAAGGAGCGGGTCGAGCTTGTTGGCGGTTCTTTTGCTATCCAGACCGGCAGGGGATCGGGCACGCTTGTAAAGACATCATATACTCTCCAGGAAGCGAACTGCGCATAAGCGCTGCGCTGCAGTCGGCGTTTCTTTCCGGGTGCTATACCCGTACAGTTTCTCAACTGTGAGGTGCCGATTTACCTTCCTGCCCATCAGTCTGGATGGGTACTCTGTCGATAGTAAGCAGCAGGGGCGCCAAAATGGCCAAAGAAGCCGGTGCTATCACTGATGGTCGATTTCGTGGAAAATTGTCGCGTAGTGGCGTTAATAAGAAGTGGTTGCTGTTGCAGGTGCTATGGACACAGGCAAGACATTAACCGGGTAATTCAGATATAGATAGGCGTGATATGCTGTTAATGATCGATAACTACGATTCCTTCACCTATAACCTGGTGCAGTATTTCGGTGAGCTCGGCGCCGAGGTGCGTGTTTATCGCAATGACCGGATTTCGGTCAGTGAAATCGAGACACTGGCTCCGGAAATGATCGTGATTTCTCCCGGACCCTGCACACCGAAAGAAGCGGGCATCTCGGTTGACGTCATTAAAACCTTTGCCGGCCGTGTGCCGATTCTTGGCGTATGCCTGGGTCATCAGAGCATTGGTGAGGCCTTCGGTGGCAGGATTGTTCACGCCGGGGAAATCATGCACGGCAAGACTTCGATGATTTATCATAAGGACGAGGGTGTTTTCAAAGGCCTGTTAAATCCTTTGCAGGCAACCCGCTATCACTCGCTGGTGATTGAAAAAGACAGCCTGCCGGACTGTCTGGAAGTGACCGCCTGGACGGCGGGCGCGGATGGGCGGATCGAGGAAATTATGGGTGTGCGTCATAAGACGCTTGCGGTCGAGGGTGTGCAATTTCACCCGGAATCGATTCTGACTGAACAGGGACACGCTATATTGAAAAATTTTCTCGAAGGCTAAGTCTGGCAGCAAACTGTGCAGGAGCGACCTGCCGGCCGCGATCACGGCCGGCAGCCCGTTCCTGCGATAGACGAGGATTCATACGAGGTAGTCATAATGGAGATGCAGGCAGCGATTCGCAGGCTGACTGAGAATCATGATTTGCGCAGCGATGAGATGACCGATGTCATGCGTCTGATCATGACCGGTCAGGCAACCCCCGCGCAAATCGGCGGTTTTCTGATCGGTCTGCGTATGAAAGGCGAAACCGTGGACGAAATCGCGGCTGCCGCCAGCGTCATGCGTGAACTGGCAACGCCTGTTCCTGTTTCCGGTGATTATCTGGTGGATACCTGCGGTACCGGTGGTGACGGTGCCTCCACCTTTAATATTTCCACTGCCAGTGCACTGGTGACGGCGGCAGCCGGCGCCCGGGTCGCCAAGCACGGCAACCGCTCGGTATCGTCGAGCTGTGGCAGTGCCGACGTACTGGAAGCCGCCGGCGTGAATCTCGACCTGGATGCGGATGAGGTCGCCCGCTGTGTGGAAAAAATCGGTGTCGGTTTTCTGTTTGCACCGAAACATCACAGCGCCATGAAGCACGCCATCGGACCGCGCAAGGAAATGGGGGTGCGCACCCTGTTTAATTTGCTCGGACCCCTGACCAATCCGGCCGCTGCGCCCAACCAGGTGCTGGGCGTGTTCAGTGCCGAGTGGCTGGAACCCCTGGCCCAGGTGCTCGGTAAGCTGGGCAGCAAGCATGTGCTGGTGGTACATGCCGATGACGGCCTGGACGAAATCAGTATTGGTGCATCAACCCGGGTTGCCGAACTTAAGCAGGGCAAGGTGAGCTGTTACCGCGTATCGCCCGGTCAGTTCGGCATACAAATCGGCAAAATCGAAGAGCTTGCTGTCAACAATGCACAGCAAAGCCTGAATTTGATCAACCGGGTACTGGATGATACGCACGGTCCGGCACACGATATCGTTGTCCTTAACGCCGGGGCTGCAATCTACGCTTCCGGCATTGCCGATAGTCTGCAAGCCGGTGTCGATGCGGCAAAGCAGGCCATTGCATCGGGGGCGGCAAAACAGAAATTAAAAGATCTGATTGAATTCAGTAATACTTGATGACCGATGCCCCGGACATTCTTAAGAAAATCCTCCACCGCAAGGTTGAGGAAATCGCTGAGCGTTCTGAGAGGGTATCTCTGCGTCAGCTGAGTCAGCGTGCGCAAGCGGCAGAGTCCCCGCGGGGCTTTATCAATGCTTTGCAGGCCAGGGTGAATGCCGGTCAGGCCGCAGTCATTGCCGAGATTAAAAAAGCATCGCCGAGCAAAGGGGTATTGCGGGAGCACTTTGAACCTGCGGTAATCGCCAGAAGTTATGAGCAGGGCGGTGCGGCCTGTTTGTCTGTATTGACCGATGTGGATTATTTCCAGGGCGCGGATGAATACCTGCGGCAGGCACGCGCAGCCTGTTCACTGCCGGTAATACGCAAGGATTTCTTTGTCGATCCCTACCAGGTTTATGAAGCGCGCACGCTGGGCGCGGACTGTATTCTTCTGATTGTGGCGGCGCTGAGCGATGCCATGCTGATGGAATTGTTACAACTGGCAGCTGATCTGCACATGGACGCCCTGGTTGAAGTGCACAATGCCGCAGAGATGGCGCGCGCGCTGGCCACGCCGGCCGGCCTGATCGGGGTCAACAACCGTAACCTGCGAACCTTTGCGACAACGCTGGATACCACCCTGGATCTTTTGTCCGGTTTTCCGGATGATCGCTTACTGGTTACCGAGAGCGGGATTCACAGCCGCGATGACGTGCGAAGGATGCGTAACAAGGGGGTGGATGTGTTTCTGGTCGGCGAGGCGTTTATGAAAGCCGAGGAGCCCGGCGAGAAACTGGCGGAACTGTTTGCCTGAAATCTACCAGTTGTAGGAGCGCCGCCCTTCGGCGCGATATTTTGGCAAGCAAGGCCTCCCCCGCGCTGGTCCCATACAGCAAATTGATCGTTGCTGTTGACAGCGCCCTTAGCTGTCTAAGATATCCCTATCGGGCCCCGAAAATCACCATTGTCTTGCCCCTGGCAGTGATCAGCCCCTGCTCTTCCAGGGACTTCAGGACGCGTCCCACCATTTCGCGCGAACAACCGACGATACGGCCAATTTCCTGACGGGTGATTTTGATCTGCATCCCGTCGGGGTGGGTCATGGCATCGGGTTGTTTGCACAGATCCAGCAGGGTGCGCGCGACCCGGCCGGTGACGTCGAGGAAGGCCAGATCGCTGACCTTGCGGCTGGTATTGCGCAGGCGCGTGGCCA
>Ga0316198_10000080_pt1 | contig 39989 bp, 32 predicted proteins | sample OudBieAanoxic_MG_FD_204935 | JGI IMG/M metagenome (GOLD analysis project Ga0316198, IMG submission 204935) | Coastal sediment microbial communities from Oude Bieten Haven, Netherlands - site A anoxic | ecosystem: Environmental > Aquatic > Marine > Coastal > Sediment | place: Netherlands... | reverse complement strand
ATCGCGGCCAGTTTGCGCGCAAGTACCTCGAGCCGAGAATCGGGCACCGTCAGAGGATCACCACCCGAGAGGATCACCTCGGAAATAGCTGGATCCGAAGCGATTCGATCGATGGCACCGTCCCACGCTGGTGGTGCTGACTCCACCTCTGCATATGGGAAATGTCGCCGGAAACAATAGCGGCAGTGAACGGCGCAGGCGCCGGTGACCATCACCAGGGCGCGCCCCTGATATTTGTGCAGGACAGAGTCGACTGGCGGTGATGCGAGCTCGCCTACCGGATCGGTGGTGAAGCCCTGCGCCTGCACATCCTCTCTGGCAACCGGAAGCACCTGCCGGAGCAGCGGATCGTCCGGATCGCCGGGACACATCCGGTCTACGAACGCCCGTGTTACTCTGAGCGGGAATCCGCGGAGCGCGGAGGGGGTTGTGATCTGAGGCCGGTTTCCAAGGTCAAGCAGCTGCAGCAGTTCCTCGAAATCGGTGACGACATCGGCAAGCTCCTTCCTCCACACACCGGGAGGCCAGGGGGCATTCGACTTCTTACCCATCCGGTGCAGTCTCGCAGCTTCGGTATGATCGGCGCAAGCAAGGAGATTTGAAAATGGCTTCCTACAACATGAACCAGGTCAAGGTCGGACTCAAGATCCTTGTCGACGGCGACCCCTGCGTGATTGTCGGCACAGACGTCGTCAAACCCGGCAAAGGCCAGGCCTTTACCAAGGTCAAGTACAAGAGCTTCAAGACCGAAAGGGTCAACGAAAAGACCATCAAGGCCTCGGATAGCTTCGAGGGTGCCGACGTGATGGAAAAAGAGATGCAGTACCTCTATACGGACGGCCGCACCTGGACCTTTATGGACCAGGACACCTATGAGCAGGTCGAGGCAGACAGCAATGCGATAGGCGACTCTGAGAAGTGGATGAAAGAGGAAGACGTCTGTCTGTTGACCCTTTGGGAGGGCAACCCCATCGTCGTCACGCCGCCCAATTTCGTCATCCTCGAGATCACCGAGACCGACCCCGGCGTCAAGGGCGACACCTCCTCGGGCGGCAACAAACCAGCCACCACCGAGACCGGCGCGGTCGTCCGGGTGCCCCTCTTTGTTCAACAGGGAGAGAAAATCAAAATCGATACGCGAACCGGAGATTACGTTTCCAGGGCGTAACCCCGTGCTCATCTCCGTGCCATTCGTGATTTCGGATTTGGGATTTCGGATTTGGGGTTTCCCACATTCCTTCCCTGATACCCGGACGGGCGGGTGGGAACTCAAAACTCAAAACTCAAAACTCAAAACTCAGCCGAAAAGGGAACGCAAGTGACCTCGGGCAGAGACGACTGGCGCCCAACTGCCTCGAAGGAGATGCTCCGGCTCCGCGCCGAGATCCTGGCCGGGATCCGCGTCTTCTTCGCCGATCGCGAGGTGATGGAAGTTGAGACCCCGATCCTCGCCTCGGCCCCGGTCACCGATCTCCATCTCCGTGCATTGAGTTGTCGTTACCGCGGGCCGGGTGCGGACGAAGGGCGCGAGCTCTTTCTCCAAACCTCACCCGAGTTCGCAATGAAGAGACTTGTCGCTGCTGGTAGCGGCCCCATCTACCAGATCTGCCGCGCGGTCCGTGACCGTGAATCGGGCCGGCGCCACAACCCCGAGTTCACGATCCTCGAGTGGTATCGACCCGGATGGGACCACCACCGGCTGATGGATGAGGTCGACGAGCTTCTGACCGCGATACTCGGCTGCGGTACGGGGGAGCGGCTTTCCTACGCCGCAACCTTCAGGCGCTATGCCGGGGTCGAGGTCTTCGACGAAACGGATGCTGCGCTCCGCCTCCGAGTCAAAGAGTTTGGTGTGAGCGACCTCGAGGGTCTGTCGCGGGACGATCTGCTCGACCTGGTGCTGACCCACGTCATCGAACCCAAATTGGGCCACTGCCAACCGACATTCATGCTCGACTACCCGGCCTCTCAAGCCTCGCTGGCCAGGGTCCGGGACGGGGATCCGCCGTTGGCCGAACGCTTTGAGGTCTTTGCCGAAGGCCTCGAACTCGCTAACGGTTATCACGAGCTCGTCGACGCCGTGGAGCAGCGGCGCCGATTCGAAACCGACAACGAAAAGAGAATAAGAGAGAACCTACCCGCAGTCCCGATCGACGTGCGGCTTCTTGCAGCCATCGATCATGGGCTGCCCGACTGCTCGGGGGTCGCGCTCGGCGTTGACCGGCTCATCATGCTTGCTTCCGGCGCCCGAAATATCGCCGACGTTCTCGCTTTCCCGATCGATCGGGCATAATGCCTGTCTCCGTACGAGAATTTACCGGTTGTCGCCGCCCAAATTCGGCTAGTATTGGAAAACCGTGAACGACGATTCCACCTCACGTCAGCGGCGCCACGCCTGGGCCGTTTTCACCGCCGTCATCGCAATCTTCGCGTGGCTTGTGATCCGCGACGCCTGGCTCTGTGACGACGCATTTATCACCTTCCGCGTCGTCGACAACCTCCTCAACGACTACGGACTACGCTGGAACGTCGTCGATCGGGTGCAGGTCTTCACCCACCCGCTGTGGTGCTTCCTTCTGGTAGCCCTCGGCTGGCTGGTCGGGAATCTCCCTCTCGCGGTGATGTGGTTCTCCATCGTCCTGTCGGTCGTCGCATTCCTCCTGATCCTGCCGAGACCCGGGCGGGAGAACTGGGACCTCGTTCTGCTCGCACTTCTGATTCCCGCCTCCAAGGCGGTGGTCCAGTTCGGGACCTCAGGCCTCGAGGGCCCGCTCGCCTACCTGCTCCTTGTCCTGTTGATCCTTGCCGGTGGCGGTCTCAAACGCGATTGGCACCGGAACGACCGCTGGGTCCCGCTCCTCTGCGCCGCGATCGTACTGACGCGTCCGGATCTGGTGCTCATCGTGGCGCCCCTCTGCGTCGCCTGGGTGGCCCGGAAGGGATTCCGTAGAGCGGCCGCGTCGATCGCTATAGGAGCGGCCGCCATCGTGATATGGGAGATCTTCTCGTTTGTCTACTACGGGATCCTTTTCCCAAACACCGCCCTCGCCAAGCTCTATACAGGTCTGCCGTTTTTTGACGGAGTTCTCCAGGGACTTCAATACATTGTTGACTTCGTGCTCCGTGATCCGGCCGGTGTCATCGGACTCGTCACCTGTGTCCTCTTGCTCATGTTTCGCCGCAACGATCTCCAGGCTCGCGCAGTTTGCGCAGGAATCCTGCTCTACCTCCTCTTCGTCGTCACGATCGGCGGCGACTTCATGAGCGGCCGTTTCTTCGCCGTCCCGGTTTTTCTCGCCGTTGCGGAGGCCATCCGAACGAACGGAGAGAACACGCGACCCTTGGCAGATTCATTCCCTGGGGCGTCTGCCGCGGCCATCATTCTGGTCGTGGTCCATTTCTTCGGGTTCAATGGATTCGTGGCTGCCAATATCAGCCGCAACGGGATTGCCGACGAGCGCCGAGTCTACGCTCCCGCCCTCTCCCTCGCGGCTGTCCACGACGGAAGGCCGATCCAGCGGGTCTCATGGGTCCGCGCCGCACAGGAACTCGGGAAGACCGGGCCCTCCGTGATGCGAGCGATCGCGGTCGGCGTCGTCGGCTACTACGGCGGACCGAACGTCCACGTCCTCGACGTCAACGCCATCGGGGACCCACTTTTAAGCCGACTTCCCGCACGGTCGGAATCGAGGATCGGTCACTTTGAAAGACAGATTCCCCCGGGCTACGAAGACAGCCTCCAATCAGGGAACCTGGTGATTGAAGACCCCGATCTCAGGGAGTACTGCCAGGTGGTGTGGTCAGTGACCCGGGGACCTGTGTGGTCGGCTTCCCGTATCGGCGAAAGCAATCGGCTGATCATTGGGGGTTACGATCTCCTCCTTGACAACTATCTGTCGCGGTCCGGCGATTGGCTTCGCGAACCCGGCCTGCCTGCCCTCCCACCACCCGACGCCACGATAGAAATGCTGTTCCTGCCTGATGAGATGAACTGATCAGGATCGCGGTATAAATCCAGATGCAGGATCCAGGATGCAGGATGCATCGAGGGGATGAACGACCCGAGGGCGAGCGGGTGGCCCTGAACCCTGCGTCCTGAACCCTGTATCCGGGCGGGCAGGCAGGCGCTATACTCCCCTCATGACTCTCACACTGATCGTGATGTTCTCGGTCCTCTTTGCGGTGACCCACCTGTTGCTGTCACACGGATCGATCCGCGAGGGATTGGTCAACAAGATTGGGCAATGGCCGTTTCGAGGCCTTTACTCGCTCATCGCATTCCTCACGCTCGGTCCCGCCGCGGTCCTGTGGTGGCAGAACCGCCATCTGGGGGTGGTTCTATGGGAGCTTCTGTTCTGGCCCGAAAGAGTTATTGCGGGGCTGCTGGTGCTCTTCGCATTTTTTCTGTTCTTTCAGTCGCTGGCGACACCGAGCCCGGCCGGCATGGCGCCGGCCAAAGAAGAGGCCCGCGGCATTCTCCGCGTGACCCGCCAACCAATGAACATGGCATTTGCCCTTTGGGGCTTGGCCCATCTGCTGGCCAACGGGACAGTTGGTGACGTTGCGTTCTTCGGTTCGTTTGTCGTCCTGGGCGTGGCCGGAGCCTATCATCAGGACGCACGTCTCAAAAAAACCAAGGGTGAGCCCTTCATCGAATTCTGCAAGCAGACATCTGTGATGCCGTTCTCGGCGATTCTCGGGCGACGCAATCGCCTCGTCCTTGACGAGCTCTCCTTCCCACTCGCATTCATCTCGGTCGTTGTGTTTGTCGTCCTGACGGTTTTCCACAGCCGTTTCTTCGGCGGCGAGCTATTCTAGTCCGCGCTTCCACCCACCAGATGCTGGATGCATCTAGTGCGTCAATTTCACGTTGCCATTGTCAAGGGATGACTGGACCGGAAAATCCGAAATCCGAAATCCGAAATCCGAATTCAGGACATGGATCGGCGAAAATTCCTAATTCCTCATTCCTCATTCCAATTTTGGTCGACGCTATACTCCTCCGATGACCACTGCAGCGGCCATCATCATCGGCGACGAGATCCTGAGCGCCAAGGTGCGCGACGCCAACACACCCCTGGTGATCGAATTCTTCGCCGAGCTCGGCGTTGATCTCGAGCGAATCGTCGTCATCGGAGATACCCTCGAGGGCATCGCGTCTGAGGTCGCCGCCTGCTCCAAGAAGTACGACGTGGTCATCACCTCCGGCGGCGTCGGCCCGACCCACGACGACTGCACCGTGCGGGGCGTCGCCGACGCATTCGGGGTCGAGGTCGTCCGCCACCCCGAAATCGAAGAGATGATCCGCACCTACTGGGGCGAGCGTTTCACCGAGTCCGCCATGAGGATGGCGGAGGTGCCCGAAGGCTCGCGCCTGTTCTACGGCGACGACGGCCTGCTGCCGTTGGTGGTCTTCAAAAACGTCTATCTCTTCCCGGGAGTGCCGCGCCTCTTTGCGGCCAAGCTCCCGAGCCTCCGCGACGAAATCAGCGGCACACCAAAGGTCGTGCACGGCGTCTTCCTCAACGCAGACGAAAGCCGGGTGGCGCCCCTCCTGGGACAGGTGGCCGAGGAGTGTTCTGACGTCAAGATCGGCTCCTACCCCCGATTCGGTGAGGAATCCGACCACCGGCTGTGGATCAGCATCGAAGCTGTTGATGCCGACTGCGTCGCAGCGGCCACCGACCGGCTCCTCGATCTCCTCAGCGACGAGGAAATCGTCCGGGTGGAACGATCCGATCCGCAAGGTTGAATCGGCGCCAATCCTCCTTGTCATTTCGACCGAACGAGCATAGCGATCGAGCTGAAGAACCTGTGGAAACGACAGTCAGCGCCTTTCGTCACAACCACCAAGACACAAAGTCACAAAGGAGCCCACAAAGAATTCCCTTCGTGTTGTGCTTTGTGTCTTCGTGCCTTCGTGGTTGCGGCTATCCGCCATCGAAGCCAACTACGGTTCCACCCGCTCAAGGAGTTCGACGAAGTAATCGTATGACATCGCTTGTCAGCACAACGACGAAAAGCCGATTCAAGACGGCGAAGATGTCGCCCTCCCTTTCGACGAGTAGCCGGGAGTCAGCGCGCCCCAGCCCAGTCCCATAGATTCCTCGGCTCGCTTCGCTCGCTCGGAATGACAGTTGATACGTGGCTTCCTCACGCACACACGACGATGTTAGGGTTCTGGAATGGACACATCGGACCGTCAAGCGGTTGAGTGGCTCAGGTATGTCGACGAGCTCCGCGCAAGGCCGGACACGACGTTTTCGGAACAGTGGGCGCGCTACAACGAGATCTTTGCCGACCGCGATCCGACGCTGCCACCGCCTCCGGCCTGGGTGCCCGATGCCGATCGGTTGGAGCACGCCAACATCACCACAGTGATGCGCGAACTCGGAGTCGAAGACTACCGCGCCTTTCACAGTTGGACCCGTGACAATCGCGCCGATTTCTGGGATCTGGTCTTCAGGCGCCTCGACATCCAATTTTCCCGCCAGCCGGACCAGACCCTCGACCTCGCAGCAGGTCCCACACAGCCGAGGTGGTTCCCCGGAGGCGAGCTCAACATCGTCTCGAGTTGTTTCCCGGAAGAGGGCTTTGATATCGCGGTGGTGGTGGGTCGCGAAGGCTCCGACGAAATGGAAGCGGTCACCTACGAAGAGCTCGAGATGCTGGTCAATCTGGTGGCCAACGGTCTCGCCGCAGCAGGCTTTGCACCAAGCGACGCCATCGCCCTATACATGCCAATGAACCTCGAGTGTGTCGCCGCTTACCTGGGCATCATCCGAGCCGGCTGCGCCGTGGTCTCGATCGCGGACAGCTTTGCCGCACCGGAGATCGCCCGCCGCCTCGAAATCTCGGGAGCGGCGGCCATCATTACGGTATCGAGCTTTCAGCGTGGTGGACGGTCAATCGAGCTCTATGAGACCGTGCGGGAAGCCGGTGCCACCCGAGCCATCGTGATCGCCGCCGAGGGTTTCTCACAGGAGTCCCTTCGCGACGGCGATCTTCTGTGGTGGGATTTCCTCAGTGATCAGACCGAGTTCGAAGCTCTCACCGGCGCCCCCGACGCCATCACCAACATCCTCTTTTCCTCCGGTACCACCGGTGCTCCCAAGGCCATCCCGTGGACCCACCTGACGCCGATCAAATGCGCCATGGACGGCCACTTTCACCACGACATTCAACGCGGCGACGTGGTCGCGTGGCCGACCAACATCGGTTGGATGATGGGGCCGTGGCTGATCTACGCCACCCTCATCAACCGTGGATGTATCGCGCTCTACGAAGGGCTGCCATCAGGTCGTGGGTTCACCGAGTTCGTCAACGCCGCCGGCGTCGGCATGCTTGGCGTCGTGCCATCGCTGGTTCGGGTTTGGCGTGATTCGGGCGCTTGCGATGACGTCGATTGGTCGAGAATCAACACCTTCAGCTCGACCGGCGAGCCCTCCAACCGCCACGACTACCTGTGGCTCATGAGCCGCACCAGCTACCGCGCGCCGGTCATCGAGTATTGCGGCGGCACCGAGATCGGCGGTGGACACCTGACCGGCACCGTGGTCCAGCCGGCCTCGCCGGCAATCTTCTCCACCCCAGCGCTTGGTCTGGACTTGGTTGTGCTCGACGAGGATGGCCACCCTGTTGACAATGGCCAGGAGGGTGAAATCTTCCTCATCCCGCCCTCGGTCGGACTCTCACAAACCCTGCTCAACCGCGACCACGATGAGGTTTACTACCAGGACTGCCCCTCGGGACCCAACGGCGAAGTACTGCGCCGCCACGGCGATCAAATTGCCGTCCTCCCGGGAGGTTACTTCGCAGCCCAGGGACGCGCCGACGACACCATGAATCTGGGCGGCATCAAGGTCTCGTCGCTCGAGCTCGAGCGGGTCCTCGAACACCACCCCGCGGTATACGAAGCGGCCGCAGTAGCAGTCCAGCGGGGCGGCGAAGGGGCCGAGAAGCTCGTTGTGTTCGCCGTTCTGTCGGACGAGGCCGTGGAAGATGAACTCCAGCGTGACCTCGGAAAGACCCTCGCCAAAAAGCTCAACCCCTTCTTCAAAATCCACGACCTGGTGATCGTCGATTCCCTCCCCCGCACCGCGTCGAACAAACTCATGCGCCGAGAACTACGGCGGCAATACACCGAGTAACACATTCCCCCCGTGCCCATGCCCACGCCCGTGCCCGGTTGGTTTCGGACCAGTTTCACCACCGACGCACCAACAACACCAAGTAATTCCTTTGTTTCCTGGTTTTTTCTCTGACGTGATCAGGGTTTCATTGCCTTTGTGACCCAACGCAATCCGATCATCGAGGAATCCACTCAAAATAATCCCTTGGTGAAAACTTGGCGTCTTGGTGTCTTGGTGGTTCAAAATCGCGCGCGCCTGCTACCCTGCCGTCGTGAGAATCGAGGAGCTCCCAACCCCCTCAGCGTTGGTCGATCTCGATCGGCTCGAGAACAATGCCAAGCGGATGGCTGAGAAGGCGAGGCGGCTGGGGGTTCGCCTGCGGCCCCACGTCAAAACCCACAAGTGCATCGAGGCCGCTCGAATTCAGACTGACCTCCACTTCGGCGGTCTCACCGTCTCCACCCTGGCCGAAGCCCAGGCCTTTGCGGCAGGGGGTTTCAGCGACATCACCTATGCGGTGCCGATAGCGCCACAGAAGATCGCCGATGCCGCCGATCTCCATGCCGAGATCGACACCCTCAATCTTCTCGTGGACCACCCCGACACTATGCGCGCCATCGAAGTACTGGCCTCATCCCGAAGCACCACGTTGCCCGTGTATCTCGAGATCGACTGCGGCGGCGGCCGTTCAGGCGTTGAACCGGCGAGCGATCTCGCGCAGGTCCTGGTTCGCCGATTAGCCGACTCGGAGAGCATCGATTTTCGTGGGTTGTTGACTCACGCCGGCCACGCCTATATCGCCCGCTCCCGATCGGAGGTTTACGAGGTAGCCTGCGAAGAGCGCAATCTGATAACCGCCTTCGCCGCCGAGGTTCGTGATCTCGGCGTGGAGATTCCGGACGTCAGCGTCGGCTCGACCCCGACCCTGCGCGCCATCGATGACCTCACCGGCGTCACCGAGGCCCGTCCCGGCAACTACCTCTTTTACGATTTCTTCCAGACCGCCATCGGCAGCTGCGATCTTGACGACGTCGCGTTCTCGGTTCTGGCGACAGTCATCAGTGTTGACACCGCACAGGGCCGCGCCATCATCGACGCCGGCGCCCTCGCCCTCAGCAAGGATCCTGGCCCGACCCACGTCGACCCCGAGTGCGGCTTCGGGCTGCCGGTGACCCTCGAGGACCAGCACCGGCTGCCGGGCCTCCGCCTCGCCGGTCTGACCCAGGAGCACGGGACCCTGACAGGCCCCGGTGTCGAAGCCCTCCACCCCGGCACCCATCTCCGCATCCTCCCCAACCACTCCTGCCTGTCGGCCGCCTGCTTCGATCACTACAACGTCGTCCGCGACACCGAGGTGGTTGACGAGTGGCATCCTGTGAGGGGTTGGTAGCGGCAGCCCAACCAACTTGATACTAGATGCTCGATGCTCGAAACCGCCAATCGGCTTGCGATTCCGTTCACGAAGACACCATCTAATGGGTATAGATCAAAACCTGCCCGCAGATCACGCAGATGCACGCAGATAATTCTCTTGTGTCATATCTGCCTCAATCTGAGTCATTTGGGGGTAAACTCGGGTGGGCGGTGGATCGAGTATCGAGGATCGAGGATCGGGTGCGTCGGCGAACGTTCGAAGCCGCTGAAGGCCTTCATTTTATTGACTTTCCATAGTATTATCACGTATGATAATACTATGGATAACGTCTGGGATATCTCCCGGCAGATCGGTGAACGGCGCAAAAGGCTCGGTCTCTCGCTCAGCCAGCTCGCTCGGCGGGTCAACACCTCGCCGGCGACCCTTTCACGGTACGAAAACGGGTGGTCCCGCTTCGAAGTGGCGACGCTCCGCAAGCTGGCCACCGCACTCGACTGCGAGCTCGTCGTGGAGCTCCGGCCGAGGCCGCGCTGGGTTGAGCAGCCCACTGGCGAGCAGGTGGTCCAGCAGATCGGTCGCCTCTTCTGGGACCAGATACTGACCATAGACCACCTCGAGAAACATCCGCTGTGGGTGGTGGAGCGGGTGCTGGAGTATGGCAACCTCGGCGACATCCGTATCCTGGCAGCTTTCTTCGGCCGCGAAGACCTCCTCCGCCTGGCTAGCGAGGCGCGCTTCTCATCGGACAGGACGCAGACATTCTGGCAGCAGATACTCGAGAGAGAGGGTATGCAATGCACGAGAAAGTTCTCCCGCGAGGAAGCCTCGAGCTCCTGGCGCAGCTCGAGTCACTGAACAGGTCCGAACTTCAGGGTTGGACGCTCGCCGGCGGCACAGGATTGGCGCTGCAAATGGGGCACCGCATCTCGGAAGACTTCGACTTTTTCCGGACCGATGGATTCTCGACCGATCGTCTCATCGAAGTCCTCCGTCATGTGGGCCCGGTTGAGACGTTGCAGGAGGACGATCGCACACTGACCGTCATCGTCAGCGCAGTCAAGGTTTCATTCTTCTCGGTGGCGGACGGTTTTCTCTACCCCGGAGAGGACTACCACTTCTTTCTGCTGGCGGACCCCCGCGACATCGTGCTGATGAAACTCGCCGCCATTTCCGGGCGAGGCAGCCGCAAGGATTTCATCGATCTCTACACGATCCTTCACAGTGGTCTTTCGCTCGAGCAATGCTTCGAGTGGCTGCCTCTGAAGTACGGCCAAGGACGCGTCAATACCTACCACGTACTCAAGAGCCTCACCTATTTCGACGACGCCGAACGCGAGCCGATGCCGCGGATGTTCGAGCCCTTCGACTGGACTGCATGCAAAAACTTCTTCGTCCGCGAGGCTCATGCGATCGCTCTGCCGTAGGGGCTTCACCGTTGCGTTATCATTGGAGGCGCGCACAGCGTGCGCATTCATTTTCATATCCCGGCTACGTCCAGAGTGGTTTTTCGAGCCAATGACCGTAGTGCTATTCTAGGCGCGAGCGAGGGGTGTAACTGAGGCGAAATGACGAATTCGAAGAAAGAAATTATTTACGACGAAAAAACCATCCAGACTCTGGATGCGCTCGAGCATATTCGCTTGCGCACCGGGATGTACATCGGTCGTATCGGCGACGGATCGAACCCGGCCGACGGTATCTACGTGATGCTCAAAGAGGTCATCGACAACGCGGTCGACGAGTTCATCATGGGCCATGGGAAACGCGTCGTCATAACACGCCACGGACCCGAAATGTTGGTCCGGGATTACGGTCGGGGAATCCCACTCGGGAAGCTCATCGACTGCGTTTCCAAGATCAACACCGGCGGTAAATACAACGACGACGTTTTTCAGTTCTCGGTCGGGCTCAATGGCGTCGGCAACAAGGCGGTCAACGCCCTGTCGTCCGAGTTCGAGGTCATCAGCTACCGCGACGGCAAGTTCAAACGCGGGCTCTTCGGCCAGGGCAAAAAGAAGGAGGAGAAGGGCGGTAAGGCCGGCAAGGAGCGCAATGGCACTTTCGTCCGCTTTATCCCCGACCCCGAGATCTTCGACGACTACGGGTGGCAGGAGGAGTATCTCGAACACCGGCTGCGTTACTACGCTTTTCTCAACAGCGGTTTGACCCTCGACTACAACGGCCAGAAATACGTCTCGAAGAACGGTCTCGCCGATCTTCTGGCTTATGAACTCGGCGGCGAGCCGACGGTCTACGACGCCTTCCACTGCAAGCTCGACCGGCTCGAATTCGCCTTCAGCCATACCCATGCCTATGGCGAGACCTACTTCAGCTTCGTCAATGGCCAGTACACCAACGATGGCGGCACCCACCAGAGTGCCTTCCGCGAAGGTGTGCTGAAGGGCGTCAATGAGTTTGCCAAGAACGGATTCGCAGGCGAGGACGTGCGGGACGGTCTTGTCGGTGCGGTGGCGGTCAAGGTTCAGGACCCGGTCTTCGAGTCGCAGACCAAAAACAAGCTCGGGTCGACTGACGTCCGTTCCTGGGTCGTGAACTCGGTCAAAGATCAGGTAGTCCTGTGGCTCCACAAATACCCGAAAGAGGCGGAGAAGCTGCTCGAGAAGGTCAAGAACAACCAGCGCGTCCGCAAAGAGCTGTCGGCGATCAAGAAGGAGGCCAAGGAGCGGGCCAAGAAGGTTGCGATCCGGATTCCCAAGCTCATCGACTGCAAGGTCCATCTTTCGGACGCAAAGGGCAAAAGACGCGAGGAAACGACGATCTTCCTGACCGAGGGCGATTCAGCCGGCGGCGCCATGATCCAGGCCCGAGACGTCCAGACCCAGGCCATCTACTCGCTCAAGGGAAAACCTCTCAACACCCACGGTCTCGGCCGCGAGGCGGTTTACAAGAACGAGGAGCTCTACAACATCATGCGTGCCCTCGGTATTGAAGAGGACCTCGAGGGCTTGCGTTACAACCGGGTGGTCATCGCCACCGATGCCGATGTCGATGGCATGCACATCCGCAACCTGCTGCTGACGTACTTCCTGCGCTTTTTCGAAGAACTGGTCTTCACGGGCCATGTCTATATCCTCGAGACCCCGATCTTCCGGGTGCGCAACAAAAAGGAGACCGTTTACTGCTACTCGGAGGCGGAGCGTGACGAGGCAGCCGAACGCCTGCGTAACCACGAGGTGACCCGCTTCAAGGGCCTTGGCGAGATCTCGCCGGTCGAGTTCAAGCAGTTCATTACCGACGACGACCACATGATGCGGGTCACCACCGGTTCATTGGGAGACGTCAAACGAGCGCTCGACTTCTTTATGGGCAAGAACACCCCGGCCCGCAAGGAGTACATCATTGAAAACCTCATCGCTGACATCGCCTGACGACACCCATGAGGAACGACTTGCCACTTCGACGACACCGGTGCCACTCTTCACATTGTCTGCCCACGAGGCGTCCCAAAATTGAACGTGGTTCATCAGACAATGTGAAGGGTGGCACCTTGCTCGCCAAAGCGAAACGGGCGAAGAATACGGGTGCCGAAATTGCCGGTTCGCACAATTCAACGGCAACAGGAGTCTCATGACACGCATCGCCCCCCTGATGGGCCAGAATTTCATCGAGTACGCGAGCTACGTGATCATTGATCGCGCGATCCCCGACGTGCGCGACGGCTTAAAACCGGTCCAGCGGCGGATCCTCGCCACCCTGTCGAAGATGGATGACGGCAAGTTTCATAAGGTCGCCAACGTCATCGGCGACACCATGAAGCTCCACCCGCACGGTGATGCCTCAATCGGCGACGCATTGGTGGTACTCGCCAACAAGGACTATTTCATCGAGAAGCAGGGCAACTTCGGCAACCCCGTGACCGGGCACTCGCCTGCAGCGGCGCGTTACATCGAATGCCGGCTCACCGACCTCGCCAAGGAAACCCTTTTTCGCAAGGCGCTGACCGATTTCCGCCCGAGCTACGACGGGCGTAACGAAGAACCGATCGCACTGCCCGCTAAGCTGCCGGTGCTGCTGATGCTCGGCGCCGAAGGTATTGCGGTCGGGATGTCCACCCGCATCCTCCCGTACAATTTCTGCGAGCTGCTCGACGCCCAGATCAAAATCCTCAAGAACGAGCCGATCGAGATTTACCCTGATTTTCCAACCGGCGGCATTATTGACGCCAGCGAGTACAGCGATGGCATCGGCAAGCTCAAGGTGCGGGCGCGGGTCGAGAAGCGGGACGAAAAGACCGTAGTGGTCCGCCAGATTGCGTTCGGCACCACCACCGAAAGCCTCATCGCCTCGATGGAATCAGCGGCGCAGAAGGGCAAGGTCAAGATCGGTACGATCAACGACTTCACTACCGACGAGGTCGAGATCGAGATCGAGCTGCCGCGCGGCGTCTACGCCGACGAGGTCATCCCGCAGCTCTACGCCCACACTGACTGCGAGGTTTCGGTCACATCCAACATGGTGATGATCAAGGACCGGCGACCGGTCGAGATGGGCGTCTCCGAGATCCTCTGTTATCTGACCGACCAGCTCCGTGGACTCATCAAGGCCGAGCTGCAACACGAGCTCGGACAGCTCTCCGACCGTAAGCACTGGCTCGACCTCGAGCGAATTTTCATTGAAAATCGAATTTACAAAAGGATAGAAAAAGCTCGAACCGCGAAAACGGTAGTATCCGCGGTCCGAAAGGGGCTCGAACCATTCCTGAAGCAACTCGACCGAGAGGTCACCGATGACGATATCGACGGCCTGCTCAAGATACCGATCCGACGCATCTCCCAGTACGACATCGACAAGAACCGGCACGACCTGGAGGCCACGCTCAAGGCCATAAAATCGGTGCGCGGCAAGCTGCGCAAGCTGACTCCCACGACCATCGCCTATCTGGAGCACCTTCTGAAAACCTACGGAGACGACTATCCGAGGTGTTCCGAGATTGGGTCCTTCGAAGCCGTCAACGTACGGGCCGTAGCGCGGCAGAACATCAAGGTCGCCTACGATCCGGACACGGGCTTCTTTGGAACCGACGTCAAAGGCTCGAAGTACCAGTTCACCGTCAGCGAGTATGACCGCATTCTGATCGTCAGCCGCGACGGCTCCTTCAGGATCATCGGCCCTGAGGAAAAGGTGTTGATCCCAGGCAAGGCAATCCACGCCGAGATCTTCGACCAGGAGAACGGGGCCGCGTTCACGGTCGTTTATCGCGACAAGGACAAGATCGCCTGGGGCAAAAAGATCCACATCAAGACCTTTATCCGGGGCCGCGAGTACGAGCTCATCAAGGGCAAGAGCGGCCGCGTCGACTATCTGATCCCCGGCCACTGTGATGACACCGTCCACATCGACTACGTGCCGATGAAACGGCAGCGGGTGCACGAAGCTGATTTCGATCTGTCGATCCTCGAACCAACCGGGGTCATGGCGAGAGGCCGGCGCCTCGCCCCCAAACCGGCGTCGAAGGTCAGGCGAATCCGGACTGACGACGACGGTGGCAACGGCTCGAACGGCGACAGCGGGAAGCCGATCAAAGACGGCGAAGACGTCGCCCTGCCGTTTGACGAGTAGCCGGGAGTCAGCGCCTTTCGTCACAACCACAAAGACACAAAGTCACGAAGGAGCCCACAAAGAAATCCCTTCGTGTTGTGCTTTGTGTCTTCGTGCCTTCGTGGTTGCGGCTATCCGCCGTCGAAGCGAGCTACGGCTCGACTTCTTCGAGCATGTTCAGGAAGTCGTCGTACGGCATCGCTTGCCAGCTTTCGGTGGAGACGGCGCCCTCGGCCTGGGTGATCACTGACACTTTGTGGGCCACCTCGGCCGACGGCGCGTCATAAATATCCATGAAATCATAGGGACCGAGGATGGCGTAGTGCGCGACCCATTGGACCTCAGGACAGACGGTCTGGACCTTTTTCAGCCATGCCCTGCCCATGGCGCGGCGCACATCGGCATCCTTCAGGCTCTCCGGAGCGAGGCGGGTCATAAGGACGAATCGCGGCATGGGGCACCTCCGTGGGGGTTTTGTATTAAAGATAGTGCCTCGCGGAGCGCGATGCACGCCGCAACGCCTGTCCGTACCAGGGATGCTAGATGCTAGATGCACCAGACTGGTAGATTCCATTTCTGATGTGTCGAGGGGTGGTCGGGGGATCCAGCATCCAGGATCTAGCATCCAGTATCGGTTGGGCGGGTGATGGGCCTTCAAGCCCACTGCGGTAGGATCTCCCCGGAGGCTCTATGCAAAGATGCAAGACGAAAATTGTGTGCACTCTCGGACCGGCCACGGAGTCGGCGGAGGGGATCGCTTCGCTGCTCGAGACCGGGATGGATGTGGTTCGTCTGAACTTCTCTCACGGAGACCGTGAAGACCACCGCCAGAAGATCCACCGTATCCGGGAGGTGTCGAAGTCTCTCGGCCGCGAGGTCGGCATTCTCCAGGACCTGGGAGGGCCCAAGATCCGGCTCGGTGAGCTCCCCGAGGAAGGGGTCACACTCGAAGCCGGTTCGACAATTGCACTCGGAATCGAAGGGCAGACGGGCGACGGAGTCCTTCCTGTGAGCTACCCATTCCTGCTCGAAGACGTCGGCGTTGGTGAGCGCATCCTACTTGCCGATGGCCTCTTGGAGCTCGAGGTCCGCGAAGTCAAGAGCGACCGGCTGCTGTGCGAGGTCCTGATCGGCGGCACGGTGACCTCCCGCAAGGGAGTGAACCTGCCACAAGCGAATTTGAGGGTTGCCGCTTTTACGGAGAAGGATCGCGCCGACCTCGAAATCGGGCTCGAGGAAGGCGTTGACTTTGTCGCACTCTCCTTCGTTCGTCACGAAGATGACCTCACTCCAGTGAGAGAGCGCATCACACAGCAAAGCCATCCGCCGATGCTGATCGCCAAGATCGAGAAACCGCAGGCCGTGGATCGTCTGCAACCGATCCTCGAGGCTGTGGACGGCGTGATGGTAGCGCGGGGCGATCTCGGGGTCGAGATGCCGCCCGAGAAGGTGCCGATGATCCAGAAGGACATCATCGCCGCCGCCCGCCGTGCGGGTCGACCCGTCATCACAGCCACCCAGATGCTGCGCTCCATGGTCGACAGCCCACGCCCGCTGCGCGCCGAGGCTTCGGATGTCGCCAACGCGGTCCTCGACGGCACCGACGCCGTCATGCTCTCCGAAGAGACCGCCATCGGAAATTACCCCAATGAAGCGGTCCGTGTGCTCCACCGTGTGGCGCTGCAGGCCGAACCCAGAATCGACCACGCCGAGATGCTTCTGGATTCTCAGTCCCCGTGCGTTCCGGACGTGACCGGCGCCATCAGCAGTGCGGCTTGTGAGCTCGCGGCCGACGTCGGTGCAACCGCGATTGTCACGACAACGGCCTCGGGCGATACCGCCCGGTTGGTGGCGCGGCTCAGGCCGGCGACTCCAATACTCGCCATGACAACATCAGAGCTGGTGGCCCGGCAGCTCAGCCTGTCCTGGGGGGTGATTTCTGCGGTTTCGAAGCAGACGGAGAGCACGAAAATACTCGGCGGTGTGATTCTCGCAGAGCTCACCAGGCTCGGGCTCGGCGGGAAGGGAACCCGTGTCGTGATTACCGCCGGACTCCCCCTCGGTTCCTCCGATTCAACCAACGTCATCCGGGTCGAAGAACTCGACTGAACCTTTTCTCCGGGCCTGCGTTCTGTTGTGCAGGCAGGAGGAATGATGCACTTCAAAGATCTCTTCAAGTTGGGTGCCCTTGCGCTGGTGATCGCCTTCTTGGCCCTCGCATGTGCGAGTGCCGAACCGAAGTCTGATTTCGAGCTTGACGTCGACGACGACGAGATCACCGTCGCGATATCGAAAGCAGTGGCTCAGGGTGTGATGGAGGGCCTCGTCGGTTCCGATCTCGAGTGTGAAGAGGGGGCCGACGGCCAATTCAGGACCTTTCTCGAAAGGCTCGATCAGGGTGGATCGAGAGCCAAAGCGAGCTACCGGAACAGCGAGAACACGATCGACGGCCGCCGGCGCGGCAGCAAGCTCGACCTCAAGATTCGCGGAGCCGGTTCGGGAAAGATCGAGGCGACCATGCCGTGGGCAATCGCCGAGTGTATGCTCGGCAACAGCACCTCGATCGACGAGTCTTTCACTTCCATCAAAGTCAAGGTGACCAACGAGGACGGCCGAAACTTCTCGTTTCGGCTCCGATGAGAAACTTTTGAATGACCTTTTTCGTTTATTCCCGTGAGAGGAAAAGGGAGGAGAATTCCATGCGCGTACGCCTCGTCATCGCCGCCATTGCGGCACTGTGCCTGTTTGCGACCGGCGCTTCCGCTGATACCGAAATCCATGAGAAACACCGTTTCGACGCCCGTCCGGGCGCCACAGTCGTCATCGACGTGTCATTTCACAGCGTCGAGGTCACCGCCCAACCGGGCAGCGCTGTCGACGTGTCGGTGGACATCACATTCAAAGGCGACGGCAGCTCAGCCAAGAATGCGGCCAACGACTACAAACCCGTATTCAAAGAAGAGGGCGACGAGCTGATCATCCGTTCGACCCGAAAAAAGGGATGGAACTGGAAATCGGTCAAGGCCAAAGGGAAGGTCACCGTGCAGATGCCGCCCGGTATGAACCTGACAATCGACTCGTCGTCGGGCAGCGCCAAAATCTACGGAGACTTCGGAGATGCGGTTGTCGATTTTGACGCATCTTCAGGCAGCCTGACCGTGGACGGCGCAATGCGGGAACTGCATTCCGATGTCTCGTCGGGATCGGTCCGCGCAACCGTGAGCCGACCTCTGGATGTCTTCACGTCTGACGCTTCGTCTGGCTCCGCTCGTCTTGCTGGTGGCGCCCGCATCGCAAAGGTCGAATCCTCCTCCGGAAACATCAACCTCTCCGGTCTCCTGGGCGAGGGAACATTCAGTGCATCCTCCGGAAGTATTAAGGCCCAGTGGAACTCGATGCCTCCACAGACCACGGTCCGCGCGAGTGCGTCGTCTGGCAGCGTTACCCTGTGGTTCCCACAGGACACCCGGATTTCGGGCTCGCTCGACGTGAGTTCCGGTAGCCTTCACAGCGATTTCCCGGCGTTGGTACGCGGCAAGGACAGACTCGAACTTGACGGCGGCCCCGGTGCCGTCAACATCGAGGTCGACACCTCGTCCGGCAGCATCAAACTTCTCGCGAATCAGGATTGAGGATTGAGCCTGCATATCTCACAAGGTTTCGTCGCCAGGACGGGAAGCTGCAGTGAGATGCAGGTTAGCTCCGCGAACGCTCCCAAACTCAGATGGTGGTGGCGGTGTGAGTCAATCTGAATTTCGAAGACAGAGATCCGATACGACCGCGTCCAGGGCCCACGGGGGGGCGATCGTGATCGAACGATCGGAGATGTAGCTCTCGAGGGCAGGTGTCCGCTCGGCGACGGTGATGATCACCGCGGCGTCTCCACGGAAATCGTCGACGGCGGCCACGAGTTCGCGTCCCACCGCTGCGGAAACCGGTTTGACGCCCGATTCGCAACGCAGAAGGAGGCGCTGTTCCGCCTGCTCAACAAGGAAATCGAAGCCCGTCTCCTCCCGGTCGGCCCTGGAGACAGAAGCCTCGAGAAGCCCATCGAGGTTGGAGCTCAGCATCTCCAAAAAAACAGAATGGGAGACGCTGGACCAACCCTCGGGCGCAGTGAGCGGGAAGACCCGTTTGTCGGTCGATTGGCGGTCCGCGGCGACGGCCCTCTGATATGCGAGACAGGCTCGCAAGATGGGAACCCGCTGACAGAACCAACGCTCCTCGGCCCATTCTCCGGCACACAGAACCAGTATCAGGACGGGCAACAGGAGTACCGAACCGGCGGCCAAGGTAACGACCGAAAAAAAGACCGCGGCCGGTATTGAGTCGCTCGAATGGTAAACCGCTGTGAAGACCACTACCGCAGCGACGAAGTAGGCGCCGACAAGCACTTTCGGCCGATGGTTTGAGAGAAAGAGTCTCGGGGCGCGTTCAAGATCGTCCTCGCTGATCCCGAAGTCCTCGATCCTGGGCCCGTCGGATATCGCCCACATAGACAGCTCCAACACCTTCCATCTCTTAAGATACAGCGCATTAGGAGGACTCGCCAGTCCTCGTCGCACGGCTTCACCGGGAATTGGCGCTCGAGCTACTCTTCCGATGGCTTCGGCGCAGTCGGCATCGGCTTGCGCGGCAGCATTTCGTCACGGTTGGCAGCGTGCCAGATGAACGAAGCCAAGATCACCGCCGATTTTTTGAGGTCGTCGGGGTTGAGGTGGTCGTAGGTGTCAACGTTCGAGTGGTGGGTGCGCCCCATGTAGTCCATGCCGTCCTGAACAAACTGGAAGCCCGGAATTCCAACCCAATCGAACGGTTGGTGATCCGTGCCAGAGGTTGTTTCCATCGTGACGTTGTCCGCACCGAGGTCGGCAAACGGTTCCAACCAGGCCTCAAAGATCGGAACGATCGCGGCATTCTCTTGCCCATAGATGCCCCGGATCTGCCCACAGCCGTTGTCGATGTTGAAGTAGGCCGAAACCTTGGCGTGACCGGGCAGCGGTTGGATCGGCCAGGTCCGTTCCCGCGCAAACGTCGGTAGAGCAAGCTGCTCCGGGTCTGTCGGTTCCGGCCGGGTCGCGAGATGAAGTTTGACGTATTCTCTCGAGCCCATATATCCCTGTTCTTCGCCACTCCAGAAAGCCGCACGGATGGTTCTCCGCGGTTTCAGCCCTGAATCCTTGAGGATCCGAAGCGCCTCCATGACGACCGCGCAATTGGCGCCATTGTCGGTGGCACCTGTGCCGGTGTGCCACGAGTCGAGATGGCCGCCCACCATGACGATCTGATCGGCCAGATCCGATCCCGCCATTTCGGCGATGGTGTTGTAGGCTTGGCCGTCCTCTTCGAACCAACGAACCGCAACGTCGATTTCGAGCTCGGGTTCGATTTCCCGATCCAGCATTCTCACCAGCCGGTTGTAGTGCTCGGTTGTCATAACGAGCGCCGGAACTCCAAGCGGCCTGTCGCCCTCCCGGTTGGTCCTGTTTCCGGTCACACGGACCAGTCCGTTATCACGGGAGCTCGGTTCGATGGTCGCGATCACGCCTTCTTCTTCGAGAAAGGCAACCAGGCGTTTCCAGAAATTGAATCGTTTGAGCATTCGCTTCCGCCACTTACTCGAACGGTCGCTCGGGATGTCGTACTGCTCGAGCTCTTCCAGCCGCACCTCGTCCCAGCGTCGGAAGAGCTCTGCGTCGATTTGCGTCGGTTCCGCCAGTTCCTCGAGCAGGACGATCGCTCCACTGAGCTTGCCGTGCCACTCCTCGAGATCTTCGACGGACTCGAGAGTCGCACGCACCACTCTCCCCCGGACCGGTCCGTCTGTTCCCGGAGACCAGGCTTCGGGCAACGCCTCGAGCGGCTGCACGTAGGGTTCGAGCATCCGTACCTGGGCCCGTTCCACCATCCAGCTGCGGCCAAAATCGTAGGACTCGAGCCAGGCCTGGAGACCCCACTCCTCGAAGGTCGCCTCGGCCCATCTGTGTGCTTCGAGCTCCTGAGGCGAGCCCGTCAATCGCGGTCCCACCCCCTCCGACATGTGCCAGGCAAGGTCCATGACCTCTGAATGACGGAAGCCCTGGTCACGAATTCTGGTCACCGCATCGAGGTCAACAGGCTCCTCGGCGGATGCGACCAGAGCGAGTAGAAACAGAGAAAAAGCAAAGACAATTGAACTGAAACGACGCATCAGGCCCCCCCATCGTCAAACCGCGAAAGTATAGCGCATCGGAAAGGCTTGAGGCTTGAGGCTTGAGACCTGGGGCTTGGGAGTGAATGGATGTCGTTACTGAGTTGCCATTTCTCGAGGCTCAAGCCCCAAGCCCCAGGCCTCAGGTCTTTCCGTTCATCCTTTCGATCTTCTGCCCGATGAGGAGTGCCATCTCCAGCGCCTGCTCGTAGTTGAGCCGCGGATCGACCCGCGATTCGTAAGCCCGCTCGAGATCGACCTCGGTCAGCCCGCGGGCGCCGCCGATGCATTCGGTGACGTTGTCACCCGAAAGCTCAAAATGTACACCACCCAGGTAGGAGCCCAGTTCGGCGTGGACATCGAAGCTCTGCTCGAGCTCCGAGAGTATGTTGTCGAAACGTCTCGTCTTGTGGCCGCTTGCGGTCTTCTCGGTGTTGCCGTGCATTGGGTCGCAGCACCACAGCACGAGACGACCGGCCCGCAGCACCGCTTCAACAAGGGGCGGCAATTTCTCGGCGACCCCTCCGTGCCCCATGCGGTGGATGACCGTGATTCGCCCCGGTTCGGCATCAGGGTCGAGGATCTCGAGGAGTTCGAGCATCCACTCCGGGTCCATGTTGGGACCGACCTTGATCCCGATCGGGTTGCGGATGCCGCGGAAATAGTCCGCGTGGGCGCCCTCGACCTCCGCTGTCCGCAGACCGATCCACGGAAAGTGCGTGCCGAGGTTGTACCAACCCTCGCGCCGCGGTACCTGGCGGGTCACCGCCTGCTCGTAGGGCAGGAGGAGGGCCTCGTGGCTGGTGAAGAAGTCGACCCGACTGATCTCGCCGGCCTGGACACCCGCCAGGGTCTCCATAAAACGAAGCGAGTCGGAGACGCTCTTCACCATCTCCTGGTACTCCCGTGCACGAGGAGAGTGGGCAACGAATCCGAGGTCCCAATACTCGGGATGGTGGAGGTCGGCGAACCCGCCGTCGACCAGCGAACGGATGAAATTGAGGGTCAGCGCCGCGTGTTCGTACCCGCGTAGCATTCGTTCCGGGTCCGGAATCCGGTCGGCAGCGGTGAATTCGGGCCCGTTGACAATCTCACCTCGGTAACTCGGTAGGGTCACGCCATTACGTTCCTCGGTATCCACGCTTCGTGGTTTGGCGTATTGGCCGGCAAAGCGGCCGACCCGGGTGATCCTGCGTTTGAGCCCAAAGGTCAGCAACAGGCTCATCTGAAGAAGGATCTTGAGTTTGTTGGTAATGATCTTTGCCGAGCACTGGTCGAATCGTTCGGCGCAGGCACCCCCCTGAAGAAGGAACCGTTTCCCTTCCGCGGCCTCCGCAAGTTGAGCCCGCAACCGTTCGATCTCCCACGAGGTCACCAGCGGCGGTAGGGAGGCCAATTGCTCGACAGTCGACGCGAGCGCTTCCTGGTCCGGGTAGGTCGGTTGCTGCCCGGCAGGCTTGCTCTGCCACGAAGAGGGGGACCATGTCGCCATGAAACGGGAATGGTACACCAATGTCTTAGAAGCTGTAACCGGCAGACAGTAAAGAGTTAAGGGTAAGGAGTAAAGGAGGAGAGCCCCATCCAATACGGAATCGCGTTCATGAACCCGATCTTAACTCTTAACTCTTTACTCTTAACTGTTTACAGCCGGAATTCCACCGCAATCATCAGTTTCGAGAATTTCACCTTGACAAAAATATACTTGTAACATACAACTTTAATCGAGGATGGAATGAACGAAGTCACCATGATTCAAGACCCCCAGGCCCAACGGCTGCGGGAGGCCATTCGCGCCCTGGTACGTCGATTTTCGCTCGCGGAGAGGGCGGATATGAGTTGCTGCGGCATGACGGTTGCCCAGGCCTCCACCCTCGAGGCCCTGACGGACGGCTGTTTGCGATTGAGCGATCTCGGCAAGCGACTCGGGATTGCACCCAGTACGTTGACCCGCAACCTCGCCCGCCTCGAGGAACGAAGTCTGATCCGCAAAGATCCCGACGCGATCGACGGACGCGCACAGCTTGTCGCATTGACCGATGCCGGTTTTAATGCGGCCGCCGAGATCCGGCGCCAGGAAGAGCTTTTTGCCCGGTCGGTCCTCGACCGTTTGCCACAGGGGTCGACGACCGATGCTTTGACAATTCTCGAAAATTTGCTGACAGCGGTGCGGAGTGCCTCCGAGGCCTGTTGCCCCGGCGCCTACGATCACCTCTTCAGCACATCCCATATCAGTGTCGCAGGAGGAAACAATGAGTGAGAAGATCCCCCAATCCGACAAGACTCCCGCCGACGCCGAGTCGGTGGTGAAAAACGTCCGCGAACGATACGGCGCTTTCGCATCTGCCGGCACCTCGTGTTGCGGACCGCAGACTAAGAGCTGCTGTGCCACCGGCGATGTTGCTACGAGGCTCGGCTACGATTCAGTAGACCTCGACCTCCTGCCCGACGGGGCCAATCTCGGTCTCGGCTGCGGTGCTCCGCTCGAGCACCTCGAGCTGCAGACTGGGGAGACCGTTGTGGATCTTGGATCCGGAGCCGGCATTGATGCTCTGATCGCAGCCCGAAAGGTCGGTCCCGACGGGAGGGTCATCGGTGTCGATATGACTCCAGAGATGCTTGCTGCGGCACGCAGGAATGCCGAGGCCGCCCGCGCAGAACACGTTGATTTTCGAGAGGGCAGGCTCGAGGACCTTCCAGTCGACAACGCATCGGTGGATGTCGTGACGAGCAACTGCGTCATCAACCTGGTGCCTGACAAGGCCCGCGTGTTTACTGAAATCGCCCGCGTCCTCCGACCCGGAGGCCGACTGGTTGTCTCCGACATCGTTCTCGATGGGGACCTTCCCGAAGCAATCCGAAAAAGTGTCCTCGCCTACGTCGGTTGCGTGGCGGGCGCCGAGCGCAGGGAGAGCTATTTTGAAATGCTCACTGATGCCGGTCTCGGTGAGATTGAAGTCCTCAAGGACGTCGACTTCCTCGAGATGACCGAGAAGGCATCGCCGGCGGAAGTCCTGTCGTTCATGGAGCAGGCGGGGATAGCGCGTGAGGAGGTTGCCGGCGTGGTGCGATCGGTAACCTACCGCGCGAGGAAGGCCTGAGGCGTGGGGCTTGGGTCTTGACGCGTTGAGGGGCCTTAACGCTCTTCTGAGAACATCAAGCCTCAGGCCACAAGCCTCACGCCCATTCCTTCGCCTACCGGTTCAAGTAGACTCCTTCCCGTGAATCTGGAACTCGAACTCGCTCTGCGCTTCTTACGGCGCCGAACTGGCGTACTGCTGCGCGGCACCGCGCTCGCCGCTTTCGCGGGGGTCGCCCTTGCTGTCGCCGCTTTGGTCATCACGCTCGCCCTGATGAACGGCTACTCGAGGGCCATCGCTACCGCTCTGCAACGGGGTAATGCTCACATGGTGGGTTTCGCCCTTGGGTCGCTACAACCCGGAGAGGCGGAGGACCTCGCGGGCCAGATTGCTGCCGTCGACGGAGTTCTTCGTGCGACCCCGGTGACCTACCTGACGGGCCTTCTGGACGATCCTGCGGAGCCAACCAACCCAGTGCCCATCACCCTCAAGGCCGTCGCCGAGCCGCCCTCCTATACCGGACTCGACGAGTGGCCATCCGGAGATGGGCTGGTTGCGGTCCTCGGTGAACGCTTATCGATGAAGGTGGGTCTCGAAAGCGGAGACAACGCCACTGTTCGCCTCCCCCCCGAGGGTGGCTCGTGGATTCTGCCCGCGCTTCGGCTCGAAGTCGTTGGCACATTCCGTCTCGCCTTTGCGGAGTTTGACGAGCAGTGGATCACCGTACCCCTTGCCGAAACCCTTAGCATGTTGCCTGAAATGGGGATCGCAGGTATCGAGATTGAGGTCGCCGACCCGATGGCGGTCGAGGATGTTCGCCAGCACCTCACGGATCTTGATCCGCGCCTTCTCTATACCGACTGGCGAGAAATGAACAGCTCTCTCTTTGCCGCTCTCCGCTGGCAGACTCTGTCGCTCTTTGTCGTCCTCAGCCTGGTGGTCGCCGTGGCCTCGTTTCAGGTCAGTTCAGCGTTGGTGGTGCTCGCAATCGACAAGCAACGGTCATCGGGAATGCTCCAGGCGTTGGGAGCCACACCAGCGCGCATCCGCAGAGTGCTGGTCTACTCCGGCCTGCTGCTCGGAGGTTCCGGGGTCGTCGGTGGTATTTTCTTTGGGTCCGTCATCAGCTGGATCATGACAGCCACCAGAGCAGTTCGCTTCCCCTCGGGCCTGGCCCGTGTCTACATGGTGGATTCGATTCCGTTGATCCCTTCCCCGCTCAACCTCTTGGCGGTAGCCGGGATCTGCCTGGTAATCGTCTTCCTCGCCTCCGTTTGGCCGGCTTGGAAGACCTCTCGGCAAGATCCAATTGCGTCACTCCGAGCCATATAAAATTCTCGCCCACCTTTTTCGGCGCTGAGGAAATTTAAGAGATTGCGTCGCCGTTTCGATTGTTGACGCTTCGGCCTGGCATGGGCGGGAACGATGCGTGTTAGGCTGAGATTCGACGCCAATCCACGGGCCAAGCGTGAGCACCGCCACAGCCACCGCCACTGAATTGCGCCATCATTGGATACTTTTATGTACGAGATTCAATTCCACCCAGCGGACATCCGCAAACAGGTCCGATACTACTTCCTGGGCCGAAAAGGCTTCCGAAGTCTTGTCGCCGGCGCAGTGGTAGCCGCGGTGGTATTGATTGCGGGCCTGGTCCTCGCCCCTCTCGGAATCCAGTCCCTGCTCCTCGCCGGTCGGCTCCATTCGCTCAGTCAACAGCACCACTTACACCGCGAGGTGCTCGAACAGCGAACGTTGGCCCTCAATCGGCTCGAACGAGAGGTCGCATCGGCGCGGGCCCTGCAGCAACAAATGGGGCTCATTCTCGGCTCTCCACAGGGGTCCGAAGGTCCCGGAGGTTATCCGGAACCGCCTCCCGACGACCTCCTCGTGCCTGAGGCGCAGCTTGCGATCCGGCGTGGTCTCAAGTTGGATTCTGACACCAAGGCCCTTTTGACTCTGGCCGACGAGCTGGCGAGCTTTGCCCGCTCCAACGATGACCTGGCGCAGGCGGTGCCGTCAATCTGCCCGCTGCCTGTCGGCAGCTTCGTTCTCACGTCACCTTTCGGCAACCGCACATCGCCGTTCACCAACACGGTCGACTTTCACTCAGGCCTCGATCTCGCAGCTCATGAGGGAACGCCGATTCTCGCCGCAGGTGGAGGCCGGGTGGTGTTCGCGGGCCGATATCCGCTGCGCCGCAATGTTCGCTGGTGGCGCTACGGCAACGTCGTCGTGTTGGCCCACGGCGAACGCTACCTGACGATCTACGCCCATCTCCAGGAGATCTCAGTCAGGAGAGGGGCAACCCTGCGAAGAGGCGAGGAACTCGGGACCGTCGGCAACACCGGCTGGAGCACCTCACCGCATCTCCACTACGAAGTTCGGGTCAGGCCCGAGGACGATACCGAACCACAACCGGTGGATCCTCGGATCTATATTCTCAACTACCAATGGACCGGCCATGAGGAGCTCTTGGTCCGCGCCCGTACCGCTCCGGCACCGGCATTCGACCCGCTACCATCGCGCATGCGAGGGAGGTAAGACAATGGAACCGGCCAAGAACTTTCCCACCATGATCATCCCAAACGGTACCGATGTTTCGGTCAACGAGCACGGCCAACTGTCGATCCGCACTCCTGGCAACCTGGTCATCCAGAACTCCGGCGTGTATTCGGTAATTGAGTCTGGCAGCGGCTCGGTCCGGATCGATCCGGACGTCAAGGTCGAAGCCGTGTCCGTGCAGGCAGCAGATTCCTGTTTTGTGGCAGGCCAACTCACTGCGTGGAGGGTTCGTGCACGTAAGATCACTCTCGAACGGGGTGCCCAAGCGAACATCATGCTGCAGGAATCGGAATCCCTTGAGATTGACGGAAATGCCCGTCTGGTTGGCAATTTCTCCTCCGAGAAGGAGCTCTACCTGATGCTCGGCAGATTTAGCCGCGAGCTCCGCGACCTTCCCAACGGTATCTTCGCAGGAGACGAGGCCGGCACCAAGATTCCCGCCGGGACCGGTCCCGCGGCAACTGTGTCCGAAGATCCATTTGTTTCTCCCGACGGCGAGGACGAACCAACGCCGCAAAGGCTGCAGGAGCAGAGTGAGGTCATCTCCCTCGTTCGAGTCATCCTCGAACGCGAAATCGGCAGGGCCGGATCCGAGGGTGGCGAACGTGAAGCGCTGGCGCGGCTTCTCGAGCTGGTCCGCAGTAATGACCTTGATAAGCTCAGCGAAGAGTACCGCTACCTGATCTCGCAGGTACAATCCCCCACCGAGGAACTCGAGCGAGCGCGGGACATTCTAGCCAAGATGTTCGCTCAAGCCTGAAGAGCTATCATCTATCAGCTCATCGATCGAGAATTCGGCGCGCGGCTGAGCTGACTGCTGAAAACTGATAGTTGACTGCCTCCTCCAGCAATTCTGGGGGGGGGGTGGGTGGCAAATCCGAAATCCGAAATCCGAAATTCCTGTGCGGCGATGATAATCTTCACCCTGATACAGACAGGGAGGAACACGAACCTATGAGCGAGTCCGGAACAGTGGGGAAAACGCCCCTCTATGAAAATCACTTAGCAGCCGGAGGGCGGATGGTCGAGTTCGCCGGCTTCGAGCTGCCGGTTCAGTATACGAGCCTCACCGAAGAGCATCAGGCGGTTCGCACACGGGCCGGCCTCTTTGACGTCTCCCACATGGGCGAAATTGTGATCCGCGGCCCGGCCGCGCTCGATTTCGTGCAGCTCATATCGTGCAACGACCACCAGAAAATGTCCGTCGGTCGGGCCCAGTACACCGGCATCATGTATCCCGAAGGCACTTTTGTCGACGACACCCTGGTCCACAAGATGGCTGACGACGAATATCTGTTGGTGGTCAACGCCGCCAACCGGCACAAGAATGTCGCCTATCTCACCGAGCTCGCGGCGGACATCGAAGACGTCGAGGTCATCGATCTGTCGGACGACTACGCCCAACTCGCGCTCCAGGGACCTCTGGCGGAAGAAATATTGCAGCCACTGACCCCGGAAAACCTGGGCGAGCTCAAGTACTACCGCTTCATCGAGGGCGGCGTCGCGGGCACGGAGGCGATCATCGCCCGAACCGGCTACACCGGCGAGGACGGTTTCGAGCTTTACGTCGCGCCATCGGCCGCTTCCGGACTGTGGCAGGCGATCCTCGACCGAGGGCAAACGCATGGTGTGATTCCGGCAGGGCTCGGGGCCCGCGATACACTGCGGTTCGAGGCAGGGATGAGTCTGTATGGAAACGACATCGACAACACCACGACACCGCTCGAGGCCGGGCTCGGCTGGATCGTCAAGTTCAAAAAAGGCGACTACATCGGCCGGGATGTGCTTGAACGCCAGAAAGAGGAGGGTGTCGAGCGAAAACTCATCGGATTCGAATTGCAGGATCGCGGCATCGCCCGCCACGGTTATCCCGTCCTGCTTGCAGAGGGCGACACGGAACCGGTCAGTTACGTCACCTCTGGAACCCAATCGCCAACACTTGGCAAGGCGCTCGGAATGACATACCTTCCCATCGAGGCGACCGAGATTGGCACGGAGTTCTTTGTTCAGATCCGAAACCGCACCACCTCCGCACGGGTGGTCGACCTACCGTTCTACTCTCGGACGAAAGCCTGATGGCCACAAGGAGGAGAATCGATGACCATTCCTGATGATCTGAAGTACGCCCGCTCGCACGAGTGGATCAAAACCGAGGGCGATTCGGTAGTCGTGGGCATCTCCCACTACGCACAGGACCAGCTCGGCGAGGTTGTTTATGTCGAGCTGCCCGACGTGGGCGCCACCTTCGCTGTCGGTGACGAGCTCGGCACCCTCGAGTCCGTGAAAGCGGTCTCAGAGTTTCTGTCGCCAGTCGCCGGCGAGGTTCTGGAGGTCAACACGCGCCTCGAGGACGAACCGAACCTGGTAAATGACGACTCCTATGGTAATGGCTGGCTGGTCAAGCTGAAAGGTTCGTCCGAGAGCAAGGAACTCCTCGACGCCGCGGACTATAAGGAGCTTCTGGAGCAGGAGAGCGCCTGATGCACCCATGGGTCGGCGCCGGCCCCGAGGACCGGCGGCACATCCTGTCCGAGCTCGGTCTGAAATCGATCGACGAACTCTTCTCATCGATCCCTGCCGGTGTCTGTGTCGACGGCCTCGATCTCCCACCAGCGAGGGATGAGGACTGGATTCGCCGTACTCTCGGAGAAATGGCGTCGACCAATGTCGCGATGGACTCGATCCCCTGCTTTCTTGGCGCAGGTGTTTACCGCCACGTACAACCGAGCATTGTCGATTCGGTCCTTTCGCGGGCCGAGTTCTTCACCTCCTACACCCCGTACCAACCCGAGATTTCGCAGGGCACCCTGCAGGTAATCTTCGAGTTCCAGACTCTGATCAGCCGACTCACCGGCCTCGACACGGCTAACGCGTCCCTTTACGACGGGGCCACCGCACTCGTCGAGGCCGCGCTCTTCAGTCATCGCGTTCTGCGCGGCAAGCGGAACCTGGTAGTAGTGGCGGAGACCATCCACCCCATGTACCGACGGGTCCTCGACACCTACACCGAGGCCGCAGGTATCGAGGTCGCGGTGGTGGCTCCTGGTGACGACGGCAGGCTCGACCCTGCAACAATCATCGAAACCTCAGGCGATCGAGCCTGCTGCGTTGTGGTCCAGTCACCCAATTTCCTGGGAATTCTCGAAGACCTCCCGCAGCTGGCAGCGGCCGCTCACGACAGCGGCGCCCTGGCGGTTGAGGTCGTGACCGAGGCAGTGTCGCTCGGCCTTCTCGCCGGTGGCGGCAGCCTCGGCTTCGATGTCGTGTGCGGTGAGGCCCAGTCATTCGGTGTTGCTCCTGGTTTCGGCGGTCCACATCTCGGTTTCTTTGCCTGCGCATCGAAACACCTCCGCCAGATGCCGGGTCGGTTGGCCGGTGAGACGGTGGACGAGGATGGCAACAGGGCCTTCTGCCTGACCCTTTCGACCCGCGAGCAGCACATCCGCCGCGCCAAGGCGACCTCCAACATCTGCACCAACCAGGGCTTGATGGCCCTCGCTGCCACAGTGTGGCTTGAAGCGGTGGGTGGCAGCGGGCTGCGTGAACTCGCCACTTCTTGTCTCGCTCGCAGCGAAGAACTCAAACGACGCATCAAAGCCGTCGGCGATCCATGGCGGATCGCCTACCCAGAGAGCCCGACCTTCAACGAATTCCTGCTCGTCGGTCCCGGCAACGGCACGGAGCTCGTGAAACGACTGACCGCCGAGAACGTGCTGGCGGGTGTCCCAACCACCGACTGGGGCGGTTCATGGCCCGACGGCATTTTGGTGGCGGTCACTGAGTGCAATCCGGCAACCGACCTCGAAGCGCTGATCGGCGCTCTGGAGAAGCTGTCGTGAAACGGCGCGCGATCCGCACCGAACCGCTTTTCTTCGAACGCAACCCGCGACGGGTGCGGCGCCAGGGGTATCTGTTGCCGGCCCTTGATGTGCCGGAGGTCAAACCCTCCGCGGTGCTCCCCCATGAGTTGGTTCGCGAGCCCGACCCGCACTACACCGATATCTCCGAGATGGAGGTGGTGCAGCATTTTCACCGCCTCAGCCAACTGAATTACTCGGTCGACGAGGGCCTCTACCCTCTCGGATCTTGCACCATGAAGTACAACCCCCGCATCAACGAACAAACCGCACGTTTCCCAGGCTTCGCCTCCCTCCACCCCCTCCAACCCCATTCGCAGATCCAGGGCGCGCTGCGCCTCATCTGGGAGCTCGAGGAGTCGCTCAAAACCATCACAGGCATGCCCGGAGCGACCCTGCAGCCGGCCGCCGGCGCTCACGGCGAGCTCACTGGAATTCTCATGATCCGCAAGGCCCTCGAGGCGCGCGGCGAGAAACGAGATGTCGTGCTGGTTCCTGACTCGGCCCACGGCACCAACCCGGCGACCGCGACGTTTGCAGGCTATCGTGCGCAGGAGATCCCGTCGGCCGACGATGGCACGGTCGATCTCGGAGCCCTCGACCGGATGATGGACGAGACGGTGGCCTCCCTGATGCTGACCGTGCCCAACACCCTCGGTGTCTTCGAACATCAGATCCTCGAGATCGCGGATCTTGTCCACCGCCGCGGAGGCTTCATCTATATCGATGGCGCCAACCTCAACTCCTTTGTCGGACGCGCACTTCCCGGCTTGATGGGCGCTGATGCCATGCACATCAACCTTCACAAAACCTTTTCGACACCTCACGGTGGCGGCGGACCCGGCGCCGGCCCGGTGACGGTTTCCGAAGCGCTCCTCCCCCACCTTCCGGTACCGAAAGTGATTCGCGGTAACGATGGTTTCGAGCTCCAGTGGGAGGACCCGACGTCGATCGGCCAGATGCGCGGGTTCTACGGAAACTTCCTTATCCTGGTGCGGGCCCTCACCTACATCTGGAGCCTCGGCGCCGAAGGCTTGCGCTCGATGTCAGACGTCGCGGTGCTCTACGCCAATCTGATCCGGCACCGGCTGAACGGCACCTACCACCTGAAATTCGATGCCCCGAGCCTGCACGAGGTGGTATTCGACGACAGCAATCAGACCCGTTACGAGGTTCACAATGTCGACATCGCCAAGCGCCTTCTCGACTACGGCTTCCACCCGCCAACGATGTCGTTTCCGCTCATAGTCCACGGTGCACTGATGATTGAACCGGCGGAGAGCGTCGCCCCCGAGGAGATCGATGCCTTCTGTCACGCCATGCTCGCGATCGCCAAAGAGGCGGAGTCAGATCCGAACCTGGTCAAGACTGCTCCCCACGACACGCCCGTTGGGCGCGTCGACGAAGTCCGCGCGGCCCGCAACCTCAAAGTCACATGGACGCCTGACGAGGAGGCTTGACGGCTATACGGCCATCCATTTTGAACCGCAAAGATCGCCAAGAGCGCAAAGAACATCTCTGACCTAGGTTAGGAAACTTCTTTGCGGCGGCCTTTGCGGTCTTTGCGTTCTTGGCGGTTCAAAAAACGCTGAATCAGGCGATGCAAAACCAGGGGCCTGAGATGCGGCGGTCGCGGCAGGAAGGGCACCGTCCAGGCGGATGCGGCGCAGTGCTCTTGAAGACGAAGTCGCATACTTCACAACAAGCGGGTCTGATGATCAACCGTTGCCCTCCCGTGCGAACGCTGCGCTCGATGTGACGGAGGTCCTCCTCGAGCACCTTGACTGTCAGACAAAACTCGCGGCGGAGATCGTCAAACTCCCGCTCACCATCCGCCAGCTTTTCGACGATCTCCTGGCGTCGGGTACGTTTCATCGGCTTCGCTCAGCGGATGTTGGCGTTGTCAGTCAACCACTGGTGAATCGGCACATCGTCGATGTAGAGTTCCTCGATGACACCGACCCCGTTGCGGACCCGCACACTGACCGAGGCCTCGCGTTGACCGCGTCGCCCGCCCCAGACGGCGCGTTCCGCAGCCGGAGCCCGGTCCTCGTCCATATAGTAGCGCCGGAAGGGCATCGACACCCAGACGAACCGAGTCCCGTCCTCGTCGGGATAGATACCCCCCGCCCGCAACCGTAGGTACGGTCCGCTCATTGGTTTTTCAGCGCTCGCCTGCCCCAGGACGGCGTACCCTTCGCCGTCGTTCTCCAATCGGAGATAGACCTGTTTTCCTGGCTTGACATCGAGATCGTCGGGCGCCGGAGCGCGATCGACTGCGAAGCGGATCGCCACGTAGCGGCCTCGGAAGGCGTCGACCGGATCGACCGGCTGGATGCGGAATCGGAAGGCCTCGCCGGTGCGCAACGCGAGCTCGGATTCGACGATCGCGCCGCCGGCCACCGCCAGTTGCACCAGGCCCACAACGACGAAGAGCACGAGGCGGAGGCGACTGTTCATTTCACCTCCTCCTCACCTGCACGGAGACTCCTGGAGAGCACGATGTTGGCGACCAGGAAGCCGAAGCCAACGAGGATGAACGCAAAGCCCTTGAAGATAAAACCGAAGCCCGAATCGAAGAACCGAACCACCACCAACAGCGCCACCACGAGCATTCCCAGGTTGACGGTTCCGAGGTTCTGTTGCCGCACACCCTCGGCTATCGTTGCGATGCCGACAACCAAGAGGAGGACGGTAAAGCTCACCGCGCCGATCCACCTCGAGTCGGTCTCCGCAGTCAGCGGCCATACCACCGCAACCAGCGGCACCGACAGTCCCCAAAGGAGATAGAGGCGGTGCCGGCCACGATCCAGGAGAAAAGCCATCGCCGCAATCGCCGCCAGCGGTAGGCCAACGGCCAGCATCACATCCAGCCACGACGTCACCTCGTGGAACCGTTCGGTGGTGTGAATGTGCTTCCAACCGATGTGTCGCCACGGTTCGTCAAAGCTCAGGATAAGCCACATGATAATGCTGCCGGCAACGCCGACCACTTCCAACGGCCGCCGCCACAGGCCATCCTCGCCGCGACGGTTGACGACGCCGAGGGTGATCATCAGAGCGAAGAGTCCGACGTAGACTACGATCCATAGACCCGGCACCCGGTTTTCAAGTCCGAGCCCCGCGGCGACACAGAGAAAGAGGGCGATTGCCCACTGCAAGTTCGCAGCTCGGAGGCCACGTCGATCCGAGCCCATAACTTGAATCAGATGCGGAATCACCGCGGCCGCCAGGGGCCACATCATGAGGATCTGCGAGCCCTCGACCTTGGCCGCGCCGGCCCACCAGGTGAGCGCGGCAAGAAAAAGCATCGCCACAGCGGTCGAGTTGAGCAGCCACGGCAGCGGCGCCAACAGCAGCGACCATCGCCACAGGAAGGACTCGAGGTCGCCTCCGGTGTGGTAGGTCTGGTCGACCAAGGCAATCGCGGCCGCCAGGGTCAACGCCATCAAGGTCGCCGATCCCTCGCGCCATGCGGTCGAGTCGCTTTTTTTGATCAGAACCCAACCGACCAGCCCCTGCGATGCCAACAGCGGTAGCAGAGCGATCGCGGCGCGCGTTCCGCGGCCAAATGCCTCCCAGTTGTGAGCCAGAAGGAGGATCACTCCGCCGCCGATGAGGAGAGCACCAAATACCGCGAAGATGGCGACCACCAGGCGGCGCCCGGAGCCCGATGTCTTTTCGGTGTAGTGCGTCCGTAGACGCTCGGCCGCATCAGCGTCGATTACTCCCTCGGCTTCCAGCGTCGGGAGCTCGCCCAGCAACCAGCGGATTGATAGCCGTCCCATGGTTGCCTTCAATTGTATCTTGAAAGTCCTAAGGCAAGAACTTGCAAATATTTAGATCACCTCACCGGGTACGCCGGGCGGTCCGGTCGAACTGGCGGATTCTTCTCGAGGGCTTCGAGGACCTCGGCAATTGCGCGATCGAGCTGCGGGTCGCCACCGTTCAACATCAGCGACGGGTCGTCCACCACTTCGATATCTGGATCAACGCCAAAGCCCTCCACGTCCCACTCGCCATCGGTGTTGTAGAACGAGAAGGTCGGCACCGTCAGCCTGCCGCCATCGACCAGGGCCGGGCATCCCGAGTAGCCGATCAAACCGCCCCAGGTGCGAGTGCCGATCAGCGGCCCCAGGCCGGCGGCGCGGAAATAGTACGGAAAGGCGTCACCACCCGAACCGCTCCATGCGTTGATGAGCATCGCCTTGGGCCCGGTGTGGGCGACGGTCGGCGTCTGCCAATCGACTCCGGATCGCACGGCCCAGAAATTGTAGAGCGGACGGCTGAGAAGCTCGACAAAACGATCCGGGATCTGACCGCCGTTGTTGAAGCGCTCGTCGATGATGAACCCTTCCTTGTTGTATTGCGCGCGGAACATCCGGAAAAGCTCGGTCTGACCGCCTCTGCCGGTGCTTGGCACGTACGCGTATCCAACACGACCATTGGTCGCTTCGTCCACCTTGCGACGATTGCTTTCGATCCAGGCCAGGTTGCGCAACCGCGCCTCACTGCCGAGGGTCTCGACCAGGACCTCGCGGGCACCGTCGAGGTTTGGCTGATCGTTGACCGAGAGGATGATTGTCGAATCGGCCAGGCCCTCGAACGCCGCCCATGGGTCCTTGGCTGCGTCGATGAGTGTGCCGTTGACCGCAAGCACCCAGTCGCCCTCGCTGACGTCGACCCCAGGCTCGGCGAGCGGTGACCGAACCTCGCTGTCCCAGGGCGCCGCAGTCACGATCTTCGCGATCCGGTAGGCACCATCAGCCAGCTCCCAGTCGACCCCGAGCAGGCCAACGCCGCGTCGTTCGCCCCGCTCCACATCGCCACCGCCACGGTACGAGTGCGAGGTGTTCATTTCGCCGATCAGTTCACCGATGATGAAGTTGAGATCCCAGCGGGTGATCACGTCGTCGAGCAAGGCACCGTAGCGCTCGCGCATCGCGGGCCAGTCGACGCCGTGCATATTTGGATCGTAGAAGAAGTCGCGCTCCAGGCGCCAGGCATCGTTGAAGATCTGCCGCCACTCTTCGGGCGGGTTGACGGTCATTTCCATCGACGATGTCGCGAGAGTCTTGTCCATCTTTTGTTTTGGCGCGACGCTGACAATCGCGACTGTGCCTCCTGAGAGGACAATCATCTTCTTGCCGTCAGCCGACACGCCGAATCCATCGGCATTGTCGAGGATGGTCTTTTCCTCACGATCCTCGAGGTCCCAGAAGACGATCGGAGATTTCTCGGAGTCGGAACCGGTACGCGGCTGCCGCTGATAGATCACCTTGCCTTTGACCGCCGCCATGGAGGAGTAGTTGCCGGCATCCGGTGGCAGGACCACAGCGCGCGCCTCGAAGTCCTCGAGATCGATCTTCACGGCTTCCGCTTTCTTGGGTTTTTCGTCGTCCTTCTTCTCGTCCTTGCCCTCCTCCTCGCCTTCGTCATCATCCTTCTCTTCGTCGTCGCTGTTGCCTTCGACGTCGTTGCGTGGCGCCAGGGGCGACGCAACGTCGGCGCGCAAAGGCACAGCCACGATGTTGGTGGAATTGGCGTAGATCCAGGTCGGATCGAAGTCGGAGTAGTCGGGCTGGAAGGTGCGATCGGACAGATAGTAGAGGAATTTCCCCTCGGGATCGAAGACCGGGTTGGAGCAACCGACGTAACCTGTGGTCACCTGATGGCTTTCGCCGGCATCCGTATCGTAGAGATACACAGCGCTCTGCCGATTTTGGAGGCCATGGGAGTAGGCGAACCAACGGCTATCGGATGACCAGCTCACCTCGAATCGGTTCAGAGGGGGATGGGTCATCCAGAGTCCCCGGTCCACTTCGGTTAGTGACCCGCTCTCGACGTCGTAAAGGTGAATCACCTGCAAATTGTCGATAAAGACGATCTTCTTACTATCGGGCGACCACATCGGCGTGTAGCGGTAACCGGGGCCGAGCTCGGTCAGAGTCTTTTCCTCTCCAGACCCGTCGGCTGGACGAAAGGTCAGCTGGTACTCGCCGGTACGGTCAGAGAAGTATGCGATCGTCTTGCCATCCGGAGACCACGCGGGATGGCGCTCGGCGAATGCCGAGGTCCGGGTCAGGTTGCGAACCACCCCGTGCTCGGCGGGGAGACTGAAGATTTCGCCACGAGCCGCGAGCACGGCTCGTTTCCCGGATGGGGAGATATCGCCGCCGGTGAGCTGGTCGCCGACCTTCACCGGCCGCGGTCGTAGCGTCGCACGGTCCGTCACCACCTTGACATCGATCGGTTTGGCGGTCTCGGTCGCGAGGTCCATGACGTACAACCGGCCGCCGTTTTCGAAGATCAGGTCGTCAGGGCCTATGGCCGGGAAGTGGATGTCGAAATCCTCGAAGTGGGTCACCTGGCGCACGGTATCTGTATCGAGTTCGTAGGCCCAGATGTTGGCTCGCAAATTGACGTCCCGGTCCGATAGAAAATAGAGCGTCGAACCGTGCCACATCGGCTGGCCGTCGTTGGCATTGTTTTGAGTGAGATTCTTTGCCTGAGAATCGGAGAGGCCGAAGAGCCAGATCTCGGGCGCGGTGCCGCCTCGATACCTTTTCCATGTCCGGAAGTCTCGTGACATCGGCATGTAGGCAAGGGTGGTGCCATCCGCCGATATCGAACCGAACTCGCCATAGGGCACCGGCAGGACTTCAGGCAGTCCGCCCGTTGCCGGCACCCGGTAGAGCTTGTTGAAGCGTTGTTTTTCACTCGTCATCGGGGTCGCGAAAAGAACGCTCTTACCGTCGGGGTACCAGTCGAGCATCCGGTCGGGATCGGGGTGGTGGGTCAACCGAGTCGGCAACCCGCCTTTCGTCGGCATGACAAAAATGTCCTGGTTGCCGTCGTAGTTTCCGGTGAAGGCGATCCACTGACCGTCAGGCGAAAATCGAGGAAAGCTCTCTTCCCCCGTCGGCGTGCTGAGACGGAGGGCCACGCCACCCTCTTTGGAAACCACCCAGATATCGCCTCCATATACGAACGCGACTTCGGTGGCTGAAACATCCGGCTGGCGTAACAGGCGGGCATCGATCTGGGCGTCGGCGGCACTGGTCGAAAGGAGCAGAACTCCAGCCAGGACGACAAAACGGACGAATCTGTGCATTGAATCCCTCCAAAGATAACGCCTCAGCCGGGAGTCCCCGTTTCAAGGCTCGTTCATTGTACGGTATACGTGCACATTGGTTCGTAGGGTGAGATATAAACGCTGCGAGGAGGACGCGATGCCCGACCACAAGATGGACCTCGACCAATTCCAACGCCTGTTGTGGGGTTTTGCCAGCCACCGCGTAATCACGGTTGCTGGACGCACCGGCATCCTGCGCCAGCTGGCCGAGAAGGACTGCACAACCATCGAAATCGCTTCCGATCTCGACCTCGATGCTCTTGCCACGGGCAAGGTGGTGAGAGCTCTCACCGCCCTCGGCGTCGCCGAGGCGGAAGGGGAGCACTACCGGGCCGCTGCCGGGTTACGCGAACACTTCTTTTCCGGCGATCGAGACGTCGTGCCCTTCCTCGAGCACTCGCACGCGATGTACGAGCGTTGGGGGGAGACCCTCGAACCGTGGTTGCGAGGCGAGGATTGGCCAGTCGCCGAGCGCACCCCCGAAGAGGTTCGTCGTTTTGGCGCTGCAATGCGTGCGATGGGCGCACAGATGGCGCGACGGGTGGCCGATGCCCTCGACCTCGAGGGCGTTGAGCGCCTGCTCGACGTTGGCGGCGGATGGGGCCATTTTGCGCAGGCCATGTGCCGGGTCAGCGCGGGCCTCCATGCCACCGTCCTCGACCGACCAGAGGTCGTCGAAAAGGCCCGCGCCGAGCTCGCCGGCACCGAGTTCGAGGAGCGCATAGATTTCCTGCCCGGCGACTACCTGGCCACCGACTTTGGCTCGGGTTATGACCTTGTCCTCTTCGCCAACATCCTCCACCAGGAGGCCGAAGACCGCGCGCAAGAACTGGTCCGAAGGGCCGCAGCGGCTCTTGCCCCGGAGGGCCGAGTGACCGTCGTCGACTTCGCGATCGACGACGAGCAGCGGCAACACCTCCTGGGCGCCCTCTTCGCCATCAACATGCGGTCCTTTGGCGACACCTGGACCGAGGCCGATATCCGCGGATGGATGGCTGAAGCCGGTCTCGACGATGCTGAGCGCATCAGCCTTGGCCCCGATCGGTGGATTATTTCCGGCCGGCATTCAACTCGTTGAAAAATCAGGATCTTAAAGTTTCCTTGACACCGCCGATTTGCGCTACACTCGCGACGGAAGTGAATGGGGGTTACGGGGTCAATGCCTACGGGTTTGACGAATGGCAGGATTTCTATGGTGGCGCCACCGACTCTTTGTCGCATCGGACTCGGATCATACAAGCGACTTCTTCGTGGCCCCGGGTTCTAATCGACGGGATCCACCCTTGGATCAAGCTGCTTCTGGTAAAGCCTCATCGACAAGTACCTCGGCGGTGCCGTCCGTATAAATCGCGGTGAAGGCACCATCTTCGATCACCAAGGCCGACGGACGACCTCCGGTGTAAACAGATGACAACATCCCGGTATCGATGAGGAAGACTCGGCCATCGAATCGAACCTCGATACGGCCCTCATCCTGCACGGTGTGTCCGCCGACCATCCGCTGCGCGCCGACTCCGGAGAGGAGTCCGATCATCTCTTCGAGATCGGTTTCTTCTTCCCATCTGGCAGCACCACGGAACCAGAGCGGTCCGCCCTCGGAGAACACGAGCCAGTTTTCAGCGTCCGCCAGCTCAGCGTATTTCGGATCGGGAGGATCCATCTCGAGATAGACGTTCGTCAAAGAAGCGAGTTCTGCAGTAGTGGGCACCAAACCATCGGCGATCATCGCCTCGCGTAGCCGGTGATAGGTCTCGAGTTCCGAAGCCACTTTGGCATTGATCTCGGCCACGCTGAGGCCCGCAAGATCCGGGCCGACGCCGCCGTGGACGAAGAGCACCCCGTTGATCACCACCACCACGGGGCGTTGATGCAACCACGACCCGTAGTGCGCTTCCGGGCCGAGCGCTTCTTTGTACTCGAGCCATCCCGGCGGAATGGCGGCCATCCACTGCTCTTTGACGTCGTCCGGAACCTCGGCAACCGGGGCGTTCAGGATTTCCTCGGCCTTGGCCCGCCAGTATTTCTTGAAGCTCTTGTATGCAGCTTTTCGCCGCTTCTCCGACTGCTTGTCAACGAATTGGGCGTAGATCTCCGGATTGACG
>Ga0316198_10000079_pt1 | contig 40005 bp, 39 predicted proteins | sample OudBieAanoxic_MG_FD_204935 | JGI IMG/M metagenome (GOLD analysis project Ga0316198, IMG submission 204935) | Coastal sediment microbial communities from Oude Bieten Haven, Netherlands - site A anoxic | ecosystem: Environmental > Aquatic > Marine > Coastal > Sediment | place: Netherlands... | reverse complement strand
TAAAAGTACTATTAGAGGTAAATATATCTAAAGAGGAAAGTAAAGAGGGATATTCAATAGAAAGGTTATACGAGGAGCTGCCAAATCTTTTGAAATTTGAAAATATAGAGATTTGTGGTCTTATGACAATGGCACCTTTTACTGAGGAAGAAAAAGTCATCCGAAAGGTCTTTTCAGACTTGAAAAAATTGAAGGATGAATTAAATAAAACACATTTTAACGGCAGTCTGATAGAACTTTCTATGGGAATGACAAATGATTATAAGATCGCCCTTTCAGAGGGGGCAACAATACTTAGAGTTGGAAGTAAGATATTCAAGTAGGAGGAGAAAATTATGGAATTATTTAAAAATTTTAAACAAGTCTTAGGATTTGAAGGGACAGAAGAAATGAATGAAACGGAAGATAAAATAATGGTTGAAATGGAAGAAGAAACAATAGAAGAAAAAGAGGAAGAAAAATTATCGGTGTCATCCTTGCCTAGAGCGAACTTGGAAAGTAATGTATATAATAGTGATGAAAATATAAGTGACTATCAAACTATTTTTGTCAATCCTGTTAGTTTTGAAGAGTGTAAAAAGATTGCCAACTATATAAATAAAGAAAAGATTGTAACTGTAAATTTAGAAAATTTAACTAATGAATCGGCTCAAAGACTGCTGGATTTTTTAAGTGGAGCTATGGAAGTAAAGAAAGCTAGGTTTATAACTGTCAGCAAAAAGGTCTATGTATCTGTACCAGATGGGATAAAATCCTATGTAGAAGATGAAAACAACCAAATATTTGGATAGAAAAAAAGGTTCTAACATCTAAGGAGTTAGAACCTTTTTTTTATAGAATTTTAAAGTACAGAAAAAGGATTAAAAAGGTTGCATAGGGTATAGGACCGTGTTATAACATATTGGAATAAGAAAAATTATACTTTTAGTAAGTTCAATATGAAAGAGAACTATATTTACATATAAAAAATAAAACATTATTCTGGGAGAGTAAAAATGGATTTAAGAAAAGATCCTGTAATAAAAATATTTTTTAAATACCTATTGCCATCAGTAGCAGGAATGCTATCTGTAGGAATATTGATTTTTATAGACACTTTATTTATAGGTCGTGGAATAGGAAGTTTAGGATTGGCTGCTCTGACCACAGCAGTTCCTATGTTTACCCTGTATTCCTCCATAGGATTGTTGTTGGGTATGGGTGGAGCTACATTAGGAGCAATAGAGTTAGGTCGTGGGAAAAAAGACAGTTTAAAAATAGCTTTTACCAACGCATTGTTATTAGCCATAGGACTCAGTATAATACTGACAATAATACAGCAGTTTTTTTTAAAGGATATAGTCAATGGGCTGGGAGCTACCAGAGAAATTTATGACATGGTAAGATCGTATTTAAAGATGATATCTATATTTACGTGTTTTTATTTGATTCCTACTACTATGAATATATTTATTAGAAATGATAATAATCCAAATTTGGCCATGATAGGTATGATGATTTGTGGAATAACAAACATTGTTTTAGATTATATATTTATATTCATATTTAAATGGGGGATGATGGGTGCAGCTGCAGCTACAGGAATATCTCAACTGATCTATACCTTGGTTTTAGCAACCCATTTTATAAGTTCAAAAAATACATTGGGGATAGTCAAAGATGGATTTAATCTTAGAGTGTTGAGGAGGATAATAAAAATTGGATTTCCAAGTTTTATAACAGATGCATTTGGAGGAGTAATAATTTTTTTATTGAATGGAGTACTATTTAAACTAAGTGGATCTATAGGAGTTTCTGCCTACGCTATCATACTCAATATAAATTGGATGATCTATCTTTTATATTTGGGTATATCTCAAGCATCTCAGCCGATAATAAGTATAAATTATGGAAGTAATTTAAAAAATAGGTTAAAAGAGATATTGAAAATAGGAGTGATAACTTCATTTTGTTCAGGAATATTGATATACATAGGTGTTGTTTTTTACAGGGGAGACCTTGTGAGTTTATTTGTCAACGAAAATAAGGAACTTACAGAGGTGGCAACAAATGGATTTCCATTATTTTTTATAGCTATAATTTTTATGGGGTTTAATTTATTTATGGGTACTTATTTTCAGGCTGTGGAGGAGACAAAAATTTCAATATTCATAATGTTTTCAAGGAGCCTTGGGATGACTATGATATTTCTGTATCCAATGGCTAAATTTTATGGAATAGAAGGAATATGGTTAACTTTACCATTGGCAGAAATGACAACTACGGGTCTTATTATTTGGTGGATTAGGAAAAAAATGGTATAATATTTTATTTACTAGTGGAGTAAAAAAACAATTTATTTAGAGGGGATAAAACTCCTTGAGCATTTTAAAAGGACGGTGGAACAAATATGAAAGCATTAGCACTTTTTTCAGGTGGGTTAGATAGTACCTTAGCAATTAAGCTGGTACAAAAGCAAGGGATAGAGGTTATAGCACTTAATTTTGTATCTCATTTTTTCGGTGGAAAAAATGAAAAAGCAGATAATATGGCTAAACAATTGGGAGTAAAATTAGAATATGTAGATTTTAGTGAAATCCATACAGAACTGGTAAAAAATCCTCCAAGTGGAAGGGGAAAAAACATGAATCCATGTATCGATTGTCATGCACTTATGTTTGAAAAAGCGGGAGAATTATTGGAACAATATGGAGCTAGTTTTTTGATATCTGGAGAGGTTTTAGGACAAAGACCCATGTCACAAAATTTTAGTTCATTAAATAGAGTTAAAAAATTGTCAGGTGTAGAACTAGGAGAACTAATCGTAAGACCATTATGTGCTAAGTTATTACCTATCACAAAACCTGAGGAATTAGGATGGATCGATAGGGAACAATTGATGGATGTTAACGGGAGAAGTAGAAAAGTTCAATTGGAATTGGTAGAACAGTGGGGTATTGTTGAATATCCAACTCCTGGTGGAGGCTGTATGCTGACAGAACCAAATTATTCTAAAAGATTAAGAACTTTGGAAGAGGATGGATTCTTAGAGGATAAATACTCATTCTTATTTCACTTGATAAAAAGAGGAAGATTCTTTAGATTAGATAGTAATAAATATCTATTTGTTGGAAGGGAAAAGGATGATAACTTTAAACTTTCTGAATACAAAGAATATGGAAGTTTGTATATCGCAGGAGCAGGGACTCCGGGACCAGCTATCGTAGGATATGGAGATCTGACTGAAGATCAAATTGCCTTAGCTCAAAATTTATTTTCAAGATACTCTCAGGCTAAGGGGAAGAAAAAAATTCAAATAGTCATGAATGAAAAGATTGTAGATGTAGAAGAAGTAAATCTAGAAAAATTAGCTGAAGATATAAAGAAATATTTAGTATTATAAAAGTGAAAAGGTTATAGACTTAATTTGTCTATACCTTTTTTTTATTGATAGAAAAAATGAGGATTCATTCATTTTTTGAATAGTGAAGTTTTTATTTTGTTTGATAAATGAGAAATTCATTAGGAAATGCTATAAAAATCATATATTCTATATATAGTTCAGAGATGTTTGTATATTAAAATAAACTTAAATGATTAATTTTTAGACAAAAAGTTTGGATTTAGGTGAATAATGTATTAATATAAAAGTGGAAGATCTATTCGATGAGTATATAGATGACATAAAATTAATAATAATAGTTGAGAGCTCTCTATTTGTAACATTTATTTTAAATAAAAAAATTGTTATGTTCCTGTGTTTAATATATTATGAATATGATGTTAAAAAGATATAAAATATATGCGTTAAAAAGATATTGGGAGTGTGAAGTAAAAAAATGGAATTAAATGTTAAAAGACCTGTTTGGGTAGAGGTGAACTTAGACAATCTAGGACACAATATGAGAGAGATAAAAAAACACATAAAACCAGGAACTGAAGTCATGGCAGTAGTAAAAGCTGATGCTTACGGTCATGGAGCTTTGGGAGTGATAGATACGCTAAAGGCAGAAAATATAAATAAATTTGCAGTGGCAGTATTGTCGGAAGCTATAGAGATAAGAAACAAAGATAGGGAGATACAAATTATATTACTGGGATATACTCCAGATGTTAATTTAGAAGAGGTAATTAAATGGGATATAACTCCTACAATATATTCTCTTAGACAGGCCAAAGTATTAAATGAGTTGGCTAAATTACACGGGAAAAAAATTGCGGTACATATAAATGTGGATACAGGAATGCATAGGGTAGGATTACCTATAAAACATAGGACTGTAGAAGTTATAAAAGAGATAAGTGAGATGGATAACTTATATTTAGAGGGAGTGTATACACATTTTGCAGTAGCTGATGAGGCAGACAAATGGTATACCATAAAACAGGTAGAGGAATTTAAATATATAATAGATGAACTGAAAAAATTAGGTGTAGAAATACCAATAAAACATGTATCAAACAGTGCTGCTATATTAGATCTACCAGAGTTTAACTACGACATGGTAAGAGCAGGGCTCCTCATGTATGGACACTATCCATCGGAGGTGCAGGAGAAAGACAAGGTGATAGATTTGAAACAGGTAATGTCGCTCCATAGTAAGATCTATCATATAAGAACATTGGAAAAAGGCGAGTCAATAAGTTATGGACTTACATATACAGTAAACAGAGAGTCTCGGACAGGATTGATACCAATCGGATATGCAGATGGGTATAGTCGTGGACTCAGTAATAAAGGGAGAGTAATTATTAAGGGTAAAAATGCAGTGGCAAAAGTAGCTGGAGCTATCTGTATGGATAAATTTGTAGTAGATATTACAGGTTTAGATGTCCATGGAGGAGATGAAGTTATCTTATTTGGAGAAGATGAATACAATAGAGTGACTCCAGAGGATATAGCAAATATATTGGGGACCATAAGTTACGAAGTCCTATGCAATGTAAGTAAAAGAGTTCCGAGAGTATATAAAAAAGGTAATGAAATTATAGAGATAAAGGATGAAGTATTGGACAAGATAGATTTGAATTTTTAATTTCGCCACAGGCGATAAGGGGGGTAAAGATGAGAAATATTAAAGTAGCAATATGGGGATTTGGAGCAATGGGAAGTGGGATGGCTAAGGCACTCTTAAATAAAAAAGGTATAGATATTGTAGGTGTATGCGATCTTCATCCAGACAGAGTAGATAGAGAGATGCATGAAGTTTTAGGATTAAACAGAGGTGATAGAGCTCCAGTTTATATAAATGGGAATATAGATGAGGTATTAAAAGAAAAATCTTGTGATGTGTGTCTGTGTGCTACAGATTCATTTGTAAAAAAAGCATTTCCTAGATTAAAGTTAGTTTTGGAAAAAAAGATAAATGTAGTATCTACAGCGGAAGAAATGTCTTATCCAAAGGCACAGAGCCCAAAGGAAGCATTGGAATTAGATAGAATAGCTAAAGAAAATGGTGTGTCAATATTGGGAACAGGAATAAATCCAGGGCTGATGATGGATCTATTAGTACTGACATTAACAGGTGCTATGACAGACCTTACACATATCAAATCAGAAAGAATAAACAGTCTGTCTCCATTTGGTCATGCAGTTATGGAGGAGCAGGGAGTAGGGCTTAGTAAGGAAGATTTCATAGAGCAGGATAGAGCTGGAACTTTAGCAGGACATGTTGGATTTGAAGAATCTGTAAATATGATGACAGATGCAGTAGGATGGAAATTAGACGGGCCGTTAAAGACTTCTATGGCTCCAATAGTGACAGATGTTCCTCGTGAAACACCGTATATAAAAGTGGAAGCAGGATATGTAGCAGGGTGTTCTATGCTAGGAGACGGATATGTAGGAGGGGAGAAGAAAGTAGAGATGGTTCATCCTCAACAAATAGAACCGCAATTGGGAGGAGTAGAAACAGGTGACTATATCACATTGGCTGGAACTCCTAATATCAGTATGGCAATCACTCCTGAGATAGATGGAGGAATAGGAACTATAGCAATGTGTATCAACATGATACCGCAAATCATAAATTCTAGACCTGGATTAAAAACAATGATCGATCTACCGATTCCTAGATGTATAGTAGGAGATTATAGAGATATGATAGAGGTAGAACTTAACTAATATTTTTAAACTTAAAAAAATGATTACTACCCTCTTTCTTCTCTCTCGAAGATAGAAAGGGATAAGAAAGAGGGTATTTAGGAGGAACTAATATGTTAGCTAAAAAAGGTGACTGGGTAATGGTTTATAATATAGTATTGGAGCCAAAAGATAGAGCACCTCAAATACCAGAGGATACCAAAAAAGTTCCATTAGAGATGTGGATAAAGGGATTTTTATTGGAAGATGCTAAGGTAGGAGAGATGGCAAATATAGAAACAATAGTAGGGAGAAAGGTTAGCGGTAAATTGATTGAGATCCACCCTAATCATAAACATAACTATGGAAACCATGTGCCTGAAATTTTACAGATAGGGAAAACCCTGAAGGAACTACTTTTTTGTGGGGAGGATAAATAATGGATAAAAGTTATAGTGCTGTGATGTCTAGAAAGACAGAGATAATGAAAAAAGCTGTAGGGATAGATTATAATACCTTTGAGAAGGAAGGAATTGATTTTGACTATGAAGCTATGATGAGAGAAGCGGGATATTCGCTGGAAGAGATAAAAAAAATACAAGGGGAAACTGGAGTAGGAAACACTCCTATATATGAACTCAAAAATTTGACTAATTTAGCTAGAAAAATGGCTCCAGAAGGAAAGGGAGCTAGAATATTCTTGAAAGATGAAGCATCTAATCCATCAGGAAGTTTTAAGGCCAGACGTGCTGCTACAGCAGTATATCATGCTAAAAAGCTGGGATATAAAGGAGTTATTGCTGCAACTTCTGGAAATTATGGAGCAGCGGTAGCATCTCAGGCAGCGATGCTGGGGTTAAAATGTATAATAGTGCAGGAGTGCTATGACAGTAATGGAAAAGGGCAGCCTGAAATTGTAGAAAAAGCTAGAAAATGTGAAGCTTATGGAGCTGAGGTAGTTCAGTTGACTGTAGGGCCTGAATTATTTTATTCATTCTTAAATTTATTGGAAGAAACAGGGTATTTTAATGCTTCTCTCTATACACCATTTGGTATTGCAGGGGTAGAAACACTGGGATCAGAATTGGTGGAGCAGATAGTAGAAAAGACAGGGAAACAACCTGATGTAGTGGTGTGTACCAATGCAGGAGGGGGAAACCTTACTGGAACTGCCCGTGGAATGAGAAAAGTAGGAGCAGAAAAGGTAAAGGTAGTAGCGGCAAGTGTAAATTTAAAAGGGTTACACATGGCATCGGACACTGATTTTAATAAAAAATCATTTACAACAGGACATACTGGATTTGGGATACCATTTACAACTAATCCAGACAGATCAGATGTTCCTAGATCAGCAGCGAGACCCCTTAGATATATGGATCGATATGTAACAATAACTCAGGGAGAAGTATTTTATATGACAGAATCTTTGGCTCAATTAGAAGGGTTAGAGAGAGGACCTGCTGGGAATACATCCTTGGCAGCAGCTTTTTCCATAGCACAGGAGATGGATCAAGATAAGATCATAGTGGTGCAGGAAACAGAATATACAGGTGCAGGAAAACATATTCAGCCACAGCTATCTTTTGCTAGGGATAATGGGATAGACTTACACTTTGGTAATCCTAGAGATGAAGTTCCTGGAAAGAGTATCATATTACCAGAACATCCAAAGATGATAAAAGCTATAGACTTAGATATGGATAAAATAAGACAATCATATGTAAAAAATATGGTAAAGAAAAACTCTGACAGTAAAGACTTTACTGATGAAGAACTTAACTATATTGCTGTTGAGACAAACTTAACAGTAGAAGAAGTAAAAGGAAGATTAAAATAAAATTTATGTAAAAAATATGGTAAAGAAAAACTCTGGTAGCAGAGACTTTACTGATGAAAAACTCAATTATATTGCTCTTGAGACAAAAATGACAATAGATGTAGTAAAATAAAAAATAAAATTGAGGAGCTGAATATTTTGAAAACAAAAATAATAGGAGTACCGTTAAATTTTGGAGCCAACAGGTGCGGTTTGGAATTTAGTGTGGATAATTTTATAGAAAAATATCCAAAATATAGAGATAAGATAGAGGTTTTAGGAGTAGAGAAACAATTAGAAGATTTTTCAACAAAGGGAGCTAAATATCTGAATACAGTTGCAAAAACTTGTGAAGAATTGGCTGTGAGGGTAAATAAGATAATAAAGGATGGAAATTTCCCCATTAGTTTGGGAGGAGATCACGCTATAGCCATAGGAAGTATAGCCGGGGTATCCAAAGAAAAAGAGATAGGAATATTATGGATGGATGCTCATGGAGACATGAACACACCTGAGATAAGCGGCACAGGACATATACACGGGATGCCGCTAGCTACTTCTGTAGGGCATGGACACTCTAAACTAATAGATTGCCTGTATAAGGGAGCTAAAGTAAAAAAAGAAAATGTAATTCTATTTGGGACGAGAGATATAGATGAAAAGGAACAAAAATTGATAGATGAATTGGGAATAAAAAACTATACTTGGCAAATGATAGCAGAGATGGGATTTGAAAAAGCTTTAGGAGAGGTAAAGGAGTTCTTTAAGGGTAGAGACTTACATATTAGTTTTGACTTGGATGGGATAGATCCTACTGAGATCACAGCTGTTGGAACGCCTGTTGTAGGAGGACTTAGCCGTGAAATGGGGAAGACCCTGGTATCTGAAATGATAGACACGGCATCTGTAACATCTATAGATATAGTAGAATATAACCCAATATATGAAAAAGGAATGGAAACTTCTGAGTATGTAGATGAATTACTCCAATTAATAGAAAAAAAGATAAATTAAATTTAAAAGAATATATTAAATAGAGGTAGTTTATAATGGCTGTCTTTATAGTTTAACCATAGCAATTAGGGGGTATAAGATGAAAGGATATTTGAAAAGAGAAGATGATTTCTCAACAAGAAGAAAACATCTGAATAATTTAACAGATGAGGAATTAAAAAATAGATTTTGGGAATTAGCAGAAAAATTGGTAGACCCGATGTTAGACTTAGCTAAAACACATACAACACCATCAATTGAGAGATCTGTACTCCTAAGAATGGGATTTTCTAGTATAGAAGCTAAACCATTAGTAGACGGAGCAATAGATAGAGGACTTATGGGGAAGGGTGTAGGTCATTTGGTGTATAAAATATCAGAGGAAAAGAAAATTTCTATCCGGCAAGCAGGGGAAGAGATGATTGAGGGGAACCATTGGGATACCCTTATGGAAATTTTTAAGGGAGGTAAAAAATAATGAAAAAATTAATACCAACTGAAAAAATGGATATAAGAGAGATCCTGAATGACCTTGAAAACTATAGACCCAAGAGAAGAGGATGGACTTGGAGAAAGAAGGTTAAAAATTTAAAGATGGGAGCATTTGAATTTACTAACTGCTCGGAACCGTTAAAAAATTCCATTGGAATACCAGCATCAAGATATTTTGATAATTTAGACCCACAGCCTGAAGAAGTAATCACAACAGAGATAGCATCAGGAAGATTTGAAGATGATATAAGAAGGATGAGGATGGCAGCCTGGCACGGAGCGGATCACCTTATGGTAATCAGAACAGCTGGACAATCTCATTTTGATGGACTAATAGAGGGAACACCACAAGGAATTGGAGGAGTACCTATCACGAGAAAGCAAGTAAGAGCACAGAGAAAAGCTTGTGACCTTATAGAAGAAGAGGTAGGAAGACCAATAAATTACCATTCATATGTATCTGGAGTAGCAGGACCTGATGTAGCAGTAATGTTTGCAGAAGAGGGAGTGAATGGAGCTCATCAAGACCCGCAATACAATGTACTGTATAGAAATATAAATATGGTAAGATCATTTATAGATGCAGCAGAATCTAAAAAAATAATGGGTTGGGCTGAGATGGCTCAAATAGACGGAGCACATAATGCCAATGCAACAGCTAGAGATGCATGGAAGGTAATGCCGGAACTTATGGTTCAGCATGGGCTTAACTCTATATTTTCATATAAATCAGGGATAAAGAAAGAAAACATATGTCTTTCTACAGTTCCTCCTACAGCAGCACCAGCACCATCTATGAAATTTGACCTGCCATATGCAGTGGCACTAAGAGATCTATTTACAGAATATAAGATGAGAGCTCAGATGAATACAAAATATATCACTTCATCTTCTAGAGAAGCTACAGTAACTCATGTTATGAATATGATGATCTCTAGATTGACAAGTGCTGACATTCAATCTACAATCACACCGGACGAGGGTAGAAATGTCCCTTGGCATGTATATAATATAGAGGCCTGTGATACAGCTAAACAAACTTTAGTAGGACTAGATGGATTATTGGAAATGGTAGAAATAAGAAAAGATGGATACATGGCAAAAATGGTAAGAGAATTAAAGGAAAGAGCTGTACTTTATTTGGAAGAGATGATAGAAACTGGCGGATATTTTGAAGCTGTAGAAAAAGGTTTCTTTGTAGATTCTGGTAACTATCCTGAAAAAAATGGTGATGGAATAGGTAGAAAAAAAGATGGAGGAGTAGGAGCAGGAAGGGTATTCACAAGAGATGAAGACTATATGGCACCTGTAACAGGACATTTTGGAAATAATAATATAGATCAATATGGAGCTAAAAATCCAGCGGACTTAATCGGTGGCTGCACATTTGAAGATCCAGATAAAATCGTATATATCGATGAATTAGATGACGTGGACAATGTAAATGTAAGGATGGCAGAAAATGAGGAGTATAGATCGACATCTAAGATAAAGCCAGAGGTAGAATGGCTGGCTGATGGAACTGTACAAATAGAGTTATTCCTGCCTACAAGTCAGAGGGTAGCAGAATTTGCAGCTATTGAATTTGCTAAGAAGATGAATTTGGCAAATCCAGAGGTAATTCATTCTGAAGTGATGCATATAAGCGAGGGAACTAGAGTACAAGTCAAAGGAAAGGTTGAATTTGATCTAGATCTAGATACTTTAGTAATTCCACCTGAGCCTGAAGTGATGTCAGATGATGAGATCAGGGGATTAGTAGAAAAATATGATATGAAGATCGTAGCAGGAACTGTAGGAGAAGATGAACATTCAGTTGGACTTCGTGAAGTTATAGATATAAAACATGGAGGAGTAGAGAAATTTGGAATGGAAGTTGAGTATTTGGGAACTTCTGTACCTTGTGAGAAATTAATTGATGCAGCTGTAGAACTAAATGCAGATGTAGTATTAGCTTCTACAATTATCTCCCATGACGATGTTCACTATAAGAATATGAAAAAATTACATGAATTAGCTATTGAAAAAGGGATCAGAGATAAGATAATCATCTGTGCTGGAGGAACTCAAGTAACACCTGAGATAGCTAGAAAAAATGGGATGGATGAAGGGTTCTCTAAAAATGACAGAGGAGTAAATGTAGCTTCATTCCTAGTAAAAAGAAAAAAAGAGATGATGGAGAACAAATAAAAATTCTTCCTTGGTTGCTATAAAGACCTCATCTTTCATTTAGTTAATGATGAGGTCTAAAGAGAATATGCTGACAAGAAAGGAGTTGAGAAAATATTATGAAAATAGATGTTTTGGTAGCAGAGATAGGGAGTACTACAACAGTTGTCAATGCCTTTGGGAATTTAGATGGAGAAAGTCCTAAATTTATAGGGCAGGGGCAGGCTCCTACTACGGTAGATCAGGGTGATGTAAATCTAGGTCTTATGGATGCTACCTATGATCTAGAGGAAAAATTGGGAATTAAAGAGTTGGAGTATGATGAATTCTTGGCCACAAGCAGTGCAGCAGGGGGCCTAAAGATGACTGTTCATGGATTGGTATATGATATGACAGCCAAAGCGGCAAAGGAAGCAGCACTAGGAGCAGGAGCTAATATCCATATGGTCACATCGGGAAAACTCCGAAGAACAGATCTAAAGGAAATAGAAAAAATTAAACCAAATATAATTTTACTGGCTGGAGGAGTAGACTATGGAGAGAGAGATACAGCTCTATACAATGCAGAACTTCTGGCTAAGCTTAACTTGAATGTTCCTATAATCTATGCAGGGAACATCCAAAATCGAGAGGAAATAAAATTAATATTTGAGGAATATGGAAAAGAAGATCTCCTAAAAATAGTAGACAATGTATATCCTAAGATAGACCGATTGAATGTCGAACCTGTAAGGCGTGTGATTCAAGATGTTTTTGAAGAACATATCATCCATGCTCCAGGTATGGAAAGGGTGAGAGAGATAGTAAGTGGGCCTATAGTTCCTACTCCGGGAGCAGTGATGGAAGCGTCTAAGATTTTAAAAGAAGTTATAGGCGATTTAGTCACTATAGATGTTGGGGGAGCCACCACAGATATCCACTCGGTAACCGATGGCAGTGAGGAGATAATGAGTATTTTAATCTCTCCAGAACCTGTAGCCAAAAGAACCGTTGAAGGAGATTTGGGAGTCTACGTAAATATGAAAAATATAGTTGAGACAATAGGAGAAAAAAACTTAGCTAAAGAACTGTCCTTGGAGAGGGACGAATTGACAGAGCATATCCTAAATTTTCCGCCTATTCCTAAAAGTGAAATAGAGATGAAATTAGTGGAAATCTTGACGGAAAAGGCTGTAATTATGTCGATTCATCGGCATGCTGGAGGCTATAGACATCTTTTTGGTGAAACTAAAAAAACTCTTGCTGAGGGAAAAGATCTTACCAGTGTTAAATGGATAATAGGAACTGGGGGAGCATTGACTCGTATACCAAACAGGGTAGAGATCTTAAAAAAAGTAGCGGCAAGTAATAAAGGAGATAAACTTTTACCTACACCAGAGGTAAAAATATTGATAGATAATGATTATATTATGGCTTCTTTGGGAGTCCTTTCAAAATATAATAAGGAATCAGCTGTTAAATTACTCAAAAAAAGTTTAAAGATAGAGGAGGTGGAAGCTTTATGACTGAATACCCAAGGGTAGTAGTAGATCTTAGTAAGATCAAAGAAAATGTAAATTTTTTGACAAAGAAATGCCGGGAATCTCAGATAGATGTAGTAGGAATAACCAAAGTTTTTTCTGGAAGTCTAGAGATAGCCAAGATTTTAGTAGAGGGAGGGGTGAAATATTTAGGAGATTCCAGGGTGGAAAATTTAAAAAAATATGAAAATCTGGATGTTCCCAAAGTAATGATCCGTCTGCCCATGAGATCTCAGATTAAAGAAGTGATAAAACATGTGGATATAAGTTTAAATAGTGAAATATCTACTATAGCACTTTTAAATGAAGAGGCAGGAAAACAATATAGAACCCACAGGATTATCCTGATGCTTGAATTAGGAGACCTCAGAGAGGGAATCCTGCCACAAGATGTAGAAGAGTATATGGATCAAATAAATTCTATGAAAAATATTAAATTAGAGGGGATAGGCGTGAATCTTACGTGCTATGGTGGGATTATTCCTAGCTTCGATAATTTAGGACAATTAGAAAAAATTTCAGATTTAATAGAGAAAAAGTATGATTTAAAGTTAAATATTATATCAGGAGGTAATTCTAGTAGTTTAGATCTTTTATGGAACAATAATATGCCACCAAAGATAAATAACCTAAGGTTGGGAGAAGCTCTTATTTTTGGACGGGAAACAGCTTATGGAAAAGATTTAGAAGGATGTTTTTACGACAGTGTAAAATTAGAGGTAGAAATAATAGAGTTAAAAGAAAAACAATCCTATCCAGTAGGTGAAATTGGAGTCAATGCTTTTGGAGAAAAACCTGTGTTTGTCGATAGAGGCAAGAGAAAAAGGGCTATATTAGCCATAGGGAAACAGGATGTAGATCAATCTAATTTAGAAACAATGGATGAAAAATTAATTATATTAGGTGCCAGCAGTGATCATTTGGTATTGGATGTAACTGATTCAAAAAAGGAATATAAGGTAGGAGATATAGTGGAATTTAAGCTGGATTATGGCTCACTTCTGCAGTTAACCACATCCCCCTATGTAAAGAAAGTGTTTAATTAAAGTTGACAAAGTTAATAAATTACTATAGAATAATTCTCAGAAAAGAAAAATTTAGATAGAGGTTGCAAATATTAAAAAGTAATTTTAGGTTAGCCATGATAAGCTTTGACCCTAAGATGAAAGGTAAATTTGCCGAAATGCGAAGAGAAGAGTCAAAATTCTTTGTGTTGGGATTATGGATAAGATCCATAAGACTGTCACCATATAAAATTGGTGATGTGCTATTAAATGATTTTGAGCATAAACTTATTTAAGTTTTATTGTTGGGGTTATTGATAGTGTTATCGATAGCTCTTTTTGTTACTTATAAATAAAAAAATCAGGAGGGAATTGATTATGGGGAGTAAAATGAAAAAGGAAACGACACTGATGTACGCACTGATACCATTATTATTTTTAATAGGGAGTTTATTTTATGCAATTCAAATTGCACACATTGACGTACACATACCTATCTTAGTATCAGCATTTTTTGCAGCTGGAGTAGCTATGTTTGGTTTAAACTACACATGGAATGAGATAGAAGAAGGGTTGATTGAAACGATTAAAATGGCCTTAGGTGCCATCATAATTCTTATGATAATTGGAATGGTAGTAGGAACTTGGATTCAATCTGGTGTAGTACCAACTATGATATTTTACGGATTAAAGATCTTGTCACCGGGAATATTTTTACCAGCAACAGTTATAATATGTGCTATTGTATCGGTAGCTACTGGTTCATCATGGACAACAGCAGCAACAGTAGGTATTGCACTTATTGGTGTAGGAGAAGGACTTGGAATACCTAGAAATATAGTAGCAGGTGCAATTATTTCTGGAGCATATATGGGAGATAAATTATCACCATTATCAGATACAACAAATTTAGCACCAGCAATGGCAGGTGCGACATTATTTGAGCATATCAAGCATATGCTGTATACAACAATACCTAGTTTCATTATATCTATAATTTTATTTGGATTTCTTGGAGCTAAGTATACAGGAGCAGCATTAAATACAGAGCTGATCGATGGAATATTAAGCACTCTAGGCGGAAACTTTAATATTAGTCCACTACTATTATTAGTACCAGTTATTGTAATCGGGGCAGTAGTAATGAAGGTTCCAGCAATTCCTGGGTTATTTGGAGGAGCTATCCTAGGTGGAATAGCGGCAATAATCTTCCAAGGAGCTTCATTAGGTTCGGTATTCTCAACATTGCATTATGGTTATTCAGCTGAATCTGGGTTAGCAATGGTAGATGACCTATTAAATAGAGGGGGACTTGACTCTATGATGTGGACTGTTTCATTAATTCTTTGTGCTATGATCTTAGGCGGGATAATGGAAAAGACACAAATGTTAGCAACTTTAGCAATGAAAATTTTATCTGTAGCACATACCACTGGAAACTTGATCTTAGTAACTATATTGACTCCAATTTTTGTAAACTCAATAGCTGGAGACCAGTATCTTTCAATAGTTGTACCAGGAAGAATGTTTAAAGATGCATATGCAGAAAAAGGTTTACATCCTAAAAATCTTTCTAGATCGTTAGAGGATGCAGGAACACTTACATCACCATTAATTCCTTGGAATACATGTGGTGCATACATGATAGCTACTTTAGGGTTAGCACCATGGACTTATGTTCCGTATTGTTTCTTAAATTTAATCAATCCAGTTATAGCTATAATCTACGGGTATACAGGATTCTCTATTGAAAAGATAGACAAGCCAAAAGTAGAAGCAGAAGCAAAAGTATAGAAAAAAATAAAAATCCCTCCTAATTTAGGAGGGATTTTTACTTTAAAAAATATGATATAATGTCTATATTATAGTTTTTAGGAGTGGTTAAATGAATCAAGTAATTTTAAGTTTATATTTTTTTATAGTAATTTTTATAGGATATAGATCTTATAAAAAAATAGGAGGATCAAAAGACTATTTTATAGCTGGAAAAAATGCAGGCGTGAGGGAAGTATCTGGAAGTCTTTTGGCCACAGTACTGGGAAGTTCAGCGATTATAGGAAGTGTTAATTTTTCCTATGCCAATGGATGGGCTGGATCTTGGTTTATGCTTTGCGCAGCTTTTGGACTCTTAGGCCTCTTACCTTTGGTAGACAGGTTAAAAAAATATAAAAGTTATAATTTACCGGAACTCATGGGAGAGTTTTACGGGAGTGAAGTAAAAAATCTATCATCTGTTATTATTCCAATTGCATGGATAGGTATAGTTGCGGCACAGATAATGGGATCTGCTAAGATAATCTCTATCTTTGTGGATATGAATTACTCTACTGCAGTTATCATAAGCGGCTTAGTATTCATTGCCTATACATTTTTGGGTGGACAGCTATCTATTATTAAAACAGATTTTATTCAATTTATTTTTATAATAGCTGGAGTTATTCTTTGTTTTACCTATATCTTAAAAGGTGGAGGAGAAATGAGGGGGATGGGAATGATCAATGAAAAATTTGGTTCTTTAGATCTATTTATTATGATCCTTACCTATTCATCCACATTTTTAGTAGGACCGGATATCTACTCCAGGATATTTTGTGCGAAAGATGAAAAGACCGCTAAACAGGCAATAAAATTATCTGTTGTAATTTTAATTCCATTGGGGTTTATTTTGGCAGGGATAGGAGTTTATGTGAGTTCAAACTACGGGGTAGATATAGTCAAGGGATCGGTGTTGATGTTTTTAGCAGATAAAGTGTTGCCACAGCCAATAGTAATCTTGCTTTATTTTGGACTCTTATCGGCAGTTATCTCCTCGGCAGATACAACCTTACTTACAGCTTCTTCTACTTTCGCCCAAATCTTCATGAAAGATCTGAGGGAGGAGAAAGCCATTAGATTAACTAGAGTGTTTATCCTTATTTTTGGAGGTTTTTCTATATTGGTAGCATTAAAATTTACCTTTATATTACCGACTCTTCTCCTTGCTCTAGCGGTATATTCAGGAGCTTTTATAGTTCCATGTCTAACAGGGATTTTAGGGTATAGGTGTGGAAAAAAATATGCAATATCAGGGATTTTATTTGGGGGAGGACTGGCTCTCTATGGGAAATTAATGGGAGGAACAATAGGAAATTTGATAATTATCTCTTCATTCTTGGTGAATTTTATGATAATGGCAAAAGGAAGAAATAAAGAGGCAAGGATATAAAATATATATAAATAACCTCCTACACCTAAAAAATAGGTTGTAGGAGGTTATTTTTATATGATTATTTTATTATGATTTCTTTTACCCTTCCAACCTGCCCATCTGTAAGTCTTACTTTTATTCCATGGGGATGAAACTTGCTGTTAGTCAGGAGATCCTGTACTGTTCCATAGGTTAATTTACCACTTCTTTGGTCATCTTTTAAAACAATAGCTACCTCTATACCAGCTTTTACATTACTTCTATTTCTTCCATCCATTATAATTACTCCTTTTATTAATTTGATTGTACTTAAATTTTACCATGAAAAGAGTTGTATTACCTAGGGATAGATATTAGGGGATTTTACCAATCTAGAGGAATGATTCATTGTATTACTCAACCACAACCAATTAATTTAAATTGAAAGGCAGAGGATGTGTGGTGTTTATCTGTTGATATTGATACGATATATTATTTAGTTAGACAGGAAAAGAGTAGTAAGAAAGTTCCTGATATTGTTATAGCTTTAATTTTTTAATATTGCTAAAATAGAATAGAAAACAATAATCAAAATAGAGGTGAGATCATGGATGATAAATTTTCAATATCGATCAAAGGAGTTTTGTATCATAAAGGAAAATACTTACTAAGAAAAAATCAAAGGAATGAGTTTGAATTGTTGGGAGGAAAACTTGAGACAACTGATGTTTCTATGGAAGAAAGACTCATTGAGGAATTTTTAGAAGAGAGTGGTATTCATATTGAGGTCAACTCATGCAGAGAACCGTGGCTTTATGTAGCTGATAAAAAAAATGCAATAATAATACCCTTTGTTTGCTCAGTAATAAATATGCCAGAAATTCTATTTGATGAGGATGGCGGAGAATTATTGTGGGTTTCTGCTAATGAGTTAGATGGATTAAATATGCCTTTTGGATACCTTGACACAATACATAATAAAGTTCCCAGGAAGAGTTTTTCACCAATTGAAGGGAAATATTTGAAAATCATACCTAATTATGTGGAAAAAAGATATGAAGTAATAGTAAAGGTAAAGGACTCAGATAATAACCTTATTCTAGAGAAACCTTTGAATAATTTTATCTCTCCTAGAGATTTTATAAGTCAATACACTGAAAATACAAACTTACTTGCTCAACCTGCTGCTTTTACAGAATCAAAAGTATATATTAATTATTTGTATATGGAAGAATAAAAATAAGGAGAGATAATCCATTTCGATTATCTCTCCTTATTTTTTAAGGGGTATGATTCTATTTAGATGTAATTAACCATTTGAATAAAATTTTTATTAAAACACTTAGTAGCCATATAATCCCCTCATTTATAAAAATCTCATATAGTTAATCATAACATATATTTAATAATTGTATATCAATCAAGTTCCAAAGTTTCCGCCTTTGATACGGGTTACTTTTTCTCTTGAAAGAAAAACTAACGAAAAAGTACAAAATATTAAAATGGGAGGGATTAAAATTAAATATTTAGGAGAAGTAGCAGCTTTGGGAATGGTGGGAGGCGCCATATCATTTGAAGCAGCAGGTAAAAAAGTAGGGTCGTTAACGGTAAATATCACAAGATTATTTATAGCAATAGTATTTTTGAGTATTACCTCAATGGTTACGAGAGGGGTACTCCTTCCTATGGATGCGACCATAAAATCCTATACCTTTTTGGGAATATCAGGATTTATAGGGATGTTTTTAGGAGATCTATTTATGTTTGAGGCTTTTGTAATTTTAGGAGCTCGTATTACTACCCTTATACTTACTCTGGTGCCGGTAGTTACAACTGTGTCAGCCTGGATGATTCTGGGAGAGACTCTGGCTATACGAGAAACAATGGCAATATTTCTCACGGTAGGAGGGGTGTTCCTTGTGATGTACAGTAAGGGAAGGGGGGGAGAGAAAAAGGAAGAGTTTCCTCTCAAGGGAATCCTCTGTGCTGTTGGTGGAGTATTGGGACAGTCTCTGGGAATGGTATTCAGTAAAATAGGAATAGAGGGATATGATCCAATAGCAGCTACCCAGATAAGAATAATAGTGGCCATCATAGCTCTTATTATTCTAATTGCCTTTAAGGGCAGGTGGAGAGAGATAGCAGATGGACTGAAGAATAGAGAAGCTGTAAAATGGATAGATATAGGTTCCTTCTTTGGTCCGTTTTTCGGAGTGACAGCCCTGCTTATAGCCCTGAAAAATGCCAGTACCGGAATAGTTTCCACCATATCGTCCATAAGCCCTGTTCTTGTAATTCCCTTTTCAGTGGTTCTATTCAAGGATAGAGTTTCCCTGACAGAGATAGTGGGGACGGTAATATCTATAGGGGGAGTATCTCTATTTTTTCTCTGATAGGTAACTATTTTAAATTCCTACAAACTTCTAGAACATTTGCACTCGTGGATTTGTTGGTGGAAGTGAATCGAATCGAACCCGTGTCCAACTATCAACAAATATTTTTGATTTTCTCTGCCACTACTTCATCAAATGCTAATTGACAAGTATCCTGCCATGGTAAGACAGGATTACTGATATTATGTTCCTCTTTAAACTTAAGTAGTTTTTCTTTTTCTGCTATCAACCTGCAAAATAAAGATTTACTAAATATTTGAAATGAGTCAAAGTTATTTTTTATAAGTTTATATCAAGAATATCCATCATAACGATGAGTGTTTCATGTTTTGCTACTCCTATTCCCCGTTTTAAAATTCGATATAACCTACCTCCTCGGATCAATTAGAATAAATGGAATTATCCTCCTCTTATAGGAAAAAAACAAAAATATTCGAATATACTTAAGGAATATAGAAAAAATTAACTAGAGGTGATTTTATGGTTTCCAAGGTGCTAAGTTCAAGTTATATAGGGATAGAATCATACATATTAGAGGTAGAAGCCGACATTATGGCAGGGCTGCCCAGTTTTAATATAGTGGGGTTAGCCGATGTGGCTATTTCTGAAAGTAAGGAAAGAGTTAGAGCAGCCATAAAAAATAGTGGGTATGAATTGCCTGCAAGGAGGATAGTGATCAACCTGTCTCCTGCTGGGATCAGAAAGGAAGGAGCTTCCTTTGATCTTTCTATAGCTATTGGGATACTAGCCAGTCTGGGAGAGGTTGAAAATCAAAATTTAAAGAAATATATAGTCTTGGGAGAACTGTCTTTAAATGGTAATATCAGAAAAATTGATGGAGCGATAAATTCAGTTATCTGTGCCAAAGAAAATAATATATTTGGAATAATCCTACCTAGAGAGAATTATTTAGAAGCCAGTGTTATAAAGGGAGTAGAAATAATACCAGTTGATAATTTGGTTCAGGTAGTTGGGTTTTTGAATGATAAGATAGAGATAGAATCGCCAGAAGTAGAGACTAAGGAAGAAAAGGATATTTATTCGATAGATTTTAAAGAGGTAAAGGGTCAGGTACAGGCTAAAAGATGCATAGAGATAGCAGCAGCAGGGGGACATAATTTTTATATGATTGGAACTCCAGGAGCAGGAAAATCAATGCTGGCAAAACGTTTACCTACCATACTGCCACCTATGAATGAGGATGAGATAATTGAATCTACTAAGATATACAGCAGTACAGGATTACTGACAAAGGGGATGCCCATAATAAATAAAAGACCATTTAGAAGTCCCCACCATAGCAGCTCTATGGTTTCTATTGTAGGAGGGGGAAGAGTTCCAAAAGCCGGAGAAATAAGTTTAGCACACAATGGCGTTTTATTTTTGGATGAAGTTACGGAATTTCCAAGGTTAGTGCTAGAGACCTTGAGACAACCCTTAGAAGATAAAAAAGTATCTATAACCAGAGCAGAGTACAGGGTGGATATGCCGGCAGATATGGTGCTTATAATGGCATCTAACCCATGTCCGTGTGGAAACTTATTTGAAAATAGATGCAGCTGCAGCCTCTCTCAAATAAATAGATATCAACATAAGATTTCGGGGCCGTTACTGGATAGGATAGATCTATATTTAGAGATAAAAAAGCTATCGAGATCGGAGCTGGCTTCCTATGAAGAGGGGGAAAGATCTATTAAAATAAGGGGAAGAGTGGAAAAAGCAAGGGAAATACAGTGGAAAAGATTTGGAAACTCAAAAATTAACGGAAATATGACTCCTAAAGAGATTAAAACCCACTGTAAATTAGATGATAAGAGTAAAAAAGTATTGATTGATTCCATAGATGTATTTGGTCTCTCTGGCAGAAGTTACGACAAGGTTCTCAAAGTGGGAAGAACCATCGCTGATTTAGAGGGGAGTAAAAATATAGAATTATCTCATATTATGGAAGCACTCAGCTATAGGAAAAAATAAATTACATTTGAGGCTTGACCCCTTTTGGGGTCAGCCTCTATTTTTTACACACTTAGTTTTATTAATTTGTTTTAGGTGGCAAACTATATCATGTATACTTTTTATATTTCTGCTTTAATTACACAATTCAGGACATAAAAAAGAGGGCAGGGCCCTCTTATATCAATCTACCGTGCTTTTCATAGCTTGAAATCGTTTCAACTTTATTATTATCTCCTAAAAGAACTACCTTGGGTTTATGTTCCACGGCCTCTGATTCATCCATATAACAATAGGCCATTATAATTACTTTGTCTCCTGTCTGAACCATTCTGGCTGCAGCTCCATTGAGGCAGACAATGCCTCTCTCTTTCCCTGCGATTACGTATGTTTCAAATCTAGCTCCATTGTCTATATCAACTATATGTACCAATTCATATTCCCTTATTCCTGCGGCTTCCATAAGCTCTACATCCAAAGTTATACTTCCTACATAATGGAGTTCGGCCTGTGTTACTGTGGCTCTGTGTATCTTTCCTTTAAGCATCTGTAGTTTCATCTTTTCCTCCTAAGATTATGTTGTCTATTAATCTGGCTTTTCCTATAAATACTGCAGTGGCAGCCACTGCTTCACCTTCTATTCTTATTATCTTTTGAAGTGTATTAGTATGGACGATCTCAAAATAATCCACGACAGCTCCCCCTACCCCTTCTATTCTTTCTACAGCCCACTTTCGGATCTCTTCTACCTCAACTTCTCCTTGAATGACTCTATCTTTTACAGCTTTCAATGTTTGATTTATTATAAGGGCTTTTCTTTTTTGATCTTCAGATAATCTGGCATTTCTAGAACTCATAGCCAGCCCGCCTTTTTCTCTTACCGTTGTACATCCTATAATTTCAAGGGGAATATTCAAGTCAGCGACCATTCTTTTTACAACCATCAACTGCTGATAATCTTTTTCCCCAAAATAAACCCTTTCAGGAGCCAGGATAAGAAAAAACTTTGTAAGAATTGTACAGACACCTCTAAAGTGCCCGGGTCTTGTAGCACCGCAAAGTTCATTATCTAAATTTTCTACCTCTACAAGGGAACTAAATCCCCGGGGATAGATCTCCTGAACCTTGGGACTAAATATAAGATCTCCTCCCGATCTTGTCACAAGATCCATATCCCCGGAAAGGTCAGATGGATAGGAATCTAAGTCATTACAATTATCAAATTGCATGGGATTTACAAAAACACTCACAATTACCCTGTCATTTTCACTGGCCGCCCTTTCAATGAGACTTCCATGACCCCTGTGAAGGTATCCCATGGTAGGAACAAAACCTATACTTTCACCTGCATCTTTCCATTCTTTGATTTTTTTTTGAATTTTTTCAATTCCCCTTATAATTTCCACAGCGCTCCTCCTAATAAAGTTTTTCTAAGACCTCTTCCTTCATGGTGAAGGTGTGTTCCACAGCAGGAAAATCGCCGTCTCTTACCTGGTCTACATATTTTTTTATTCCCTCTTTTATCACCAGTCCTGCATCTGCAAAAGTTTTAACAAATTTAGGTTTAAAATCCTCATCCATATTGAGCATATCCTGATAGACCAAGATCTGTCCGTCGCAACCTGCCCCTGAACCAATTCCTATGGTAGGTATAGATATACTTTTACTCACAAGGTCAGCTAGTTTTTCAGGGATACATTCAAGGACTATTGCAAATACCCCTGCCTCTTCTAAAAGTTTTGCATCTTCTATTATTTTTTTTGCTGCTTCTTCACTCTTTCCCTGTACCTTGAACCCTCCCATGATATTCAGGGACTGAGGTGTCAATCCCAGGTGCCCCATCACTGGTATTTGAGCATTTATAATACCCTTTACCTTATCTAAAATTTCCCTGCCGCCTTCCAGTTTAACAGCATGGGCTTGCGTTTGTTTTATTATCTTTCCTGCATTATCTACTGCTTCTGCCAGAGTATTATGATAGGACATAAATGGCATATCTACTACCACCAGGGTGTTTTTTACTCCTCTGACTACAGCTCTCCCATGATGGATCATATCTTCTACTGTCACTGACAGAGTGGAATCATATCCTAGAGTTACCATTCCCAGAGAATCTCCTACCAGTATTCCGTTAATCTCTGTTCCGTCTATAATTTTTGCCATGGTATAATCGTATGCTGTAAGCATGGAAAGTTTCTGCTCCTTCTTTTTAGAATTAACAAATGTTACTACTGTATTTTTCATCTTTTCTCCTCCAATATGCATTCTATATCTTTATTTCCACCAATAATTTTTAGGAGTTCCCTAGAGCCTGCGAGATAGAGATCTCGTTCCCATACTTCTTGAGAGTTTAAATGTCCTTTCAAAGTATTTAAATCACCCCTATGGAGGGGGCCTGTAACGGAATCTTTTATCCCCTTTTCTCCTATATTCTCAACAGTTTTTTCAATCAAGGGAAGGAGAATATTTTTGGCTTCTTCCTCTGAAAAACCACACCTTTCAAGATTCTCTATCCCCCTATGAATCATTGGTATTATTAGGTTAGATGCGTATACCCCGGCAAGATGATATCTCATTTTGAATTTTTTCTCTACACTAAAATATTTGTTTCCCAATCCCTCTATTAATTTTTTAGCCTGAGGAGAGTCCCCCTCTAAAACCAGAGACATCTCCTCCATACTTTTTATTTCTGTATCTATCCTAGAAAAAGTCATCATTGGATGGAGGGAAGCGGCCTCTGCTCCCAGTTCCTTTGCGTAGGAAAATATTTCTGAGGAGAGTGCACCACTGGTATGGATTACACATCGCCCTCCTATATTTTCCTTGGACAGCTTATCCCAAACATTGATAATTTCATCGTCGGGAACAGCAATTAAAATTATATCTGATCGCGCCGCTATATCTGCATAACTCTTAAAAGATCTCCATCCCAGCTTAGATAGATCTATGATATTTTCTTTTTTTTCCCTGTTTAAGTACCCTGAGATAGAAATTTTTCGATACCTTAAATATCTTCCCAGAGATATTCCTAACCTGCCTGTCCCTATAATACCAATTTTCATCCTGCCTCCAATATACAACTAGTTAGTACGATTATATGTTCGGATTTTACTATTTATAAATAAATATGTCAAATTAAATTATTTTAATTGTATTGTTATTTCATCACAATTGAATGATCTTCCTTTTTTTGTTGAGTTTGTTGGAAGTGGTTGATCATTTTTGTCTCTAAGTATTTTATTTTTATCTATGTGTGGAATAAAACTAGTTAGTAATAAAATTTCTATTTGATTTTATTTTTCCTATCAATTGAAATCAATAGGGTTCCTTAATTGGAAGCTTTTTTATTTTCTATAGAATTCAAAATTATAAAACTATAAGTTTATAGTTAATTTAATGTGATTATGATATGATTTTCTTTAAACAATTGATTGTTGTATTAATTAAATCTTTGAAAAATTAAAAAAAAGTTGTTTTACTTATTGAAAATTTGTGATTATGTAGTACACTGTAGTGATAAACGAAACAAGTTTTGAACGTTTGATACGAAAAAAAATATATGTGCTAAAATATAAAACTTTTTTTAAAATTTAGTGAAGATATACATTATAAGTTTTCACTTTGAAAGAATTTATTGAATATTAATTACTAAATTTTTCACAAAGAAAAAAGTTATTTTAATAATTAATAATGTATAGTTATGATATTTAAAATCATTGTTATTTATCACAATTTAAAGATAGTAACTTGATTTTTTATAAATATAAAAGCAATATCAATTTTTTAATCGGGGGGAATGATGAAAATGGAAAAAGCAAGAAAAAAGCCATTAGGATTTTACGTGTGTTCAATGGCTTTCGTATTTGAAAGATTTGCGTTTTACTCAGCTAAATGGTTAATCGCAGTATTCTTAGTTGCTAAGATAGCAGATGGTGGATTAGGAATTGGACCAGGGGATGCAGCAAAGATGACAGCAAATTTGGTAGCATTTACTTACTTAGCGCCAATAATTGGAGGATATCTTTCAGATAGAGTATTTGGAGCTAGATACCTTGTTCCTATCGGGATGTTACTCATGGGAGCAGGTTACTTAGTGGGATGGCAAGCTAATAGTACCGGGATGGTTAACTTAATGATTATCTTACTATCTTTAGGTACAGGATTATTTAAGTGTCAGACAAACGCTATAACAGGTAGACTTTTCGATGATCCCGGTGAATTAGACGGAGCATTTTCTACTCAGTATTCATTTGTTAATGTTGGTGCTTTCTTGGGAACAACTATTATCGGTTTGCTTGTAGGATTCAAAGGATATTCTTTTTGTTTCTTAGTTATTGCAATAGTAATGTTTGTTAATGCAATCTTCTTTGTATATGGTTGGAGATTTCTAGGGGAGACGGGTAAAAAGCCATTTAAAATCGATGAAAATAAAGCAGAGAAAAAAGCTGAAGTAAAGGAAGAAAAAGTTCCTTTAACCACAATTGAAAAGAAAAGAGTTGCTGCTATCGTTTTAGTATCTTTCTTTTCAATAATCTTTTGGATACTATGGTACTTAGCATATATGCCTGTTTATTACTACTGGGGTGGAGACAACGGAGCTGCAAACTGGATGATTGGAAACTTTACAATTCCTACAGCTTGGTTTGATTCATTAAACGCATTTATGTGTATCGCATTAGGACCTGTATTAGGTAAGTTATGGTCAAGATTAGCTAAGAGACCTCAGGGGGACTTAAGTATGTTTAAGAAAACTGCCTTAGGTATGATGCTTCTAGGGTCATCTTATGTAATATTTGCAGTAGCTGACATTTCAAGAGGAAACAATCTTGCTCCTATCGCTTGGATAATTGCAATGGGTGTTGTATTATCCACTGGTGAAATGGTGTTCTCTCCACTTGGAAATTCATTTATCGCAAAATTCTCGCCACCAAGATTACTAACTGGGATGATGAGTATCTGGGTATTAGCGGTGTTCTTTGCAGGTAAATCATATGGTTACTTATATGCATATACGCTAAAGTTTGACTTTGCAAAGGCATATCTTGTTATTGCAGCAATTGCTATCTTCGCTGGAATTATCCTTTGGGGACTGGATAAGAAGTTAAACAGCTTAGTTGTAGAGGAAAAAGAAGAAGTAGAAATGACAGCTTAATTGATCTATTAAAGTAAATTGTTTTTTAAACTAAAACCTATAAATTTAGATGTCTAAAAAATATCTATGTTTATAGGTTTTTTATTACTAAAAAAATTATAAAATATAAAAATTAAAATTTTGGAATAAATTTAAAATACAACTTTCAGAGATTGCCTTGTAATTACTTATTATAAATGATAAAATTAAGAGTAAAAAAGCAACATGAAGTTGCATTCACTTAGGAATAATTTTAATTATTTAAAACTTAATTTTATTACACGATTTTATAAATTTCTAAGCAATAAAAAAGAATTTTAGGAGGAAAAAAAAAGATGATTGGAATAGGAATCGTTGGATTACCAAATGTAGGTAAATCAACATTATTTAATGCAATAACAAAGGCAGGAGCGGCAGAAGCGGCAAACTATCCTTTTTGTACCATAGAGCCAAATGTAGGAATGGTAACAGTTCCTGACAGTAGGTTAGATGAACTATCAAAGATAATAAATCCAAAAAGAGTGCAACATGCTACAGTAGAATTTACAGATATCGCAGGATTAGTAAAGGGTGCAGCTAGTGGAGAAGGATTAGGAAATAAATTCTTAACACATATCAAAAATACACAGGCAATATGTCAGGTTGTAAGATGTTTCGAAGACGAAAATGTAGTTCATGTAGACGGTTCTGTAGATCCAATAAGGGATATAGAAGTAATAAATGCTGAACTTATCTTAGCAGATTTAGAATCTGTAGAGAGAGGTCTTGAGAAACAAGCTAAATTAATGAGAGCTAAAAACAAGGAAGCTATGGCATTGGTTCCTGTATTGGAAAGATGTAAAGTTCACTTGGAGGACTCTAAATTATTAAATACGTTAAAGTTAACTCTAGAAGAATTAGAGACTATAAAAGGGTACCAATTATTAACAGTAAAGCCTATGATGTTTGCTGCTAATGTATCTGATAGTGATCTTGTTACAGGAAATGCATATGTAGAGCAAGTAATTGAATATGTAAAAGATCTTGATGCAGAGGTTGTAATCGTATCGGCTCAGGTTGAATCTGAATTGCAAGAGATGGAAGAAGAAGATAGAGAGATGTTCTTAGAGGAATTAGGAGTAACTGAGCCTGGATTAAACAGACTTATTCGTGGTGGGTATAAATTACTAGGACTTCAAACTTACTTTACAGCAGGAGTAAAAGAAGTTAGAGCCTGGACTATAAAGGTAGGAGATACTGCTCCTAAAGCTGCTGGAGAGATCCATACTGATTTTGAAAAAGGATTTATCAGAGCTAAAGTAGTAGGATATGATGAATTTATCACAAATAATGGTTGGAAAGGTTCTCAAGAAGCTGGATCACTTAGACTTGAAGGGAAAGAATACATTGTAAAAGATGGGGATTTAATGGAATTCTTATTTAATGTATAAAAAGTAACGTGATATTCTATCCAAACTAAACGTAATTTTAATTTTTATAAATTTATGTAATATTTATTTTAATAATGTGTTAAGATAATAAAAAGAAATGGGCCTTTGGGCTCATTTTTTTTGAAGAGAAATAAAAAATACACAACCTTTATTTCTTTGATCTTAAATTATGTAAAATCAGTTGTTATTTGCTAAAATTTATGTTAATCTTGTTATATGTATTCAAATATAATTATATTGTAGGCCAGTAGTTTCAGTGGATATATAATATAAAAAAATTAAATTTATTGATAGAAATAGGAGAAAAAATTATGAAAATAAAAGAATTTAAGCTTGGAATGATGCCAACAAATGGTTATTTAGTTTGGAAAGGTGAAGAGGCTGTTTTATTTGATTGTGGTGGGGCCAACTTATCGGAATTAGAAACCTTTATAGAGGAGAACAGTTTAACTCTAAAAAAAGTTATATTTACCCATGGTCACTATGATCATATTGCTGGACTATTAAAATTAAAAGAGATCTATCCTAATATAGAGGTATATATAGGAAAGGAAGAGGAGGAGTTTTTTACAAACTCAGCTCTCAGTCTTTCAAACTATCTAGCTAATATAGATTTTAAATATGAAGACAGTTATAAAACAGTAAAGGATGGAGATACTATAGATGAATTTATGGTAATAGATACTCCGGGACATACCAGAGGCGGAAAATGTTTTTTTCATAAAGAATCAGGCATGGTAATCGTAGGAGATACAATGTTTAAAGGAAGTTATGGAAGATATGACCTGCCAACCAGTGATGGGAAAACTTTATTTGCAAGTTTGAAAAAATTATGTGAAATTTTACCGTCTGAGACAAGGGTATATAACGGCCATTCAGGGATGACTACCATTGGGGAAGAAAAAGAAAATTTGACGAGAAATGGGATTATTTAGAGGGGGAAAGATGACTATAGAAAGAGCAACCTTACTGCTTAAGATGATGTCTAATCCAATAAGATTAGGGATATTGAGAGAGTTAACACTTAGAGATGAAATTTGTGTAGGAAATTTGGAAGAGCTTTTAAATGTCTCCCAGTCCAGCGCTTCCCAGCATTTGGCACACCTTAGAAATTCAGGGATAGTAAGTTCCAGAAAAAATGGAAAAAAAGTCTGCTATAAGGTTTCGGAGGAAAGTATAAAAGATATTTTAAAAGCATTGAATATATAGTGGGAAAATAACTTTCAGTAGAAGGTTATTTTTTTTTGAGAAAAAGTTTAAACTTTTTTTTGAATATCCTTGTATAGATATTCAGTTCTACCAACTAAATAAAACTTTTACTTTGATAGTCAAACTGAATAGAAACGAAGTTTTGTGTTAGATTTTTCGTTGTGGTTGGGGAATAATTTATATGTAAAGCAAGAGAACATCAATGGAAAATACTGAAGTTAAAAGCTTATTGTCTTTTTAATTTCGGAGGTGGGAAAAATGAAAAAATTATTTTTATTAGCTGCTATATTGGCATTGGGAACTACTGCATTTGCAGTATCTGAAGGATTCTCTATGAACGTTGGAATCATTGACAGTATGTATCCTGGTTTCATCACTGTTGAAGCTAACAATGATGCAGGAGATATAAACTACATGCATGACATCACTACTAATGACAATCAAGTACATAAAGCTAAAGCTGCAAACATATTCAGAGACAAAGGTAGAGGTTGGGAAGATCATACTCTTACTTTAGTTAAAGTTAAAGTATTAGAACCTATTAAAATTGAATCTGAAATAGACTTATTATATACTGAAGCAGTTAGAGGAGATAAATTAGAAATTGGTGACATTGGTTTCAGAATTAAAGGTGAAGGACCTGCAGAAGTTACATTTAAATTTGTTGGTCAATTATTTGATGACGTTAAACCTGGTAACTCAAAAGCTACTATAAAAGGTCACAACGGATTCTTCCCTGTTAAAGAAGTTGGTTTAGGTGGCGGAACTATGATGGCTACACAAGGTGTATATTTAACTGGTGGTCAAAAAGAAATAGAAGTAGATTTATATCTTGACTTAACAAAAATTAGTGCTGGTTACAAATTAGGTCTTATACTTGCCGAAGCTAGATATCAATAAAACACAATAGTTAGATAAAAACAAGCGGGCTTTGCCTGCTTGTTTTTATCTTAAGAGAAAATTAATTTATTAAATTCTAAAAACAAATAGAATATTTAATAAATTTAAAGGAAAATAAAAAAATATCGAGTATCTTATAAATGAATATTATAGATATTATTTTTGGGGGTGTATAGAATGAAAAAATTAATTTTAATGTTTTTCTTGATGGTAAGCTTTAGTTTTTCCTTAGAAATTTCCAGTGTAGATCCACTTAATTTCGGGGTGGTAGTGGCAGGAGACAGAGGAGTTTCGTTAACCAATGTGGGTGTTTATGTAGAGGGAAAAGCTGGTAAAAGAGTAGAAATAATAGTCCCAGAAACTTATGATTTAGATGGAAATCGTATGAGTATAAAAGTAAGGGAAAAAATAATTAAATTAAACGGCGGAGGAACAGGAAAATTTAGAATGGATATAAAATTAAAGTTGGAGAATACGAGAGAGTATAAGACTATAACAGATAATTTATCCATAAAGGTTAGGTATATAGACTAGGTAATGGGGTTTAAATTTATTAATTCTTAATCATTAACTGGATTATCAAAGAGGAGGGGACTGATGATGGGAAAAAAAATTATAGTTCTATTTTTATTGTTCCTATCGATAATTTCCTTTGGAGAGGAGTTTAAAGGCAGTTATGAGGAAGGATATATAGAGATAAACGTAAATAAAAAAATTAAATATTCATTTTTTCCTATATATATGGACTATTCCCTAGAGGAACCCTATATAGGTATGATGAATTTATTTGCCTTAACTATGGCCAGGGGAATGAAGATAGATAGGGAAAAAAAGATGATTAGTGGAAGGATAGGGGAAATCGATTATAATTTTTATTATGGAGATACTAAATATATCAGCGGAGAAGAGGATATATATATAAGGGGAAATGACTTATCCCAGGTATTTAAATTAGAGAGTTATGAGTGGAATACAGAAACATATATTGTAAAGATTAAAACTAAGTTTAAAACGCCCTATGAGATCTATCTAGAGCAGGAAGAAAGACTCAAGGCGTTAAGTGCTGATGGGGAGGAAAAAATAGATGATGAAGATGTATACTCTCAGGAGAGAAAACTATTTACCCCAGGGGTGCTCCGGCCGAGATATAGTAATTTTAATGTAGAAGACGAAGAAGGAACTTTCTCAGCAAGATATGATACCCATCTGCTTTATGGAGATTTTTCTACTACAGGATTTATTCATCCAGATGCTTATTTAGGGTATACAGCTTTAAGATACAACGAGATTTTAGGAGAAAAGAGTATAATTGTAGGAGACGCCAATATGCAGTCCTATGAATTTTTAGGATCGAAAAGGTTAACCGGAATAGCCATTCAGGACTGGAATGGTGCTGGAGATATAGAGGTAGGGCAGACTTCCATTAGGGGATTTGCACCATATAATTCAAGTGTAGAATTATATAGGAATGGAACCTTATATAGATTTACCCGGGTAGGGGAAGACGGATCCTATGTATTTGAAGATATCAATATTCAAGGTTACAGCGATATATATACCATAAAAATATATAATTTTGACGGGTCTATAGAGATAAGGCAAGTTTCTATGATGAGTGGAAATAAGATCCTGAAAAAAGGTGAGATAGATTATGGTCTTTTATTAGGTACCCATAGGGACTTTAATGATGAAGAAGAAGTAATTGATATAGAAGAAAAAGAAGTGGAGGGGAATATTAAGGGTTCCTATGGATTAACCAATAATTTGACCTTAGGATTTGACTATATAAACGATCTTACGGAGAAGAGAGTAGGGAACGATAACTATAATTTTCCAACTGAATTAATAGGGTTAGATTTATACTATACAACAGGAGCGGTAAAATATCCCACATATTTTCAATTTTCAGAAATTTATGACATTGAACATGAGAACGACGAAAATAGATACTCTCATATAGGGAAGGTAAGACAAAGATTCGGCGGAAATGTACTTTCCCTGGAAGGATATATGTACAATGATTTTACAGCTTTTTTAGAGGAGTATCAAAACAGGTATATCGCTGATTGGAGAGGGGCTATAAATAATTATTCAGGATATAATTTAAGGTATGATAATATCGATAAATTTGGGTTTATAGAGGAATATGCTAGTGCAGGGATATATCGAAATAAAAACAGGGTATCCCATGAATTAGGAGTTGCTTACCCTTTTTCAGAGGACTATGGAACGAACAGATTATATTATAATTATTCCAACAGTAATATTGAGATTCGTGATACCAACTTAAACTTTATCTTTAATATAGAGTCTGATTTTCAAGATTTTGAGGATGAAACAAAGTTAAAGGTAGCCCTTAAGACAGCAGAAAATAAAAAGTTCAAGGGAGGAATTTTTTTAAAGTATAACTCCAGAGATGAATATGAAGCAGGATTGGAAGGCAGATATAAAGTATTCAGCTGGATAGAAATTATAGGCGATTTAATTCACGATGAAGAGGAAACAAATTATAATATGGGTGTAGACATGGAAAAAACTATTATCTTAGCAAAACCATTTACAAGTAATTCTAATCCATTTCCAGATAGATCCTGGATGGAAGGAAAAGTCTTTATGGATGATAATAATAATGGGAAATATGATGAAGGGGAAGTTTTGTTAGAAGGCGTAGAGGTAAAAGTTGGAAGGAAAAAGGGAACAACCGGTGCAGATGGAGTGTACTTTATAGATGATATCAGCTCCTACGAAGTGGAGGATTTTGAGGTCAATATAGAAACGCTGGATCCCATGTTAGAGCCGGCCAATGAGAAAAAACATATAAAATTATATCCGGCAACTGGGGGACATATGGATATTCCGATTCAAGTAATTTCAGTTATAATGGGAGACTTAGAGTTCCGTGGGGATACAGTGGATGGTATCAAGCATTTCCCTATAATATCCCAGCTTTATATCCAGTTGAAGACTCTGGATGGAAAGGTAGTAATGGAGCAGAGGTTGGAGCCAGAGGGATTTTTCATGCTGGAGAAGGTTCTTCCAGGGGAATATATCTTAGAAATGGACTACAGAGGAGAAGGGCAGCTGAATTTTGAGGAGAAATCCAAAGAAATAAAAATTAAATTAGATAAATATGGAAGTTATTACGAAGACTATAATTTTAAAGTTATCTCTTATGAAAAGGATTAGGTGATGTTAGGATGAAAAAGTTAATTATATGTATATATTTATTATTGTTTTCAGGAATTTATGCTAACTTTGAGGTGGCACCTCAAATTCAAGAAATAAGCTTAGATAGACAGGCAACCCAAAAAATCTATCTGAAGAATGGTACTAAAAAATTAAAGAAAATAAAAATTTATTCAAGAAGACCAGAAGATCAAAAAACAAAGGATCTTTATATGGGAGATTGGATAATTGTATATCCTAAGATAGTGTACCTCAAACCCAACAGTAAAAAAGTGATTAGGATGGCCGCCAGACCTCCAAAAAATCTAGTGGATGGAGAGTATAGAAGTCACCTGGTATTTGAGGAGGAGCCAGTAAAAAAATATGATAATACTGAAAAAGATGAGGAGAAGGTAGGAGTGGATCTAGAAGTAATCCATATACTGGTTTCCACAGTATATGGTTATAGGGGTGAGTTAGAATACGGTGGAAACTTTGAGGATTTTCAGGTTGTTACCGATAAGAAGAAGGCATATCTATCATCTAAGATTACAAATACAGGAACAACAGCCTTGGACGTATTTTATAAGATGACTTACTATAAGGATATGAAAAAAATAAAAACTGAAGATCTAGTATTGGGAAAGGTTATGAGGGAGAATTATTTAGATTCTGTTGTAGAATTAAATGAAATTTCAATGAATGCCAATAAGATGAAGGTGGAATTTTATTATAGGGTTAAAATAAAGAACAGGGAAGGGAAAGAGGATGAAAAAGAATATGACGAATTTAAATTAGGGGAAAAACTTGTTACCATAAAAAAAATAAGTGCGGAAGAGTATTTGGAAAATTTAAAAGAAGTTCAAGATGAAAAACTAGAGAAAGAAAAGGCTGAGATCCAAAGTAAAAAAGAAAGTTAATAAAAAGCAAAGTGACGTTGCATCTAAAAAAACTCAAGGACATCCTTGAGTTTTTTTATTTTATAATATTTAGAGAGGTCCCCAGTAAATAACCTATTTTTTTATCATGGCTTTCATAGGGAATATTTTTATATAGTTGAAATTCATAGTGAGGAGCTACGATAAGGCCGGAATAATTTTTTAAAAATTTATCGTAGTATCCCTTTCCAAATCCTATACGATTGCCATTTAAATCAAAGGCTAGTCCTGGAATGATAATTAGATCTATTTTTTTAGCCTCGATATAAATTCCGTCTATCTCTTTTATCTTAAATGGGTTATGATCATTAAATTTTTTAGAATCATCATAAATAACTCCTACTAAGCCGCCATCTTTTACCATTTTTGGAAGGATTAGAGTTTTTCCACTTTTTAAGATATGGTTATTTATAAAATTGGTGTCTATCTCCCCTCCAAAATTCATATAAGACATGATAACTTCAGCATCTGTATAGATAGAAGAAGTTATGAGTATGTTAAAAATGACTTCAGAATATTTTTTAATAAATTCCTTAGGGAGATTATTTCTTTTTTCTAAAACTTCGGATCTTATTTGATTTTTATCCATGGATATTTTCCATGTTTTTTTTGATTTCCTCCATATCTTTCCAAGTGAGCCACTTTGGGCTGCCTTTTTTCTTGTCACTGTTTCTGATTAAGAAATTAGGATCGTAAATAGGAGTTACTTTGATTCCTCCATCCCAATCATAAGTTTTACCACGGATTTCAGAAATTTTTAGTGTATCATCCCTAAGTAAAAATCGGCTGGCCTCTTGACCTAGGGTAACGATTATTTTAGGATTTAAAAGGGCGATTTGCATATCCAAAACATCTGCATATATTTTCTTTTCCTCCTTGGAAAGATCCTTTAATCTTAAATTACATTTTACAATATTGGTAAGATAAAATTCCTCAGGGGGCAGATCGACTAAGTCATATAAATTTTTAAAAAATGCACCGCTGCTATTAGGAGCTACCCTTAGATTTTCGTCCTCAAAAAGACTGGGGTCATCCCCTATAAATAAAAGGTCAGAATTTTTATTTCCCCCCCCTAATAATACTTTGTTGTCTTTTTCGCTTTTTTTAAAAACCTTACAGGTATTTATCTCAAAATTGAGTTCTTCCCATAAATTGTTAATTTTCATATTTTCCTCCTATCTTTTCTTTTTCCGTCAAATAAAAAAATGACGCAGACTAAGTTCTGACTGATACACGAGTATTAACTTTTTAATTAAATCTAATTTAATTAAAAAAGTTGAATGTGTGTCACAAATTACACATATTTACACAGATTAAGAAAACTTATCAACGCAGAGACTCAGAGGTCACAGAGATTCTCAGAGTCAAGTCTTTTTTCTTTTGTGTGTGTTAAGATCTTCAAACCGAAGTTTATAGTCGTTAGACTTCAGCTGTAATGTTTCTACAATAACGATCATGACTTACTCACTAAGACAATTATAAACCTTCTTGACCTTTTCGATTACATTTTCTGTCAAGAGAAAAGGTGATCCGTATCAAGGACGGAATCCTTAGAACCTTCTTTCTTTGACGCAGACTAAAATCTGATTTTTTGCCACCAATTTACACTAATCCATAGAATACGGATTAAATCTGATAATAGCTCTGATCATAGCTGATTATTAAAACCAAAACCTTTACACTAAGTTCACAAAGGAAAAGCGAGAGAGCTCACTAAGAGCTTATTTTTTAGATTTATATATAGGTGTAACGGTATTTTGTCTCACAATTTCAAGATCGATATTTATATCATTTTTGATCAGTTCGAATTCCACAGTATTATAAGCCAGGTCATAACAATTACTGTCGTTGCTCACATGAACTAAATAAACTTTTTCTAAGTCTTCATGATATAACTCAGTTAAGAATTTTGCAGTATCCTCATTACAGAGATGCCCATTTCGCCCCTTGACACGTGATTTGAGGTCCCAAGGGTAATCACAGTTCATAAGCATATTATAATCGTAGTTACACTCAATGATGGCGATTTGAGAGCCCTTGAACTGCTCTCGCACAATGTTGGTTATATGCCCTATGTCGGTAGCCAGGGTGAGTTTCTTCTCCATATGTTCTACAGAAAAGCCAATAGTTCTCTCTGCATCATGCATAACATCAAATGGGGTTATTAAAACATCACCTAAATAAAACTGTTCCTCTATAAAATTTAAATTAGAAGGAATGAGTTTTCCCAATTTGTGCTCACAGGCATGGTAACTTTCTTCAGTTATATAGATAGGGAGGTTATATTTTCTAGAAATGATTCCAGCTCCTAAAATATGATCTCCATGTTCGTGAGTTATGAGGAGTGCCTGAATATCATTAAGGTCTTCTCCTATAACTTCTAATTTTTCTTTTATTTTTTTCCCGCTAAATCCAGCATCGATTAAAATTTTAATATTATTTACCTCGACAAAAATAGAGTTTCCAGAACTTCCGCTTCCTAGTATTGATACTTTCATAAATTTCCTTTCAAATTAAGTTATCTAATAATTTTTTTATAATAGCACTATCTTTTCAAATTAATAATTTTATATTCCCTACATTATATCATAAATTTGAAATAAAAAAAGGCGACTTAAAGCCGCCCAAATTAATAGAGATGAGTTGATGAGTTATCTGTAATTTAAGGTAGTATTGGAGTTAAAAGATCTTTCCAAAGATAAAAAAGTTTTATCTAGATCTCCAGTATTTATTTTTATGATCTTGTCATTCAATTCGAATAAGATTGAGTACATATTGTTAACCTTAGTAATACCACAGACGATAGAGATACTATCAAATTCAAATACCCATTTATTCTTCCTTGATGAAACTTTCATAAAAATTCCTCCTAGTTACCTTTATTTATATATAGGTATTATAACTGCATGATCTTTATTTGTCAATAAAAACTATCTTTATTTTGAGATAGTTTTTAGAATAAAAAAAGGAGGGAAAACTCCTCCTAAATTAATCGTTTTAACTGAACTCTGTTTTAATAACTTCAAGCCATTCGTAGATCCTGTCTGGAGTCATATCATCTTGATTTTCCTCATCTAAAACTAAGCCCATAAATTTACCTTCAACTATAGCTTCACATTCTTCAAAATGATACCCATCTGTAGAAGTTAATCCAATAATTTTCCCACCATTTTTGATGATGATCTTATATAAAACTTCTAAAGCTCCTACAAATGATTCTCCAAATGTAGTTTGACTTCCTAAACCTACAAGAGCTAAAGTTTTATCGGTAAGATCGATTTTTTTAAAATCTTCTATAACAGCTTCCCAATGAGCTTCTAATTCACCAAATCCATAGCTAGGTGTGACTAAGATCAGGTTATCAAATTCTTTTATTTTTTCAATTCCATTGGCTACATTGAATATTTCAACTTCATCTCTTAGGTTGAAATCAAACTCATCAACTACACCAGTAGTTCTCCCGCCAGTAGTTCCGTAAAATAGTCCTATTTTTTTCATCTATATCAACTCCTGATTAACTTTTATTAAATCCTTGATTACTTCTCCGGCTATAATAAGGCCTGCCACTGAAGGGACAAAGGAGACGCTTCCTACATTGACAGCCTTTTCCCTGGAACCACTTAGATTCTGTGGTTTTATAGCGATCTCTGTAGAAAAAATTGTTTTAATTTTTTTTATCCTTCTTTTTTTTAATTCCTGTCTCATAGCACGAGCCAGGGGACAGACAGTAGTTTTACTGATGTCTGCAATTTGTATAGTGGTAGGGTCCAACTTATTTCCAAATCCCATAGAAGATATTATTGGGATCTTTCTTTCTTTACTAATTTCAATCAAAGCTAATTTGGCGGAAACAGTATCTATGGCATCCACAATATAATCGTATTTCATATGATCGAATAAAGTTATTGCATTTTCAGGAGTGACCCTTAGATTATGAATATTGACTACAGCATTGGGGTTTATATCTAAGATACGATCTTTAAATAACTTTGTTTTCTCTTCGCCAAGGGTGCTGTGTGTGGCTATGAGCTGTCTATTTAGATTGGTGATATCCACAGTATCAAAGTCAACTAAGGTAATAGTTCCAATCCCTGCACGACTCAAGCCTTCTATGGTAAATCCTCCTACACCACCTAGTCCGAAGACAATCACCGAAGAATTCATTAATTTTTTTGTGTTTTCCTCTCCAATAAGAAGAGACTGTCTGCTAAATTGTTTCATCTTATATTTTCTCCTTTTAAACCCCATTTTTTATTTTAAATATAAAAAATTAGGGGATTTGATTATAAATAATTATATAATATTTGATTTTTTTAATCAAGAATAAAAAAAAATAAAAAAAACCACACCAAAGAGTGTGGTTTTTTAGTTTTGAACTCACCGTATACAACAATTTTACTAGGGAAGAAAAACATTGTGGGAGTTCAAACAAGAAATAAGATTATTACTAGGGAAAGAATATTTATTTCTTAATAAGAGTATATTAAATTTTTTTAATAAATGCAACTTAAATTAGGATAAATTTATTTTAATTTCATCTAAAGTCGAAAAAATTCCTCTTTTAGTTTACTGATAAAAACGGTTAAAGCCAATAGATCTGCACATCCTCCAGGACTGATACCGTGTTTTTCATTGTGAGAATTTAAATTGTTGATCTCAGAAAAATTACTTGAATTAGTAAAGCCGCCTGAGTTTATTAAAATTTCAGAATTTTTTTGTAGGTTTAGGAGAGTCTCATAATCATGTCTATGAAGAATAGTGGTATCCTTACACTGACTCATAATTCCTAAAAGTGCCTGAACTAAGCGATTATTTTGTCCTAATTTTTTGTTAGAATCATAGAGGCTTAAGGCATAGTCGAATACTATGGGAAATCCCATTTCGGCTTCTCCCCGGACTCCGCTGATTCCATATTCTAAAAATATTTTTTCTCCATGGGTAAGATTGGTTTTAGTACTAAGATTTTTAAGTTCATTATCTACTATACCAGAGGTCATATTTTTTATCAGCTTAGAAATTTCGTTGAAATTGCCTCCATCATATAAAATTTTACTGCTGGCAGTGATTCCTAGACCTAAAACAAAGATCATTCCCTTATGTGTGTTGACACCCTTAGTTTTACTGTACATGGCTTTTTCAGCTTTTTCACCTATTTTTCTAGCGTTGGAAAAGATTTTATTAATGGGATCATTAGAATACCCAGCAGAAGCCATCTCTAAAAAATACCTGTTCAGAGCAGTAGTGCTGTCAATAAATGTAAAATAATCCATATCTGTATGGCTCCCAGAAGATACAGGAGAAACCAAACCAAAGGAGGGGAAACAAGAGACCTCATAGATCATAGCTTCGGTGGCGAATTCACCTAATTTAAATATTATATCGTTATACATGATTTTCTCCTTTTACGTAGAATTTATGAAGTTTAAATTCTAACTTGCAACGTCACGTTGCTTTTTTATGATCTAAAACTTTATTTTCTATATATTCCAAAATTTCCTCTAAACTGTGTTTCCTGCTCCTCACACAGCTATGGGCTTGGTCGGAACAAATAAAACACCCTCTAGGAGGATATCCCAGCTCGGTACGACTTAAAGTGTGGTTGTTAGAATCTAGTACGTCTATATCTACCAGTCTTCCTAAGGGATGGCTATGCTCTATATCCACT